>ENA-ORXM01002473-ORXM01002473.1-marine-metagenome-genome-assembly--contig:-NODE-2473-length-21406-cov-15.051432_pt1 | contig 21406 bp, 18 predicted proteins | sample MGYA00237867_ERZ511480 | MGnify/ENA primary metagenome ERZ511480 (study PRJEB26309, sample SAMN06266103) | marine metagenome | isolation source: Algal blade | place: United Kingdom:Sidmouth, United...
GTTGGCAAAAACAAACAGGGTAAAATCACCATTTCGTTGGAGGGCGGTATGCTCTTTGGCACAACTTGCGAGATGTTTAAGAGTGAAAATATAGACCAAAGTAAATACAAAAAAGGTCAAAAAATAAAACTAAAAGGGATTTGTACAGGATTTTTGTCTGATGTTGTTTTGGTTCGATGTGTAGAAGCAAAATAAGGCTTCTACCACTTTAAACCTTCCCCCTTTTTGGTGTATCTAAATCAGGATTAGGGCATATTTTTAAAATAAAAAATTTCGTAATGAATTTAAAACAATATTTGGCGATTGCTGGCGGATGTGGACTTCTATTTTTAGGTGGTATTCAGGCTTTTGGACAAACCACTGCCAAAAAGTATTTCACAAAAGAAGGACACATCAAATTCCATTCTGAAACAGCGATGGAAACCATCGAAGCTGATAACCATAAATCTACAAGTGTCTTAGACCTTGAATCTGGCGCAATGGAGTTTGCCGTTTTAATCAAAGCTTTTGAATTTGAAAAAGCCTTGATGCAAGAACACTTCAACGAAAATTATATGGAGTCGGATGAATTTCCTAAATCAAAATTCAAAGGAAAAATCACCAATCTTGGCGATGTAAATTTTGAAGAAGCAGGAACATATACGGTCAAAGTAGGAGGAGATTTAACCATACACGGCCAAACCAATCCTGTTGAAACGGAAGGAACGTTGGAAGTTGGCAAAGATGGTAATGTCAAAGCACTGTCTTCTTTCGTCGTAAAACCTGCGGATTATGGTATCAAAATCCCTGCGATTGTCGTAGAAAAAATTGCAGAAGGAATCACCATCTCTGTTGATTTAGACTATCAGCCCTTTACGAGGTAAACGCACTCAAAAAAAATCAAGAGCGGATGTAGCATTTTTCTTTGCTCATCCGCTTTTTTTATTTTTTAGAGAGATTGGTCTATTAGTAGAATAGAAAATTAGGTGCTACAAAATACTTTTTGGTACTCAATTTTATTTTTTAATTTGGAGCGAATGGTTCAGTGCTTCGTCGTCACACAGGGTCTCGCTATCCGCTACTACACCAAAAGCCAATCCACAAGCATATGCGATACATTCCGACATATGCGCCCACACTGCTTTTGGTATAACGCTCCTATCGAGGCTATCTTGCAATGTCTAAACGCTATTCAACAATATCAGGATTTGGTGTATTGGTATGCTAGGGAATTAGGGAATTAGGGAATTAGTAGATTGGTTTCTAAACCACAACACTAAGAACCACAGCACCAAGCACTAAAAACGACTCAAACCACAAAAACTACTTAAACCACAAAAACCACATAAACTAAATAAAACCTATGCAAAAATTATTACTATTTTTTCTTGTATGCATTTATTCACTTAGTCTTTCAGCCCAAGACGATTTATTAGATTTATTGGGAGACGAAGAAGAAACGATTGAATATGTAAACGCAAGTTTTAAAACAACACGAGTCATCAATGTACAATCTTTGGAGAACGTTGCAGGTGGCGTTTTGGACTTCAAAATTTCTCACCGTTTTGGACGACTCAATTCGGGCGCATATGAACTTTGGGGATTAGATCAAGCAAGTATGCGAATCGGCTTAGACTATGGCATCAACGACTGGATTATGGTTGGTGCAGGTCGAAACTCCTTCCAAAAAACATACGATGCTTTCATTAAAGTAAAGCCGCTTCGTCAATCCATTGGACTCAAAAAAATGCCCCTGTCTGTACTTTGGTATTCAGGCATTACCACCAATACCTTTGCAAGCAACCAAAACAAAGACGAGGACGCTTTCAAGTTCAAACACAGTTTGGTCTATACCAATCAATTAATTATTGGTAGCAAAATAAGCAAAGCAACCAGTATTCAACTATCACCGACTTTTGTACACCGCAATTTGGTGGACACTCGTGATGAAAAAAATAATGTAATGATTTTGGGAATCGCAGGTCGTCAAAAACTGACTAAACGCATCGCTATCAATGCGGAATATTTTTATATTCTACCAGACCAAGTTGCCGATAATATTACCAATTCGTTATCTATTGGTTTTGATATAGAGACAGGTGGACACGTATTCCAACTACACTTCACCAACTCTACCTCTATGTCTGACAATGGCTACCTTACCACAACAACAGGAAAATGGCTGGATGGCGATATTCATTTTGGCTTCAACGTATCCAGAGTATTTACCGTCAAAAAACCTAAGAAGAAGTGATTTTTGGGACGAGTGACTCATGACAGGTGACGAGTGGTAATTCTAAAACACTTGTCACCTGTCACCCGTCACTAATAAAATTAATGCATTCGATCACCTCGCAAGCCGATTTCTTTTAAAAGCTCTTTTTCATACGCCAACCATTCTTTCCAACGCTTCCAGACAAGTTCCTCCTCATGGTATTCCCTTGCCAATTCAAGGAAAGTTTTATAATGTCCTGCTTCGGACACCATAAAAACATGGTAAAATTTCTGGAGTTCAGGTTCTTTTAATTCTTGGGAAAGGAGTCGAAAACGCTCGCAACTTCTCGCTTCAATCAAGCCAAACATTAACAGTCTATCCAAAAGCCGTTCTTCCTTTGATGTTCCCTTCGGAATAAACTTCAATAAACCATGTACATACGTATCTTTACGTTGTCCGCCTAATTTAAGGTTTCGTCTTTTCAGTTCAGCAATGACCATTCTAAAATGCCCCCACTCTTCTGTCACAATCGGCATTAATTCCTCCACCAATTTATCTAAATGCGGATAGAGTTGAATCAACGACATACAAGAAGAGGCTGCTTTCATTTCGCAAAAGGCATGGTCTGTCAAAATACTTTCTAAGCTTATTTCTGCCAAATTGACCCAACGAGGATCCGTCGGCAATTGTAAGCCCAATACCTGTTTATTTTTAATATCCATTCTACAAATATCATTGATTTTTTATGTTTTTTGGAGATTACATCGTTTTTTTTTTAATCGCTTCGCTCTGGAATTGGTGTATTAGTTGATTAGGAAATTAGGCTCTATAGATACCGCCCGAACCACGAAGCTTTTTGGTGTATTTGTTGATTGGGAAATTAGGCTCTATAGATACCGCCCGAACCACAAAGCTTTGAATCACGGATTTTTGGGATTTCACAGATTTCTTTCATAACGACTCAAACAACTTAAACGACTCAAACGACTCAAACGACTTAAACAACGATAGCCGTATTGTAGCGGTGCGGACTTTTCGCCAAAAAAGCTACCTTTGTAGCCATTTTATCAAACAACACAAGGTTAGATGCGTTAAATTTACTCTAGTGTTACAAATAGAAAAAAACATGTCAGAAAAAACATATTACAACCCTAAAGATTTAGCACAATTTGGGAAAATAGGAGAATTTGGTGCGCCTGATTTAGCGAAGAAATTTTTTGATTATTATGGGGCTGTTTTTCAAGAAGGTGCTTTGACAGAACGTGAAAAATCGTTGATTGCTCTGGCGGTATCTCATGCGGTACAATGTCCTTATTGTATTGATGCCTATACGGAAGATTCTTTGAAAAAAGGGGCAGACGAAGATATGATCTCTGAAGCAATCCATGTGGCTTGTGCCATTCGAGGTGGCGCAACGTTGGTGCATGGAGTACAGGCAATTAATAAGGCTAAGGAGATTTCCATGTAGTTCTTGGTTTTTGTGGTTTAAGTAGTTTTTGTAGTTTGGTCTTATGGGATAGATTAATAAAACTAAATCTGTGTCATCCCAAAAATCCTTAAAAATCCGTGATTCAAGGACTGGTGGTAGGGATACTGTCCACCCAAAATAGACCTGATGGTAGCGTTATACCAATGTTTGGCCAAGAGATTTTGTGTTGGCTTGGTGTAGTAGCGGACAGCAGGACCGAGCGTACCGACGAAGCATTCCCCGTTCTCTCCTAAAAAAAATTATAAATATAAGAATACGATAAATGAAAGTAACGAAATCACTCAAAGCGAGAGGGGGCGAATTGTCGGATACGATGGTTCAACTTAAAGTCCTAAATGGGAAGGAGATTATTGACCATAAATTCCCTGCATTTGCCGATAAAATGAAGGATCTTGGCTTGTCGCCCTTGAAACCGACGGGTGTGGATATTTTTCAAATTAATATGGGCAAAATGTGCAATCAGGTTTGTGCGCATTGCCATGTGGATGCGGGGCCTGATCGTAAGGAAATTATGACGAAGGAAACGCTGCAAAAGTGTTTGGATGTATTGGCGGTGACGGATATTAAAACGATTGATTTGACGGGTGGTGCGCCTGAAATGAACCCTAATTTTAGATGGTTTGTGGAGGAAGCGTCTAAACTGGGCAAGCACATCATTGATCGCTGTAATTTGACGATTATTTTGGCAAATAAAAAGTATCATGATTTGCCCGAATTTTTAGCAAAACATAAGGTGGAGGTCGTGTCTTCTTTGCCGTATTTTAGCAAGTCTCGAACGGATAGCCAACGGGGAGATGGCGTTTTTGAAAAGTCTATAAAAGCTCTGCAAATGCTCAATGAAGTGGGCTATGGAATGGAAGGAAATGACTTAAAACTGAACTTGGTCTACAATCCTTCTGGAGCGTTTTTGCCTGCAAGCCAAGCATCGTTGGAAGCAGATTTTAAAAGACAACTAAAACGCAAGTACAATATAGAATTTAATAGCCTTTTTGCCATCACAAATTTGCCTATTAGCCGATTTTTAGAATATCTTTTGCAAAGTGGCAATTATGAGGAATATATGCAAAAATTAGTCGATGCTTTTAATCCGATGGCTGCCGAAAATGTTATGTGTCGCAATACGGTTTCTATTGGTTGGGATGGCTATTTATACGACTGCGATTTCAATCAAATGTTGGAGCTAAAAGTCGCTTGTCCTACTGCCAAACAACACATTGATGACTTCGATTTAGACGCCCTTGTTAATCGAAATATTGTATTGAATCAACATTGTTATGGTTGTACCGCAGGGGCTGGATCGAGCTGTGGTGGGGAAGTAACTTAAATCCCTTTTTCCTATGTTCAAATATACAAGTACGCCACTTCAAGACTATAGTGGCACAAAATATCTGTTGTTTCAAGATGACCAATCCTTGAGTTTTCAAGAAGTCATTGATTTGTGGAAAAAGGAGGAAGCTTTTAGGCTTTTTTTCAATGATATTCTTGTCAATACTGAATACAAAGCTTTTTATTGGGAAACACAACCAATTACAACCAATCGTTTAGATAATCCATTTGAATTTGTGGTCATCAATAGTACGCATTTGGTCAATAAAACGCCAGAAATCAGACCTTTTAAAGCTTATTTTGATACGCCTAAAAACGTGGTTTCCTTCCCCAATTTAGGAAAGAATGCAGAACTCATTGTCCCAACGCCCATTATTGAACACGAAACCTATACGCATTTGGGCAATTTCGTAAGGCTCGCTCCTCCGACCCAAATTCAGGATTTTTGGCAAGGTGTTGGAGAAGTCTACGAACAAGAAATTAGCGATGTGCCAAGATGGTTGAGTACGGCAGGTTTGGGCGTCTATTGGTTGCATGTGCGTGTCGATACTCGTCCCAAATATTATCGGTATCGACCTTACAAAACAATTTAATCTATGTCAAAAAACGCCCTACTCATTTTCATCAAAAATCCCATTAAAGGAACGGCAAAAACCCGATTGGCTGCCACCATTGGCGATGATGCCGCACTCGAAGTCTATCAAGAGTTGTTGGCGTACACTCGCCTCATTACAGAAGCCTCCACAGCCGACAAACACCTTTTTTACAATCGCTTTATTGATGCGGAAGATGCTTGGGATAATACCACTTTCCAAAAGAAACTGCAAATTCAAGGTGATTTAGGCGCAAAAATGCTCGCTGCGTTCCAACAAATATTTGGAGAAGGTTATCAAAAAGCCGTTATTATTGGTAGCGACTGTGGCGATTTGACAACAGACATTATAGAACAAGCGTTTAAAGCTTTAGATACGCATGAGGTGGTGTTTGGTCCTGCCCAAGATGGCGGTTATTATTTATTGGGGATGAGCGAATTACATAATTGTATTTTTCAAAATAAATCGTGGAGTACCGCTATTTTACGAAAAGAAACTGTCGAAGAATTAGACGCTTTGCAGATTTCTCATACAAATTTGGTAGAACTCAATGATATTGATGAATATGCGGATTTGTTAGATTGGCGAAAACGAAAGTAAATTCACACAAAATATTATGTATATTTGACGGTTATTATAGAGAATGTTTGATTGAAAAATACAACAGACCATGAGAATCATAATTAGCCTTATATTTTTATTTTGTACCCAATCGGTTTTTGGACAATTCTCCACAGAACCCACCTACCGACCTTTTGCCCAATACTACTACCAACAATCCTTTTACAATCCCGCTTTTGTTGGCAACGATACCCAACCACAATATTGGATATCGACCCAATCTCGAAAAGAGGGCGCAGGTAATGACCGTGGGCGTTCCCTCAATGCTTTAGCACAATGGGCAATGTATAAAATTCCAATCAATTTGGGAATTATCTTCGCTTATCAAGATTTCAATTCCGATTTTCAAAATTTTAACCAATGGCAAGGAGGCTTACAAACAAGTTTTGACTTTGATTTGGGCGAAGAAGGCTTAGGTAAAATTGGGTTTACAGGAACAGCCATGCAATATAACAATGACAATGACAGTATCGCCAATTCCCTCAACCTCAAAAAGTTCGCTCTCAGTTATGATGTTGGTGTCTTAGCTGTATACGACAAATTTAAAATAGGTTTTGCCCTCATTAACTCCAACAATCCCAGCTTTGACCCCAATGCCTCCAACTCACAAGGCGGTGGTGGAAATCGCTTATATAGATTCGGAAGTATTGGATCATTTCAAATAACTTATGAATGGCAACTCACAGAAAGTTTTAAACTCACACCACAAGTATATTTCCGCCAATCAATGGCCAATCTAGGTAACGCCAACAACAACCCCAATGCGTCACCCAGTGCCAGAAATCTTGATTTGCCAGGAACATCCGTAGACATCACCCTATTGGCTCAATTCTACGACCTTTTCCACGCAGGATTCAGCTACCGTCCCTCCTTCTCCGACCGTTACGAATTCGTCCACAGGTATTACTTTGGCAGCGTCATGGCAGGCGTTCGTCTCGGAGAAACCTACCAGGTCTCCCTATCTTGGGACATCCCCCGCAAAAACACACCCGACTATTACAGCCAATTTGAAATAGGCTTCGGCGTCTTTCTCTTACGACCAGCAGAGGCAGAGTAATCATATTTTTTAGGAGAGAACGGTCAATTCCTTCGTCGCAACGCATGGGCCCGCTGTCCGCTAATGGAAGGCATTTCCAAAATGCCTTTCATTTTCTCCAGAACTGAACCGCCTTGTAAGGCATTTCCAAAATGCCTTGCAATTTCCACACACCAAACGGAGACGGCAGCCAACGCTACTTCCAACCACTACCATCGGGTCTATTTTAAATGGCTTGAACCCCTATCACAAGGCTTTGAATCACAGGTTTTTATGGATTATTAGGATTTCACAGATTCAATTTTAGTCAATCAGTAAGTATAAAAAACCACAAAAAACATGCTCACCCACAACTACGGCACCACAGCACTAAGAACCAAGAACTAAAGAAATCACAGCAACACCAACTACAAAAACCACTTAAACGACAAAAACCACATAAACTAAAACCATGCTCCCTCTCCAAATAAAACTAAAAGGCATCTACTCCTATGTAAGCGAACAAAACATAGACTTTCAACAACTCACCCAAGAAAGACTCTTTGGCATATTTGGCGCAGTAGGCAGTGGCAAATCCACCATCTTAGAAGCCATGATGATTGCCCTTTACAACAAAACAGAACGTCTCACAGGAAGAGACAATAAGTACTACAACCTGATGAACCTAAAATCAAACAACCTCTTAATAGAGTTTGATTTTATAGGCGGACGCTCCCAACAAAAATACCGCTTCAAAGTAGAAGGTCGACGCAATTCCAAACGATTTAAAGACGTAAAAACATTCACTCGTTCCGCCTACATATGGAATGACAAAAAAAATGAATGGATTCCCACCAATAAAACAGCCGAAGAAATCTTAGATTTAACCTACGAAAACTTCCGACGCACCATCATCATTCCACAAGGAAAATTCCAAGAATTCCTACAACTCAGCAAAGGCGACAGAGCCGAAATGTTAGAAGACATTTTCCAACTCAGCAGATTTGATTTAAGTGATAAAGTAAAAAAATTAGACGACCTCAATAAAGAAAATCTCGCCGAAATAAAAGGCAAACTTGATTCCCTTCAAGATTTAGAAGACAAAAATCTAATCGAATATTACGAATGCTATCATCGTATCGACGAAGAATTAAAACGCAATCAAATACAACTTACTCAATACCAAAATGCCATAAAAAACTACGAAATCATTAAAGCAGATTTCGAGCAATTAGAAAATTTAGAAGAAGAATTTGACGGATTAAAAAAACAAAAAAAAGAAGTCAAAAAACAAAGCAACCTTTTAGATAAATTCATTCAGTGTCAAACCATTTTCCAAACAATACTCACCCAATTAAAAAATGCAAAAAAAGCCCAAAAAGAAATACAAGCACAACAAAAAGTTTTAGAACAAGAAAAAGAACAAATTCAAAAAACGAAAAAGGAACTTACAAAAAACACAAAAGAGTTTGAAGAAAAGTACAAAGACACCAAAAGCATCACCCAACAACTAAATGATATAGAAGCCATTTTAAAAATCCAAGAAGCCCAAAAAAATCTACAGAAAAATTCAGAAAAATTCACGACACAACAAAAAGAATTCAAAGCATTACAAACAAAAAAAGAAACACTCACTCAACAAATAAAAGAAGCCGAAATACAACTCGAACAGCTTCAAAAACAATTGCCCGACGCACAAGTATTGGGACAAATCAACACCTGGTTGGCACTCAAAAAAAACCATGCAAATGCAGGACAGAAGTTAGAACAAGAATATAAAATTGTCTACAACAAATTAAAAGCTGCCAATAAAGAAAAAGAAAACATTTATAAAGAAAGTGGTTTACCTGAATTTATCAAAGAAGATTTACATACCTTAAAAGTAGGGCAAATTGTCGAAAAATTAGGCAATAAAAAAATGGAGTTAAAAGTTGAGGTAGAAAAACTCAACAACAAAATGGTTGAAGTAAAAGCTCATTCAAAACTACAAGTATTAGTAAAAGACTTAGAAGAAGGACAGCCCTGTAAAATATGCGGATCCAAAAACCATCCTAAACCACTCAAATACATAGATTTAGAAGAAACCAAAAGCAATTTAACATTACAAAAAATCCAACAAGACCACCAAGTAGAAACCATCGAAAAAACTATTGAGCAATTCCAGTTTTTCAGCAAAAAACATGCCGTCTCAAAAGACAAATATACCACACTAAAAAACGAAATTGCCGAAAACAAAACAATCCTTCAAGAACACCAAAAACAATACATTTGGCAAGAATACATGCCTGCGGATGAATCCCTACTAAACCAAAAGGTAACGGAAGAAAAAAACGCAAAAAAAGAGATTGAACAAAAACAAACAGCCCTCAAAATACAAAAACAAACCTTAGAAACTTTAGACAAAGACATTGAAAAAAATCGAGAAAATTTACAAGAAGCTGAAAAAATACAACAAGCAGCAGTTACAGAAAGTAAAGTATTAAAAGCAGGACTAAAGATTTTAAAATGGGAAAAATTTGAACAAGAATCAATTCAACAAACACATCAAGAGATAAAACAAGCCTCCACCTTTTTAACAAAATTAGAAGAAGAACAAAAAGTCATAAACGAAAAAGAAACCATCAATAAAACCCAGTTATCAGAAAATCAAAAACAATTCAAAAAAGCAGAAAAAACAATTCAAGAAACTCAAAAAGATTTGACACAAAAAATCAAAAAATCAGATTTTGAAGATACCGAAGCCATTCAAGAAGTTATTGATAAAGGCATAAACATTACTAAAGTCCAACAAGAAATAGACGAATTTAAAAGACAATACAATAGCCACCAAACTCGTATAAAAGATTTAAGGAAAAAAATCAAAGAAAAAAAATATTCTAAACAAGTTCACGAACATGCAAAATGCCAAGCCAATCTACTGCTACAAGCCATCGACCTACAAAAAAAGGACTTAGGTTCTGTCGGTCAAAACATCAAAGAAACCCACACCAATCTCCTAAAAAAAGAACATCTAACAAAAGAACAAGATGCCTTAGAATCCAGAAAAAAAGACATCGCCACCCTCGTCAAAATGTTTAGAGGTAAAGGCTTCATCAACTATGTATCCACCTTGAAACTCAAAAACCTTTGCAATGCCGCCAACGCCCGCTTCCAAAAACTCACCCAAAACCAACTAAAATTAGAATTCAACAAAGAAAACCAATTTGAAGTAGTAGACTACCTCAATGGCGGTAAAGTCCGAAGCGTCAAAACACTGTCAGGCGGACAAACCTTCCAAGCCTCCCTATGCTTAGCCATCGCCCTATCCGACATCGTAAACCAACACAAAGGCGAAAAAGCAGACTTCTTCTTCTTAGACGAAGGCTTTGGCGCACTAGACAAAAATGCCCTCAACCTCGTATTTGAAGCACTCCAATCCCTCCGCAGCGAAAACAAAATCGTCGGCGTCATCTCCCACGTCGAAAGCCTAAAAGAAGAAATCACCACCTACCTAAAAGTCGAAAACACCGAAAACGGAAGCCAAGTCCAAAAAAGCTGGGAATTATAAAAAGGCCGCTTCGCTGTGAGAACAAAAAAAACATGCCCACCCAAAACTACAAAAACTACAAAAACCACAAAAACTACAAAAACAAAAAAAACCCTATTTTTGCAGTAAAAAAAAGAAAATGGACAATAACAACAGAAAACCCATATTAGGCATCAGCATCGGCGACATGAACGGCATCGGCGTCGAAGTCATCCTCAAAACCTTCAGCGACGAACGCATGTTTGACTACTGCACCCCCATCGTCTACGGCTCCTCCAAAGCCGTTTCCTACCACAGAAACGTCTACAAAATGGACGATTTCCAATACAAAACCATCAAATACGCCGATAGATACGAAGAAGGCGTCCTAAATGTCATCAACTGTTGGGAAGAGCAAGTCACCCTCAGCTTAGGAAAATCCGACGCAAAACACGGCGTCTACGCCCTTCGAGCCTTAGAAGACGTCGCCACAGACCTACAACAAGGCAAATTAGATGCCGTCATCACCGCCCCCATCAACAAATACCACATCAGCTTAGTAGAAGACGACTTTCGAGGACAAACAGAATTTTTCGCCACCAAATTCGGCGTCAAACAATCCCTAATGATGCTCGTCAGCGATGTTATGCGCATGGCATTAGTCACCAACCATGTTCCCATCAGCGAAGTCGCCAGCAAACTCAGCAACGAACTCATTTACTCCAAAATCAACCTCCTATCAGAAGCTCTACGAAGAGATTTTATGGTTGACAAGCCCAAAATCGCCGTTTTAGCCCTCAATCCCCACGCAGGCGACGAAGGACTCATCGGCAAAGAAGACGACGACATGATTCGCCCCGTCGTCAAATACGCCAACGAACGAGGCGTACTCGTATTTGGACCATACGCCGCAGACGGCTTTTTCGGCACAGGCGTTTACCGCCAATTCGACGGTATTTTAGCCATGTACCACGATCAAGGACTCGTTCCCTTCAAAGCCCTCTCCTTCGGTCAAGGCGTCAATTTTACCGCAGGACTCCCCATCGTCCGCACCTCTCCCGATCACGGAACCGCCTACGACATCGCAGGAAAATTCATCGCAGAACACGAATCCTTCAGAAAAGCCGTTTTCATGGCATTAGACATCGCCAAAAACAGAAAACAATACGACGAAATGCACGAAAACACCTTACAAAAACAATCACTAATAGACAGAGAATCACAAGACAATACTTATTAATTTTTAGGAGCGAAAGGTCAGCAGCTCCGTCGCAACGGAAAGTCCTGCTATCCGCTAATGGATGGCATCTCCAAGATGCCTTTCATTTTCTCACGTACTGTACCGTATTGAAAGGAATTTTCAAAATGCCTTTCATTTCCACAAATGAACCGAAAAGGCAGCATCCAACCACTACTATCAGGGCTATTTTTCATGGTCTTAACTGATTTGAACGGTTATTGCAGAGCCTAATTTCCGAATCAACCAATACACCAACACCCACAACAAAGCAATCTAAAATCAAAAAAACATCGAAAAGATACTCCATAAAATAACACCCAAACAAATATTCACCACCTTTGGAGCAATCACCCTACTAAGCATCACAGCCGCAGTAGGCATGGACAACCCATACATACTCATACTCCCCTTCTTCCTCCTCCTCCTATTCGCCACCCTCGTCGATTTCAAACTAATCTTCCTAAGCATCTTTCTATTGCTCCCCACCTCAATGGAATTAAGCCTACCAGGAGGGTTTGGCACCGACTTCCCCTCCGAACCCCTAATGATTTACCTCATGTTTGCAGGATTTTGTTATTTCGGAGCAAATTTCAAAAAAATAGACAGAGGCTTTTTCAACCACACCCTCACAAAATTGGTTTTAGCCCACCTCATGTGGATAGGAATATCTGCCCTCATGTCCCAAATATTCTTTATTTCCTTCAAGTTTTTCTTAGCCAAAACGTGGTATGTCACCGTATTTATATTCCTTACAGGCTTATTTATCAAAAGCCCTGACGACTTCAAAAAAGCCTTTTGGTGTCTTTTACTGTCCTTAATGGGCGTTACCCTCATCACCTTAGCCAAACACAGTGCCTACGGTTTTAGCTTTGAAACCATCAACAAAACGACATGGCCTTTCTTCCGAAATCACGTAAATTATGGGGTCATGTTGACCTTACTCATGCCCTTCGCCTTACTGGTCAGAAAGTGGTATCGCTTCGGAAGTTTAGCTCGATTTGTAATTAATTTGGGAATTTTTATCTTTTTTGTGGGCATTCTTTTTGCCTACACCAGAGCCGCATATATCTCCTTGTTACTCATACCAATAGGCTACTTTTTGTTCCACTACAAATGGACAAAAATGGCCATCACCGCAGGGCTTGTAACGATGACAATGAGTGTCAGTTATTTGATTATTGGCAATAATTACCTTAATTTTGCGCCCGATTTCAATAAGACCATCTATCACGCAAACTTTGAAGATCACTTAGAAGCGACACTAGCGTTACAAGACTTATCAACAATGGAACGGGTGTATAGATGGATTGCGGGCGCAAATATGAGTACAGAACACGTACTCACAGGTTTTGGACCAGGTACTTTTACCCACTTTTATAAGTCGTATACATCAACATTGTTTCAGACTTATGTAAGTGACAATGAAGACGATTCGACGGTACACAACTACTTTTTGCTTACCCTCATAGAACAAGGCTGGCCTGGATTTTTAGTATTTATGGTTCTCTGCATATTTGTTTTTATCAAAGGAGAGCAGATTTACCATGAAACACAAGATCCCCAACGAAAACAGTTGGTCATGGCTTGTCTCATTTGCTTATTGATGATTATGGCAAATATTTTTATGGCAGACCTCATGGAAACCGACGAAATTGGCTCGCTGTTCTTTATCAATATTGCCCTCTTAATCAACCAAGACCTTTATAATAAACGACACAACAACCAAGTATTAGAACTTGAAAATGATTAAAGAATAGAAGCACAGTAAAGGAAACAAAATAGCAGTCGAAGCAGTAAAAAATAGCCCTGATAGTAGTGGTATGGTGGCAGCGTTGGCGTAGAGACGCATTGAATGCGTCTGCTGAAAAGCCAGCCACCATAAGAACGAATAGCAGGACTTTCCGTCACGACGAAGCAACAAACCTTTCGCTCCTAAAAAAAATCATTGTCAAGACGATACCGATTAGAAAAACTTACATTTTCTTTTCAAAAACGGACAAAACACAGAGCGTGTTCTTGTCAAAAACAACAAACAATGAAAAAAATATTCCTCTATCTCCTCTTAGTGGGAGCAGGAAGTATGTGCTTTTCAGGCAGCACAACGACCGATGAAAACAACACCACACCCACAAAACCCTTCAGCTTTGTATTTGAAGATTTGAACGGAAATGAAGTGAATTTGGACGAATTACACGACAAAACCGTATTTCTCAACTTTTGGTCTACTCGTTGCGCTCCATGCATCCACGAAATGCCCAGCATCGCTGTCGCACAAAAAAAGCTAAAAGACACCAACTTCGTATTTTACACCGTATCGGACGATATGCCGATGAACATCTTGAAATTCCAAAGAAAAAACAAGCAGAAATTCCCTTTCAAATACCTCTATTCTCCCGTCAATAAAAACAGCTTTGACGTACAGTATTTGCCACATACTTATGTCCTCAAAAACGGCATGATTATGGCAACCTACAAAGGCGTTTATGACTGGTCATCGGAAGCAAAAATCAGCGAATTGCGTAGTATGACGCATTGATTTGAGATGCGAGAAACTCACCAATTTAGCGCAGTGGGTTCTTCAATAAACAATCTTTTTAATTCAGGGATTAACGAATGAAATCGCTTTATTTCAAACCATACAGTTTGATGATTTCCTTCTTTAATTCCTGATATTAATTTGTCTAATTTAGGTTGAGTTGCTCCTTTATTTCTTTCTTCAATATATTCTTTTAGCCTTGCTTTATAGTTTTCAAAGGCTTTTTCTCTTGCTTTCACCAAATATTCTCGGTCATTTAACCGCAAAACTCTGATGGTAAATAATGCTCTCAAGTGATCTTGTGCATTAAGCCCAATGGCAGGAACAAATCGAAAAGTACTTGTAATATCCAACTCTAAAAACTGTAATGGATTTTCTACTCTTGGGTCTATTAGAGCAGCTTGTAAGGCAGCAGGTCTTCTAAAAACATAGTCTTCAGGTATTTTTAAAGGAGGTGTTATATTTTGTAATTGCCCCACAGAATCAATTAGAGCAAATTGACTATTTTTGGGACCATTACAAGGACCACAAGCATACAAATAATTTTCCCAAACAAAGGTTTTTTCAGGGTAAATGCTTTTGGGATAAATATGTTCAATTTCATCTGCATAAGAATCTTCACAATAAGCACATCTATCCGTGTCATTTAACATTTGACGCAACTTTTTTTTAATCTCATCAAATGTTTTATTGGATTTGCCCCATGTTGCTTTGGCTTTAGTTATTTGAGCTTCGTAAGTAGATTCTGAATCAATAATATTTTGCCACCTTGCCAAATAGCCCATAGACCGTTTGGTCAAAGTTATAGTATTAAGCAATTTCAGCATGTCAATTAATCTTCTGAAGGTAAAATACTTTTAAGGTCTTTGCGTTCTTTTTCCTCTTCTTTTGTAGCAAGTCCACGAATCGATTTCATGTTCAACAATGCCAAACGCTCTAACATTTCCTTCGATTTATCAGAACGTTCAATTCGTTCTTCTCCAAAATTATCGGTACCTATTGCATCTGTTATACTACCGTACACCATTCTTTTATAAGCTTGCCCTGTAATTCTTTTAGATGGTTTATCTGTCTTTGAATGCTCGATTTTCCAAATTGAACCAGGATCAGCACTCTGACAAATGATAGGGCTATGTGTAGAGACAATAAATTGAATGTTAGGAAAATATCTTTTAAACCACTCGCCTATTTTGGCTTGCCATTGAGGATGCAAATGAACATCTACTTCATCAATTAGAATAACACCTGTTGCCGTAATGCAAGAAAAATACTCCTTTTCTTTGATAACTTCCTTTAACTTAAAACGTCTGCTTATTTGTCTTAAAATTTCTAAGGTTAAAGAAAAAACAGATTGATAACCATCACTTAATTCATTAATAGAAATATCCTTATTTGTGCCATCTACAAAAAAAACACCTTCATGATTTACCTTTTCTATTTTCACATTATTGGGTAACAATTCTGTATTGTTAATAAACGAAACTATGGTATCAAAACTATTATTTTTTTTGGTACTTAATTCCTCAAACTTCAAATCTTTTAACCATTGAACAGCTTCTGTTAAATTATAAGTGGGGTCAAATAATGTGATGTGATTAGATAAATTTATATGCAAAAAATCAACACTCTTTGTTTCTTGTGTACCAATTCTTCTAAAAGGACCAAAAGCGGCACTATACCAACCACTTGTTATATCAACAAGAGATAGTTCTTTATCAGCACCTTTAAGTTCAAACTTTAGTTCACCTTCTTTTGATATAGAGATATAAAATTTAATACCTTCGTATACTTCTGATAAGAAATCTTGTTTGCTGTCAAAAATCAAATCCATTTCACAAGTTGCTTTCTCTTTACCTTTAGTAATCCAACTTTTAAAATTTTGTTGTAAAGCATAACCTTGCTTGTCTCCCAAAAAACAAAGTGAAATCATTTTTAAAATAGACGATTTTCCTGCTCCATTATCGCCCAATAAAACGTGCCATCCCTTGTAAGGAGTATCAAACTCAATGGTTAAATTGTCAATTGATTTAACATGCTTAATAGATATTTTTTTAATGTACATAAATCTAATTATTAAAACTAAACCTCAAAATTATCCACTCGCCCCTTCAAAGGCTCAAAATACAACTCCCCTTCAGAATGTGCAATCACCGTCGAAACCGTCGCATCTCCTGTCACATTCACCACCGTTCGACACATATCCAAAATACGATCCACAGGAAAGATAATCGCAATCCAAGCACCTGGCAATCCCACCGATTCTAAGACCAAAATCAACATGACCAGTCCAGCACTCGGCACGGCAGCCGACCCAATAGACGCCAAAGTTGCCGTTAAAATCACCGTCAATTGCTGTGCAAATCCCAGATCAACCATATGGAATTGGGCTAAGAAAATCACCGCAACTGCCTGATACATACTCGTTCCATCCATATTCACCGTCGCCCCAATCGGCAAAACAAAATTAGCAACATCTTCTGATACCTTCAAATTTTCTCTCACACAGTCCAATGTCACGGGCAAAGTTGCAGCACTCGAACTTGTAGAAAATGCCAACATTTGGGCAGGACCAATGCTCTTGAAAAAGTCTCGATACGATATTTTGCGAGTCACCAAGACCACAATCAATGGATAAATCAAGAAAACCATAATCGCCAAACCAAGCACCACCGTCACCGAATAATAGCCCAATCCCTTAAAAATCTCTATCACCGCATCGGGATCATCTCCAGCCATATCCGAAATTTTACCTGCCAAAAGCGCAAATACAAAGAACGGAGCGACCTGCATAATCACGTCTACCATCTTAATAAACACCTCATTCACTCCATCAACGACAGCAATAATCGGATTTCTTTTCTTTTCGGGAATATACAATAGCACAATCCCGAAAAATATAGCAAAAAAGATCACTTGCAACATTTCAGGTTTTGCCACAGCCGACACAAAATTCGTCGGAACCATATCTACCAAAAACTGTAAAGGACTGGAACCCCGTTGGTTATCTGCCTTTTTCAGCTTATCGTCCAAATTTTTATTACCCTTCAACTTTGCCTGTTCCTCCGCATTTAACTGCCGATACTGCGCCTGTTCTGCCGAGGACATACCCGCAAAAATTTGCTTTTCATCGGCAAATTCTTTCGCATTGTCCATCGCCCAAAGCTCATAAGTAACCCTGTTTTTAGTCCGTTGTTCCACACTCGAAAACGTACCAGGCTGTACCGTATTCACCAACGCCAGCCCAATACTAATCGCAAAAACTGTCGTTAAAAGATACGCTCCAAGAGTTTTAAGCCCCATGCGCCCCAGTCGAGAGCCGTCCGTAATGCCCGACACTCCTTGAATAATCGAAAACAACACCAAAGGCACTGCTATCAGCTTTAGCAAACGAATAAAAATATCTCCAAAAGGCGCAATCCAATCCAACGTAAATTTACTCCACCCCATCGAACTCGCCACAAGTGCCCAAGCAACCCCCAAAATCAGTCCAATAATAATTTGCCAGTGTAATGCTAATTTTCTCATATTATCTATATTTTTTTATTGGAGAGAACGGTCAAGTCCTCCGTCGTCACACATGCTCCCGCTATCCGCTACTATAGCTACCCATCGCAAAACCTTTTGCCACGCAGCTATAACGCTACTATCGGGTCTATCTTTCACAGACACAACTTCAATGAACCACTTATATGGACTTATATCACTTTGGTCATTGAGCGAAGTCGAAATGATATAGTTCAAAGAAATATGCACTCAAAAAAACTTATATGGTTTAAAAATACAGGAAAAGTGTGCCATACTTACCAATAATGAAGAAAAATATTGATATATAAGGCAATTTAAATTTAATAAATATTCATTTGGGCTAACAGACAAGGCAAAAAAGGTAGGCATAGCACGGCTACGGCGAGGCTTTTTAACGAAGTATGGTGGAAAAAGATGACGCCAAAATGGGTTATTTATTATTTTAAGTTGCCTCAAAAAACTATCTGAAATCCGCCCATTTTCGACCAATAAACCCAGTCGTACACCCAATCAACATACCCAAAACAGCCCCACCCAAAATATCTCCAGGAAAATGCACCCCAACATATACCCGACTATACGCCACGCTCGCCGCCCACACCAACAAAACAGGGATGATCCAACGAAAACGTCCTCCAAAAAGAACGATCCAACAAAAAGCCAAGCCAAAATGATTTGTCGCATGTCCAGAAACAAAGCTTTTGCCACTTCCACACCCAACCAACAAACGAAGATTGTCTGTTAATTCAGGGACATGACATGGGCGCAAACGGTCAAAAAAGGGTTTTATCACGCCACTACTCAATTGATCCGCCAAAACAACCGTCAGCAAAATACATACGAATAGCCGAACGCTTTGGCGAGGATAATTCAATACTATAAATAAGGTGATAAATAGATACAAGGGCAACCAAAAGAACGGGTGCGTCCATAAAGGCATAAGCATATCCAGCAAAGGATGATGCCATCTTTCATTCAGAAGTTCAAAGAAATAGTAATCCCATCGGGTAAGTCGTTCTAGCACTTGTCAAAAGTACGAAGAATCTATAGAATTTCACCCCAATCTCCTATCAAACTGGGATATAATAAAGCGGATTGTAGTTGTTTGAGGTAGGATTCTCTTGAAGTATTTGCTGCGCCCAAGCTTTCTAAATGCCGAGTGTAAACTTGGCTATCAATTAACTCAAATTTATGTTCTTGCAGTTTATTGACTAAGGTAATAAAAGCAGCTTTTGAGGCATTGCTCACATGGGCAAACATAGACTCACCAAAAAAGATGCGTCCTAAAGCAACTCCATATAAGCCCCCTACCAATTTACCATCTTGCCAAGCTTCTATAGAATGTGCAAAACCTCGTTCATGCAGTGCAATATACGCTCGCATCATTTCGGGTGTAATCCATGTACCAGATACCTCTTCACCTTTTCGGGGCAAACTACATTGTCGGATTACCTCCTCAAAAGCAGTATCATATTTAATTTGGAATTTATTTTGGCGCAGGACTTGGCGCATACTCTTTGAGACCTTTACATTCTCAGGATACAGCACAAATCGGGGGTCAGGCGACCACCAGATAATGGGTTCATTCTCTGAATACCACGGAAATATTCCTGAACGATAGGCCAATAGCAAACGTTCAGGATTTAAATCTCCTCCAATAGCTAAAATTCCTTCATCATCAGCAAGATGAGGGGAAGGAAATTGCATTTTTTCTGATAAATAGTAAAATAACATAGTAGCTCGGTCCACTTTAGGAATGATTCAAGAATCACTCATGTATTATGACAACCTAAAGAATCCAAATAGAATAAAGTGGAACGGCGAAAACGGAGGGCATCGCTGACATTGCACCCTAAATCCACAAGATTACTCTATGGTTGCATTCAATCCTCTATCTACCAATGCGTCTTTCATTGGTCGAAGCGTATTTTTTGCTCCTTCTTTTACAGCACATTTTCCCTTAAAGTGCACAATCAAAGAACATTGCTCTGCTTGCTGCGGCTTATGCTTACATACTTTTACAAGAGATTCAATAACCCAATCAAAAGTATTGTAGTCATCATTGTGTAAAACAAGTGTCTTACCTTGATCCACAAATGAATCTAAGAGTTCATCTATCTTATCTTTTGTTTTTTGTATCGTGTCAGGCATATCTTAGTTTTTAGGTTTGAATATCAAAACTAACAAAAAAGACGGAAAAAATTTATATGTTGTATAAAAAAAATCAGTTCTTTTAATCGTTGGGGAACTGGAGAGTATAGGGAAACAGCAAAATGCGTCCTTTTACAGACAAGGAGAAACTTAGAAGTAACACTTTTATTAAAAATAACATATACAATAATTTTACATAACTTATCATTGCTATTTTCTAATGATGCATCTGTTCTTTTCTATTCTTTTGATTGTTATATATTTGGATAAAAAAAATGACAAAAATCTCCTCTAATTGCCTTATATTCACATTTTTATAACAATTTTGTAAGAATAAAAAAATTGTGTAATTTTTAATGGTTTTATAGATACTTTTACATTGTTTTTTTTTAAAAATAAATGTTTTTTTATCAAAAAGATTCTTTTTTGTTTTTGACAAAATACCCAAACAACTATTCTGTCAAGCAATCATAGTTCTTCTTTATTTGATTTTCAATTGATTATACATAGCCTATTCATTGCCCCCACATTTTATAATCAAAGAGACATACTTTTTACAGACAGATAGGGGTTCTATCCTTTTAAAATAGACCCGATAGCAACGGTTGGAAAACTGCGTTGGGTGGGATTTTCACAGAATGTATTGTGAAAAAGAAAGGGAAGGCTTTTCCATTTAGTGTATAGCGGGCCCATGCTTTGCGATGAAAGACAAACCGTTCTCTCCAAAAAAAATATGAAAATCAAGTTAAACGATTGTCTATAACTAACTATCAAAACCACAATTATCTATAAATATTCATAATAGTAATGATAAAATATATCTTGTTTATTATTTGTTCGATTGCCTTTTTTATTACGCAAACAAAAACGGTATTGGCACAAAATAATTTTTCTGGCAATTATCCTCAACAACAATTAAAATGGGTGGAGGAGAAATTGGAGTCTATGACTTTAGAAGAAAAAATTGGGCAGTTGTTTATGGTTGCTGCTTATTCCAATCGTGATGACGCTCACAAACAAGAACTATCTAAGCTTATTAAGGAACACCATATCGGTGGATTGATATTTTTTCAAGGTACTCCTGAAGCACAGGTAAAATTAACCAACCATTATCAACTTATTTCTAAAACACCACTGTTGATTGCCATTGATGGGGAGTGGGGTTTGAGTATGCGTTTATCGGATACGCCAAAATACCCTCGTCAGTTGAT
>ENA-ORXM01002474-ORXM01002474.1-marine-metagenome-genome-assembly--contig:-NODE-2474-length-21393-cov-5.236817_pt1 | contig 21393 bp, 23 predicted proteins | sample MGYA00237867_ERZ511480 | MGnify/ENA primary metagenome ERZ511480 (study PRJEB26309, sample SAMN06266103) | marine metagenome | isolation source: Algal blade | place: United Kingdom:Sidmouth, United...
AGTTATGCTCTGCTATCTTGCCTTTAATATGAGTGTGGCCTATGGCCAACAACCGCCCCAATATACGCAGTACATGTATAATACCGCGGTTTTGAATTCAGGGTATTCAGCTAGAGGTATATTAGAAGCTACCGCTCTGCACCGATCGCAATGGGTGGGCATAGATGGGGCTCCCGAGACACAATCGCTTTCTGTTCAAGGAAGATTACGGGAAAGGGTAGGATTAGGGCTTACCGTAGTTAACGATAATATTGGGGCTGCAAATGACCTTGATGTTAATGGTACTTTTTCGTACGAGATTCCAACAGGGTATTTTACCAAACTATCGTTGGGAATCAATGCGGGAATAGATGTGCTAAAAGTAGACTGGTCCAAAGGAACATATCAGGACGGCCAAGATCCGATTTTTGCTGAAAACCTGAATAAAATACGTCCGATTTTTGGTGCGGGCGCCTACTTTCATAGTAGCAATTGGTACGTTGGCATTTCTACACATAATTTTCTGAACTCACAGATTTATAATGATGATAACGAGATGGTGACCAATAGAAAAAGTCAGTATTATTTAATGGCAGGTTATGTAATGGATCTGTCCGATAACCTAAAATTTAAACCGGCGATCTTAACAAAACATGTAGCTGGGGCACCAATAACCGTAGATGTATCCGGTAATTTCTTGATCAAGGAGACTTTGGCCCTTGGTTTGGCTTACCGGTACAATGATGCGGTTAGTGCTTTGGCCGGGCTACATATTTCCAATAGCTTCTTTTTGGGATACTCCTATGATTATTCCATTACCGGTTTAGAGAGTTACAATGATGGTTCGCACGAAATCATCCTTAAATACAATCTTTTTGATGCTAAGAAAAGAGCATTGTCACCAAGATTCTTCTAAAACCTACAATCATGAAAAAACTAGTACTATATATATTTATGGGTACATGCCTTATGGTTACTGCTCAGAGTAAAGAAGAAAAAGCAAATGCCTATTTTGAAGATTTTAAATTTGACAAAGCAATTGAGTTGTATAGCGATTTAGCGGCAGAGAAAAAAAGACCATCTCTAGATGTCATTCAGCATTTAGCCGATAGCTATTTTAATACGAATAGGTACCAAGAAGCTGTAAAATGGTATGAGAAACTGTATGTAATTAAAGGGAAGGACGTTGGCGAAGGCAACATTATTAAATTGGTACAGAGCCTTAAAACAAGCATGCAAACCGAAAGAGCGGATGAACTGCTCCGTGATTTTTATACGGATGAGGATAGGTTGAACATGATGTTGTCTCAAAAGAAACATTTAGATAGTTTGCTTTCCCAGAAAGAAAAGTATACTACAATCAATCAAGCCTTTAACAGTAAGAAGTCGGATTTTGGACCTATGCTCTTTAATGATGGATTGATATTCGCTTCTGCTAGAGATACTATAAAATCTAATGGAGAGCTTTATCCATGGAATAAACAGCCTTATTTAGACCTATACATTACGCGCCCAAAGGATGGGAGTTATATACCGGAAAAATATTTGGAGAATTTAGAATCGTCTTATCACGATGCTACTTTGACGTTCTCTTGGGACGGACAAACTGTGTATTTTACTCGAAATTATTTAAAGAAAAAAAATAAATTGAGTGCTAATGAGGATGGCCTCTCCAACATGCAGATTTTACGCGGAACAATAAGTAACAATGAACTTGTTGATGTAACCTCATTGAGCTTTAATAGCAAAGATTATTCTTGTGGGCACCCAGCATTGAGTCCAGATGGGAGACAGCTATATTTTACGTCTAACATGCCAGGCGGATTTGGGGAGAGTGACATTTATGTGGTGGATTTAAATAATGAAGGTGATGTGCTTTCAGACCCTATGAATCTAGGCTCTACCATAAATACTAGGGGAAGGGAAATGTTTCCGTTCATAAATAATGAAGTATTGTATTTTTCGTCGGATAGCCATTATGGATTAGGGGGACTAGATATTTTCGGGTCGGTTATTTCTTCAAAAACTCAGTACTCCTTACCGCTTAATATGGGTAAACCCTTAAATAGTAATATGGATGATTTTTCATTTATTAGGGAGAACAAAAAAGGTAACGGTTTCTTTGCTTCAAATCGTGCGGGCGGAAAAGGAGATGATGATATTTATCGCTTTGAAAAAGTTAAGCCAACGGATTGTTTGGAATATTCGGGATATGTTTTGAACAAGCTAACAGGAGAGCCTATTGCAGAGGCTAACGTAGAACTCAAAAACGCGGTTAACGAATTGGTTTCTATCTACAGGACCGATGCATCTGGGTATTATGAAATGACACTCCCTTGTAATAAGAAAAACAGTCTGGTTTTCTCAAGGGCGGGTTTTTCTAAAGAAACCATACGAATTGAAACAAGCCAAAATCCTGAAGCATCTTCCAAGGAAAACAAAGTGTACTTAACTCCTTTTGATAGTCTTGTAGAGAAAGAAGGCAATGTTGAGAAAATCAAGGTAAACCCTATCTATTTTGAATACGATAAATCCGACATTACCACAAGGGCGGAAATAGAGCTTGAAAAGGTGCTTTTTGCCATGGAAACCTTTCCTGAGCTAAAAATCAAAATAGAATCACATACCGATGCTAGAGGTTCTGATGTCTACAATTTGGAGTTGTCGGACAATAGGGCAAAATCCACTAGAAGATATCTGCTTTCCAAAGGTATAGATGCAGATAGAATTGAGAGTGCAAATGGTTACGGGGAATACCGTTTAAAGAATGAATGTGGCAATGGCGTTAAATGTAGTGATCAAAAACATTTGGAAAACAGACGGTCTAATTTTATAATTGTTTCCAAACAGGCAAATGAAGTCCGTAACGCTAAAAAATAAGTAAAACAAAGATTGGGAGAAGTACGCTACGCACTATGCAGCGTACTTGTATAAAGGCTTTTTAGCCTGTAGACTGGTTGTATTACAGGTTAAATTGTTTTTATTTTATTACGATAGAATGTTGGTTCTTTTGTCTTAGGGAGCCAAATTTTCCAACATTTCTTTCGTAGTTTTTTCAAGATCAAAGTCGGCCTTCCAGCCCCAGTCACGTCTTGCCTCAAGATCATTAATACTACTAGGCCATGAATCCGCTATAGCTTGGCGAAAATCAGGTTCATAAGAAATCTTAAAATCCGTGATATGTTTTTGGATACTTTCCGCCATTTGTGAAGGCGTAAAGTTCATAGCCGAAAGGTTGTAAGAAGAGCGTACTTTTACGTTTTCCGCATCGGTATCCATAAGCTGTAAAGTTGCTTTTATGGCATCATCCATAAACATCATTGGCAATTCCGTATCCGCCTTTAAGAAACAGGTATATGATTTTTCAGCAAGTGCTTTGTGGTATATCTCTACAGCATAATCCGTGGTACCTCCGCCCGGCATGGTCTTCCAGCTAATTAGACCCGGGTAGCGAATACTCCGCACATCAACCCCAAACTTATGAAAGTAATAATCGCACCAGCGTTCACCAGATTGCTTACTTATACCGTATACGGTACTAGGCTCCATAATGGTACTTTGTGCAGTGTTTTCTTTTGGCGTATTCGGTCCAAAAACGGCAATACTGGAAGGCCAGAATATTTTATCTATTTTTTTCTCTTTGGCAAGGTTGAGCACATTAAAAAGAGAATTCATATTCAAGTTCCAAGCCCGCATAGGAAATTTTTCTGCTGTGGCACTCAACATGGCGGCCATTAAGTAGACTTCGGAAATCTCGTAATAGGCAACCACTTCTTCCAAAGCATCATAATCTGTGGCGTCTAAAATTTCGAAGGGTCCGGATTCCATTAAGTTTTCATTGCCTTCACGAATATCGCTGGCAATTACACTGTCATTTCCATAAGTCTCGCGTAGTGCCAATGTTAGTTCCGTGCCTATTTGACCGCAAGCACCTATAATCAGAATTGATTTTTCCATTAATGTCTCGTTAAATGAATTCGAGAATAAAGATAGCGCTTCTTAAAATTTGTACATTCGCTTTATGAAAAGAATCTTCTTCTTTAGCTTGATGCTGCTAATGACATTAGCCTGCAAAGAACAGAAACAGGAATTGGTCGTAGAGGATGCAAGTGCCCACGAATTAAGTAGTGAAGCATGGCCTAAAAAACTTCCTATTAAACCTAAAGCTCAGGCTATTCTTGAAGATTGGATAGAATTCTCCTCTTTTGAAACTAGTTTTGATGCACTGCATACGGTAGCCAATAAGGAAGACTTACGTTTGGTAATTGAAGAGATGATTACCAAGCAAAATCAATTGGAAGAATCAAAATACCCAAAAGAATTCAACATTCCACAGGTAAAAAGTCGTCAAAAGGTATTCAAAACCTATATGCTAAAGGTTAAGGGCGATTTATATTATAGAGCCGATCCACAAGAATCTATTGTGCAGATGATCGAAGCTTATAATGCCTTTAGAAACCAATTCAATGTAGTGGTTAGCAATACATTGGATACTGATCTGATCTTGGAATTTTAAATAAAAAAAGCGACTCCCACCAAAATGGGGAAGCCGCTTTTTATATGCGTAGGGTAATAAAGAACTATTTAAAATCTACTTTAACCATATACAAGGAGCTAGCATCTATATTTGAACTTCCCGGTAAAATCTTTTGTTCAATGATTCCGTCTCCATCATTATCGGAAACGGCAAAATCATCATCGTTAATAAAGCCAAGGGTATTCTCGTCCATAATCCAAATTCCTTCTAGTTTGTCATGGGCATAACCAAACTGGGCGACCAAATCAACCACTAGTTCCTTTTGAACAGGTACAATGTTTGCTTCTGCCAATTCTTCGGCTGTAGATTGTTCAATAGTTTTATCTCCGATCATTAACCCAAGCTCTTCTTTTGGGTTGTTACCACTAATATCCGTAGCACCATTCAAATTAATCTTATAAATATGTTTTTGGGCTGTTTCTTCCCCGGCGAACTTACCATCGCGTTCAACAACTAAAAACTCAGTATTGGAAATAGCGGTAATTTCTGAATTAGAAAGGTTAGCTTTTTCCTGTATATAAACATACTGTCTTGTGTATCCTGTTTCCAAATCAAAAGTTACGATACGAGTTATGTTAGACTGAATTTTTTCAGGATTGTACATGGTAGATTGCATTATGCCTACCAATGTTTTTTCGTCTGGGGTAATAGTAAGTCCTTCCATTCCTCTATTGGCCCTTCGGCTTGCAAAAACCGCAGGTAATTTACGGTCTCCTGTATCTTCATTAACACCAAATGGAGATATACGTTCTAGTTGTACGCCGCTAGCTGAGTAGTGTACGATATGAGGGCCATACTCATCCGAAACCCAAAAACTACCGTCTTTAAGCGCAACTATACCTTCCGAATCCAACCCGAAGTCATCAAAAGCAATTGGGTTTCCGGCAGCATCGTAAGGAATCTCTCCGGTAGCGCCCTTTCCTTCAGGATTAGGTATACCCGTTATTAGTTTTCCAGAAGGCGTTTTCAATAAAATTTCTTCTAAAAGTGTAATCTCACCTTTCTCGGTTACGATAAAATGACCGATACGGGGCGTATAATCTGCTACAGGAAATTTTTTTCCTTCCAAGAAGTTGGTGTTTGGCCCACGATCAGTAATGGCATAAAATTCATCTTCATTGGTTGGATGAGCCGTAGCTCCGGAACCAAAGCCTCCATTTCTAATTTCAACTGTATTATTAATAGTAGATAGTACGGAGTAGGGAAGTGCATATTGTGTATCTGTCTCAAGTATTTTAGTTGGGGAAACGGAAACAGGTGTTGGTCCATCGCCTATAAAATCATCAAGATGGGCGCAGGAATTCAAGAGGCATAAGCCTACAAAAAGTAGCATTAATTTTTTCATTGTGTTTGCTGGATTTAAGGTTATTTAATGTGGCCTTAAAGTTGCAATATTTACACAGTGCCATTGTTAAGTGAAGATAAATAGATGGTTATAAAAAGAATATGCCGTACATAACTTAAAGCTATGCACGGCATAATTATAAGGTGAGATAGAATGTTTATTGTTTCTTTTCGCCTGCAGGAGCAGGAGGGTTCTTTCTAGATTGTAGCGCTTGCTTGCTTAAACTTGCCAAATTAAAATTAGGGTCTAAAGCAAGTGCTTCATCTATTTTAGCTATAGCGGCATCTACATTGTCTTTGTTATTGTCATATATGGTTAGGGCCTTTAGATGAAGAAAAGCAGCTTTTAAAGGAACCTCGTAAGGTTGTTGCCTTTCATAGAAAGCGTACTTCATATCGTCTTTGGCATTTGCAATACCATAGTCAATATTAGAGACAGCATCGGAATTTGCTCCGGTTTGGATCTTTAGGTCTGCAATCTCATAAGCCAAATAAGGATTTGGCGTTCTTTTAAAAAGTTCTTCAAACTGTTCTAGGGCACGTTTTGGTTGGTTTAAAGCTTTTAATGAAATTGCTTTTACCTGAACCGCCATATCCGAATCCGAAACTTCCTTTTCAATACCTATAGTATTTAGTGCCTGCATATGCTGATTGTTGTTTGCATATACAAAAGCTAAGGTATCTTTACGCTGTTTAGATGGCGCAATTACATTTAAGTGGGTAAGTGCGCTGATTACGCCATTTACATCTCCTTGAAGTCTCATTTCTTGATAAAAGGCTTCATAGTGTTTTTGCAAATCACTCTTGGTCTGTGCGGTGACTGAAAAACAGAGGCTCAAAAGTAATATGATACTAAATTTTTTCATGTGTAACTATTTTACAATGCTATCGTTTTGGTAGCGGTTTGCAAAATTAGCAATATTATCTGTATGTAGCTGTGAATAAAAGCATAATGCATATGTAGAAATGAAAAAAGGCCACCCTGGGGCAGCCTTTTTATGTAGGTTTGGTTTTTTTGAATTAAGCAACGAGTGAAATCTCGTTTTTTCGATAGGATTTTAAAAGCATGGAATAAAAAGCCACACTTTTAGGGTCTGGATCAATACATGACACTAAAAAATCGTACAGATTTTTAAACCATAAGTTGGTGTGCAATGTTGGAATAGAGAGATTTAACCTTTTAGGATCATAATCCTTGTCGTCCATTATGATATCCATTTCAACCCTTCGCCTGTGGTAATCTATAGACACATTAGCCGCGTTATAGTGGTTTTTTAATACCGCTACATGCAACTTTATAATTTCTGGGGAAACTTTTTGCTTGGTACAGCTGGAAGCAATAAGAATCTCGATTTCCTCAAGAATCTTGCTTCGTAAACCTGAATTTCCCATGACAAATAGTTTTTAAATTATATACCAAAGTTACTTTTTAATCGATGAAATGCATGGTCAATTAACAACTATCCTATGAGTTTGTTGTGAAATGGTAAATAGCTGTTGTGAAAAATAACTACAACGTTGTAGTGAATTTAAAACCTTTAACGTTTGTAAGGGTGTAGGAATGGATAAGCTTGCCTTTTTTTGCGATATCCTCAGTATATTCAGGTGCTTCTATGTTGTTTTTGATAGCCTGTAAAGTATAGTAGTCCTTTTTACTGGGATGATACGGGTAAACCCCGTTTATTAATTCTGTTCCCCAGTTCTCCTCAACAGATTTATAGATAATTCCAATACAGTCGTTTAGATGGATTAGGTTTATGGGCGCCTTTCCGTTTTTAAGGTTTTTTCGTTTTGATAGCATTGTTACCGGATTTCTATTTGGACCTATCAATCCGCCAAATCTTATGATCGTGGTTTCAATTCCAGGCTGCTTTAGAAATAGTTGTTCGCATGCTAAAAGTTGCTTGCCGGATTCAGTAGAGGGCTTGGGGGTAGTTTCTTCTGTTACCTCTCCATCAATATCACCATATACGGAAGTACTGCTTACGAACACCACATGTTTTATGTTTGAGGGTTTCATAGCCTCCAATACCAATTCCATTTTCCGAACGTAATTTTCTTTATGGTTACCACGTAGTTTTGGGGGTACGTTAATAATCAAAACATGTACTTTGCTCAAAAATGAACTTATGTCTCCTGTGATTTTAGTTTCTGAAAGTGTTATAAGAAAGGGTTGAATACCTTCTTTTGATAATAGTGGAAGTTTCTCTTCTGATGTGGTTGTGCCATTTACCTCATATCCTTCGTTAATGAATTTTTTAGCTAATGGAAGGCCTAGCCAACCGCAGCCCATAATGGCTATATCTTTATTCAAATTTGATTGTTTTAGTGGTTAAGATGGCGTCATTAAGTACAAACGGCATGGGAATGCTGGTTTCTGGTCTTTCTGGAACCTCAAATAGAGGATGCTCTAGCAAATCATTGGAAGCTTCACAAAAAGTGAGTTCAACAATACTATCCAGTGGAATGGTAATTTCAAGTTCGGTATAGGCATCATCCGTTATATAGTGCGTAAATAACTTGTTTGTTTTTCGCTCTTCTAGATAAAACGGAGAAAGCTCCAACCGATTTATTTTTAACTTTTCTATTGCCATACTTTCTGTGAAAACATCAAGACGGTTTACGTTACGCTGTGGGGTAATGCAAAGTTCTATTATTCTATTGCTACCGATAAGAGTATCCCTAACAGTTTCAATTTTTGGACCGTCTATGATCTTTATGGGAGCAGTTTTAGAATGAGTAAAAGGGGTGTTATACTTGCTGCCAATTATATTCTTATTTAATCGCCCGTCAACATCATTTTCTTTGCCTAAAAACGCTTGGTTCCATTCTATGGGTACTTGATCATAACTAGCCCATTGTGCCGTGTTGGTATCTGTATCAAGAAGGTAGACCAGACTACTTGGTTTACCGTTTTCAGCATCAAAGCCGGAATGAATGTGGGCATATATCATAGAAACAATAAAAGCAAGTATTCCATAATAGAACCATTTCTTTTTACGCTTGTACATTCCAAAAATAGGAAGCAATAATATAAAAGTAAGCGTCACCAAAAGAGTACAGCCTAACAACATTTTGAGGCCTAACCCTACAGGAAACCCTCTAACGAGCGGTGCATATAACCATATAGCAGGTAAACCTAAAAAGACCATTAGGAGTACGCTGGGCACTTTTTGATTAAGGATAACGTACCAAGACGCAAGAAGGGCAAAAATTGGAACAATAAAGAAACTTGCGCCTGGTAGATATTGGGCTATTATAGCACAAAGTACTATCCATAAAAACAAAGGAGCTACAACCAAATTTGTAGTTGCTTGTTTTCTAAATTTGTGATATACACCAAAACAGACAGCAATAGAAAGACATACGAATGCAAAGATATAGGTGTAACCATTGTAAGTAAAACCATGTAGCATATCATTATATGCGGGGTAAAGCCATTTTAATACCGGCCAACCAAAATAACCGAGCAGACCATTGATAATCAAGGATAGAAACAAAGGCACAAAACCTATAAAAATCCCATTAGTGGTCAATGCTTTCTTTTTGTATCCGTAAGCTAGAATGCAAACGAACAACATAGACGCAAGCGCCAACATTGGCCAAATCCAATCAAACGGATAGGAGATAACGCCAAATACGGGCATATTAAAATATACGTAATCATTGGGGCTTACCAGTTCATTTAAATTAGCTTTACTAAAATGCGCCAGTAATGGAGTTAAATAACTGCCTTGGTGCGCTAATGTTTTTTTATCTAGGCGTTCATAGGTATCTTGAGCGGTATGGTAATCAAAATGATCATCAATAAATGCAAAGTTAAAACCTTGAATATCCCTTCTTTCCCTAAAAACAGTCAGGTCCGTATCATTGGGGAGCATTTTGTAAATGCTATAGTACAGGGAGTTGGCCATGGGATACTTGGGATTGGCCTTTATAAATTCACTTATGAGCTGTTGGTTTCCGCGGTTGGTTTCCACAAAGGTGTAACTTGGTCCTCCGCTACCACGAGCTTCAAAATTTAGGATTAGGCCTACTTCTTTTGCCCATTCATGTTGGCTTACAAAAAGGTCGGCTCCGTTAAGGCCTAATTCTTCTCCATCGGTAAATAATACGATGATGTCGTTTTTAGGCTTGTTTCCTTTGCCCAAAAAAGCCCTTACGCTTTCTAAAACCGTTGCCACTCCACTACCGGCATCACTCGCGCCCAATGAAGAATGGGGGTGGCTATCATAATGAGATAATAGAAGAAGGGCCTTACCCGTACCACTGCCTTCTATTCTAGCTATGATATTTTCGGGCTTGCTCATGTTTCCCCAGTCTCCAACGGAATAACCTGTCTGTAATGAGGTCTGCAGGCCCATCTTTTCTAATTCAGAAACAATATAGTGCTGAACCTTTTTATGTGCCGGGAAACCTATAGCGTGGGGTTCTTTTGAAATTTCTTTAACATGCTTTAGAGCACGATCGGTAGAGAAAGTTGTCTGGGGAGCTGAGACATCTTCCTCATAAATTGGCATAGAAGTATGAAAACCCCAGTAAATGGCGGCCAATAGGAGTAGAAAGGAAATGGTTGAGGGAAATCTTTTCATTGCATAAAGTTCTCAAATTAAAACGTAGTATTCTAATTGAAAACCGGTTTTGTTGAGGAAGGTATTAAAAGAATATCTATACATTTTTCATGAAAATAGTAAGAATTTCTATAGTTATACGTCGAATAAATGAATTATCCATTAAATAATTTACTATCTTTAGTAATTAACCTAACCCGCCGCTAGGCACTAAAAACGAAATTATATGGGAATAAAGAGTTTTCAAGGCCCACGGGCAAAAGCAGACGTAAAGAAAGAATATGACGCGCCCATATTGGTATCTGACTACATGACAAAGAAATTGGTGACTTTTACACCAGAGCAATCCATTCTGGAAGTTATGGAGCAGTTCACGAAGTATAATATCTCGGGTGGCCCCGTCATGGATGACAACGGTTTCTTGGTAGGTATTATCTCTGAGGCCGATTGTATGAAGCAGATTTCCGAAAGCCGCTATTTTAATCAGCCTATACTTGATAAAAGTGTAGAGAAGTTTATGACCAAAGAGGTTGAGACCATACCCCATGATATCTCAATTTTTGATGCAGCAGGAATTTTTGATAAGCATAACAGAAGAAGGCTTCCTGTTATGAGAGACGGTATTTTAGTTGGCCAGATAAGCCGGAAAGATATTGTGGTTGCCGCACTAAAATTAACAGGTCATAGCTGGTAATGTCACGTTAACCCCAAATGCATTACTTAAAAAGTATTTAAGATGCTTTCCTTCTACAGGGGAAGCATTTTTTTGTGGACTTTATTTTATTGTTCGCGTTTTACGATCATATAAACGTCATTATCCAAGGGTAAGTAGCCAAGGTCATAAACAAAAAAGTAGACAGCACCTTTTTTGGTAGTATATAGACTGGTTATGAAATCAAAATCAAAACCTTTATTTTGCAGTTTGGCCTTGGTAGTTGTGGTTTTGCCATCTTTTAGCGTATACCCATCTAAAATTCTATAATTCTTTCTAAGTCTATTATTGGTGTTACGGATAAGGTTGTTACTGTCTTTGTTCGCATTGTTATGATATGCGTTCCTACAATAGTCAGAACAGAATTTTTTGTCTGCCCTACCCTTTATTTCCGTACCGCAATCTAGACACTTTTTCTTCAAATTCTTATTTTTTAAAGTTGAAGATTACCTCTTCCGATGAACCATCCTCATTCTCCATTTCCGCATAGATATTAATTTCATCAGCGCTTATTTTTTCAAAAGTGAACCCATCAAAATAAACACGGTCTCCATCTACTTTTACTAATCTAAATTGTTGAACCTCATCTTTTTCTTCCCATCCTTTTAAATCGGCATGAAAATGTTTGAGTTCATATACCAAGGTTTCGTCAACTTCACGAATATGACCTAGTTCATAAAAAGACACTTTTCCTTCAGATATCAATTTAAAAGAGAACATCATAGACCCCCCTTGTGGAGGTCCCCAAGTTTCTTCTGTAATTCCACCAAAAGCTTCGCCGGACCAGTTGCCTTCCATCCAAGAAATATCAGATAAATTTCCCTCAGGAGAGCTGGAACCCTCAGAAAAAGCAGCGGTGTTTTGAGCATTAATACTTAATGAGAAGAGTAGGGATACGTATAAAAGAGATTTCATAATACTGGGTTAGTGCCCAGTAAGATACTGATTTATCCGTTTGTAAACGTATTATTTCGTTTATGGTCCTATAGTTAGGTCGTATTTCTTTAGAAGTCCAATAATACCTTCTTTTGTAAACTTCGCTTTTTTAAGAGTATTCTTTTCTGGGTCTATAATAAAATTAAAAGCGGTCTTAAAATTGGCCGTTTCCAGGTTAGTCCGGCTGAAAATAGCACCTTGTAGATCACAATCATCAAAAGTGGCGTTTTTGAGATTTGCTTCTGTAAAATCGGTTTCTATCATTTTACAGGAAACGAACTGTTGTTTTGGAAGTGTTAGACCATAGAAGGAAGAGTAATCCAAGTTACAATTTATGAAACTGAAATCAATTAAAAAGGTATTACAGTCTTCAAACTTAAGACCCATCATTTTGCAGTGGGAAAATGTGACTTCTTTAAAGGTTGTGTGCCTGATATTTGCGTTGCTAAGATTGCAATCTATAAACTCACATTCCATAAAATTCTGGTTGTCCAAATAGCTATCAGAAAAATTACAGCCTTCAAAAATGCAATTTTCATATTCCCCCTTGGCTAGTTTACTACTGGTAAAATCTTGTGAGAGGTATTTTTGGTCCGTTATAAAAGGCTTATCCATAAGCGAATAAACAGAATTTTGCAGTTTGATGCAATTTCTAGAACGTATTTTTATATTCTAACCTTAACTGTTTATTCGCATTGTAAAATTAATCTGCACGCTCTACTTCGCTTTCAAGTTTTAATACTTTGCTTCCGTCCTCTTGTTTTATATATAGGGCTTTGTCGTCTTTTGAGCCGTTTCTTGTCACTTCATTTCCCTCAATCTTCCGTGTCACGGATTTTTCATAGGTATTTTCAACTTTTCCTTTGGCACTGCCTGAGCCCCATTTCCATTTTACTTCTGTTCCTTCTCTTATCATCTTTTTTTATTTAAAAATTAATGGTCTCAAGAAAGAGAAAAAAGAACAGATTCATTGCGCTAAAAAGATGAAAGAATAATGCAATCCGTAAACAATTAAACCCGAGCCTTATTTATATTCTTTTAATAATTTCTGAAATTCTTCCATAAACTGGCCAATATGATAACCGTCTACTAGCGCATGATTCACATGAACTGAAACCGGCATAAACAATCTATCACCTTCAGAAGTCATTTTTCCAAAAGCAATTTTGGGGCAACTATCCGGCCTAGTATAATGTCTGGCATGGGAGATAGATGTAAAATCTACCCATGGGATAGCGGAACAATGTATTACATTCTCTCCGGATTCGTCAGGCATGAGTCGGTTAGAATTCCTTACTTTCTCAATAGCAGGTAAGGCCAAGGCAAGAAACTCCTCAAAATCTTCTCGATATTTTAAATGCGAAAAACCAAAAGTGCCGTTTTCCCTGTTTATGGTGGGTGAGGCATTAACAGTATCGTATTCATATAACTTACCGTCAACAATCCGGTATCTGAATTGAACCGTGCGGTTTACTGCAACCAGAGATTTGTGTAAATAAGACAAAAAGAAAGAATGACCTTTTTCTTTTGCCGTATGATAGGTTTCTGTACAATCTACTTTAGCGGTTATGCCATAAAATGGTTCGTCAAATTTTGAAAAAAACTCAAAATGGTCTTTTCTGTACCATGATTTTATATCAATTTCTTTACGCAAAATATATCTTTTCTAGCTGGTTTTATATTGCTGAAAATTAGTGAATACGTTACGAACTGTATCTAAAAAATATCGTTTTTAGTAAAATGTTTTATTGAACTCATTAGCTCGCCATTTCTTTTAACGCATTAACAAAGGTGTCTAACTCCTTGGTAGTGGTAAATACATTGGGTGTAATTCTACACCCTTGCACATTGGCGTAGTTAATGCCCACCGTAAAGATAGCGTACTCATCTAGTAGTTTTTTAGCCAGATCGGTAGGTTCTATTCCTTCGATTCCTACGTTTGCGATGCCGCAGGCTCTGTGAGACTCTTTAGGTGTGTTGATAATAATCTTTGGCTCGTTTCTTACTTTACCTGTCCAGTACTCCTGTAAATAGCGTAATCTGGCTTCTTTTCTTTTACCACCTAACAGTTCATAATAGTCTACCGCATTTTCTATGGTCAAGTCGTGATATACGGGAATTGTACCTGTATGATTTAATCTAGCGATGTCGCCAGGTTCTGTTTTGTGCTCTGCAAAAATTGGCCAGAGCGTATCTACATGTTCATCTGCAACGTATAGAAGTCCTGTGCCCAATGGTACCGCCAACCATTTGTGGAGGCTTGAACCGTAGAAGTCACATTCTAAATCCGTAATATCAAATTGAAAATGACCAATGCAGTGTGCACCGTCAACCATGACCTTCACCCCTTTACTATGTGCCATTTGGCAAATTTTCTTTATTGGGAGTATGTGTCCTGTTATATTAATCATATGACAGACCATTAACAACTTGGTTTTATCTGTAATGGCTTTTTCGTATAATGCTACTATTTCTTCATCCGTCTTAGGATGATTGGGTACCGATACTTCTTTGTTTACGACTCCAAATCTTTCGGCAACTTGCTGGAACATAAGTTTCATGGCCCCATAGTCCTGTATGGCATAGACTGCTTCGTCTCCTGCTTTCCAGTCCATTCCTTTAATGACCATATCCAAAGATTCCGTGGCGTTCCTCGTAATTATGATGTTCTCTTTTCTCGCCCCTATAATATTGGCCACTTTCTCGGACATCCGTTTTTTATTGGCCCACTGTACGGTCCTCATATAAAAAGAACCTTCGTAGTTCACCATATCTATATTTTTGTGTAAAGCTTCTAGAGTTGGTGTAGGTATGATGTTGTAATATCCGCTTTCTAAATTGATGTAGTCTGGTTTCAGTTTATAATCCTGACGCACATTTAGCCAGAACTCTTCATCGGAAGCTAATTTATGTGCTGGAATTTTTGAGGCTTTCTCCGCATGGGATGCCAAGGCGCTTCCGTAAAACGGGGTTGCCAGGGCCACCAGAGATAAGTTTTTTAGAAAGTCGCGTTTTTTCATGAAGGTCGGTTATGGGTTATCATAATGCTTTTGGCCGATGTTCAAACATCATTTGTTAGACGTTTGTAAAGAATTGGCTGATTCAAAATGAACTTCTGTTTGGTAATGCAGCCTTAAGATCGTAAAAAAGTACAGCCTTTTAATATGAAGCACAAATAAGATACTGTCCTTTTTGTATTACCAATGTACTTTTGCAAAATTTGAAAATTTCCATACCCTTAAAAAAGAAAACAGCTCTTAAAACGAGTATTATTTATGGCTTTTAAAATTTATTCGAAATAGTTATTAAGGTTACTCCAAGATTTTCTGATACCTATATAAGTAATCCCAATGGTCAGTGTAACATAAGTTGCTCTACACCGTGGCGGTTACAGGTACTTTTACTTCATAAATTAAAACAAAGCAATTATGGAAACTTTAGAATTAAAAGTAGGGTTAGAGCAAGATTATAGAAAAGAAATCTCGGGAAAACTTAATTTCCTTCTAGCGGATTTTCAAATTTACTATATGAACTTAAGGGGTTTACATTGGAATGTAAAAGGACGAAGGTTTTTTATGTTACATGAGAAGTTTGAAGAACTATATAATGATACCAATGAGATTGTTGACGAAATCGCAGAACGCATTTTATCGTTAGGGGAAAAGCCATTGCATTCTTTTGATGACTACCTAGAAAATAAAACCATTAGAATTACCAAGAATATTTCTGACGGAGACATGGCAGTACGTTCTATATTAGGAAACTTAAATGAGCTATTGATTCAGGAAAGAGATATTTTGGAAATTGCTTCTGAAAACAAAGATGAAGGAACAGGTGCTTTAATGAGCGATTTAATTTCAAGTCAGGAGAAATTGATTTGGATGCTAACTGCCTATTTGAGCTAAATAAGGTAGAAAGTAAGATAAGAAGAGCAAAAGCCCAATTGGAATTTTGCTCTTCTTTTTCTATAATTTTCAGGAACATGACAAAAGTCATTTAATTCTCATTGTAAGTAGCTTACTTTTAATGTATTAAATCAACAGTTATGGAAGTCAAAAAAAACCCACAAGCAGATTTGAACCGAAATAGTGGCCTGTATTTTGTAATAGGCCTAACCATTGCTCTTTTAATCGTATGGAGAGCATTGGAGTATAAAACATATGATACTGTAGATGAATTTGTACAATTATTGGATGTGCAAGAAGATTTACAGGAAGATGTACCTATTACGAAAGCCTTTAATACGCCGCCGCCTCCACCTCCTCCATCAGCACCTGAAATCATAGAGATTGTAGAAGATGCTGCTGAAGTTGAAGAAACTATTATTGAGAGTAGCGAAATCAACCAAGAAACGGTAATAGAAAAAGAAATTGCCGTTAATGAAGTTGAGGTTGCTGAAGAAGAAGAAGAAATAACAGTCCCTTTTGCTGTTATTGAAAACGTACCTGTATTTCCAGGTTGCGAAAACATGAAAACTAATGATGAGAAGAAAGCATGTTTTCAACAAAAAATTCAGGAGCACGTTAAGAAAGAGTTTCAATATCCTGCAACTGCATTAGAACTAAACATACAGGGTAAGGTATTCGTATATTTCGTTATTGACCAAAAAGGTTACATTACCGGTATTAAAACAAGAGGACCGGATGCTAATTTAGAGAGTGAAGCTTCACGTATTGTAGCTGCACTTCCAAAAATGAAGCCTGGTACACAAAGGGGTATGAATGTAAAAGTGCCTTATAGCATACCTATTAACTTTAAAATGCAGCTTTAGGCTTCTTGAAAACTAAACAGTCCACTGATTTTAAAATCAGTGGACTGTTTTTTTATACATGACTACTACCTAACAATTGTTATGTTATGGATTTGTAGACCATAAGGCAGCACTCTTGAGCATTGCCCTTCTTGGTAATTTTAGACCTGCAACAATTAATTCCGCAAAATCTTCGGGTTGTAATACGCTATCTGCAGAACCCTTTTCTGCAATACCTGCTTCAATTGACATATCTGATTCTATGGTGCTTGGGGTCAATGTAACAACCCTAATATTATTTTTACGTACTTCCTTCATCAATGATTCGGACATGCCGATAACTGCAAATTTTGATGCTGAATATGCCGATGTAGTTGCATTTCCATTTAATCCTGCTGTAGAAGACACATTAATAATATCGCCTTCATTCTTAGCAATTAAAGACGGTAAAACTTCCTTGGTCACATGATACATGCCCATAAGATTGGTTTGTATAATTTGAGACCATTGTTCAACCGGCATGTCATTAAATGAACCAAAGCCTCCTATGCCCGCATTATTAACCAAAATATCTACGCCGCCTAAAGTGTCTATGACATTTTTAATACTTGTTTTAACGTTCTCATAATTACCAACATCGAATACCGCATAAGTAGCTCTAACACCCAATGCTTCAATTTCTAAAACGGTTTCTTTTAAGGTATCTTCATTTCTACCCGTAATGGCAATATCAATTCCCTCTTTGGCAAAAGCAATGGCGGTCGCTTTTCCCAATCCTCTGCCACCTCCGGTTATGATGGCTTTTTTGTTCTTAAGATTGTTCATGAAATTAGTTTGAGTTATTTAATAGTTGTCCAATAATCCATTACCAAAACATCTGCTATAATTGGCCCTATTTTGCTTACTAAGTCTAAATGTGCCTTATGGAACAAGTATATTTCCCTACCGTGTTCGTTATTAAAAGTTAACGTAAAAGTATGTGTAAACCCCTTACTGGCACCTTCCTCACTATCATTGATTCCCCATTCTAAATTTTGAATTTCCGGAATATCGTTTTTTAGGTTTATAAAGGCCTTTTCCGCTTCGCTTACCTGCTCTTTCGTGGCATCTTCTTTATATTTTAAGTTTACTATATGCCTAAGTACTTGGCCTTCTCTATTGATTTTGGGCGAAACTTTATAAGTTACGACCTTATTAAAATCAAACTGATTAGAACCCGCAATAAGAAAATCTTGACCGTCAATTTTATGAGAACGTAAACCGTAATAGATAGAAAAGCCCGTTTCTAAATAGTTTATGGGACTCAAGATTCCTTCTTCGTTCAATTTCACCAATTGTATACTGGCATCATCTCTAGTACCAACCGCAAGAACGGCTTCGGTAGCATTTGTGGAAACTACTTCAATACGTGTTTGTCCGGATAGTTTAGTGTTTTCATCATCTTTTAAAACAAAATGGGGAACTAAAGCGCCCTTTTTATTCACTTTAAACACACTAACACCATCACCATGATAAGTAAAATCTTTCCTTTTTATAAAGTTGGTAGTAGCGTCGTAATATTTATGATGGCGATGACCAACAACAACATACTTAGTATTGCCCAACGTTACACCAGTTACAGGGTAGGCCCCGGTTAAATAGCGGTCCGTAGTATTATCGCTTATATTATTTATGTTTTTAAAAGTCCCATTCTCATACACTCTAAAGCTACTAACGCCATTGTCTTGGAAACCGCCTGTGTATAAAAAGGTCTTTCCTTTAATTTTGTGAATGAACATCCCTATAATACCATCTGTATGTATGTTCTCGTCATCTTTCATAGACTGAACATGGGTTAGTTTGCCATCATCCTCTATTTTAAAACAACTTAAGCCCGGTGTATTTTCTAAGCCACCAACAAAGAGGTAAGAAGATTGTTTCATATGAACCACCTGCAAAGTAATGGCGGTGCCAAGGTGGGTTTCTTCCGTATCTTCAACCAAGGAGGTACGTTCAAGAGAACCTGAATCCAAAATTTTAAAGGTTTCAATAACATTACCGTGTTTATTGGCTACAAATAAGAAATCCGTACCATTAATATGATCTGCGACCATACCTCTAGCAGGCCCTTTCTTTTTATGAAGTTCGTGGTTGCTAATAGGATTTAACTGTCCCTCCTTGTCTAAACTATACACGTCTATTTTACCTGCGCCACCAGCAAATACATAGTTAGAACCTCCTTTATTATAGCTCGTAACAGAAACCGTATTTTGTCCGGATATGCTTTTAAAATCTTTTCTGTACAGCATTAAATCATCTGAAACTTGCGCAACAACTATTTGCGATAGTAATATTATACCTAGTAAAAAGTAACCTTTTAAATTGTTCATGATCTTAGTCTTTTTATGCTTTAATGTGTTACTCTATAATTGATGTTGCTCCTGCAATGGCAATGGCGCGGTCTTGTTCTATAGTACCACCACTAACACCAATGGCTCCTATAATTTTACCCTCTTTGTTTTTAATGGGAATTCCCCCAGGAAAAGTTATTAAACCATCATTAGAATGTTCAATATTATAAATTATACCTCCGGGTTGTGTTAATTCTCCCAATTCCCCAGTATCCATATTAAAATATCTTGCCGTTTTGGCTTTCTTAATAGCTACGTCAATACTTCCCAAGTAGGATTCATCCATGCGAATAAAAGCCTTTAGATTGGCACCGGCATCTACCACGGCAATATTTACCAACACCTCTGAAGCTTCCGCATTTTTCTTCGCGGCCATAAGGGCTTTCAACGCTTCGTCATGCGTAAGATCATTGGTTATTTGTGCTTGTGCTGTGAAAGATACTGCCATTAGGGTAATTGCAGATACCAAAGTTTTTATTTGCTTGCGTAAGGACATCGTTCTTATTTATAATGTTATGTTGCAAAAATTATAAACTAGACCGAGAAAAGAGTTGAACAAGTTCAACTTGATTCAAATTTTAATGAAATCAAGACTGTTTTTTAATCTTACTTAAGAATTCATGCGTAATACCTAGATAGCTAGAAGTTTGCCTATCCGTTAGTTTAGAGGCAATATCAGGGTAGCTTTTTGTAAAATGGGAGTATCGCTCTTTAGCGGTTAGGCTGTGGTTTCTAACGAGCCTACGTTGCCAAGCAACAATAGATTTTTGAAACATTATCCTAAACAGTTTTTCTGTTTTTGGGATGGATTTATAAAGTGCAGCCTTATCTTTTTCAGAAATAATAAGCACTTTACTATCTTCTAAAGCTTTTATATTTAAGGCCGATGGTTCATGGTTCATGAAACTATCTATATCCATCAGCCACCAGTTTCTAGCAGCAATGTATATCGTATTTTCGTTTCCTTTTGTATCTATTGTAAAGATTCTAAAACAACCTTCTAGAACAAACCCCTCAAATTTACAGACTTTGCCTTGCTCCAAAAGAAACTCCTTTTTTGAAATAGATTTAGGTTGAAAGTAGGAACAGAACTCCTCTTGTTCCGATTTAGAAAGAAGGCCTTTTTCGTCTATGTTCGCTATTAACAAGTGATTTATCATTAGGAATATTCTATTTTGGATAGGTAATAAAGTGAGGTTTTGTAGGCTTTATATTTTGAGACTAAATTAATAAAACGAAACTATTTTTTAGCATTCCTATACTGCTTCTTGAACTATCCTGACTGGGAACCATGTAATGTTGTAATTTCTTCAATAGCTTAATTATTAACTCTTTTGAACAGCATTATTATGCAGATAGAACAGAGGGCTTTGGACTAATGTTCGTTATAATAATTACACTATATTTTAACTCCCAATTATTTTTTTAAAGAATGCTGTTACATCAGCCGATAAAAGTTCGGGCTCTTCAAAAGCAGCAAAATGGCCACCTTTAGGCATCTCTGTCCAACGAACAATATTAAATCCTTTTTCAATATATTTTCTTGGGGGCACGGGTATTTCCTTTGGGAAATTTGCAAAACCCACGGGAAGATGCACAAAATCGTTTTCCTTAAACACCAATGGCTTTAAGGTTAAGCTTTAGTTCGACCAAGAGCGGTGATACTGTATCCACCATCAATTTCTTCAATGTAGCCTTTAGAGATATAATTCTTTGAGCTGTCTGAATGAGAACGTATATTGCGAACAATTTGTTCCCACTTCTTTTCTCCTGTTCTGGTAGGAGAGGGTTCTAAGTCTCCTTTAGTTAGTTTGATACGATTTGGAACTTCATCTAAAAGTTCTTCTATTGTCGCCTCGCCATTGGGCATACCGTTTAGAATATCTAGTACAACTTTTTGCATTATGGCTTCACCGTTGCGGGGGGATTTGTTCATCCAATTTTCCTTTTTAACAATTATTAGACTAATCTGGGTAGTAATTCAGAAATTACAAGTGCTGAAAATCAATATATTTCTTAGGAGAAATCTCTATATGACCCAACCAACCCGAACCCACACCATTCTCTCCGCGATGCTCCTCATGCTCGCCGCGCCGTTTGCGGCTTCCGCGCAGACCTCTCCCTCGCTCTCCGGGCTCTATGCTTGTGAGGCGCTTAGCAATCAGGATGCGCAA
>ENA-ORXM01002478-ORXM01002478.1-marine-metagenome-genome-assembly--contig:-NODE-2478-length-21382-cov-4.378737_pt1 | contig 21382 bp, 14 predicted proteins | sample MGYA00237867_ERZ511480 | MGnify/ENA primary metagenome ERZ511480 (study PRJEB26309, sample SAMN06266103) | marine metagenome | isolation source: Algal blade | place: United Kingdom:Sidmouth, United...
AAAGCTTAGACTACCGTCAATAACAATACCGTCAAGACCAACATTAAGATTATTCGCTTTTTCCCAGGTAAAACTTTGATTAGGTAAAACTGTTTCCTGCAAAGTGGTTGAGACATTTCCGTTTATGGGGTACTCCCCAAACCCATATGTATTCAAAAAGGCATATTCCTGTAATGCATCATTAAAGAAAACTTGATCATTACCCATCTGTCCATAAGATGCTCTAAGTTTTAGGTAATCAATACCTTTAACGTTGAACCAATCTTCGTTGTTTATATTCCAACCTACGAGTACACCTGGGAAAAATCCGAAACGATCTTCACCTGGAAAAATATATGAGCCATCATATCTCCAGATAAACTCAGCTAAATATTTCTCTTTATAGTCATATTGGGCACGGCCGTAATAACCAAGTCTAGTTCGGTTAAATCCACTGCCATTGGTGTTTTGTTGGTCGGATCCACCAGCAAATAGTTGGTCTACCGCAGGAGATAGATAATTTCTTCTAAATGCAGAAAAGAACTCGCCTTGAAAAGATTCTCTAGTAACACCAGCCATTAAGCCCAATGTATGGTCATCCCCAAAAGTACGGTCATAAGATAATAAACCAGTAAGGTTAACATTGAGATTGTTGGCCGACAATTGTGTTAATCTTGCATCCGTGAAGTTGGATTTAATAGCTCCTGTTAAAACGGGATTACCGGTAGCGATATAATTATCTCTGTCAAGAGAGTATAATTCCCATGGGGTTTCCCACAACTTTTGACGCTGTTGGCTTTGGTCTACACCTGTAAGCAATGTCATTTTCAAACCTTTTACCCATGGGTTGGTTATGTCTACGGATGCCGTAAGCTGAAGGTAATCTGTAGGGCGTTTGTCATAACCAGTAGCATTAGTTGTTACAACTACTGGCTGTTGACCGTTTTCAATATCCGGTCCTGGAAGTCCATTTGGCCATACAGCAGGTTCATTTGGTCTACCACGCATTAACATTCTGAAAATAGCACCCGCTCCTTGTGTTGGAAATGTTCTATCTTCTTTCCGGTATGAAAATCCAAGTTTTGTGTTGATATATTCATTTACCTCTATATCTGTGTTGATACGAAAGTTGTATTGCTGATATCTATTAGCAGAGTTTTTATAGATTGCATCTTGATCGGTATAACCAATAGATGTATAAAACTTAGCGGTTTCACCACCGCCACTTATAGAAATATTGTGACGACTTTGCTCTGCAAAGTTTTTAAAGGTAGAGTCAAACCAGTCGGTATCAGGATACAACCAAGGGTCAGCTCCTTCACGGTGACCTCTAACCGTTTCAGGGCCAAATGCCGCATTAACTACTTCATCCGTGCCAGGAATTGCATAATTTCCCTGAGATTGCATATCCCCCCAAGCAGCACCCCATTGATCCGCTGGAATGTTACTGTTAAAAATGGATAACTCGTTCATAATAGTCAAATACTCAGAGGCATTTGCCATTTCGGGAACACTGGTGGGCCTTGCCAAACCAAAATCTGCTTTATAGGTTACCGTGGTTTTACCAACCTTACCTTGTTTAGTTGTAACTATTAAGGCACCGTTTGCTGCTCTTGCTCCATAAATTGCTGCAGAAGCATCTTTTAATACCGAAATGTTGGCAATATCGTCAGGGTTTAATCTTCCTACACCACCATCTCGATCGGGTATACCATCAATAACCACTAGGGGTTGATTATTACCTAAGGTGTTTTGGCCCCTAATATTAATACTGGATTCATCGTTACCTGGCTCGCCACTTGTTTGAATGATAACTACCCCTGGCAGCCTACCTGCTAAGGAATTGGATACACTTACTGCGGGAGAGCTTTCTAAGACTGCACCCTGAACGGCAGTAACAGCACCTGTTACCGTTGCCTTCTTTTGCGTGCCGTAACCAACGACTACTACTTCTTCAAGATTGGCAACGTCCTCTTCCATAGAAACGTTTACATTATTTTTACCGTCTAAAGGAAAAACTAGAGGTTTAAAACCAATGTACGAAAATCTTAAGCTAGTGCTTCCATCTTTTAAAGTTATGGTAAAATTACCATCAAAATCGGCAACGACACCTGTTGAAGGGTCATTAGAATCAATAACAGAGACACCAGGAAGCGGCAGTCCGTCTGATGCCGAGGTTACTGTACCCGAAACGGAAACTTCTTGGGCATACAAGGGTGAAGCTAAAAGCCCAATTAAAAGTAAAAAAAAGGTTAAAAAGCTGCTAATCTTAGGTGCGGCTTTCTTCCTCTTAGAGTAGAGTTTGAAAATCATAAATTGTTGTTTAGTTAGAAAAATTGTGTTAAATATAGTTAATTATCAACTACATTAACAAATTTTAAGAAAAATTAAATAGCAAAAGATAATATTGCTAATATGGCAATTCACTTTTAAATTCTGAAATTAGATTCTATTAAACAGAGCCTTTAAGAACGGCATAGTAGGACAAGCAGATATGAATTTTAAATCTTCAAAAAGGGAAGTTTGTTCATCCAGGAATTTAAAAATTAATTGGGGTGGGCACTTCTTGAAAAGTGATTCAAATATTTGGTGCCCTTGACCATTTCTTTTGGCTAGGACATCTAGAAATAGCAAATCATAGAACCAAAATCTATTTTTAAAGCTTAACTCGTTTAAAGGTTTACCGGTTTTTAGGAATGAAATCAATACGGGAATTTTCTTTGAAGTACTCATAAAAGTATAACCCGTACTAGGTTTGGCCCACCCACCAGCAGTACCTATATAGCGTAAGTTTTCAGTGTGATGTTCATTAAAACTATATGCGGTCATAGGTATACTTCCTTTTTCTATTTCCGTAATTTCGTAACTGCCACATTTTAATTTTTTCTGAAGGTAGTTGGCTAAGGCATCTTCATACTCTTCTTTTGAAAGGCGTTTTTCTGAAAAGAGGGTATATTCTACTAAAGCTTCGTTTTCAGAAAAAGGAAGGATGTACATAAAGCGTGTATTTCCTTTTTGTTGAACAGAAAAATCCATGTAGGTGGCTTGATCTGGATTGAAAACGGGTTTTTCGGTTTTTACGGTCCACCCTAAAAAATGCTGTTGTAATACTGGATATTTTTTCTGGTGGGTCGCCATTTTGTAATCGAAGATACTGTTAAAGACTTTGGATGCGGAGTAATTGGCATTAGTTGTTTTTACTAAAATTTTTGAGCCTTTTTCTTTGACATTGAGTACTTCTTGTTGCCTATAGATAACGTTTTGGCTGTCTTTCAGTGTTTCAAAATAGGTTTTGTAAAAATCTATTCCCTGTACCATTTTGTATTGGTAAGGGGCAATGGCGTAATCTTTAGAGAAATTTTTACTTCCAAAATAAATATGATTCCATGTTTTGGAAACTATAGAATCAAACTGGCCTTCTCCTTTCTCCCAAAAACACCAAGTTCTATCATTTGACGTTTTTGCATCTTTATCAAGCAGTAAAATAGATTTTTTTGAAAAGAAGTCATCATTTACCATTGCATTAGCAAGCATTAATCCTGCAGCTCCTGCACCTATGATGATATAGTCAAAATGTGTTGTCTTTTCCAAAAGCTGAATATGGTCGTTACTTTTTCAAAAATAGCGATTCTATTCAAGCCTATTGAGATTTTAATTAATACGATACCGCAAACCAAAAAATCCTCGAATACCTTGATTTGGTCCATAGACGTATGACGGATCAAAAGTTAAAGCATCCGGGTTATTAGGTGTAGCTACAGCGGAAATACCAGAAGCAGAATCGGGCACATTTTGTGCACCTATATAGGTATTGCCACTCCCGTCTTCAAAAGTTACATTTTTGTCAAAAGGGTCATTTGCCCGTGCAATGATAAAGGGATTACCGCGGTTTGGGGTCCAGTCTAACAGATTTTTTACTCCTCCATAGAACTCAAAATTTTCTAGCCCCTTCCAAGTAAATTGTATGTTCTGTATGCTCCAAGCTGGCGAATAGTCACTTCGCGGGTCGGTATCTCCAAGTGTTGGTAAACGCATGGGGCCGTAAATGTTTCCGGAATAGTCTACGGACAAATTAAGTCTTTTAAACTCGTAGGTGGCTTTCCAAGTACCAGTATAGCTTTCGGTAAGAATTTGTCTTGTGGTAACACCACCTTCTGTTTGACTTACATCTTGAACCGTAGCTCCAATTAAAAATTTAAATCCGCTAGGGAATGAAACGTCAATATTGGCACTGGCTCCTTTAGATACCGATTTTCCGTTTAGGTTATCATAGATAATCTGGTTAGGGTTAGTGTCGTAATCCGGTAGAATAGCATTGCTGAAATGTGTGTAAAAAACTGATGCATCCAAGCTTACGAACGTGCCATTATCTGCATAAATCTTTTTTAGATAGTTGATATTCATGTTGAAAGACCTTTCTGGGTCCAGCGCTTCAGTAACAATTACATCTCTAGCGCCGGTTAATGCGGCATGGTCTTCCGTAAATAAATTAACAACCCTAAAACCAGTACCCGCATTGAAACGTAAGATATCATTATCCGTAATTTTATATCTATACGCCATTCTTGGGGTATAAATACTCCCATGTCTTTTATCATAATCATAACGCATACCTAATAAAAGAGAGTGCTGTTCGATAAATGAAATTTCATCTTGTACGAATAGACTGGGTATAACCACTTCATCTGCAGTTACGGTTGCCGTAGTATTGTCATCATAATAATTGTAGCGTAAGGCCGTACCGACTAATATATCATGATTTTCTAATTTCTTGTCCCAAGTAAATTGCCCAAAACCTATGCGCTGATCGGCTAAATACGGTACATCGCCGTAAACCGAGTTTTGGTTGTGGTCATTATATGAGAAAGAGAAAAGAACCTTTTCTTCTAAGGGTAGTTGGTATTTGCCCAAAACTTCCCATCTACGTGTATATATGCTTTCGCCATAAATTTCATCACCACCTCTAAACTCTGGTGTCCATTGCATTTCTCCACCCCAGCGGTCTTCGTAGAAAAAACGTCCTGCAAGAGAGAATATACGGTTTTCTTTACGTTGAAAGTTCCATTTTTGAAAAACGGAAATACGGTCTTGTAAAGTAAGATCAGTAAAATTATCACCGTTGTTATCAATTGGGTTTGAATAATTAAAATAGTTGATACCTAATAACATATTAGTTTTTTTCCCAATGCTGGCTTTTGCCCCTACATCAAGATTTGCTTCTCCCCAACCGCTTACAAAGGCGTCAGCAAAGAAATCCGGTGCATCTAGAGTGTTCTTGGTAATAATGTTTATGAGTCCGCCAACGGCTTCACTTCCGTAAAGACTAGAAGCAGGTCCTTTTACAATTTCTATTTGTTCAATTAAAGAATTAGGTATTCCGGAAAGACCGTAAACCGTACCCAAACCACTAACAATAGGCATGCCGTCAATTAGTACTAGTGTGTAAGGGCCTTCAAGTCCGTTAATATGAATATCGCCTGTATTACACACATTACAATTAATCTGTGGACGAACACCATTTACGTTTTGTAGCGCTTCAAAAATACTTGCTGTGGGATTTTTTTTAAGAAAAGTAGGACTATAAACTTCTACAGGCACTGGACTCTCAGAACGGCTTACCGCTTTTAAGGTTCCACTCACCACCATTTCCTCTAATTGCTCAGAAGCTTGACTTAGCTTAATATCGAGCGACTTATCTTCATTGTTTTCAAATGTGATCTTAGTAGAGAAATTTTGATAGCCTATGGCGGAAACCTTCAATATATAGGTCCCCGACGGAATCTTTTCCAGGGAATATGAACCATCTTCATTTGCTGATGTTCCATATGTTGTTCCTTTTAAATAGAGATTGGCAAAAGGAACCGGACCTTCTGTATCCGTTATTTTTCCACTTACACTGTTGTTTTGGGCGCTTGTAACACCAACAACTAGAATGAATATAAGGAAAAATAAGCGGTAATGTAAGTTATTTTTCATTGGCAAAAATCAAATTTTAGACAAATCTAAATATTTGTTTTTAGATATAAAAATGTATTTTTGTGTGATTGAAATTTTATGACACTTTCAGAAGAAGATTATATAAAAGCTATTTATCACCTAGGAAAGGGTGAGAATAGTATTGTTTCTACCAATGAGGTTGCAGAGCAGATGAGTACCAAGCCATCCTCAGTGACGGATATGGTAAAGAAACTTTCGGATAAAGGCGTAGCGAATTATAGAAAATATAAAGGAGTATGTCTTACAGAGTATGGACTAAAGGTGGCTTTAACGCTGGTTAGAAAACATAGGCTTTGGGAAGTTTTTTTGGTAGAGAAGTTAAACTTTGCTTGGGACGAGGTGCACGAGGTAGCCGAGCAATTGGAACACATTAAGAGTGAGAAATTGACCGATAGTTTGGATAAACTTTTAGGCTTTCCGCAAGTAGATCCTCATGGCGACCCTATTCCTTCTAAAAATGGGGAATTTAAAAAAGCCGTCAAGAAACTTTTGAACGAGATACCTGTTGGTACTAGTGGCACATGTGTTGGCGTTAGGGATTCATCTGCACCGTTCCTAAAATTTTTGGATAAAAATAAAATTGCTTTAGGGGACACCATTTTAGTATTGGAAAAGGAAGAATTTGATGGTTCACTGTATATTCAGGTAAAAGGAGAGGATATTCGTATCTCAGACCAAATTGCAGCAAATCTATATCTTAAAATAACAGAATAATATGGAACAGGTAATAGATTATTTTGAGTCAATAGACCCAGTTTTAGCGGCTTTCTATGCTACGTTATTTACTTGGGGTCTTACTGCTGCAGGTGCAGCCTTGGTCTTTTTCTTTAAAGGAATGAACAGAGCGTTGTTAGATGGAATGCTTGGATTTACGGGAGGTGTTATGGTGGCGGCCAGTTTTTGGAGCCTATTGGCGCCAGGTATTGAAATGAGCCCGGGGGAGGGTTTCGTAAAGGTTATACCGGCGGCCGTTGGTTTTCTTTTGGGGTCGCTCTTTATTTTTGGATTGGACAAAATTTTACCGCATTTACATATTAATTTTAAAGAGAGCGAAAAGGAAGGAATTAAGACGCCCTGGCACCGGACAACTCTCTTAACATTGGCAATAACACTACATAACATTCCTGAAGGTTTGGCCGTAGGTGTACTTTTTGGCGGCGTTGCTGCGGGGTTTGATGGTGCCAGTATTGGTGGAGCGGTAGCCTTGGCTTTAGGTATTGGTTTGCAAAATTTTCCGGAAGGTTTTGCCGTGGCTATGCCGTTAAGAAGACAAGGTCTTAGTAGAACAAAAAGTTTTATGTACGGGCAAGCATCTGCATTGGTAGAGCCAATTGCTGCGGTATTGGGAGCATGGGCGGTTATGACTTTTCAGCCTATTTTGCCTTATGCCTTGTCGTTTGCTGCAGGAGCCATGATTTTTGTTGTGGTAGAGGAAGTAATACCGGAAACACAACAGGATAAATATACGGATATTGCCACTATGGGTTTTATTGGAGGCTTTATTATAATGATGACGCTAGACGTTGGCTTAGGGTAGATTTAACCTAAATTGTGTGCATAGGTCTTGATAATTGGGTTTTTGCGTTTGTTGTTGTTCGGTTAATTGTGTTAAATGTAGGAATACTTTTACTTAATTTATTTAACTTTATGACATACAAGATAATTAATAGAACTTCGTTTGATATTAAGACTGACTTTTTATTCAAAACGGTCAGTTTGTGAAAATCCAAGCTTATGATAGCCCCCGAAAATCATGAAAATGAAGCAGAACGTCTAGAGCTGTTGCAATCCTATTCTATTCTGGATACAGAATTAGAAGATGATTATGATAATTTGGTTCTATTGGCATCTGAGATATGCGGAACTCCAATATCTGTTATAACACTTCTAGATAAAGATCGCCAATGGTTCAAGGCTAGACAGGGGTTAGATGTTAGTGAAACAGAAAGAAAGTACTCCTTTTGTGGGCATACGATTCATGAGCCTAGTAATGTATTTGTCATTGAAGATGCTACAAAAGATGAGCGCTTTCATGATAACCCCATTGTAGTGGGTGATCCCAATGTTATTTTCTATGCGGGTGTTACTTTAAATGGTGCCAGTGGTTTACCTTTGGGAACACTTTGTGTAATTGATCATAAGCCGAAACAACTTACGGAAAGTCAGTTAAATGCTTTAAAAATTCTTTCCGATCAGGTTATGAATCTTTTGGAACTTCGGAAAAATAAAATGCAACTGGAGAAGGCTAATGAAGAACTGGAATTGGCTAATAAAGAACTTGATAATTTTGCGGCGGTGGCAGCTCACGATTTAAAATCTCCGCTCAATAATATCATTACTCTTTCTAATTGTTTAAATGATTTCTATGCCCCCAAAATGGATGATGAGGGTAAACAAATAATAGAGTTTATAAAATCTTCTTCGGAAACTTTGAAAAAGCTTATTACCGGATTGCTTAATTACAGTAAATCAGGTCAATATAAAATAGAAGATAAAACTATTATACGTTTAACTGATTTACAGAAGTCAATTTCGGAACTTTTTGGAGGCCATAAGGAATGCTCTATAACTGTAAAAAGTGATTTAGATTCTATTTATGCCAATAAGGTAGCAGTAGAGCAAATTTTAATAAACCTAATTGCGAACGCAGTTAAGTACAATGACAAACCTAATATTGAAATAGAGTTAGAGATTAAAGAAAGCGATAGCTTTTACGAATTTGCCGTGAAGGATAATGGACCGGGAATTCATAAAGAGGACCAAGAGAAAATCTTTAAAATCTTCGAAATCATTTCTGAGCAAGACAGGTATGGCGAAAAAGGAACAGGTATTGGATTAGCAACCGTAAAAAAAGTAGTTGAAGGTCTCGGTGGAATTATCACCGTGGTTTCTCAGATAGGTGAAGGCTCAACGTTTACCTTCACCATAAAGAGTCCTATTATTCTAGAATCAACTGTTGCTTAAAGCTTGTTTGCTTATCTATTGATTTCTTCAATAAGATTCGCAACCAAGGCGGTCCACCCGGTTTGGTGAGAGGCGCCCACACCTCTACCATTGTTACCATCAAAATACTCATAGAACAAGATTAAATCTTTAAAATACTCATCAGTATATTTATCTTTGTCCAATTCATTTACCGGTCGGTTTCCATTTTCGTCTTTTCTAAAAATACCAATTAGTCTCTTGCTGATTTCAAAACCTATCTCCTTTAAATTTAACTGATTGTCGCTTCCTGAAGGATAGGAAAATTTTAGATTGTCTCCAAAATAGTTGTGGTATTCCTTAAATGAACTAATAAAAAGATAGTTCATTGGCATCCATATAGGTCCACGCCAGTTTGAATTTCCTCCAAACAAGTCTGTTGACGATTCTGCGGATTCATAATCTATGCCGTATATAGAACCATTGATTTCGATTTGATATTTGGTCTCGTGTGCTTTAGATAAAGAACGTATACCATAATCTCCTAAAAACTCGGATTCATCTAAAATGCTATGAATTAAAATATCCAAGCGTTTTTTAGGAACTAGTGACAGTAGTACATCCTTGTCTGGGTGATATTCTTCTACGACTTGATATTTTTCAGTTTCAACACGGTATTTTCGGTACCAGTCCATACTTGCTTTAAACCTAGGAAGTTTATTTAAGCACTCTTTACGAATATTTAGAACAGCTGCCAATGATAAAAGACCAGATATAGATCGGACTTTGATCGGTATTTTTTTACCGTCGGGCAAGATGAGTGTATCATAGAAGAAGCCTTCCTTCTCATCCCACGAATTCATTGAACCTTCAGTAATTTTATTTAAAGCTTCGGCAATGAAAACAAAATGGCCAAAGTATTTCAGGGCCATATCCTCAAAGGTATCGTCATGCATTGCTATTTCAAGGGCAATTTCAAGCATATTCAAACAGTAAAGTGCCATCCAAGAGGTGCCATCTACTTGTTCCAAAACACCACCACCGGGAATACCGTTACTACGGTCAAAAACCCCAATATTATCGAGCCCAAGGAACCCTCCTTCAAATACATTATTATTTAGGCTATCCTCTCTATTTACCCACCAAGTAAAGTTTAATGCCAGTTTATTGAACATTCGCTTTAAAAAGCTAAGGTCACCCTTACCGGTTTTGCGCTGTTCCATCTGATAGATTTGAATAGCGGCCCATGCTTGCACAGGAGGATTTACATCACTAAAATTCCACTCGTAAGCCGGTATTTGACCGTTTGGAGCCATGTACCATTCTTTGGTAAAGAGTAAAAGTTGCTTCTTGGCAAATTCATGGTCCACCATAGAGAAAGTAACACAGTGAAAAGCAGAATCCCAAGCAGCGAACCAAGGGTATTCCCAAGCATCTGGCATGGATAGAATATCATGATTCCTAAAAGTTTTCCAAGTACTATTACGACCATGTTTTCGCTCATGTGGCGGATGAGTTCCAGGATCGCCCTGCAACCATTGTTCTACCTCGTAATTATAGTATTGCTTTGTCCATAGTAAACCTGCAAAAGCTTGCTTCTGAATTTCCCGTTCTTCGTCAGATGAGTTTTCTGTTATAGATTCAAGAAAAGATTGTGATTCTTTAATTCTTTCCTTAAAAACAGCTTCAAAAGTGTCGTCAATAGGGGTAGCAACATCTTGGGGGGAAAGCCTTAATTTAATGGTTTGGGTTTCACCGGGCGCCAAGTTCAATTCATACATTGGTGCGCACTTGGTTCCCTCTATATTTTTTTCGGCTAATGAAAAATCATTGCCAATTACCGCATCATGAAAGAGATCTTTTTTAAACGGATGTTCGTTGGTACCGTTAAACACGCGTTCCGTATTGGTTTCGTTCTCTGTAAAAAGAACTCTAGAAGGTGAATCAAAGTAGAGATTGTATTTGCCAACGTAACTGTGGTCTACAGATACATGCGGCGCTTTTTTTGTACCTTTTTTCTTGATCACGGGCTTTTTCTCCATCCCCGTAAAACTCCAGAAATTCCGAATCCAAAGGGTGGGTAAAACAACGGCCTTAGCTTCTTTTGGGCCACGGTTACTAACGGATATCTTTATTAAAATATCTTCTCCTGCGGCTTTCGCATATTCCGTATGGACATCAAAATATTCATTGTTATCAAAAACACCGGTATCCAACAGCTCAAACTCTGTGTCATGTTTCCCTCTATTGCGGTTTTCCGATACTAATTGATTATAAGGAAACTCATTTTGAGGATATTTGTAAAGATGCTTCATGTAGGAGTGTGAAGGTGTGTTCTCTAAATAGTAATAGAGTTCTTTAACATCCTCACCATGATTTCCTTGCGGTCCGGTAAGCCCAAACAAACGCTCCTTTAAAATAGGGTCCTTGCCGTTCCATAATGCCACTGAAAAACAGATGTTACAATAGCGGTCTGAAATACCTGCAATACCATCTTCTCCCCAACGATAGGTTCTACTTCTGGCGTGGTCATGAGGCAAGTAATTCCAAGCATCTCCATTGGCACTATAATCTTCGCGTACCGTACCCCACTGCCTTTCACTTAGGTATGGTCCCCACTTTAGCCAATCTTTTTTCTTATTGTAATGGTCTTCTAACCTTTTGTCTTCTTGGGTCTTTTGGGTCATAAATTTGAATATGATTGGGGTTAAAGGTTCAATTCTTTCTAGGTTGGACCTTCTCTTAAACTCTAAACTAAATTAGGTATATAATGAGGTCTTAGCAAGTTATATCTGATGTAGCTTATAAAATTTTAACCACCATCGGAAATTTTCGCCACTTTTGTACGTTCATAGAGTAATTGAATGGTGTAGAGCACCCAACGGTATTCAAAATGAGAAATTACTATTGATATGCAGAAAAAAGGTCATGTATTGTGGAATATTTTGGGCGTAATTACTATAATCATTTGCCTTTTTGCCTTTGTTCTGCATTATAAAAACTGGACTAAAACCGATGCTTCGGGTCTAAAAGTATTATCCGGATTTTACTTGCAAGAAGTTCCTTTTTCCGAATTGGATAGTGTGGATTTTGTGGAAAAGATACCACCTATGGTAAGACTTAATGGATTTTCTGCCTTTAATAAGGAAAAAGGTGTTTTTAGGGACTTTAAAGATTCACTTACCGACAAAAAAGTGTATGTCTATGTGGATAACTATGAGAATCAGAAGATAAAAATTGTACATCATGATTCTTTGAAACTTTTCATAAACCTCAAAGATTCGACAGATACTCAGCAGATATACGATCTGCTTTCCAGTAAGTTAACTGTTGAGCCTAACTAAGAGCCTGAGTACTATTCTAAACCAAAGGTGAGTTTCCTTTTTCACATTAATTTCGTTTTAAATTACCTACAGTCCTTTGTTATTCAGGATAATGTGTTGTATTTTGTTTACTTAATCATTAAACAAACAATCATGGAAACAGATGAAATTGCTTCTAAGTTAGTAGCGTGGTGTAATGAGGGAGATTATGAAAAGCCCTATCAACAATTGTATAGCGATAAAATCGTAAGCATCGAAAACGATGGCAAAGCAGAAGGTGCTTATGTAGAAGGTTTTGAAGGTATCAAGAAAAAAGGGGAATGGTGGCAAGAAAATTTTGAAGTTCATAGTAGTAAAGCTTCGGACCCTGTTGTGGCGGATAATTGGTTCTCCGTAAAATTTACTATGGACACTACTCATAAACCATCTGGGCAGAGGTCTACATCATCTGAAATTGCTGTGTACGAAGTGCAAGACGGGAAAATTGTAAAAGAGCAGTTCTTCTATAACGATCAAGGATAGAATTTCATAAAACCGCATATTGAAATAGCCAACCGACTTTCGGTTGGCTATTTGTTTTAGAAACGGCAACACCTATCTTTGGAACAAAATTAATTCATGGTTCTAGTGGCTCAGATTTTTGGTGCGTTATATGGTCTTTTGGCAGTAGTGTTTGGTGCTTTTGGAGCGCATGCCTTAAAAAAAATACTTTCTGAAGAACAGCTTAAAAGCTTTGAAACCGGTGTTAAATATCAGATGTACCATGCCATCTTATTGTTAGTCATTGGCTTTAATTTTAATATGGATGTGCCTTTTCAGCAGTATATGGTCTATTGCTTTGTAATTGGAACGTTATTATTTTCTTTCAGCATATATGCTTTGGTCATTAGTTCTGCAAAAGGAAAAAAACTACGCTTTTTAGGCCCTATTACGCCCGTTGGCGGATTACTGTTGGTGTGTGGTTGGGCATTGTTGCTGTTCAGCTTTGTCCGGAACCTAATTTAATTTTCTGATTGTACTTCTGACGTAAATTCCTTTATAGCCTGATTAGGTTCTATAATATCATGACCTTTCCAAAAGTTGGGGTCGTAATCTGGCATATAAGTGGGTAGAACGCCTGTTTTTTCCTTAAATGCTTCAAATTGTCCGGAGTTGATCGGTTTCTCATCAAAAACAATTAGTTCATATTGATTGATGTTACCGAAAGCAGCATCTACTTTTAGTGCTAATTCATTTTGTTTGCGTCTACCTTTTACATTTTTGTTCTTTTCGATAATAGTTAATGGCCTTTTAAATCCGGCGCGTATACCTTTGATGATATTATAGTAACGTAAATGGTATTTTTGGTCCGGGCCTTTATCGAACAAAATACTTCCTTTTGCTAAGTATTCGTTTATAGATACGCCAAGGAGCTTAAAATCACGAAGTGATTCCGTATTCTCAAAATCCATACGTATAAGAGCGAAATCATCCGAGTTTATATAGAGCATTCCTCCATATTCAGGAGAACCATCAGGTACGAACTTAATAACATATACAGCTTGGTCTCCTAAATACGTATGGTTTTCAAGTGTTAGTTCATAACGATTTGGTTTATATATGACGTTGTAATCCGTATCATCAAAAATGGGTAGGTTTTCAAAAAGGTTGCCTAAAGTCTTTCGTTTGTATTCAAGAAAAAATTCACGTCTTTCATCTTTCTTTTTCTTCTCTTCCTCAAGCTGTTTGTTTAGGGCGGCAATATCGGTAGAGTCTATTTCCTCTTTAAAAACATCACCCATATCTTCTGCGTCTACCTTAGTGCCAAAAAGGCCAGACTTTACCTTAAAATAGGAATCGGTCTTAATATTTTCCTTTACTATTTTATTAAATTTCTCTTCTAATAATTCTACATCAAGCTCTTTACTTTTGTCATAGAGTTCGGAGGCCTTTATAAGGTCTAGTTTTTGCTCGTCACCATCATCTGAACCATAGAGGTCGCCTAACATCTCTGTATAATAGATGTTGTTTTTTGGGACAGTTTGAATTACGCTATCCAAGAAATTTTTATTGAAAGCGTCAATGGTAGATTTCTTTATCTGGTAGTCGGTTTTTATAATTTTACTCTGGTACGTTTCTCTTAGAAATAGTCGTTTTTTAGAAAATCGGGTAATGTAGTTTTTTTCTATGTTATCCTCTACCAGTTCAATAATTTCCTCTGGCGTATAATTCTTATTTGATACGATAACCTCTTGAAGCTCTATGGCTTTTGGCCGTAGGTAAATTAGACTATCTGTAAATTCTGAAATAGGTCTGCCAATAGATTCGTAGCCAATACAAGAAATGAAAAGAGAATCAGTGGCTTCTACCGCATCTTTTAGTAGAAATTTAAACCTACCTTCCTCATTGGTAATCATTCCCCTATTATTCAACTGTACCGTGGCGTAGGGTATGGGTTTTTTTGAAACGGAATCTACAATAACTGAAGTTAAGCTCTGGGCATGCTGAAATGATGTAAAAAAAAGAAATAAGTAGAAGAGGTAAGGAAAGAATTTTGGCATGTTCATGGCTAATGGCTGTTCAAAAAAAGCAATTGCATTTGGAGTAAGCACGGCTTTTTTGATTTCTTTAATACCAATTTATCCTTTTATTAACGAATTTACTCACATACAGTTCAGGTGTCTACTGTGTCATTATATTTTAATGACAGCCGCAACTATCTTGTCCGCAAGCTTTGGTGTTTCCTTTTTTATGGGTAAACAATGCTTTAGGGAGAAGAAATTTCTTTACCAAATAGCCTACTGCAATGGCTAAAACAATATAAACCAATATGGGTTGAAGTATGCTCATTTTATTTTAAAATTTGATAGGCGACTAAAGCAACAATATAAGCAAAAGAACTCATAAATACCAATTGGGCCGCAGGCCATTTCCAAGTATTCGTTTCTCGTTTTACTACAGCTAAGGTACTCATACATTGCATGGCAAACGCATAGAATAATAACAGCGAAATACCGGATGCCAAATTAAACAAAGGTTTTTTGGTCTTTGGGTTTATTTCTGCGGCCATACGGTTCTGTATGGTCTGTTCCTCATCGTTACCCACACTATAAATTGTAGCTAAAGTGCCCACAAATACTTCGCGGGCAGCAAATGATGTAAGTACAGCAATACCTATCTTCCAATCATAGCCCAATGGGTGGACAATAGGTTCTATGGCTTTCCCCATATAGCCCATATAGGAATTCTCCAGCTTAAAGCTAGAAATTTCTTGGTGTAGAGCCTTTTCTTCAAGAAAAGATCGTTTTTGGGCTAGGGAATCAGATAGGGCGGAAGCGTCCATCTGGTATACATTATTGCTGATACTGTCTTTAAGAGCTAGTTCATATGCAGATAATTCCCTTACAATACTGATTGAGTTAAAATCTGAAAACCCTTCCTTTTCTATACGCTTCGCTACGATTTCATCGGCATTTTTAAAATCATCGGCATAACCATTAGAACCTAAAAACCATAGTACGACTGAGATTGCTAATATTATTTTGCCGGCGCCAAGAACAAAACTTTTCGTTTTTTCCCAAACTGTGTACGCAACATTTTTAGGAAGTGGTAATTTATAGTTTGGCATCTCAACCACAAAGAACGACCTACCTTTTATTTTTAATACTTTATTTAGTATTAAGGCAGAAAAGATGGCGGCTCCAAAACCCAGTAAATACAATAGCATTAAGGTTAAAGCCTTATAACCTAACCCTAGAAAATTACCTTCCGGTATCACCAGGGCAATGATGATAATGTAAATAGGTAGTCTTGCCGAACAGGTAGTAAATGGTGTAACAAGAATAGTAATTAGTCTTTCTTTCCAGTTTTCTATAGTTCGGGTGGCCATAACAGCGGGTATGGCACAGGCGGTTCCTGACATTAAAGGCACTACGCTTTTTCCACTTAACCCAAATGGGCGCATAAGACGGTCCATTAAGAAGACTACCCGGCTCATGTATCCGGTTTCTTCTAAAAGAGAGATAAACAGAAACAGGAAAGCAATCTGTGGAATGAACATGGCAATACCACCAATACCCGTTAAAATACCTTCTGCAATGAGGTTCGTGAATACGCCTGGTGGCATGGTTTCCTTAACCCAAGAACTTGCTGATGCAAAAAATGTTTCTATTAAATCCTGCGGATATCCACTCCACTCATAAATTCCTTGAAATATGGTAAGTAGAATTACTACAAAAATTATATACCCAAAGACTTTATGAGTGAGAATTTTGTCTAATGATGCTCTAAACCCTTTAGCGATTGCCAAATCTACTTTGTAGGTTTCCTTTAAAATACCATTTATGAATTGATACCTAAGGATAGTTTCTTTCTGTTGGAGTCGCTTTAGCTCTGATTTTGACTTGGTGGCAAAAGAAGAAGCGTCCTTAAACAGTTTTTTCTCAATAGGCATAAAATTAACATCTTGCGTAATTACAAGCCATAATTTATATAGGTCCTCATTAGGAAAAGCATCCTTTAATTTATTGAAATATTCCTGGGCAATTACCGTAATATTTACATTCTGAATTGTAGAAAGGTTTTTATAATCGGCAATGAGCTCTTTTAATTTATCTATGCCAACTCCTTTTCTAGTACTGACCAAGGCAATCTTGGTATTCAGTTTTTCCTCCAAAAGGGGAATATCTACCGAAATGCCTTTGCGAGACATACGGTCTGCCATGTTTATAACTAGAATAGCAGGAATCTTAAGGTCTTTTATTTGTGTGAATAGAAGAAGATTTCGCTTTAGGTTTTCTACATCGGAAACAACAATGGCCACATCTGGGTGGTTCTTGTCATTTTTGTTCAACAGCAATTCTACGGCAACGCTTTCATCCAAAGAGGTAGTGTTTAAGCTGTAGGTGCCAGGTAAATCTAGAATATGTGCTTTAATACCCCTGGGTAATTTACAAATACCTTCTTTTTTTTCAACTGTAATACCCGGGTAATTACCTACTTTCTGATTTAGACCGGTCAGTTGATTGAAAACGGAAGTTTTACCGGTATTTGGGTTCCCTATAAGTGCAACATTTATTTGTTTACTCATAGAACCGTGGTGTCTTCTAAAATTTCCAACTCAATGAGCTTTGCGGTCTCTCTTCTAATGGCAATATGGGAACCGTTTACATTCACGTAAATGGGGTCTTTGAAAGGTGCAACTTGTACCAACTCTATTTCATTTCCCGGAAGACATCCTAATTCCAGCAGTTTTATAGGCAGCGAGTCATCTGCGAATTCTTTGATGATTCCCTTTTGCCCTTTTTTTAGCTGTGCGACCGTTACCGTCAATGTTTATTTAGATTGATTATAAGTAAGGCAAAAGTAGCACAAATTATCCTAAAATTGGTGGGTTACATCCCAAAAAATCTTAAAACGGAAGAAGTTTTTGGGTTGATAAAAGTTTAAGAAAGAATTACAGAGAGCGGTATGTTTATTCTGAGAATGCTTTTTTATGAAATACGGTCTAAATCTGGTACTATATTACTCTTTGTTTGAGGTCATTAGGATTTTCAAATCGCCCATTAGCTTTTCAACCTCTTCCTCATTGGTGCCATCATAAAACCCACGGATGCGTTTTTGCTTATCCACCAAAATAAAATTTTCGGTATGAATCATATCAAAAGGTCCGCCATCACCATCCGTTTTTACGGCTAAATAGGATTTGCGGGCCAATTCATAAATCTGTTTTTTATCGCCTGTAACCAAGTTCCATTTAGAATCGTCTACCCCTTTTTCTATGGCATACTTTTTTAGTTGCGCAACGGAATCGATCTCTGGTGTTACAGAGTGCGATAAAAGCATTACATCATCAAAATTTTTAATGCGTTCCTGAATACTAACCATATTCTTGGTCATAATAGGGCAAATAGTTGGGCAGGTGGTAAAAAAGAAATCAGCTATATAAATTTTGTCAGCATAATCTGATTGCGTAATAGTCTTGCCGTTTTGATTTATCAACGAAAAATCTGCAATGGTATGGTATTTTCTTTTGTATTGAAGCGTACTGTCTACCAATTCCGGATTTACCATTGTAGGTTGGTAAATGGTTAATATTTTAGGTGGTTGTAGCGCGTTATAAAATAGATACATGATTACGCAAGAAAGCCCAAACAGTACCAGACCAAAAAATTTATATTTAGCGAAAAAAGAGCGCATAATCTTTTTGGTAAAGATACGTTAGTCAGTACAAGCATTCAACCGTTAAATACTAATAGTGCTGCTAAATGTTTCTTAAAAACAATTGGTGGCAACTAGTAATTTTTTTTAAGCGGCTGTAAAAGTGTACTTTTGTCGGCTGAATTCAAGATGAGTTCATTAATTATAGAAAATATAGATGAGTCCCTTTGTTATTAAGACAATACAATTTTTTTTAAGCCTTTCCTTGTTGATTGTACTTCACGAATTAGGGCATTTTATTCCAGCTAAATTATTTAAAACGCGTGTAGAGAAGTTTTACTTGTTCTTTGATGTGAAGTTTTCCCTTTTCAAAAAGAAAATAGGCGAAACCGTTTATGGCATTGGCTGGCTTCCCTTGGGAGGTTATGTAAAAATTGCCGGTATGATTGACGAAAGTATGGATACCGAGGCCATGAGCGAAGAACCCAAGGAATGGGAATTTAGAAGCAAACCGGCTTGGCAGCGTCTAATTATTATGTTGGGAGGGGTAACGGTAAACTTTATTCTGGCACTGGTTATTTATATTGGAATGGCTTACGCTTATGGGGATAAATTTATACCTGCAGACAGCTTAAAAGATGGTGTTTATGTGACCGAAAAAACCATTGGCGATGAACTTGGTATTCAAACAGGTGATAAGATAATAGCCGTAGACGGTGAAAGAATAAAAGATTTTAATAGTGTCTTTATGGACATTATTAATGGTAGTAACATTACCATAGAGCGCAATGGTGAAAGCATTGAAAAGGAGATACCGGTAGATTTTATTGCTACATTACTAGACGATAAAGATCGCGCTCGATTTTTAAGCGCACGTTTTCCTTTTTTAATAGGAGAAGTTTCTCCCGAGTCATTGAACAAAGATGCGGGTCTTGAACCTAAAGATGAAATAGTAGAAATTGCGGGACAGAAAATCACCTATTTTGATGAGGTGAAACCTATTTTAGAGCAGCACAAAGGAGAGAAAATAAATCTTACCGTTGTAAGGGAGAACAGCGTTCGTAAAGTAATACCCGTAGTAATTAACGATTCTGCACAAATTGGAGTGCGTCCGGGAATGCCTACTATGGACGAAATGGAAAAAAGAGGACTTTTATCCATTCAGACAGAAAAATATACTTTGGCTGAATCTGTTCCTGCAGGAATAAATAAAGGTGTAAGTACACTTACAGGATATTTAAAACAATTGAAGAAGATTTTTAATCCAGACACGGGTGCATATAAGGGCGTTGGTGGTTTTGCAGCCATTGGCGGACTTTTTCCAGAGTTTTGGAACTGGGAGATATTTTGGGGAACAACAGCTTTCTTATCCATTATGTTGGGCGTGTTGAACTTACTTCCTATTCCGGCATTAGATGGTGGGCACGTAATGTTCTTGTTGTACGAAATGATCTCTGGACGAAAACCAAGCGACAAGTTTTTAGAATATGCACAGATAGTTGGTTTCTTTTTATTGCTAGCCTTAATACTGTTTGCCAACGGAAATGACTTGTATAGATACCTAACAGAAAAATAGATTGCAAAATTTGTTTGGGACAATAAAAAAAACATTTATATTTGCACCCGCTTAGATAAACAAAGCGAAAATATTTTCCTCCTTAGCTCAGTTGGTTAGAGCATCTGACTGTTAATCAGAGGGTCCTTGGTTCGAGCCCAAGAGGGGGAGCAACAAAAAGCTAGTCGAAAGACTGGCTTTTCTTGTTTTAGAGGTCTTTGTGGCTAATTTTATCAGAATAATTAGCGAAGATGTAAAATGAACTTGGAAATCTAATTTTGATAATCATCTAATTTTTTTATTTCATTTTCTACTTTAGATATAAAACTTTTTATTTTTCGTATTGTTTTAAGCCAAACTTCTTTAGCTGAGCCATTTAACGGATTTTTCAGCTTTTCATCCTTATGCTCTTATCAATTAGAAAAAATAATTATAGGTTCGAGCCTTCAAACTTTTCTCCCCCAGCTTTTAAAAAGTATAAATAACACTGCTACCGCATTGAGGTGTGGTATGTGGCAAATTATGACCAAATGAGAAATCTGTTTACACGAACGCTGACCTTTATATTTTTAACCTTTTGTGTTGCTTGTGCGGAAGAAGAAGATCCGAAAATTTTTAGTTTGACTACGGAAATTGAGCCTAATAAAAGCGGTACTGTCTCCCCATCGGGTGGTGAGTATGAGGATGGAGAGTTTATTGAGTTGATAGCGGAGCCTTTTGATGGTTATTCCTTTAAAGAATGGGGAGGAGACTTTTCGGGTAATGCCAATTCTTTTAGCTTGAAAGTGACCTCTGACCTTAACATTACAGCTGTTTTTGAAAGACTTGATGACGATAAAGATGGTGTGTTCAATGACGCGGATGAATGTCCTGAAACTACTAACGGTGACTCTGTTGACATAAAAGGTTGTTCGTTAGCTCAAAAAGATAGTGATGGAGATGGTATTACGGATGATTTGGATAAGTGCCCGGGAACAGTTGATGGTGATAAGGTAACTGAAAACGGTTGTTCGGAGGGTATGTTGGATAGCGATTTGGACGGGATTGCTAATGATGTAGATTTGTGTTCAAACACGCCTTCTAACGAAACAGTTGATAGCAACGGCTGTTCGTTATCTCAAAAGGATACGGATGAGGATGGAGTCAGTGATGACATAGATCAGTGTTCGGAAACGGCCATAGGCGAAAAGGTAGATGATACTGGGTGTTCTGTCTCACAGAAAGACAGTGATGCTGATGGAGTCAACGATAGGCTGGATGGATGCGCTGATACACCGGAAGGAGAAGTGGTTGATGAGCTAGGTTGCAGTAATTCTCAAAAGGACTCGGACAATGATGGTGTTACAGATAATTTAGATGAATGTCCAGATACTCTAACTGGAGCAGATGTTGATGAAAAGGGGTGTTTACTTGATTTAAAAACTTATGTACCCGATGATTTGTTTGAACAAGCTTTGATTTATCGCGG
>ENA-ORXM01002479-ORXM01002479.1-marine-metagenome-genome-assembly--contig:-NODE-2479-length-21372-cov-5.512703_pt1 | contig 21372 bp, 12 predicted proteins | sample MGYA00237867_ERZ511480 | MGnify/ENA primary metagenome ERZ511480 (study PRJEB26309, sample SAMN06266103) | marine metagenome | isolation source: Algal blade | place: United Kingdom:Sidmouth, United...
GGGATTCGAACCCCCGGAGGTGTGACCCTCAACAGTTTTCAAGACTGCCGCATTCGACCACTCTGCCATTTCTCCTTGAGTGTCTCATCAGCTATTCGCTGATTGCGGGTGCAAATATAGAAACCTTTTTTTATTCTGAAAATATTTTAGCGCTTTTATTTTAAAAAATTTTAAGATTAGTTCATATTTAAACTTATTTTTGTCCCATGTAATAATAGTGTTGTTGCTTATTATCAAATTTAGTTCTTTTTTTATACTCATAATGAGGTTATTAAGTGTTTTTGTAATTATAAAAAGAGGATAGATAACATTATTAAAATAGTCAAGTAATTTTACATAAAATATACAAATACTAAATATGCCAGGATTTGAGTTTTTTGGGGAGCAAGAAAAAAAAGAAGTATTAGAGGTATTAGATTCTGGTGTATTAATGCGCTATGGTTTTGATGGAATGCGAAATGGGCATTGGAAAGCAAAAGAATTAGAAGAGGCGTTAAGCAAGCGTATGGGGGTTTCTTATACGCAATTGGTAAGTAGTGGAACTGCAGCATTAACAGTGGCGTTAGCGAGTGCTAAAATAGGTAAGGGGGATGAAGTTATTATGCCTACGTTTACTTTTGTTGCTAGTTTTGAAGCTATATTAGCTATTGGTGCTATACCTGTTTTGGCAGACGTAGATGCTACTTTAACATTGAGTCCCGAAGCAGTTAAAAAAGCCATAACACCAAAAACCAAAGCAATTATGTCTGTACATATGTGTGGTTCTATGGCAGATTTAAAGGCTTTAAAAGATATTGCTACAACTAATAACCTAATACTATTAGAAGATGCATGCCAGGCAATAGGAGGTAGCTACGAAGGGAAACCGTTGGGTAGTTATGGTGATTTAGGTTGTTTTTCTTTCGATTTTGTAAAAACAATTACTAGTGGTGAAGGCGGAGCTGTAATAACCAATAATGAACAATATTATATAAATGCAGATAACTATTCGGACCACGGACACGACCACATTGGTAAGGATAGGGGGGCAGAACAGCATACGTTGTTAGGGTATAACTTTAGAATTTCTGAGCTTCATGCAGCGGTAGGTATTGCACAATTAAGAAAGTTAGATGATTTTATAGCGATGCAAAAGCAACGGTATACTATTTTAAGAGAAGCTTTAGCTACTATTTCAGCAATTACCTTTAGAACAATTCCACAATCTGGTGTAGAAAATTATTCTTTTTTGAGTTTCTTTTTGCCATCAGAAGGAATCACTAAAAAAGTAAATACAGCTTTAAAAGAGGCGGGTATTGATGTATGTTTTTATTGGTTTGATAATAATTGGCATTATTATATAAAATGGAATCATTTAAAAGAATTGCAAGAAACAGGAGGATTACCATCTTATTCTTTTTCCGATTTTACGCTTTCAGATTCGTATATTTCTCGCAATATATCGTGTCTTATTAAGTTGGGTTGGACAGAAGAAGAAATGAGGTATAGAGCACAGAAAATGGTGAAAGTTATTGAAGATGTACTTACTAGTTTATAAAATAATCAAAATTTATTGACGTAAAAAGGCTGTCTAAATAAGACAGCCTTTTTAATATGTTTGGCATCGAAATTAGATATTCTTTGCTAACCAATCTCCAATTTCACTTGTTTTATACGCTTTACCACCCTCGGATAAATCTTCGGTAACAACGCCTTGTTCTAAAGATTTGTTTACTACAGCTCTAATTGCTTTTGCTTCTTCAGTTAAATTAAAATCTTCGAATAGCATTGCAGCAGATAATACGGTAGCTAAAGGATTGGCGATGTCTTTACCAGCAGCTTGTGGGTATGAACCATGAATTGGCTCGTACAATCTTGCTTTTTCTCCTACTGATGCTGATGGCATTAACCCCATAGAACCAGAAATAACAGAAGCTTCATCTGTTAAAATATCTCCAAATAAGTTTTCTGTAATTAATACATCGTATGAATTTGGCCATTGTACCAAACGCATAGCAACAGCATCTACAAACTCATATGCAACTTCTACTTCAGGATAATCCTTTTCCATAGCTTGCACAGTTTCTCTCCATAATCTTGAAGATTCTAATACGTTTGCTTTATCTACACAACATAATTTCTTAGAACGAGTCATTGCTAACTCAAAACCTTTTTTAGCTAAACGTTGTACTTCTGCTCTTGTGTATGTACACGTATCAAAAGCAGTATTACCATCGTCTTTTCTTCCTCTTTCTCCAAAATAGATTCCACCAGTTAATTCCCTTAAGAAAACCAAATCTGTTCCTTCTATACGCTCTCTTTTTAAAGGAGATTTATCTATTAAAGATGGGAATGTAAAAGTAGGTCTAACATTAGCAAACAAACCTAATTTCTGACGCATTTTAAGTAATCCTTGCTCTGGTCTTACCTTTGCAGATGGATCATTATCAAATCTAGGGTGACCAATAGCTCCAAATAATACGGCATCGGCTGCAACACAAATATCATGCGTACTATCAGGGTAAGGTTCTCCTACTGCATCAATAGCAGCAGCACCAGTTAAAGCTGGTGTCCAGTTAATTTCATGATTAAATTTTGCTGCAACAGCATTCGAAACTTTAACGGCTTGGTCTATTACTTCAGGTCCAATTCCGTCTCCGGCTAAAAGGGCAATGTTTAATTTCATTTTCTTAGGCTTTGCACTAACTGCTATTCGCACAGTGCTATTAGTATTTAATTATTTAATTTTTATCAGTACTAAATAAAAAGATAGAGTATTTTTATTTTTTATAGTATTCTATTGGGTTTTTAAGATATAAAAATCTTTTTTTCATCTAACATTAAATTATGTTTAACATTTTTTCGGTCGCTTTTATGGCAGCTACTGTTTGATCCGAGTCTAAACCTCTTGTGGTAAAATCTTTTCCGTTACTCCAAGTAATATAAGTTTCACACAAGGCATCAGAATTGCTCCCTGGTGGTATTCTTACCACATAATCTACTAAATCTGGTAATGTTATTTTTTTTGATTTATATACTTTTCGTACTGCGTTCAAAAAAGCATCAAATTGTCCGTCTCCCTGTGCATGTTCCTCAATAGTTTCTCCTTCTATTTCAACAGAAATTGTAGTAGAGGGTTTTAGTCCTTTGGAATGTGTAAGCACATATGATTTTACGATTACTTTTTGCTGATAAGAATTACTGTCTAATACATCAGAAATAATAAAAGGTAAATCTTCTTTGGTAACTTTCTCTTTTTTGTCTCCTAATTCAATAATACGTTGGGTAACTTTTTTTAATTCATCATTATTTAGCGTTAAGCCTAACTCTTGTAGATTCTTTTGAATATTTGCCTTTCCTGAAGTTTTACCTAGGGCATATTTGCGTTTTCTACCAAAACGCTCTGGTAATAAATCATTGAAATATAAATTCTTCTTACTATCTCCATCTGCATGTATTCCGGCAGTTTGTGTAAACACATTTTCACCTACAATAGGCTTATTTGCAGGTATTACAAAACCTGTAAAGGCAGAAACAAGCTTGCTTACTTTGTAAAGAGATGATTCTTTTATGTTTATTTCTATTTCTGGAAGAAAATCATTAATAACAGCTACAACACTGGCCATAGGTGCGTTACCAGCACGTTCTCCCATACCATTTACCGTTAAATGTAAACCATGGCAACCAGCTTTTATAGCTTCCATTACATTAGCAACACTTAAATCATAGTCGTTATGCCCATGAAAATCAAAATGTAGTGTAGGGTATTTTTTTACAATAGTAGAAATGTATTTAAAGGTTTCAGTATGCGTTAAAACCCCTAAAGTATCTGGTAATAATATTCTTTGAACAGGTTGCGTTGCTATGAAATCTAAATATTGATATACATATTCTGGTGACGTACGCATGCCATTACTCCAATCCTCTAAATATACATTGGTAGCAATTCCGTTTTCTTCTGCTTGTGCTATGATAGTAGCAATTTCAGAAAAATGTTGTTCAGGTGTTTTTTTAAGTTGATGGGTAAGGTGATTTAAAGAACCTTTGGTTAATAAGTTCTGAACTTTAGCACCAGCATCTATTATCCATTTTATAGATATACCATTATCTACAAAAGAAAGTACTTCTACTTGGTTGATGATACCTTTTTTAGTTGCCCATTCCGTAATGCGTTTAACGGCGTCTAATTCCCCTTCAGAAACACGTGCTGATGCAACTTCTATACGGTCAACTTTTAATTCTTCTAATAATAGTTTAGCGAGGGTTAATTTTTCTGAAACTGAAAATGAAACTCCGGAGGTTTGTTCACCATCACGAAGCGTAGTATCCATTATTTCAAGTTTTCTTTTTTTCATTTTAATTATGTGCTAACGTACTATGAAATGCAAAGGCTATCAATAGCAACTTTAGAAGTTGTTATTGATAGCTCTTACGTTGTTTGTTATTGTTTATAAAGGTAAGTCCTCAGCAAAGGCTGTAATATCTCCTTTAATGTTTTGAAGGTAATCTATATCATCAAAACCATTCAACATATTATCTTTTTTATACGTGTTAATATCAAAAGATTCACTTTCTCCAGTGGCAATTAAAGTTACTTTTTGTGTTGGTAAATTCACTTCTATTTCAGTAGTAGGGTCTGCTTCAATTGCTGCAAATAATTTTGCTGCAAATTCAGGACTTACTTGTACAGGAAGTACACCAATATTTAAACAGTTTCCTTTAAAAATATCTGCAAAGAAACTAGAGATAACACAACGGAACCCATAATCGTAAACTGCCCACGCAGCATGCTCACGAGAAGAACCAGAACCAAAATTTTTACCACCTACAAGAATTTTTCCTGTATAGGTTGGGTCATTTAAAACGAAATCTGTTTTTGGTGAATCATCATTGTTATATCTCCAATCACGAAACAAATTATCTCCAAAACCTTTACGCTCTGTTGCTTTTAAGAAACGAGCAGGGATTATTTGGTCTGTATCCACATTTTCTATAGAAAGTGGTACAGCTGTACTTTTTAATATTTCAAATTTATCGTATGCCATTTTTTTTCGCTTTCGCTCAAAACGCTTTTCGCTATCCGCTATCCGCTTTTCGCAATTATTTACTAGTATCTTGTTTATTGAGCTAATTCTTTCATTAAATCACGAGGGTCAGTAACTTTTCCTGTAACTGCTGCTGCTGCTGCAACTAGGGGAGAAGCAAGTAAAGTTCTAGAGCCTGGCCCTTGTCTACCTTCAAAGTTACGGTTACTTGTGCTTACAGCTAATTTTCCGGCAGGAACCTTATCATCATTCATTGCTAAACAAGCAGAACATCCTGGCTCACGTAATTCAAAACCAGCTTCGCGAATAATATCTAAGATACCTTCTTCTTTTATAGCAGCTTCAACCTTATGCGAACCTGGCACCAACCAAGCAGTAACATTCGGTGCTTTTTTGCGTCCTTTTATAATAGAAGCAAATGCTCTAAAATCTTCGATACGACCATTGGTGCAACTTCCTATAAAAACAAAATCTATAGATTTACCAATCATACTGTCACCTTCACTAAAGTCCATATATCCTAAAGACTTTTTGTAAGTAGCTACACCACCTTCAAGATCTGTTGCGTTAGGAATACTTTTAGAAATTCCCATTCCCATTCCAGGATTGGTTCCGTAAGTAATCATTGGTTCAATATCAGCAGCATCAAAAGTAAGTTCTTTATCAAAAATTGCTCCTTCTTCTGTTTTTAAAGTTTCCCAATAGGCCATTGCTTTATCCCAAGCAGCACCAGATGGAGTAAATTCTCTACCTTTTACATATTCAAATGTTTTCTCATCTGGAGCAATCATTCCTCCACGAGCACCCATCTCTATACTAAGGTTACAAACGGTCATACGACCCTCCATAGTCATTTGCTCAAAAACATCGCCAGCATACTCTACAAAATACCCTGTAGCTCCTGAGGTTGTTAATTTTGAGATGATATATAAAGCAACATCTTTTGAAGTAACTCCAAAATTTAAGGCTCCATTTACGTTAATACGCATTTTTTTAGGCTTAGGCTGCATAATACATTGCGTAGCTAAGACCATTTCTACTTCCGATGTTCCTATACCAAAGGCAATAGCACCAAAAGCACCATGTGTAGAGGTATGAGAATCTCCACATACTATAGTTGCACCTGGTTGTGTAATTCCATATTCTGGTCCTACAACGTGTACAATCCCATTTTTCTCATGCCCTAATCCCCAGTGACTAATACCATATGCTTTTGCGTTTTCTTCTAACGCTTTTAATTGGTTCGCAGAAAGTGGGTCAGCAACTGGTAAATGTTGATTAATAGTTGGTGTATTATGATCTGCGGTTGCAAACGTTTTTGATGGGTATAAAACATCAATTCCTCTGTTTTTAATACCTAAAAAGGCAACAGGGCTTGTCACCTCATGTACCATGTGGCGATCTATAAACAATACATCTGGTCCATCTTCTACATGTTTTACAACATGTGAATCCCATACCTTGTCAAATAATGTCTTTTTCATTTTTTTCTGATAAAACTTTAAAATAATCTTCAAAAAACAATATAATTTTTATACCATTTCTTGTAAGGTTCGCAAATTTATAAAATATAAGGGACTTTTAATATATAAGTAATGTTGTAAATTACGATGTTCAACATGAATTTTGAGATATAAACCAGATTAATTAAATAAAATGTTTAAAAATAAAAAAAGCCTTATCGGTAAAGACAAGACTCTTTTTTTGAGAACACTATATGAAAATGAAAATTAACTTCTTTTAAACTACACTGTAAATATAGGTCTGCAATAGCTTTTAAATAAATTATTGTTGTGAGTTGTTCTAGATTTGTTGTGTAATTATTGAAAGGTGATATGTAGTATGGCAGTAGTATAAATACTATTTTATGTAGAGTATTTATGTGAAATAAAAAAAGCCTTATCAGTAAAGACAAGACTCTTTTTTGAGAACACTATATGAAAATGAAAATTAACTAACTTCTTTTAAACTACACTGTAAATATAGGTCTGCAATAGCTTTTAAATAAATTATTGTTGTGAATTAATAAAGAGTTGTTGTAGGCATACTAAAAGTTGATATTTGCATTAATTAAGTAGCGTGGATGTGTTTAGTATATTAATTTAATAGTAATTATATGAAATAAAAAAAGCCTTATCAGTTAAGATAAGACTCTTTTTTGAGAACACTATATGAAAATGAAATTAACTAACTTTTTTTAAACTACATTGATAAATATAAGTGCTAGGTAGTTTTAAATAAAATTATTGTTGTGAATTATTTCAGGGTTGTTGTGTAATCATTAACTATTGATATTTAATAACCTAAAAGCTTTTTGTAATTATAAAAATTGAATTATTTATGCCTTTTAAAAAATTAAACGAACCTCTTACTGAAGCTATTGAAAGAATAGGATTGGAAAACCCTTTTCTATTTCAAAAAGAAATAATTTCTAAAATAAAAGCAGGTTCCAATATATATGGAGTAGGGTCAGACGGCAGTGGAAAAACCATTGCGATGGTTATTAGTGTTATTCAGAAACTTAATAGTGCTGCTTTTGAAGATGCTCCTAGAGCTTTAATTATTGTAAAAGACAAAGAGGCGGCATTAGCATTGGAACAAATAATTAAGGACTTTATTTACCGAATGGACTTAAGGGTCTACAGTGCTTACGAAGAACATAATTTTGATATTCAAAAAGATGAAATATACGCAGGCGTAGATATTGTTATTGCAACTCCCAAAAGATTAAGTAAGTTATTTCATTTGAACGGAATTAACTTAGGTAAATTAAAGTTGTTTATTATTGATGATGCTGAGTTTTTAACTAATAGTGTGGATTATGCTAATGTTATTAGACTTCCAGAAAGTATTAATAAATGTCAATATATTGTTTTTACTTCAAAATTAAGCTCAAGATTAACACGTTTAAAAGATACATTCATGTATAATGCCCATGTATTGGAGGCTAAAACGGAATAAATGTACAGTTTTTTATAAAAAAAACTAGTTCCAGATTTTATGAATATAAAATTAAAGCAACACCAATTAAAATTCCAGCTAGTGGAACTAATTTTTTGCGTTTGTTTTGTTCTTTAAAAATAAAACCACCAAGTAAAACCGCTATTAGTATTTGACTCCTTTTTATTGCAGAAAGTAACATAATTAATGCCTCTGGATTTTGTAGTGCTTTAAAGTAAAAGTAGTCTGCAGTTTGCAATAAAATACCTACTGCTGGTATGCTCCAACGCCATTTAAAGGCTTTTCTTTTTTCAACCTTAGGAAACCAAGTAATAGTAAGAATTAGTAATAGTATTAATACTGTATACCAACAAAACCAAAACTGTAACGTTTGTGGTGCTAAAGATTGATATTGAATTAAAAATTTATCATACAGCCCACTTGATGCTCCTAAAAAAGTAGCGCCTATAATGGCGAAAATCCATTTGTTCTTTTTAAAGTTAATACCTTCTTTTTTTCCAACTTTAGAATATAATAGGACAGAGAAAATAATAAGGAAAAAACCAATCCACTGCCACGAATTAGGTTGCTCCTTATAGATTAAAATAGCCCCTATGAATGTAAAAAATGGACCAGCAGAACGTATAGGAGTAACAATTGTAATAGGTAAATGTTTTAAAGCTTGGTATGCTAATATCCATGAGGAAGCCATAATCATAGATTTAATAAAAATAAACCCATGTATTTTCCATGATATATTTTGTATATAAAAACCTAATTCTTTGGTGTATTCTGGAAAAAAATGGGAGCTTAGGTATACGGGCAATAACATTAAGAAACCTGCTGTTGTTGTACCTAAAAGTACAGGAAAGACCTCGTTCCCTTGTACTGCATGTTTTTTGCATAAATTATGTAATCCTAAAAACAATGCCGATAAAAGCCCCAAATACATCCACATATATGCAAAGATACTTCTTTGCTGAAATAAGACCACAAAATTCTAATTAAAGTACAAGTCTAAACCCATTTATTGAAAACAAAAATTAAGGACTTGTTTTTGCTATTTTGGACGTAACTAAACTTTAATGACGCTATATTTAGTATTTCGTAAAAGAGATTTCAATTAAGTTATATAAAGTTCCTGAGCCATCACTAGATTGAAAGTATTTACAGGCTATTTATTTTAATTCCCTAGCGTTTCCTTTTGTGTTTTTCTGCAAGCACATATTTTATATTAAGTAGTATTACTATAAAGTAAGTGAATTTTAGAGCTTTTACAATTATTAATTCCTGAAGTTCTAACTAATAGCAAATATTTGTAAAATGAGACAATATATAACTATAATTTATCAACCATCAGTTTTTACATTACTAGTAGAAAATTTTAGGATCAAAACTATGTAAAGAAAAAATATGCATAAGTTGTTTATACTAAAAGTTATATTTTAATGTATTTAGCTGCCGCTTTGTGCTATAAAAAAATAATAGGTTTTTAATTATTTATATAAAGTAGGATTAATACCAAAATTAATTTTAAAAATAATCCTTATAATTTGCTTTTACATTTCAAAAAAAATTACAACTAAGGCTGTGATTGGTTTTTTTCTTCATCTAAGAACTTTATAATTCAAATTATTTAAAACTAATTTTAAAATTAATTTGGCGTAAGATTATTTAGTAATATATTGTAGTTTTTAATGAATTGAATCCACCTTTGTAGTCTAAAAAAATAATTAGTTAAATTTATGGATTCTATTTTTATTTTAGTTAATGTTGTTTTTTTTATAAAAAAATAACATTTTTTTCACCCTATTAGTATTTTTTATCGTCTTATGATAAACATCAGACTATTTATAGCAATTTTTTGTACTACAAATAATGAATTCAATAGAAAAAGTTTTAACGATTGCCAAGAAATTAACAGCCTCCTTACTCAAGGATAAAAAGGTTAATACCGATGATATTGATGTTTTTTTTAATAAAAAAGATACAAATGAAATAGTAGAAGAATTAACCAATCCAAAAGCAAAGAAGAATTATGATACAATGGTTGGTATTCTTAATAAATCTAAAAAGAAAGATTGGAAAAAATTAAAGTCAGAAATAAAACCAAAAAAGAATCTTTACTACTTTAAAATATTTAATAAAGTAGCAGCTGTTTTTATTGGGCTTGTTACTGTTAGTTATTTTTATTACAACAAGGATATTTTTTTAACTGATAATGACTTAGTAAACTTTAATAACCCAATTGTTGTAAATGCAGATGCTATAACTCTTAAATTAGATGATGGTACTATAGAAGTTATATCTGCAGACGGAGAAAGAAAGATATTAGATAAAGAAGGGAAAGTAGTAGGCAAGCAAAAAGGAATAGAATTAAATTATTTTAAAGATATAACAAAAGAATCTAATAATACACCAGAAGTTTTAACTTATAATGAGTTGACAATACCTTATGGAAAAACGTTTAAATTAGTTTTATCAGATGACACTGTTGTTTATTTAAATGCAGGTACTACTTTAAAATACCCAGTAAAATTTATAAAAGGTAAAGATAGATTTGTGTTTTTAAAAGGAGAGGCTTATTTTGATGTAGCCAAAGATAAAAAACATCCTTTTGTTGTAAACGTCAATAACTTAAATATACGTGTTTTAGGTACAAAATTTAATGTTTCATCATATTCTGAAGATGAAAATGTTAATACAGTACTGGTAGAAGGAGCAGTTAGTTTATACGATAAAGAATTGGTATATAATAAAGATAAAAGCCTTTTGTTAACCCCTGGTAAAAAAGCAACTTGGAACAAATATAAGAAAGACCTTAATGTAGAAAAAGTTGATACTGTAATATACACTGGGTGGATAAATGGTAAAATAGTGTTTGAACATATGCCATTTAAAAAGATTTTAAAAAAATTAGAAAGACATTATAACGTTTCAATAGTTAATACAAATGCTGTATTAGGTGAAGAATTATTTACAGCAAAGTTTGATATAGAAACTATAGAACAAGTATTAACTTCCTTCAGTAAAAACTATACTTTTAAATATAGTGTAGTTGGTAATAAAATTACTATTAATTAACTAAAACCATAAAATAAATATTAAATATGAAATGAAAACCAAAAATTAACTAACACATTCACTTTATATAAAAAAAACTGGGAAATGCTAGAACATTCCCCGATTATATTAAAGTGATTAAATGACTTATTAAACCACAAAATTCAACAGAAAAGTATGAAAAATCTCATTGACTTAAAGAGATTGTCTCTTTATGCACTAAAGTTTGATTTAAAAATGAAACTAACTGCCTATTTATTTATTATCTCACTTTTTCAAATTCAGGCGAGTACTTACTCCCAGAATACGAAAATATCTATCCAAATGGAAGATGTTACTATTGAAAGAGTTTTGAGAGAAATTGAATCAAAAACAGAATTTAAAATCTTATATAATGACAATCAAGTCGATTATAAAAAAAAGGTTTCTGTTAATTTTAAAAAAGAACGTTTATCTATAATTTTAGATAAATTGTTTTTAAAAACACCAGTTGTTTATGAGGTTTTAGATAAGCAAATTGTTTTAGTCTTAGACTCCAATAAAAATAAACAAACCATCGCGAAAAAAGCTATTGAGCAACAGACAGTTTCGGGTATTGTTACTGATGAAGCTAGCCTTCCAATACCAGGAGCTAATATTATAGTTAAGGGGACTACGAATGGTGTTGTAACAGATTTTGATGGAAATTATAGTATTTCTGTTTCTTCAGAAGATGTGCTATCTGTATCTTACATTGGATATGCTACGAAGAAGGTAACTGTTGGTAATCAAACAACCATTAACATACAATTGCAACCAGACGTAGAACAATTAGATGATATTGTAGTTATTGGGTACGGAACGTCTAAAAAAAGCGATTTAACTGGGGCAGTGTCACAAGTAAGCGCTAAATCTTTTGAAGATCAGCCAGTAACAAGAGTAGAGGAGGCTTTGCAAGGTAGAGCATCAGGTGTTACTGTTGCAAAAGGTGGTGCGCCAGGAGCTGGATATAAAGTTAGAATTAGAGGAGTAAATTCGGTAACAGGAAATAATGACCCATTAGTAGTTGTAGATGGTGTTTTTGGAGGAGATTTAAGAACTTTAAATCCAAATGACATTCAATCTATTGAAGTTTTGAAAGATGCTTCAGCCTTAGCTATATATGGTTCAAGAGGATCTAACGGAGTTATTTTAGTTTCAACTAAAAAGGGATCAGGAAAAGCAAAGGTCACTCTAGATCATTTTGTAACAGTAAGTGAGTTGGCAAAAGAAATACCAACAATAAGCTCTGCTGAATTTGCTAGAGCAAAGAATGCTAGTTTAATAGCTGGTGGTTCACCTGCTCGTTATTCAAACAGTCAGATTGCAGCTTTGCAGAACAATCCTTACGATTATCAAGATATGCTTTTTCAAACAGGTATAGGTAATAATACCCAGCTTTCTGTAAGTGGAGGGGATGATAAAATAAGATATTTTGCTTCTGGAAACTATACAAATCAACAAGGTACTGTTATTACAACTAAATACGAGCGATTTTCTCTTAGGTCAAATGTTAGCGCTAAAATTACAGACAAGTTAAATATTGGGCTTAATATGTATGGTAGTAGAGAAACACAAATAAATAACCCTGATAACTTTAATCGTTTCAAAGGTAGTGTTATATTAAAAGCCTTAACATGGGATCCTACCTTACCTGTGCAAGATGAAAATGGAGCGTATTTAACCAGAGCAAATATTGCTAATAATGGATTTAACCCTATCGCAACTTTAATTAGAAGTAATAGAGAGCGTTCAGCGGATAGGTTTGATGCAAATATTGACTTAGGATATAAGTTTACTGATAATTTTAAATATCAATTAATAGTTGGTGTAGGAACAATTAATCAAAATGTTGAATCGTTCATTAGAGAAGATAATGCTTCAGATGCTAATGCAAATCATACAACAATTGATTTTTCTAATGGTAGAACAACAAACCATCAAGTTAGTAATATTCTTAATTGGAACAAATCGTTTGATAAACATAACTTAGATGTTACTGGCGTTTATGAGTTTCAAGGTTCTCGCTTTTTAAATAACGGATATCTTACTGCAGGAACTAATACACTTAATTTTTATACATCAGATAATGAAGATTTATCTAGAGAAGATTTCTCTAATGGAGGCTCTCAAAGTGCTATTACTTCATATTTAGGAAGGGTACAATATAATTTTGATAATTCACTTTATCTTACGGGGTCTATTAGGGTTGATGAATCATCAAGGTTTTCTAAAGAAAATAGAACAGGATACTTTCCGTCTGCTGCATTGGCATACAGTTTTAATAAGTTAAAGTTTATAGAAGATAACAATGTACTAAATAATTTAAAAATTAGAGCAGGATGGGGACAAGTAGGAAACCAGAATATTAATGCTTCTGCTCGTTTTGATAGAACAAGTCCTGATGGAAGAACAGTATTTGATGGAGAAAATGTTTTGGTTGGTTTAGTAGATTCTCAAGAAGGAAACCCTGATTTAACATGGGAAACAACAAGCCAGTTAAACGCTGGATTAGACGTTGGGTTCCTTAATGGCAGAATAAATACTTCTTTAGATTATTTTCACAAAACAACAGAGGATTTATTATTAAGAACTGTACTTCCTGGAACTACTATTAATCAGTTTCAGAATGTTGGAGAGGTTGTAAATAAAGGGATAGACTTTTCTTTATCTGGAAGTATAATTGAGAACGATAATTTTACCTGGGATGCAACTTTTACGTTGTCTCATATAGATAATGAAGTAACTAAACTAACAGAGGGTAGAGATCAGATATTAGGAAGTGTTAATTCTATTGATGGTACAGATAACCCTTTAAATGTAATTAGAAAAGGAGAATCTTTAGGTGCATTTTTAGGTGCAACTTACTTGGGTACATGGAAAACAGGTGAAACATTTCCAGCAGGTGTTCAAGCAGGAGATGCTAAGTATGTTGTTGATGAAGATGGAAATAATGTCTTAGGAGTTATTGGTAATGGAATGCCTACACTAACCTGGGGCTTTAATACCACTTTCACATATAAAAATTGGTTGTTAAATGCTTTTGTAAATGCAGCAACTGGTTTTGACGTATACAATCAATTAGCAGGTGCAATTAATGGTGGTACAGGTGATTATAGAGATGATTTATCTTTAATTAATGCAGGACAATGGACTCCTCAAAACCAAACAGAAAGTCCAAGAAGAAATGCGCCAAATAATTTGCTAAGCTCAAGATATATAGAGGATGGAAGTTTCATTAGGCTTAGTAATTTAAAAATAGGATATACATTTGACGATTTAGTTAAAGGAATAAATAGCTTACAGGTATACGCGAGTGGACAAAATTTATTTCTAATAACGGATTATTCAGGATACGATCCAGAGGTGTCATCAACTCCAGTAAATAGTGATTTAAATAATACAGATGCAGGAGTAGGAATAGATTTAGGAGCATATCCCAACCCAAGATCTTTTACTTTGGGAGTTAAAATTGACTTTTAATAAAAAAAATAAAAATGAAAAAATATAGAAAGATTTTTAAAAATAAAAATTTCATGGTCATTTTGGCTATAACGATGTCTTCTATTTTATTATTTAATAGTTGTGCGGATTTAGACCCAGATCCAGTTGAGTTTGATTTGCCTCCTGGTACATATGGCAGTGTAAGTGAATTGGATAATGCAATTATTGGGGTGTATGGTCAATTAACAAATGCTGCAAAATGGACTACTTTTCATGCGCCTTCTTGGGCAGGAGACGATATAACAACTCATGCAGAAAGTAATAAAGCAGATTTTAGGGAGTTTGATCAAAGAAATGTAGCTGTTACTAACGGGAGATTGTTAAGTAACTGGGATGCTATTTTTAATATTGTTAATACTGCTAATTCTATTTTAGTAAGGTCAGAAGGTTTAATAGGCCTAGGTGTGGATCCAGAAAAAGTAAATAGACTTATCGGAGAAGTATATTTTTTAAGAGGACTTGCGTTTTTTCATGCGGCAAGAGTTCATGGTAAAATTCCTCTTCCATTAACAAGATTACCTGATCCAAATATAGGCTTATCTGAAGTTGTAGATGTTTTTGCACAGATTGAATCAGATTTTTTAGAAGCAGAATTAAGATTGCCAGATGTGTATCCTGGAATAATGCCAGGAGCAGTTAGACCAAATAAAGGTTCTGCAAAATCTCTTTTATCTAGATTGTATATGCATTGGGCAGGATTCCCTTTAAAAGATGCTAGTAAGTATGCAAGTGCAGCTAATAAAGCTAAGGAAGTCATAGATAACTCAGGGACTTATAACTTTGGTTTAGTTGAAGATTTAGAAGATTTATGGAAATTAGAAAATAGATTTAACGATGAGTCTGTATTTACAATGTCTTATTGTGGTGATTGTGGTTTTGATACCGCAAATTTAAAAAATTCAATACTTGGTTTACCAGGAGATTTTGATGGCTGGCAAGAAACGTTTGCTGAAATACGCTTCTTTGAAGATTTTCCTGCAGGAGCAAGAAAAGAAGCTACCTATAGAACAGATTTAGATTGGCAAAATTTTACAGATCAAAAAAATCCAGTTTTCAAAAAAGTAACTGGCCCAGCAGGGGATCTTCCTGCAGGAGCTTTTATGACAGGACGTAGTGATTTTTACATGCGTTATGCTGAAGTATTATTAATTTATGCAGAAGCATCTGGAAGATCGGGAAGTGTTACACCTGAAGCTTGGGATGCACTTAATATGATACGCCGTAGAGCAGCAGGATTGCCATACGCAACACCTGATGCAGGTGCAGATCTTACTACAGGAGATATAGCAGAACTTGCATTTGAAGAAAGAAAATGGGAGTTTGCAGGTGAATATCTACGTTGGTTTGATTTAGTTCGAATGGAAAGAGTCGATCAGGCACTTACAAGAAGAGATGATTCTGGTGTTTTAAATGAAAGCAACACTATTATAGGTAGTTTAGGAACCGATAATTATTTTTCCCCTATTCCGGCTGCTGTAATAGAAGCAAACCCTAATTTAGGAAATTAAATAAAATATTAGTTTAGTTTTATAAAAGCGGTAAGGTTATTTTAACCTTGCCGCTTTGTTTTTACCTTATAAATTAAGGTTTTTTTACAGTTAAAATATTGTTGAATAACTAAAAACATTGTACTTTATGCCTGTTTTTAATGAAATTTATAGATTGATAATCATGGTAATTACAAATTTTTTATATCACCTTAAAAGAGCATTTTTTTTCTCCATTTTTCTTTTGTTATTCTCAGGAATTAATGCCTGTAAGAAAAAAGAAAAAGCAACAACTACTTTAAATAATAAGCAGAAAAAAATGTTTATTCCTATTTCTTCAAAAAGATCAGGAATTAGTTTTGTAAATACATTAAAAGAAACATTAGAATCCAATTATTACCAATACAATTATACATACATAGGAGGAGGGGTGGCTGCAGCAGATTTAAACGATGATGGTTACATAGACCTTTACTTTACCTCAAATTCATCTCAAGATAAAATTTACATGAATAAAGGCAATTTTAATTTTGTAGATGTAACAGAAACATCAGGAATTAAAAATGACGATGGTTTTAGTACAGGCGTTACTATGGCAGATGTAAACAATGATGGTTACATAGATATTTACGTATCAAGAGGAGGTTGGAAAGATGATAATAACAAATTTGCCAATAAATTATATATAAATAATGGCAATTTTACATTTACAGAAAAGGCAGAAAAACTAGGCTTGGCAGATACTAACAGAAGTATACAAGCTACATTTTTTGATTATGATAATGATAACGATTTGGATGTGTATGTGTCTAATACTCCAGATGTAACAGGAAAAACCAAAGTGTTAAATTTAGACAAAATACAGAAAGACCCCAAAACATTAAATCTAAAGGGTTCAGATAGATTATACAATAACGATGGAGCAGGACATTTTACAGATGTTTCTACAAAAGCAGGGCTACAATATGATCTAGGTTTTGGTTTAAACCCGCAAGTAGGAGATTTAAATAATGATGGTTGGTTAGATATATATGTTTCTAATGATTTTAATTCTCCAAATTTAGCATATATCAATAATAAAAATGGAACTTTTACAGAATCAAGAGATACAATTCTTAAGCACATGTCATTTAATAGCATGGGGAGTGATATAGCAGATATTAATAATGATGGTTTTTTAGATATAATGACATTAGATATGAATCCGTCTGATTATGTGCGTTCAAAAACAACCATGGCAATGACTTCCATTAATCAGTTTGAGTTAATGGTAGAAAAAGGATACCACCACCAATATATGCATAATATGCTACAGCTAAATAATGGTAATGGTTCTTTTAGTGAAATAGCAAATATGTCTGGAATAGCAAACACAGATTGGAGTTGGTCTACATTACTTGCAGATTTTGATTTAGATGGTTTTAATGACATATATGTTACAAATGGAGTCTATAGAGATGTTATTGATCAAGATAAGAATAACGAGATATTGCAAATTCTTAGAGCAAATGCAAGAAAACCAACAGATAAAGATTTCTTAAAATTCACCAAAATGTTACCACAGCAAAAGTTAAATAATTATTTCTTTAAAAATAATGGTGATAACACTTTTGAAAACACATCGGAGAAATGGGCAGAAATTAAACCAACTTTTTCTAATGGAGCCACGTATGCAGATTTAGACAATGATGGAGATTTAGATATTATAGTAAATAATATAAATGAAGAAGCAACAATATTAAAAAATACAACCGTAGAGAGTAAGAGAATTTACTTTTTAAAAGTTGATTTAATAGGACCAGGTAAAAATATATATGGTATTGGAACTACTGTTAATTTATATTTTAAAGATGGAACAAAACAAACCAGACAATTAGTAAATACAAGGGGCTTTTTATCATCGGTACCAAATACATTGCATTTTGGGGTTAATAAACATACATCTATTAGTAAAATGGAAGTTTTGTGGCCAGATGGTAAAATACAAGTACTTAATGACGTTACTCCTAATCAATCACTTTTAATGAATCATATTTATGCAGTTGATAAAAAAGAAAATCTAGAAAACGAAGAAGAACCACTTCTTTTTACAAAAATATCATCAAAATACAGTCATAAAGACCCCTATTTCAATGATTATGGTGTTCAGATTCTACTACCGCACAAACTATCACAAACAGGACCAGCCGTTGCAAAAGCTGATATTAATAATGATGGAATAGAAGATGTTTTTATAGGAGGAGCAAAAAATGAGAAGGCTCAATTACTAATAGGAACATCAAATGGAAAGTTCAAAGAAATAGTAATTCCTGATTTTGATACAGATTTACAGTACGAGGATCAAAGCGCTTGTTTTTTTGATGCTGATAATGATGGAGATTTAGATTTGTATGTTGTTAGTGGTAGTTACGAGTTTTTTAGAAGTGAATTTCTTTTACAGGACAGACTGTATTTAAATAATGGAAAAGAAAATTTTTTAAAATCAAAAGATGCACTTCCAAAAATAAAATCGTCTGGGTCTGTAGTAATACCAAGTGATTTTGATAAAGATGGTGATATAGACTTATTTGTAGGAGGAAGAGTTGTTCCTGGAAAATACCCCTATGCACCCAAAAGTCACCTTTTAATAAATGCAGGAGGGAAGTTTACAATAGAAACAAAAACCACTGCGCCAGTACTAGAGAATATAGGAATGATTACCGATGCTGTTTGGACAGATATTAATAATGATCAAAAAATAGATTTGGTTGTTACAGGAGAATGGATGGGGATTGAGGTCTTTATAAATAAAAACAACAAGTTAATACGAAGCAAAGAATACGAAAATTTATCTAAAGCTGTTGGTTGGTGGAATAAAATTTTAATTACAGATATAGATAATGATGGTGATAAAGATATAATTGCAGGAAATTTAGGATTAAACTATAAATTTAAAGCAACTACAGAAAAACCATTTCATATTTACACAACAGATTTTGACTTTAACGGAACAGAAGATATTATATTAGCCAAAAATTATAAAGGAAAACAAGTTCCTATACGTGGAAAAAATTGTATGACACAACAATTACCACATCTAGCAAATAAAATACCTACCTATAATGATTTTGCAAGTAAAGATATTGGCTCAATAGTTGGAAAAAAAATAAAAACAGCATTACATTACCAAGCTACCGAGTTTAGGTCTGGTATATTTACAAACGAAGGAAGTAGTTTTTCTTTTAATCCTTTTGAAAATACCATTCAGCAATCTCCAATAAATAGTATTTTATATGAGGATTTTGATGCTGATGGGTTTAATGATTTGTTATTGGCAGGAAATAATTACCAATCCGAAGTAGAAACTACTAGATCAGATGCGGGAATTGGCTCTTTTCTTAAAGGGAACAATACAGGAGATTTTATAAGAATTTCAAATTTAGAGTCAGGCTTTTTTGCTTCTAAAGATGTTCGTGATATGATTACTGTAAAAACAAAAAAAGGTCGTTTGTTATTTGTAGTAAATAACAATGATCAACACGATTTATTTGAGATAAAATAATAAAAAGCAGCCTTTCATATTAAAGATAAGGCTGCTTTTTAAATAGCAATATTACTTATAGATACACTTATAAGAAGTGTCAGTAGTCATCCTTACATTAAAAGATTTGTTCGCTTGTACAACAAAAGTTTCATATGCTTTGTATGTTTTCCATGCAGTAGTTCCTGGTAATTGCACTTGCATTTCTCCAGAAATAACAGTCATATATTCTATAGAAGTTGTACCAAAGGTATATTCTCCAGCAGCCATAACACCTACTGTAGCTTTTCCTTCTTCATTTTCAAAAGCCATAGACATAACCTTGTCGTCAAAATAAGTATTGGTTTTAAACATTTTTGTGAAATTATATAATTAGCTCACAAAAATAGAAAAGAATTTGAATTAGATATACATAATAAGACCGTTGCAAAATCAAATAATTTGCGCTAGTCCATTTTGAGATTAGTTTATTGTCAAAAAAAGCATGTTTTTGGTTCTATCTTTGAGCTATAATACTTTTTTTAGAGGTCAGTAGTTACTTATTAATTTAGCTTGATAGATTTTATCATTGTTCATCATTTTGACAATAAGATTATTGAATATTGCGGCTTTGCTTTGAAATCTATTTATTCTAAAACAAAATTCATTAAAGTACCTATTCAAATTATTGTCACTAACCCAAGAATAAGTTGCTCTTATCCAAGATTTAACCTGATGTATCATTGTGTAGCCCTTTAAAATTTAGACCTCCATTACTTTCTATTTGTATAATTGTATTTTAGTTTTTGAAGAACAGGAATTACTATGACTCAAAAAGCATGGTGATTTCAGTAAAGGACTACCTTACGTAGGCTTTTTTCAGCATTAGATCTTGATAGTTTTAATGCCTGTTTTAGAAAATGGATTAAGAGCAAAAAACTTAACTGAAGTAATTGCTATAGATAGAAAACAATTTGAGGCGTAAAAAACACGGTAGGTTCCACTAAGATAACACCTCATATTATAAGTGTCTTGTCTACAGATCAAGAACTTTGTTTAGGACAATTAAAAGTTTCTTCGAAAAGCAATGAAATCACAGCGATTCCCGAACTGTTTGATCTTTTATTTATAGCGGGAAGTACCGTAACTATTCACGAGATGGGATGCCAAAAAAAGGATAGTTGAAAAAATAAGATAAAAAAGCAAATTACGTCATTGCAGTAAAGGCTAATCAAGGCGAGCTTCATATAGCCTTCAAGTATATACTTTTACTAGTGAAACCCCTCGAAATAGCTATAGAGGAAGACTGTTTTCATGGCAGGGTAAACAAAAGAATATGTAAAATTTATAATGATCTCAGTCATTTTCGTTATGCCCATAAATGAAAATATTTAAAAACATTTGTAGTGACATGAAAAGAATTTTTTTATAAATCATCACAAAAAATAACTAAAGAAACCCAGTATTAAATATCTAATTTAGAAAGTGATGCTCAAAATATAAATACCTTTATAAGAAAGCATTGGGCTGCAGAAAATCAATTACATTGGGTTCTCGATGTTGTATTTAAAGAGGATAGCGCTAGAAAAAGAACTTTAAATTGTGCCGAAAACTTTAATATTGTTATTAAACCTGCATTAACACTTATTAATCAAGAAAAAACGTTTAAAAAAAGTAAAAACAACAAAAGGCTTTAATAAATCAAATATACAGAGATAAAGTCTTAGGATTTTAAATGCTTTTGACCAGGAAAGGAATACCAGTAAAGCACCGGGAACCAAGAAAACGTGGTGGTAAATCTAAAACCAAAGGCATTAGTAATGACCATGTAGCTGTT
>ENA-ORXM01002480-ORXM01002480.1-marine-metagenome-genome-assembly--contig:-NODE-2480-length-21368-cov-7.893382_pt1 | contig 21368 bp, 16 predicted proteins | sample MGYA00237867_ERZ511480 | MGnify/ENA primary metagenome ERZ511480 (study PRJEB26309, sample SAMN06266103) | marine metagenome | isolation source: Algal blade | place: United Kingdom:Sidmouth, United...
CGCCTGCAAGGCCGTAAATAACGTCATTACCTGCAAGGCCATTGATAACGTCATCAGCCGACGTCCCGTTTAAAGGATTATCATTACCAGGCGTGCCGTCAATATCGCCGCCACTGCCGCCTGCGGCCGCTGTCGCGATATCAACTGTCCCGTCAGAGAAGATGAGAAATTCTATACTCTCTAATGTGTCAGTCCCGTCAGTTCCGACATTATCTGTGACCGTGTAAGTGCCGTCCATATTGTCTGTGACAGTGTAATTGGCTTGGACGCCTGCATATTGCGCAGAGTCAGTCCCCGCGCCGCCAAAAAGCATATCATCGCCCATACCGCCATCAAGAATATCATCACCTGTATCAGGATCGCTAACTGATTCATCCTGCACAGAGACTTGCAATTCATAGGTCGCATTTACAGGGACAACACCGCCGCCTGTTTCCATAACAGCGACATAATAAATCCCTGCAGTAGCTATAGTTATGTTGAGTAATGCATCATTGTTTGAGGTTGATCCTCCCGCACCACCAACAAACGCGAAACCATCATTTGAACCTAAAAGATTTCCGTTAGCGTCATAAATTTCAAGATAGCTATCGAAGCTACCTGCCCCGCCTGTGTCGCCATAATCAATATCTAACGTTACAGCATCGCCGTCAGAATAAACTGTGAATGAATAAAAATGTACAGTCCCGTCACCTGTGGCAGAGACAGTCACATGCGGGACAGTTTCTGCATTGAGCACGTCAGGATCGGCAGCTAAGGAATAATCATCATCAATGCTCAGTGCATTTGCGATAGAGTCGTTTCCAGCGCTTGCCGCGCGTGTAATTTGACCATCGCCAAAGACTGGCCCGCCGACAGCTAAGTCATTGCCGCCGCGCAGAATATCATCACCAGCACCGCCAAATATAGTATCATCGCCAACTTCGCCCCAAAGCTCATCATCACCAGCCAATCCATCAATAGTGTCGTTCCCTGTACCGCCTTTGATGACATTGGCAATTGAAGACCCATCAATCATATCATTGCCTGAACCACTGATGAAATTTTCTATAGAGTTGAAAGTGTCAGTGCCGGCCTCAATGCTGGAAGCACTGCCAGAGGAGAGCGAAACGGTAAGGTCATCTGTTATGGCTGAGTAATCCGCCGTATCTGTGCCCGTACCGCCAGTAAATGTGTTGTCAGCCGCGTTGCCGACAAAGGTATCATCGCCAGAACCGCCAATTGCATTTTCGATCAAAGACCGCGCATCGCCTTGATATTGCAGCGCGTTAAAAATGTTACCGCGCGCAAAATTGCCGCCACCAATTGAGGCTTGTTGCGCGGCTGAGAAGACTGAAAAACCACCGGGAGACAGGTCAATAGCCAAATCTGTTGTGTAAGCAGAGAGATCATATGTATCAATTCCGTCGCCATCCCAAATCGTGGCGTAGATACGGTTACCGCCCGGTTCAATAGCGGCCACACCATCGACCATTGTATCACCTGAACCTGGAGTCCAGCTATAGAGAGTGTCCCCTGAGTTCACGTTAAAGTCAGCCCCATAAAAATATTGCAAGGTCGCAATATCATACATCATAAATGTCTGCGGGAAGCCCCATGTTTCATTCGTGGCGGCAGATGCATTATGACCTACGTAGCTACGATATGTCATTATGGAGAATTCAGTTGAGTCCGTATCAGATGGCAATACACCGTAATTATAATTCGAATGACCGTGCTTAAGACCAAGCGCGTGACCGATTTCGTGAATCATCGTCATCCACGAATAATTTCCGGCTTCGGGGCTACGGAAATTATTTTGGGTTCCAAACCAGATATCGCCATCATCATTCGGGCTGGATGTAATTTGTCCGCCCGGAAAATCAGCGACGCGGGCCGTCCCCGTTCCAGGATCAAACGTTTCGGCAAAACGAATTTCTGCTGTTGTGCTGTCGGTATTACCCAAAAAGTTTATGCTAAGGTTTGTGAACCCTTCGACAGAGAAGCCCATTGCGGCTGCAACGCCATTAGTCGCGCTAAGGGCAAAATGAGCTGATTCTTCCTGCATAGCCGAAATAACATCATTAAAGTTATCTGGCATAGCCTCGTTACCAGTGCCGGCATATTGATAAGGAGCTGCTGAAAGTGAAAATGCGTAGGATATTGTACCTCCAGTCCAGTAATCACCATTAATAACTGCATCGATTCTCTGATCGCCCGTAGCAGCTGCTGTCGCGGTGGTTGACGCCCCTCCCGCACTGAAGATGCCAGAGCCATCACTATTAAGACTAAATGTCGCCCCCTTCGTCAGAACGCCGTCAAAGCCTTCAACAAAGACAAATTCACCTGTCACAGGGTTAAACATATATTGTGAAGCGTCTGCAGCACTTATGCCATAAACATCCTCAAGAATATCCGCTAGGTATAAGCTTGATGAGTCAGATGTGATATCTGCCTGTAAAAGGCTCGCAAGCGTGACATAGCCATCAATAATAACAGGGCCGGATTCTTGTTGCTCAGAACACGCTCCGCAGGCACAACAAGCTAGCGTGTTATCTTCTATATCGATAGATCCGCGCTCTAAGACCTGCTCAATCATATGACTGTAGGCCTGTTCAACATAAGCAGATAAAGCTTTGTCATGGCCATAACCTTGGGACTCAAGACCTGAGATAGACACGATTTCAAGCTCTGATGCCTCTGATGCAATATCCAGAGTGAAAACGTCAAACGCACCTTCGGTCTCCGGATTGATCGTTAAGCTTGCATAAGCTGTGTCTAAACCAAACTGTCTCATAATAATGTCCTGCGTAAAATCCTGGCCTTAAGGCTCTATTAACTCATCTCTAAGGTGTGTCATCGCTGAGAATCGCGATTTCGTCAAGCCTTTGCCCCACATTACAAAATGCTTGATGACGCCTGAATAAAACCTGAATGACTTCCTGCCTTCAAAAAGACAGAGCCCAGCACATGCAGATAGAAAAGCCTAAGTCACTCATTCAAAGCCTTAATGTCGAGTCAAAAAAGGCAACATTCGCGCTAGGACATTATCCTTGTTGATAAAATGGTGCTTTAGAGCAGCGCCAATATGGAGCAAAATAAGAACAATTGTGGCTTTACCAATCCAGTGGTGAAGGTTTTTGAAAACATCCGACAGGGCCTTATCACGCGGCAATCCCGGCATATCGGGCCAAGGAATCGTATAGAATATTTTTGTCGGAATCACGAGCTCCGTGGACGACACCATAGCCCACCCTAAAAGTGGCATGCCGATCATAATAATATAGAAGGCAATATGCGTAAATCTCGCAGCCATATTCTCCCAGGCTTTCATGCCTACGGGTAATGGCGGCGGCTTATGTCCTAATCGCCACAATAGACGCAGAACGGAAAGTATAAGTACACAAATGCCAAAGCTTTTATGGAGCTGATAAAGGGCAAAGCGGTTTGGCGTGTCGGGATTGGTCATCAAAATGCCAAAGATAACCAAGCCAATTATCATTAGCGCAATAAGCCAATGAAAGCCTATCGCAACCTTTGAATAACGCTCAGTTCTGTCCATGATTTAATCAACTTTTTGAAATTCGACTTCAATCATCAATTTCACATCATCGCCCATAGGCGCATATTTATCCACGCCGTGCTCGGAACGCTTCAGATAACCGGTCGCCGAAACACCAAACATATCTTTACCGTTGCGGAAGTGTTTTCCGATTTTATTAAGCGTAACATCTAATGTAATGGGTTTTGTCACGCCTTTTATCGTCAAATCACCCGTTACACGGCCTTTTCCTGTTACAATTTGGTCCATTTTAGTGCTTTTAAATGTTATCGTCGGATGGTTTTCCGCATCAAAAAAGTCTGCGCTTACAAGATGTTCGTCAAAGGCTGGCACGCCGCTGTCAATAGACGCTGTGGGTATGGTAATGTCTAATGTCGAATTTTCTGGATTTTCGCTGTCTAATTCAAGCGTTCCGTCGAACTTACCCCATCGCAGAATAGGGTTTGAATAGCCCTGATGCGAATATGAAAAAGCAATATAGGCATGCGTGCTCTCGGCCGTGTAAGTACCTGACGGCGCGGCGCTGATATCAACGCCGGGGGCCGAAGGCTTCATCGACTTTACAGTGTCGCCTGCGTTTTTGGCCGACTCTTTTATTTTATCGCCGGTTTTTTGAGCCGCTTCGCTTGTCTTTGCTACCGCATCTTGGGTTTTCTGCGCAGCACTTTCAGCTTGGGAACAGCCGATAAGTAAACCCGCAGCCAAAATCGATGTCGTTAAATGTGATAATTTCATAATATCCTCCGTTCGCTGAGTATATTTATTTATGAGCCTAATACGACTCATTATTCTGTGATGTTCGGGACTTTGTGATAATCAGGCTCTGGTGAACGTATCAACTTTTGCTTCGAAGGCCGACCAATCATCGTCTTCGTCGATGGGTGTCCAAAGCGCGCCAATCTCTTCATAGAGCAGGCTAACGATTTCATCTGTTTCCGGCGGTTTGCCAATCGCTTCAAATTGTCGGTACGCTTTTAGCCACTCACCGAATTCATCGCCTGTATAAAATTCAGCATTAGGCGATGCTTTAGCCCGTTTCAGTTGCTCCGCCCCGCCTTGCCAATCATGCCAGAATTGCGGCCAGGAACATTGGCTGTTTTCAAGATATCGAAAAGTTTGCATGATAAAAGCGACATCTGACTCGGCGTCTTTTGGCGCAATTCCGAAACGTCTGAACATATGGCGCCGCAACGCATTGCGGTAAGCAGGTGCGTAATCCTCCAAAGCCGATAAGAGCTTTTCATCTTCGCAAATCAAAGAGAGGCTTTGCGCGAGTTGCCCCAAATTCCAATACATGATTTCTGGCTGTTTCGCGAAAGCATATAATTTATGATAATCAAAATAAGCGGCGGTGAAATCTGACGTCAAAGTCGGGAGGAATCTATAAGGCCCGTAATCAAAACTCTCGCCTGTGATGTTCATATTATCGGTATTCATCACGCCATGAACAAAGCCGCCCGCCATCCATGAGGCCACCATATCCGCCGAGTTTATTGCCGCTGCGCGCAGCAAGCCGTCTGGCCCCTCAGCTTCTGTGTGGTAATGGCGCAAACAATACTCCGTCAGCTTCTCAAGATTATCGGTATTATTGAGAAAAGCCTGACGCTGAAAACTGCCAAAGCGAATATGAGAGTGGTTGAGCCGCACCATAACAGCTGAGCGCGTGGGTGACGGCTCGTCATTACGCTGCAATTCTTCGCCGGTTTCAATCAACGAAAATGTCTTAGACGTGTTCACCCCTAAATGCTCAAGATAGCGCGTAGCCAGAACTTCACGTACGCCGCCAAGCAGTGTCAGGCGCCCGTCCCCTGCCCTCGACCACGGCGTCTGGCCCGAGCCCTTTGTGCCCAAATCCATAAGCCGCCCATCAGAGCCGCGCATTTGCGCAAATAAAAAGCCGCGCCCATCTCCCAAATCAGGATTATAATTTTGAAACTGATGACCGTGATATCGCAGCGCTAAAGGCTGAGTTAGGTTATCCGCTAAAGGCTCAAAACGCCCAAAATGCTCAATCCAATCCGCATCTGTCAACTCTAGCCCGATTGAGGCTGCGGACTTATCATCGCGGTAGCGCAAAATAGTTTTTGGAAAATCGGCAGCCTCAACAGGGTCGAAGAAATCTTCCCCAAGCTCATAGATTCTTGGGTCTGGTGTGTAGTCCACAGGCAACTAAGTCGACGTCACATGTTTGCGCAAAAAATCCGCAGCATCTAGAGGGATTTTTCGTCCCTTAGGAAACATTTTTGCAAAATTTAAAAAGCCATGCGGCATCATTTTTTCATGCCAATATTCTACCGGAACGCCATTAGACGAGAGCTTGTCTGCATAAAGCTTACCTTCATCTCTTAATGGATCAAGACCACAGGTAAGGACATAAGCCGGCGGCAATCCTTTGAGGTTTTGTTCAAATAAAGGAGACAAACGCGTTTCATTCGGATCTGATCCATTGACATAATGTTCGTCGATAAACTTAAGTGCCATGAACCCCAATTGGAGCCAGTCTTGTGGTCCGGGCTTAGGCGGTTTAAAATCAACAAGCTGCATAAGCGGGTAAAAGAGAATTTGGGCCTTAACAGCCTCCCGATATTTTTGTGCCAGATAAGCCGCTATATTTCCCCCCGCACTGTCGCCACCAATAGAAATATTATGCCGGCCTATGCCCCATTCATCACATCCATAACCTTCCATGGCCCAATTTAGGACAATCTCGCAATCTTCGGGACCGGCCGGATAAGAAAATTGCGGGGCCAGTCGGTAGTCCACGGATAAGACGCGAAAACCTGAACCCGAAGCAATGCGCCGCGTAATCCCATCATGACTTTCCATTGACCCGGTAACAAAGCCGCCGCCATGAAAATAGATAAATGTTGGGCCAGGGGCTTCGCTGGCATTATGGGGCACATAGAGCCTTACAGGCACAGGGAAGTCCTCATGGGGAACGTTAAAATCATGTATCTTGCGCATTTCCGGCCCGGGCGTATCGAACTGATTTGTCATACGTCGAAGGTTACTGTGAATATCTGCAACTTGTGTCGCTTCAAACCGGAATTTTTCAAGTTGAGCTCGCATCTTGGTGCTTATTTCATCCGCAAATTCGCGAGTGTATTTTTGGGACTTTCGCATTTAGACCTCAGCTTGATAAGGCGGCGCGGGATCATATTGCATACCGCGTTGTATCTGTCTTGCAAATGTGGGGGTGAACATCTGTCCCGTCAACCACAAGGTCATGTCAATACCAGCAGAAACGCCAGCTGATGTCACTAAATTTCCATCACGTACGAAGTCTTCACCATGATCAATGAAGTTTTAGACTAACACAATGAATAAGGGCCAACAAAATCAAGCTCCTCAGCATCGTTGGATATGAAAATTCCAATGGTCTTCACGGCGCATAGCCTCCATTTTTCAAGAAGGTAATTTCCTCAGGTGTGCTCTCGCGGCCCAAAATTGCATTGCGGTGAGGGAACCGTCCAAAGCGCTTAATGACCTTCCGGTGCTCTTTGGCATGATGAAGGTTATTTTCATTATCCAGCCGCATATCCATCAGGCGCACACATTCATTTTGAAACGATATATCTTCGGCATGCATGAAAGGCATATAGGCGAAAGCGCGGCGCGATTGATCTATTTTTAAATCCCAGCCTTTATCCGTCATCGCCTGCGCATAGCTCAAAGCTTTGGCGTCAAAGGCGAAGGCTGCAGTCGTGCCGCGATACATATTGCGCGGAAATTGATCCAGCGCAATAATGAGGGCGAGCGAGCTCTCCGGTGAAGACTGCCAACCTTGGCTATCTGTAGACAAACTTAGGCTTGTCTCTTCAAAACGCCGTCTTATCTCTGCATCAAAAGCATCAGACTTTTGAAACCATTTTTTCGGCCCCGCCTCATCAAACCAAAACGTCAGGATATCATTAGAGGTGGCTATAACCTCACCTCGCCTGAACAAATCTTCTTATAAATTGAGGGCGTAATTTTTTCATAAGCGCCGCTGGCCGGATTCGCAAAATAAAGCGGCTCTGAAATATTGGCGGGATCGAAACCGGCTTTGACCAAATTCGTTTTCTTAAATTTAAACGTGCTGGTCGTATCAGATTCCTTAGAAAGACGTAGAAATACAGGCCGCGCGTAATGCGGTAGGTTCGCTTCGATATGGGCCTTTAGGGCTTTCATATCAGGCGCATCTTCGGACACGATAGCGCCCATACCCGCCCGTCCATCATAGCCCGGCACTTCCACGCCATAAACATTGGCCTGCGTAATACCGCTAAATTTAGACAAAGCCGCGGCCACCTCACCTGTGGCTACGTTTTCGGCTCTCCAGCGATACGTGTCGCCGACACGGTCCATGAAATAGAAATATCCAAGCTTGTCTTTTTTCAAAAGATCGCCCGTTCTAAACCACGCATCGTCTTTGGTGAAGACATTGCGCAGGATTTTCTTCTGCGTGGCCTCTTTGGTTTGATAGCCTTCAAACCGAAAGCGTGCATCATCATTGCGGATTTCAGCAATAAGTTCACCAACTTCATTATCGTCAGTGCGGATACAAAATCCATCGGAACCACGTGGGTTCAAATTGCTATCGACATCATAACGGATGATGTCCAAATTGAACTTGAACTTAAGATAATTTGGCACACGGCCAACGGCCCCGATAGGTCCATCTACGTTGATTAAACTGGCATTACCTTCGGTTGCGCCGTAAAATTCAATAACATGCGGAATATTAAAACGGCCAATGAAGCCTTCCCAAACCTCAGGCCTCAGCCCATTGCCTAGCATCCAGCGAATTTTATGCTCGCGCTCCAATGGGTGTGTCGGCGTCGTAAGCAAAAAGCGGCAAAGCTCGCCTACATAAGTAAACATCGTCGCTTCATATTTAACAGCTTCATCCCAAAATTTTGTGGCTGAAAACTTAGGACGAACAATAAGCGCGCCGCCATAAGTGATAACCGTGCCCATTCCGACAAGACCGCCCGTCGCGTGATACATCGGCAGCACCATCATCATACGATCCTTTGGTCCTGTTCTGGCTGCCGCACCCATCCCGCGCATATAATTCTGCGCGCGAACATGAGTTACCTTGGCCGCTTTTGGCAAACCGGTTGTACCAGAAGTAAACATCTTCATGCACTGATCGCCAGCTGTGATGCCTTCGCGCATAGACTTGGCTGGGCGGTTTGGAGCCTCTTTCGACATGGCCACATCAAAGCTTGGATAGCCTTCGACATCGCCATAAGCACCAAAGACTTTAATTTTACTTTTTAGCTCGCCCTTTGCGGCTTCAAATTGTTCTGCCATTTCGTGATCGACAACTAAAAGCTTGGCATCTGAAATATTGATACAATGGGCGAGCGCCGAACCTGTTAGCTGAAAATTGAGCAATGCGGGCACAACGCCGACCTTGGAAAGGCCAAACCAGAGCGGTACATACTCCGCGCGGTTACGAACAAATACGGCCACAGTGTCCCCGGCTTTGCAGCCCTCGGAGAGTACCCACGCCGCAACCTTATTGGCGTAGCTTTCCATATCATCATAGGTGAGCTGTTTATCATCCTCGATAAATGCTATATTCGGGCCGAACTTATCGACGCGTTTTTCGAGCTCATCAGCAATGAGGCGGTCACTGTCAGCGTCCACATCCTTGACGGATTTGAGCATGCGAAGCAGCCCTGAAACATATTTAAATTCGCGTTTTATAGCTGAAAGCATGTGAAGACCTGACCAATTTTTCTCGCAACATATAGGCCTTACTTTCAGGGTCAAGGACGAGGCTTCACAATGACCTCTTTGCAAAGAGAAAAACCCCGCTCTGATAAGGAGCGAGGTTTTCTTGACTAACATAGTTGCGGCTCTCAGTGGGAGCATTAAGCCGCGACGTGGGAACGAGGAGGATATAAGGAAGTGGCCCTCTGCATTCAAAATAAGTGTTGCAGGACACGTGCCAGTATTTTCACTCGCTTTACAGGTGAAAATACATCCATATCCCGAAATAGGCCCAAATCGACACGCTGATTGTGCCGATATGAAACAATTTTAGTATTGCGGGTATCCGCTATAAGATGTCGTGGCACCCTGTAAACACGTCCCGTCGCTTTGTTTGGTGGTCCCGGCAGGACATGAGGCTGTGTCAGGCGCATAAGGACGCGGCTGTTGATAGGTTGGACCTCGTGTAGTGGGCAAAGACGGCTGAGGGGTCTTATATGTTGTTGAAGGCCGTACAGCGCCGCTTATAGCTTGGCGAAAGCCTTCAATATAGTTTGGCGGCACATAGACAGGAATTTCTTGTCCTGTACGGTCCAGAACTAAAACCGTTAATCCGTCAAAGCGCGAGGCATCTAACCGATCTTGAGGAATGTGTACAGTCAACGTTTCCTCACGGGCACATTGAACGTCCACATTGCGAACGACATTACGCGACCAAGACGAGGCCATTGGCAGAAAGCCTATCATTTTCAATTTAGACCCTCTTTTGCCACCGCTTCTGCGCGGACGGTTATTTGACCTAATGGTGCGAGCCCGGTTGACAGCGCGTTCGGCACGCCGCGGCCTCGGACGTTCCACACGTTCCCGACGCGGTGCGGGGGCAGCACGTTTTATCGTCCGCGGTGCAGGAGCTGCGCGTTGAGCTCTAGGCGCAGGGGCTGTAACTTGCGGAGCTGCACGCGGCGCAACACGCGGCGAGCGTTCCCGGCGGACAACACGCTCTTGACGAGGCGCAGCACGTCTGACGACAGCACCCGCTAGCTCATTATTGCGAGTTCTAGCGGTCGTTGCAGAAGAAGACCTTGTAGGCGTAGAGCTTGATCTACGTCCTGGGGCACCAGCGCGACTTCCTAATCGGCGCGGACCACCCATAAACCCATCACGGCCACCATAACTTGTGTCGATGCGATCGCGGCTTGGGTTTCTGCGAGTTTCACGGCGGTTTTCACGGGTTGACGATCTCGCAGACGGTGTCCGATCTAGACGGCGCCCTGTTGCGGCGCGGTCTTCACGTTGCGTGGTCGTACGGCGTGCACGCTCGACTGTACGGTCAATTAGTTGATCTGTCGTGCTCGAACGGCGATTGCGTGAATCCCGGCGTGAATGACCATTTTGGCCTTGGCCATATCCACGAGCTCTGCGATAGCCTCGATTTCTGCGGTAGCCATTTCCATAGCCATATGAACGTGCATATCCACGGCCCCAAAAGCGATCATATCCGTAATGACCACTATAATGACGATAGGGCCGGAAAAGATTCACATAGATTGAAGATCTATAATAGTCCTCGTGATAGTATACGACGTCCTGAACCTGTTCATTGCATTCCAAAATACGATTGTCCCGGCGCGTGACAGATGCATATTCACCTGACAGGAAAGCGGCCTCTTCGTAACCGCGCGTGTCATAGGGATCATGACTGGCTGAATTATAATAAAAGGTAAGGTCCAATAAGGCGCCGCCACGGATTGACTGGCCGTCAATGCTCGTAGCGCTTGAGACAGATCTAAGGCTGGCGTTGCCCGCCATATTCCGATCTTCTTCAAAGGGGTCAAAACTGGGCGCCACATATTCTTGCATACCCGTTTGGGTATTATATCTCACGTCTACGTCTTGCGCGATTTGGCGCGGCGAAATCTCAGGGAGTGTCTCAGCCAAGGCTGGACTTGCTAAAGCCGTTGTCAAAAGCAGAGCCGTAGATATCAAACCTGCGCGAATATGGGAAAAAGGTATCATGATGCTTTATACCTTAGCAAAACTGAGGCCATGCTGAAAGACCTATTCACATAAGGTTCATAAATGAGTGCGGCCTATGTCTTCGTGTATTGTGCCATCAGTGCGTGAACGTTCACCCGCGCTTTCAGGCGGCTCGCGAGCATATAGATCCCGCCTAATTTACGCTGTATGAAAACCGTCTCTGCGGGCGGCACATGCCAGAGGCCGCGTTTTCCGGCTAATGCCATAGCTTTATCTCTTAGCTCCAACGAGATTTGTGTCTCGCCAAAATCAAATGGCGCGTCATGCCGCAAAGGCTCCATTGCCATATTCATCATCTCCAGCACGGCCGCCTTGTCTTGGGCGTTCATGGCCGCAGGAAATAAGCCCATCTGCGTAGCAGCTTGAAACGTGTCTTCGCCCGTGCCCGACAAAACCGTTTTCATGAGACCTTTGTAAGACGTGCTAAGCGGGTCTGAAATGTCGCGACTTGCGCCGAAATCCAGGAGGATCAACTTATCTGTTTCAGTGTTATATCGGTAATTTGCGAAATTTGGATCGGTCTGCATGAGCTTAAAGTCAAAGAGCTCGCGCAAGGTCAGCTCCATCAGTAAATACACAATCCTATCGCGCGTCTCTTGCGGCGCGCTTGATATCTGTTCTATCGGACGGCCCTCGCAATAGGACATAGCCAATATCTTATCGGTGGAGAGGTCTGGATAATAACTCGGCACTTCGAAATTCTCATCCCCGGATAAAAGCTCTCTAAAGCGGTTCATATAGGAGGCCTCTCGGATGTAATCGGCTTCTTGATGTAATTGAATGCGGCCCTCTTCTATAATGGGCTTCACGTCCAAGCTTGCCGGGACCAGTCCTGACATTTTCAGCAGAGCGGCAACATTTTTTATATCGCTATCAATACTGTCCTGCACACCGGGATACTGCACTTTAATCGCAAGTACATCCCCATTTTGAAGCGTGGCCTTATGGACTTGGCCAATAGAGGCCGCGGCGATGGGACGATAATCAAATTTAGCAAATTTCATTTGCCAGGAGTCCTTCCATTCGGACTTTAAAACTGAGTTGAGTTGAGCCCTCGGCATATGTTGCGCGTCAGACCGCAGACGCGCCAAAATATCTGCAAATTCTTTGGGAAGAAAATCACCGCTATCCATGGAGATCATCTGGCCGATTTTCATCGCCGCGCCGCGCATGTTAGACAGCTGACGAGTCAATTTTAAAGCATTGGACGGCGTCATAAAAAGGTCTGACGCTTTGGGCCGCTTTCCTGAGGCGAGTTGTTTCACACCGTTCACAGCGATGCCGCCAGCAATATTAGCCGCCATGCCACCTAATCCAGCCAATCGCGATAAGCGGCGGGACGGCACAGCGCGGCCATCTTTATCTTTTGACTTATCTGTCATGTATTAAGAGTAGCGGAACCTTTCTCTTAACGGCGTGGGACATATTGACCATATTTATGGTCGATCTATGCTCAATATCCCAGCCTCAACATGACCGCCTTTATTATCCTCTCAGCCATGTCGAGAAAAATGCAAATCCGTGTAATTTACAATAAATCGCACTGAGAGAGGCAATAGCTTGAACTTGCACCTTTTATACGGGATAGGGGCGCGAAAGTTTTACGAAAGATATTATGGCTCCGCCGCTTCTGACATTATCCGATATCCATCTGACCTTTGGAACGACCCCTCTTTTAGAAGGGGCTGAGCTGACGGTCATGCCGCGTGAGCGCCTGTGTTTGGTTGGCCGTAATGGCTCAGGCAAATCAACTCTGCTTAAAATCGCCGCCGGTATGGTGGAGCAAGATAAAGGTGAGCGGTTTATAAAACCGGGCATTACGGTGCGCTATTTGCCGCAGGAACCTGATCTCTCCACGTTTAAAACGTCGCGCGATTATATTGAAGCGGGCCTAGTCGGCGCGGATGATGGATTTCGTATTCCCTATCTGCTCGACGCGCTGGGCCTGACGGGGGACGAAGACCCAAGAGTTATGTCAGGCGGAGAACAGCGCCGCGCCGCCCTCGCCCGCACCCTCGCCCCGACGCCGGATATTCTCATGCTGGACGAGCCGACAAACCATCTCGACCTACCGGCGATTGAATGGCTGGAGGGTGAGCTGTCGCAAATGAGCTCGGCAATCTTACTCATTTCCCATGACAGGCGCTTTTTAGAAAACCTGTCAAAGAAAACGCTCTGGATGGATCGCGGCGAGACGCGGCTCTTGGAAAAAAGCTTTGCCCATTTCGAAGATTGGCGGGATGAGTTTCTAGAGCAAGAAGAGCTTGACCGTCACAAATTAGAACGCAAAATTCACCGTGAACAGCATTGGGTTGTCCACGGCGTGTCGGGCCGCCGAAAGCGCAATGTCAAACGGCTCAAAGATCTCGCAGGCCTGCGCCAACAAGTGCGCGATCAAAAACAAGTTGTCGGCGGGGCCAATATCTCCGTCACTGAAGGCCAAAAATCTGGTAAATCCGTCGCAAAGCTTGAAAACGTCAGTAAAGCCTATGATGGCAAGATAATTATTGATGATTTCTCAATCAAGATAACACGCGGAGAACGTATCGGTATTGTCGGCCCGAACGGGTCTGGCAAGACGACCTTATTGAAATTAATGATGGGTGAGATTGAGCCTGATGACGGACGCATAGAATTGGGCGTGAACTTAGAGCCTCTTGTCGTCGACCAAAAACGCGAAAGCTTAAATCCTGACTGGACACTCTCCGAAGCCATGACAGATAATGGCGGCGACAAAGTCATCGTTGGCGACCGCTCCGTCCATGTCATACGCTATATGAAAGACTTTCTGTTTCTTCCTGAACAGGCCCGCACCCCGCTTCATGCCCTCTCAGGCGGGGAGCGCGGACGGCTGCAATTGGCGCGCGGGCTGCGTCTGCCTAGTAATTTTTTGGTCTTGGATGAACCGACCAATGATTTGGATTTGGAAACGCTGGATTTGCTGCAAGAACTTGTCGCGGATTATAACGGTACTGTTGTGGTCGTCTCCCATGATCGGGATTTTCTAGACCGCACGGTGACCCGCACCATTGGCTTTGAAGGCGAGGCCAAATGGCAAAGCTATGCAGGCGGTTATACGGATATGATCAATCAACGCGGCCACGGCGTACAGCAGCGAAAAAAAGCTGAGAAAGAAGCTCGCGTAAGAACAAAAGACTCAAGCGCTGAAGCGGCGCCGCAGAAGAGTAAACTCTCCTACAAACATAAATTTCGTTTGGAGCAGTTACCAGGCGAAATGGCCAAACATGAGGCTGATATAAAAGCGATTGAATCTATCCTAGAAGACCCAAATCTATTTTCCTCAGATCCCGATACGTTTAACAAAGCCATTTCTGATTTGGACATTGTTAAGACAAAGCTCGAAGCTTGCGAAGAAGAGTGGATTGAGCTGGAAATGCTCAAAGAAGAGTCAGACTAGTTATTGAACTAACCGAGCACCATCTTCTGTTCGCGGCATAATCGGCGGCAGTCCCGCGCGTTGGTGATCCACAGCGACGCGAATTTCAGAATTGCCCGCAAATTTAAGATCATAAGCAATGAAAGACGTTGCAGGTGCTTGAGATCCGAAAACAGAATCACTCACAACACTGACGGTTTGCGTTGGAAAATAAACTGTGCCCGTCACATTTAACGAACCGCCACTGGACAGACTGTTCATACCATTAGGAAAGTTTCCAGCTACACCCATCTGGGGCTGAACGTCTTGGAAAAAAGCCATGCCCGCTAAGTTACCCCTATTTGGCGCTTTTATATCAACGTCCGAGCCACTTTGAACCTGTAATACAGAATTAAGGCCATTCATCACAAAAGTCGCATCCTCTGCTACAGCTTGGGCATCATTTCTGAAAATCAGCGGCCCGTCCAGCATGATATGATTGCCAGGTGCAAAACGGACATTTTCGCCGTCAATTGTCAACCCGCCGCAATAGGTGCCAGGTTGAAGCGTTACATTACTCCCCGTTAAATTCTCGACAACACCGTCAATAGTTCCGCCGCTTCCGCCGCCGTCTATACCGTCACCACCAATAGAAGCTACGGTCTGCCGAGGTCCATCGAGCTCATCAACGGTACTGGCGGCATTATTGGCTATGTTCCGAATATCTCTGATGTTACCGATATTTATGCAAAGCCCAGGTTCTGGTGCTTGCATTTGGGCATAAGGGTCGCTTAGAGGGGCACAATCGCCTTTGGCGTAAGGCTGGTATTGCCCGGTAGCCCCACCAACAGCGCAAAAATTCTTCGCCGCAGCAGAAGCGTTCCCTACAACACGCATTGCTCTTATATCATCTGAGTTCGTATGAACGGAACAGGTCGGCGCAGAAAATGTAGTCGTCCCGCGAAACATAATGCGGTCTTCACCTTCGGGCGCCAATGATAAGGCACAAACCACATTTTCCGAGGTTTGTTCCGCCGCGCTTTTTTCGAATAATTCAATACCCTCAATACCAAGTGTTTCCGCAACTGTTACAGGCGAGACACCAAAAGCAGACATCTCTACGCGGCCTTCCTGGGCATTGGGCGAGAGTCTGAATTGAATATCGCCTTCGTAATTTTCAATGAAATGTTTTTCTGCATAAGCTTCTTTTTGACTGAGGGTCAGCGCATTATTATTTACCGCCGCAATAACGGCCGCATCTAGCGCGGCTTTTACATTGACCCTCTCCGCATCTGCTTTCGAATAATCCGTAACAAATGTGGTCGCTACGATAAGCGGAAGCCCCAATAAAGCGAATTGAACCGCAAAATGTCCCCGCGTATTACTTAAGTATTTTTTCCAAATCGAAGACATCCTAATTCCCCACATCACTTATATGAACGCAATATAAAAACGCATTCATTCTCATGTTAATTAGCATTTACCATTTAAGGTTTTGATAAATGCTATGGTTATCAGAATGTTAAATAATTGAGTGTGAAATCTTACGCTTAGTCTTTGGACATTCGCCTAGCATCGGCAGGCCCTAATTGCGCACTACGTCCCTTACCTTCGACAACCCAAGTGACGAAATGCTCGCAATTATTATTCAGCACATTATATCGTTGGCCTTTGCGAGAGCGCGCACGAGCCACGAGCCTACTCCCGTCAACAGGCGATTTATGCGGAACAATTACAGCGCGGCGGCCATGGCAGAATATCTCAAAATCAGATTCCTCTACGCGGCCAAAACGGCGTGACGTATGAATGACGCTGCCATAGCCCGTGCAAATACCGTAATGTTTAATCCCGCCAAAAACACGGATCATAACAATCGTGCCTGCAGGGTAAATAGGATGTCCATCTTCGAAGGGATAAGAACGCATAAGCAAAATATAGTCATAAAAATTTGAAAATAAAGCCTATAGACTCAGCGGCTCAATTAAGGGCAAAAGCCGGTTACAGTGACTATTGATACTATCATAATCGCCCGCCACGGCAAGCCTGCGCTTTCGCGTAAGATTCAGCTCACTTGGCGTGAATATCGCGACTGGTGGAAAGACTATGATAGTGGCGGATTAGCTGAAAAACAAAAGATACCTAAGAAGCTGAAAGCCCTCGCAGAGAATGCTGATGTGGTCATTTCTAGTTCGCTTCTAAGGGCGAGAGAATCCGCTGAATTAGCCTCCGGTCGAGAGCCTGACTTTATTTATGACGAATTAATCGAAGCCGCCCTCCCCCCGCCGCATCTGGGGTCGATGAAGTTTAGGCCGAAGACTTGGGGCACATGGGCGCGAATCGCTTGGTATTGGGGATGGCCTGATGGTATGGAAAGTCATGGTGAAGCCCGCGCCCGCGCCAATGAGATGTGCGATGTGCTCGCAAGTCATGCAAAAGACGGAAAAACAGTTTACGTTTCTGCGCATGGATGGTTTAACCGTATGCTAAAAGGGTCATTAATGAAGCGTGGCTGGAAATGCGTCAGTGAAAATGGTGATTTGCATTGGAGCCACCGCCGTTTTGAAAGACCTACAAATTACGGAGACCAACATGGCTGATGCCATTAAAAATATGAGCTTTGAAGACGCCCTGAAAGAGCTTGAAGGCATTGTCGCCAAGCTCGAACGCGGCGAAGCCCCACTGGAGGAGAGTATTTCCATCTATGAGCGCGGCGCGAAGCTCAAAGCCCATTGCGAAGGCAAGCTCAAAGACGCTCAGTTGAAAGTCGAAAAAATTGTTCTCGACGGAAACGGCAAAGCCGCAGGCACGGCCCCCTTTGATGCAGGCTAATTCCCTCACTCCTCTGGTTGATGACTTCCCTACCCGCCTCGCCTCTGTTGCAGAGCAGATGGAAGCCACCCTTGCCTCTATCCTGCCTAAACCCGAAGGTCACCAGTCTGTTATCATGGAAGCCATGCGCTATGCCGCGCTTGGCGGCGGCAAACGCTTGCGACCCTTCTTGATGGTCGAGACTGCGCGGATGTTGGGTCACACCGATAAAGGCGTTCACATCGCCGCCGCGGCGCTAGAGTGCCTGCACGTTTATTCCCTCGTCCATGACGATCTACCCTGTATGGATGATGATGATCTACGTCGCGGCAAGCCAACCGTTCACAGAGCTTATGATGAAGCCTTGGCGGTTTTGGCAGGTGACGGACTGCTGACGCACAGTTTCGAATTGCTGGCCCGCGGCGACGTGCATCCGGACCCAACCGTGCGGCTGGACTTAATCGCAGGCCTCGCCAAGGCAGGCGGAGCGCATGGCATGATTGGGGGTCAGGTTATCGACATTTCTGTTTCAGAGTCAGATCGCGATGAAGCGCTCATTACGAAGCTACAGGATTTAAAAACGGGTGCGCTTATTCAATATGCCGTCACCGCAGGCGCAACATTGGGCGGCGCGAGCCAAGACCAACATGTCGCCCTACAAAATTACGCTTGCGATATGGGCCTCGCCTTCCAAATTAAAGACGACATTTTAGACGTTGAGGGCGATGCGGAAACGCTCGGCAAGGCCGTAGGTAAGGACGAAAACCTTGGGAAAGCCACATTTGTATCAATCCTAGGCCTTGAAGGCGCGAGAGACAAAGCTGCTAAATTAGGTGACAGGGCAAAACGCCACCTTGAACCTTTTGGAAAAAACGCACAAACGCTCTGTGACACAGTCGATTTTGTGCTACATCGCTCCCATTAGGGCCCAATGATAAAGAGATAAAACGCATGGTGGATACCCCGCTTTTAGACACAGTTAAATTTCCCGCAGATATGCGAGATTTTTCTCGTGAGCAAGTTAAGCAGCTCGCAGATGAAGTGCGCGCCGAAGTGATTGATGCTGTCTCCGTGACAGGCGGTCATCTAGGCGCAGGCCTAGGTGTTGTCGAACTGACTGTCGCCATTCATCACGTTTTTAACACCCCTGACGATAAGCTTATCTGGGATGTCGGCCATCAATGCTATCCGCACAAGGTTCTGACGGGCCGCAGAGAACGTATGCGCACCATCCGCAAAGGCGGCGGGTTATCAGGATTTACCAAACGCGCCGAGTCCGAATATGACCCGTTCGGCGCGGCGCATAGCTCAACGTCTATCTCAGCCGGGATGGGCTTTGCGACGGCCCGCGACCTATCAGGCGAAGAACGCCATGTTATTTCCGTGATTGGCGACGGTTCCATTACGGCGGGCATGGCCTATGAAGCGATGAATAATGCAGGCGCTACGGATTCGCGCCAAATAGTTATCCTCAACGATAATGACATGTCTATCGCCCCGCCCGTCGGCGCGATGAGCCACATGCTCGCTAAGATGGTCAGCTCAGGCGGTTATCAAAAACTGCGCGGCGCAGGTAAGGCCATGGTCAAAGATGCCCCCCGCCCGATTAAATCCACAGCCCGCAAAGCCGAAGAATATACGCGGGGCATGTTTATGGGCGGAACGTGGTTTGAAGAGCTGGGTTTTTATTATGTCGGCCCTGTAGACGGGCATGATCTGGACGCGCTTATCCCTGTTTTGGAAAACGTCAAAAAGATGAAAGACGGCCCTGTCCTCATTCATGTCGTGACGCAAAAGGGTAAGGGTTACGCGCCTGCCGAGAACTCCGCCGATAAATATCACGGCGTGTCAAAATTTAACGTCGTCACAGGCGAGCAAAGCAAATCCATTCCCAATGCGCCGAGCTATACCTCTGTCTTTGGCAGCCAGCTCGTAAAACAAGCCGAGCGCGACGATAAAATTGTCGGCATCACCGCCGCCATGCCAGGCGGAACGGGCATGAATATCTTCGGCAAAGCTTTCCCAGATCGCATGTTCGATGTCGGCATTGCCGAGCAACACGCCGTAACTTTTGCAGCAGGCCTCGCAGCGGATGGGTTTAAGCCATTTTGCGCAATATACTCGACCTTCCTTCAACGCGGCTATGACCAAGTTGTCCATGATGTCTGCATCCAAAATCTGCCCGTGCGTTTCGCGATGGACCGCGCAGGTTTAGTCGGCGCGGACGGCCCGACTCATGCAGGCGCGTTTGATATTGCCTATCTCGGCTGCCTGCCCAATATGGTGCTGATGGCCGCTGCCGACGAAGCCGATCTGGCGCGTATGGTCGCGACCTCTGTGGCTTATAGTGAAGGGCCTCTGGGTTTCCGTTATGCGCGCGGCGAAGCGACAGGCATTGAAATTCCTGAAAACCCTGAAGTGCTAAATATCGGCAAAGGCCGTATCTTGCGCGAAGGCACGCGTATTGCTCTTCTGTCATACGGTACTCGCCTCGGCGAAGCCATGATGGCGGCAGAACAGCTCGAAACATTAGGCCTATCCGCCACCGTCGCCGATGCGCGTTTCGCCAAACCGCTCGACAGTGAACTCGTTTGCCGCTTAGCTGATGAGCATGAAGTGCTTATTACGATTGAAGAAGGCTCTGTCGGCGGCTTCGGCGCATTCGTCCTCCATGACCTCGCCAAAAATGGCCGCCTCGATAACGGCCTAAAAATCCGCACTATGACGCTACCGGACACATTTATCGATCAAGACACCCCTGCGAATATGTATAAACAAGCCGGCTTGGATGCTGATAGTATCGTCGAGACCGTGTTTAAGGCGCTAGGTCAAGAATTGGCGACCCAGGCAAGTTTGGCCTAAGGACAATTTGTGGACATTAAAGCCGCTCATTCTGAATTGCGACAAGCTTATAGTTCCGACGCATTTGGCTTAGCCTACAGAGAGCTAAACAAAACAACCAAATTTAGTTTTATGAGCGGACTAACTTTAGTAACCTAAGAAATTCAGCATTTTCCTGATTGTTTTTCCAAAAGTTTGCGAATTTACAAACGATTTGTATGTTTCCCTCAGTATAATGACCATTGCTATCAATTCGATCAGGTGAAGGAACCAATTGCCCATCCTCACCATTAGATAACTTCAATCCCGTAAGAGCGCATTTATAGTTTTGCTTTTTAATTAAAACACTCATTAACTCTTCCAATTGACTAGTTGTCATATTTGTGGATTTCGATTTAATGACTTGCATTCTTTGACCTCCAGAAGCTCCAACTGTTTTATTAACACTTTCTGCCATACGCTTAATATGTTTATCCCAATCCTGAACTTGAGTTGAACTTATAAAATTTAGGTCATGACTATTAACCCAGAATATTCGTTTTTTCGGATGCTTACTCGGAGAAATCTTATTCTTCGAACAATAATAGGCAAACTGATCCTCTAACGCTGAATGAAGTGAGGATTCTCTTTCGACATGAACTGCGGTTTGATCTAATCGCTTATCTGTTAAAAGACCATCGCGCTGTTTCAAGGTTACTGCTTCCGAATGTTTCGGGATATTGTTGCCAACATAGCCTACATATCGACTTGGAGCGAAAATCCATTTACCTTCATGCAGTTGAGTATAAAAATTTCGGCCATTAGCAATCAGGCTTTTTGCTTTTTTTTGGTCAACACCATTTTCAACTTCGATGCTTAGGCGAATGGCATTAGATTCCACTTGGGTTATAGAAGTAACAAGTTCTGTCATAATTAACATTAGACCATCTTAGATTTGATAAATACAGTAATAATATGTCATTAAAACGCGCCGACCTCTACCTCGTCACCAACGGCTATTATGAATCCCGGGCTCGGGCTCAGGCCGCCATCAAAGCGGGACTCGTAAAAGTTGATGGTAAG
>ENA-ORXM01002481-ORXM01002481.1-marine-metagenome-genome-assembly--contig:-NODE-2481-length-21365-cov-4.501362_pt1 | contig 21365 bp, 17 predicted proteins | sample MGYA00237867_ERZ511480 | MGnify/ENA primary metagenome ERZ511480 (study PRJEB26309, sample SAMN06266103) | marine metagenome | isolation source: Algal blade | place: United Kingdom:Sidmouth, United...
ATTTAATTGCGCGTAAGAGTTAACTCTGGCAAATGAGGACTTTACTTGAAATATTTGACCATCATCGCTAGGTGTTGATTGAGACCCTGAGATGTAACCTTTCGGAATTAAATTCGTAAATGAATTTGAACCTCTATCTGTTGATAGATGTGTTTCAAAAATTAAATTATCCGTTATTTTATACTTACCTGTAACGGATGAGATAAGACGCGAATTTTCTGTATCAAAACGCTGTTTTTGAACGACGTACAAAGGATTTTGATACTCATTTAAAAATCCATTACCATCAAAGAAAGGCGTATAAATACCATTTTCGTCTCTTTGGTCAAGTGCAATAGTAGGGTTGGCCGTGAGAAGGTTGAAAAAGATATTATCACCTTGACCACCTTGTTGCACCTCTGTACCCGTAGATCGAGTAATGTAGTTCGTAATCTCAAGTTTAAACTTATCAGAGACATTTAAATCTACATTCAAACGTGCATTCTGTCGTTTAAACGGATCTAAGCCAGCAATGATTCCCTGTACAGTTGTCTGTTCTGCAGACAAGTAATAACTAGCTTTATCTATCCTTTGAGAAAGGCCAACACTTATTTGGTTGTATGGTTGTGTAGTTAAAAGTTCCTCTACGTTATCAATGAGTTGACCGGGCCATGGATTATCGAAGATACCGTCTGGATCGGCAACGATGGCACCACTACTTATATCAAAATCACCGTTGGCATCTAACAACCGATCATGATTTTTTGCCAAAGGATACCCTCTTTGCGTTTCTGAGAAACCATTCTCGAATCGAAGCGTTACCTTAGGTTTTGAAGTAGCACCTTTCTTAGTTATTATTTGTATAACCCCGTTACCGGCAAGAGAACCGTAAAGCGAGGAGGCCGCCGCCCCCTTAACAACCTCGATTGAAGTAATATCTTGGGTGCTAATTTGATTTAAACCTCCTTGCGTAATTATACCATCAACTATGATAAGTGGGGCTGTACTACCTTCGATGGAGCTGGCCCCTCTTAAAATAACGGCTGAGTTACGTAATGGGTTACCACCGCCTTGAACAATTTGTGCTCCCGCAACTTTACCTATTAATGCAGAAGCTGCATCTGGTGTTGGTATAGTCTGTACTCCACCTACAGGCACAGTTTCAACCTTAAATCCCAGTTTCTTTTTTGAGGTACCTTGCGCTACCCCGGTGAGAACAACTTCTTCTAGCGCTTGTGCACTTTCTTGCATCTGAACGTTAATTTGGTTGGAAATACCTATCGTTTTTCTAGCATCTTTTTGACCTATATACGTAAAAAGCAGCGTTTGACCTTGGCTTGATAGTATGGTATAGTTTACAACAAAATCTGTTTGAGTACCACTTATGGTGCCCTCTACAACAATGTTAACCCCAGGTAATGGAATGTTATTTTGATCGGTGACAATTCCGGTAATTGATTTTTCTTGTGCATGTGCCCATGATATCCCTAACAGGAATAGCACAAACAACCAATGGATTGTTTTTTTCATTCTTCTTTGTAGTTTTAGATAAATGTATAGTGCAGCCCTGAACATGATAGCTAATTCAAATAATTACCCTAAAAATTGAGATTGAGTTTTTTAGAAGTAAAATTTCAGAGCTGCTTTATACATTCGAATTAGTCAAGATCAAATTAACAGCCTCTTAACATTTTTTAAGTAATTCCTTATAAACATTTACTATTTCCGATAAATGCTTACGCCTTGTTTACGTTCTTCGCGGAGTATATTGGTTTTGTTGGATGCAGAATGGTATAATTTTATTTTAAGTATTAAAATTTTTGCAATAGATTCATTACTACTGACAGAGCTAATTTTTTAATATTATTTGGTCAATTAAAAAGATTTCGAAATAAGGGTCTTCGATGATAGAAATTGAAAATAAAATAGCTAGGTATAAAGAAGAATTGGGTATTGACAAATACAGCGGAACATTGTAAAGCGCAGCCCTGAAGGGCTTGTTTTTAATGACTAATTAATAACTATTCTAAAAAATGAAAAAGAAGAATGATTTCTAGAAGTATTGCCTTCAGAACCGCCGTTTTACAATTTGATTGATGAAATTTAAAATTAACCTCTTTGCAACAGTTCTTAGGAAAATCTTATAAACGTTTCCGAATCCGATTAAAGTTTACGGAGTGTTTACGATTAAGATTCAATAGCAATTTTTTGGAACTGACTTGGGGTAAGTTTGGTGTCTTTTTTAAAGGCCTTATTAAAAGTGACTTTATTATTGTAACCTACTTCATAGGCAATATCAATAATGTTGAGGTTTTTTTTCTTATCACTATTCAAGATTTTTTTAGCTTCTTGAATACGATAATTATTAATTAATTCATGAAAACTCATATTAAAATGTTCATTAATAACTTGAGACGTATTATGTCTAGTAGTATCTAATTTGATGGCTAGCATTTCTAAACTAAGATTACTTTCTTTATATATTTTTTCATTATCAAACAAAGTTATAAGGCTTTCTTTTAACTCATGAGATAAGCTTTCCGTTAAGCCAGATTTTTGATATTTAAAAAAGAGTTTGTTAAAAGAAAATGAACCGTTAAATATCCCTGGTTGAACACTAGCTGAATACCCTATAAACATGACCATGGAAGCCATGGTTACAACTTGCATGTGAAATAGAAAGCCAGATGTAATGTCGTTTGCTAATTGAAAACCATAGGCTATATACGAAAGAACATAGAAAACATGAATAATATATATATTCTTTTGCCACCTTTTATTTTCTTTATTTAACGAGCTGTTTGTCTTAGAAATCAAATATAGCTTGCGAATATAAAAGCCATAAATCAGTAATGACATAAGCTTTAAAGCAATTATGGCTTTATCAGAAAAATCTCTTCCTATATCCGATCTGTCAATCATTATGGCCAACTTTTGGTTGGCAGTCATTAGGTAACCCGGTGTTAAGTAGACAATGAAAAGGAAAGTAGGTAAAAAGTGGACTAGGTCGATCTTTTTGAACTTGTAGCGTATTGTTATCCTTTTAAAGTATAAATAAAGCAATGGTCCATAGAGGAATGAAAATACCGTAGACATTCTATAGGTGTGCGGAAGTTGATAATGATATTTTGACATGATAAGACAAATGTGCAGAATGAAAATAGAATGAATAAAAATAAAACTGCTTATTAGAAATTTGGCTTTAGATTCTACTTTCTTATTGAAGTGAAGCATTATAGCAATGTAAAACCCAATTAATGCGACATATAGATAAATAAATGATAGGGTACTAAAACCAGGTGCTTGGTTTACCGAGCTCCATTGAAGCTCATTGGTGTCTAATACTGGGGTAGATTTAGTACTGCGTACCGATGATATATTCAAGGATAGTTGATTGTATTTGAACAACTTAATATTTTTTGGTACTAAATTTTCAGCAACAATATTAATTTGATAGGTAGCATTACACCTTAAATCTGGAGAAGGACTAGCACTACCAATGAAGCACATCAATAAGAATAAGATATGTATTGCTATTAAGCGCATGATTGATTGATGAATTAGCCATGTTTAAGTTAAGAATAATTTCAAAATTCAATGAGTAAAATCTCAATAAAAAAGTAACTCCCGATAATATATTACCTTTTCTTAAATCCTCAAAACCCTTCAAGAACCTAGGGAAAATGACATAACCGATAGTTAAGTTATAGGTAGAAGTGATTTGGTAATTTTAAAAAAAGGAACAAAAAAAACCGGTGCTCCCACCGGTTTTTAACTAACTAACTCAAAAAATTACTAACTCAAAATTGTAATGTCCAAGCTTCAGAGAGCGAGAACGATATATTATACTACATGTTCTTAAAATACAACGGGTGAAAACAAGAAATAGTATGTGAAATTTCTAAATCGTCATATCATTTAATCCTGTAAAACGAAAACCTTTTTTAAAAGATCTGTCGTTCTTGAAGATACCTTTGTTCGTATCTCTTTTTCTTCTACCGCAATCATAGTATATACGCCTTTCAAAGCTTCTTGCGTCACGTAGTCTGTTAAATCTGGATTCACGTTTTGGGTCAAGGGAATACTGTTGTATTTGCTAATTAAATTTCCCCATATTTTGTCAGCTCCAACTTTCTGAAAAGAATTTTTTATCACAGGATTAAATTTATCGTATAATGCTGTTTTTGTAGTATTGGTAAGGTATTGTGTGGCTGCATTGTCATTTCCTAATAAGATGGCTTTGGCATCATTAAACGTGATGCCCTTGACCGCGTTGATAAAGATCGGCGTTGCTTCACTTACAGCATCCTCAGCTGCTCTATTTAGAACTTTGAGTCCTTCATCAGCTAAATTTCCTAAACCCACATCCCGTAAAGTCTTATCTACCTTTTGTAGTTCTTGCGGTAATACTATTTTTACCAATTCGTTTTTAAAAAACCCGTCCTCTTGGGTCAATTTCTTAACTTGTTTATCAATGCCCATATCTAATGCTTGCCGAAGGCCCGAAGCTATTTCTACGGTGCCAATTCCTGAAGTGCCTTCTGGTAATTGATTGATAACCTGTTGTAACTCCCCGCAGCCAAAGAATTGAAATACCAATACAAATAGAATTATTTTTTTCATTTTAATATTTTTAAGTGTTTTGTTGATTTTCTAAGGATAGATTAATCTAAAATACGTGCCACGTTTTCTCTGACGTACTTTCAGCATTAACCAGATTCACTTAATCTACAACGGACGAAGAAAGCCGATAGTATTTAGTATAAAAAATTAGAATAAGAACTTTTTTCCTTAAGAGAAGATTACCGTTTTATTGTTGTAGACCATAGTTTTGCGCTGCAGATGTAATTTTACCGCGCGAGAAAGCACAATTTTTTCAAGATCTCTACCCTTTGCAATAAAGTCCTTAATAGAATGTGAATGAGATACGGTAGTAACATCTTGCTCAATGATAGGGCCCGCATCTAAAGCTTCTGTTACATAATGACTTGTGGCTCCGATTATTTTCACACCACGTTCGAAAGCGGCATGATAAGGCTTCGCACCTGCAAATGCAGGTAAAAAAGAGTGATGAATATTGATTATTTTGTTGGTATACTGATCAATAATTTTAGTGCTAATGATTTGCATATACCGGGCAAGAACTACAAAATTGACGTTATGTTCTTTCAAAAGGGCGAGCTGTTTTTCCTCAGCTATCGCCTTTGTAGCTTTAGTCATTGGAATGTGGTAAAATGGAATTTCAAATTGATCTGCAATAGGTTTTAAATCTGCATGATTGCTTACTATAAATGGGATGTCAACTTTTAGCTCACCAGAGTTATACCGACTCAAGAGGTCATATAAGCAATGGTTGTATTTAGAGACAAAAAGTGCCATTTTAGGAACCATATCATCTGTGCTGAAACTCCATTTCATCTGATAGGGTTTCGTTAGATTCTTTTCAAACTCATTTTTAAATTTTGTAACTGAAAATGTATCAGTTTCAAAATCACTCTCTAAACGCATGAAAAAGACATTAGCCTGTTTATCTACATGCTGATCTAGATAGATTACATTGCCACCGTGAGAATGTATAAAGCTTGTTACTGTGCAAATTATTCCAGGTTGATCAGGGCAGTTAATAAGAATGGTCGTTTTCAATGTATATATTTTAAAAATTCAAAATTAGAACATTTAAAACATCAAAGTTGATAAAAATTGTGATTCAGAGTATAAAACAAGCTAACTAGTTAGCTTGTAGAATTTTGAATACTGTTAATCTGAAGAATTTGGCAAAGAACTTCGCCATTTTTTAAAGGTTTTTCGAAAACTTCTAATTTCTTGGCGTAGCAAGTGAAGATACTCCTTTTCTTTAACCCCATCTTTTTCAAGTCCGGTACAGTATGAATTTAGATTATGTATCATGATATTAATAAACGTAGCATTGTTAATACGTTCAGTATATGATTTCGAATACTCCGTCTGTTCGATTTTTTTTGGAATTAACTTAGTATCTGTTAGCAGCGAACCAGCAATTATATCTCGAAGACTATTCGATTGATATAATTTTAATAGGTCTTTGTTGAATGAAACATAGGACACAATGTGTCTGCTTATTTCACGGAGCTCAAGCGCTTTTTTATATACCGGTACGGCACCAAGATTTTCTGAAGACATTTTTTTAAAATAGCAATTTAATACTATAAAGTTAAGCTCAAATATGTATCTTTTCATTTGTATTCAATAGTAAATACGTAATTTAGCTTTCGATAATTAATTTTTAATTATATTTAGCTTTGAATGTTAAGATAGATAATTTAAACTGGAAGATCTTGGAAAGTCTTCAAAATAATGCTCGTATTTCTTTCGCAGATATTGGTAGAAAAGTAGGGTTAACACCTCCTGCAGTTGCTGAACGCGTTAAGAAAATGGAAGATTTAGAAATCCTTGAAGGATATACAGCCAAGGTGTCTCATGCAAAAACAGGATATCAATTAAAAGCCATTATCACACTTCGTGCGTTTATGGGTAAATTAATACCATTTTTGGCAGTTGTTGTAAATTTTGAAGAAGTAATCAATTGTTATCGAATCACCGGCAATGAGAACATTGTAATGGAAGTAGTTCTAAAAGATCAATTTCATCTTGAAAAATTTATAGATAGACTCATTCAATATGGAGAAACACGTACGCATATTATATTATCAAATGTTGTTTCGAATGCGCCTATAGCTAAAAGAGAATCGTAACTCATTCCTAAACCCTGATATTTTTACTCCTTTTGGTCAACGAAAAGGCTTGGCCGGAGATCTAAATATATTTTCAGACACCTTCCTCTGGGTGTTGCTTTGATGTTGTTGATTGTAATTCACTAGCCAAAGAAATAACTTATAAAAAAATATGAATCGGTTTTTAAAAATCATATCTAAAATGACCCTTAATATTTGTACTTAAAAGATTTAATTCTTTATTTTAAAGCATGGAAATAGATAAGCTAAATGAGTACCTGCAAATTGCTATAGATAAGGTAGTTTTCTTTTTACCTAAAATAATTCTAGCTGGCGTTATTCTTTGGATAGGATTTAAAATTGTCAAAAAACTAGTCCAATTATTGGGTCTTGCTCTAGAGAAAGCCGGTTTTTCAGAAACATTACGACCCTTTATTAAATCAACATCGGGTATAATTTTAAAAGGTGCTGTACTCTTTGCCATAGCTTCGGTAATTGGCGCAGATCTAACTGGTCTGGTAGCAATACTTGCGGCAGCTGGTTTTGCAATTGGCATGGCTTTACAGGGTAGTTTGGGTAATTTTGCGTCAGGTATTTTGATTTTAACGCTTAAACCTTATAAAATTGGAGATTGGATTCAATTAGATGATAAATTTGGTCGGGTTGAAGAAATAGGTATTTTTAGTACTGACGTTTTAACACCGGGCAATAAGATTTTGATAATTCCTAACTCCATGATAACGGAATCTGTAGTGACTAACTATTCAGAGCGTGGAAAGATTCGCTTAGAATTAGAAGTTACTATGCCGTACGATGAGAGTTTTCCAAAAGTGAAACAGATTATCATTGACGCGTTGCTTGAACTTCCAAAAGTGGTAAAAGAACCGCTTCCTGACGTTGGTATTCAAAATTTTGATAGCCATAGTATACAGCTATTGGTTCGCCCCTATGTGGAGCCTGATGACTATTGGGCCGTTGTTTTTGAATCAAATAAGGTCATAAAAAGAGCGTTCAACGTCAACAATATCAAAGTTGCTTATTCTGAAGGTGTCGAAATGGGTGCTATTGGAGAATAATTCAATTAGCTTTACTTTCCGCAAAGACAAAAGACAAATTTATTGTGTAACTTACTTTAAGTCGAATTTTTGGCTAGATTTTTGATGATTGATTGTTATATGAAAAAAACATTGCTATTTCTTTTCTTGTCTTTTTCTGTTGCCTTAACGGCACAGCAGATTACTCTGAAAAAAGGCATTATAATCGATAATATTCCTGTCAAAGATTCTTTAGCTGAATCATTTGCCCTTTATCTTCCTACAAGTTTCGATATTACTAAGAAGTGGCCTATTGTTTTTGTGTATGATATGCAAGGTCGTGGTAAACAAGTTATCAGTATGTTTCGGCAAGCAGCAGAAAAGCAGGGTTACATATTGGCCGCTTCAAATAATGTCAATGATAGTTTGACGCTTTCAAAAAATGTTTTGATTTCTAGTCGAATGTTTAATGCTGCATATTCCATCATACCTATTAAAAAAGATAGGAGTTATACCGCAGGCTTCGCTGCCGGAGCTAGAATGGCATCTTTGGTTCCTACCTTTGTGAAAGAAATACAAGGTGTGATTGCTTGTGGCTCTCCCGTTGCTAATGAAGAGGTTTTAAGCATTAAAAATAGATTTCATTTTATTGGCGTCGTTGGTAGCGAAGATTATAACTATCCGGCTATGTTAAATAGTCAAAAGGTGTTAAATAAGCTAAAGTTTCCTAATCAACTACTAGTTTTTGAAGGGGGGCAAGAATGGCCTGAATCAGGCTATTTATCTAAGGCGATGGAAATTTTTACTTTAGCGGCGATGGCTAAAGGAATTGAGTCAAAAGATGATACTTTGATCAATTCTTCCTACCAAAAAAATTTAGGAGAGGTAAGTACATTATTATCAGAAAAGAAACCACTTTTAGCAAATAAGCTTTTAGTAGAAATGACAAGTATTTATCGCAATTATAAAAATATCGACTCATTAAGAGAGAATTCGAAAACGTTGCGAAAAACCAAATTATACAAGGCTCAAAACCGAGGTCAAAATGCAGCTTTTCTTAAAGAAGAGTTTATAAAAGACGAGTACACCTATTTACTAGAAGAAGATGTGTTTACCTATAATTACAACAATTTGGGTTGGTGGAAATATCAAATGGATGAGTTAGCCAAGTATGAAAAAGGTGTTTCATTTTTTGAAAAACAAATGGGTAGGCGTTTGAAAGGTTATGTCAACGCGCTCATTGCAGATAATATTGATGTTATCAAGGCAAGCACCCCCGTTGATGAGGAAGCTTTGACTTTTCTTTGGATGGTAAACACCATTACTGATGCCAGTAATTCTAAACCGTATTTGAAAGTGATATCAAACAGTTCACGAGTTGAAGACTATGGTACCGCACTTTTTTATTTAGAGGAACTACTAAAAAATGGGTACACCGATAAAAAAGAGCTTTACAGTCTTGAGCATACTGCAATTTTGAGACTCACACCAGAATTTAATGAACTAGTGGCTAAATATTTAAAAGAGGCCCGGTATGATATTGTACCCGACGAGGACTAAGGTTTTACAATCCTCGGTATCACTTGTAAATCCCAATTAATCACAAGGCCTTTTGCTAATGATTCGGTAATTTCTTTACCATACAAATGCTCACATAAATATAAAGCCGCTTCAAAAGACTTGGCACCACCAGCAGAGGTGATGTATTTTCCATCATGTACAAATAAAACATCCGAGCGTACATCCAAGTGGGGAAACATTTTTTTATAAGCGTTTATATCACTTGGAAAAGTTGTGGAAGCCACACTATCCAATAGGCCTGCTTTAGCCAACACAAATGCACCATCACAATGAGAAGTTACAAATGTCGCTTTTCTCGAAACAGACTGAACCCAGTCTATCATACCTTGGTCTTCAAGATCTGTGTCCAAATGGTGTTCTGCACTCGGCACTATTAATATATCAATGTGTGGAATTGAATCTGTCGTATAATTGAAGTCAGGAATAATCCTGAGTCCTTCAAAAGAGGTCACAACATCTTTTGTTTTGGCAACTGTAATAACATTCATTGGTTTGATGCCTTCTCTATATTTAGTATGCTGGAAAATATCATAGGGCGCTGTGAGTTCTGTATTGAACACGCCATCCATTATCAAGAAAGCAGCATTATATGCTTCTGGATTTAAATCTAGTGTATGTGATGGTTTAGATTTTTTTGGAGAATCTTGACAAGAACAAATTATAAAAATTGAAAAGAAAAAGTAACGGTACAGAATTGCTTTCATCACACAAATATACAGCTCCTCATAAAAACTTTATTACCCATTGCCTCAATACCCCATTTCCAAATTTAGATGCAAGTATCAAAATCTTAAGTCCTCAACGAGTACCCCTTCATGATTTTTAGCATCAAAACTAAAAGTGCCCGCTTCGGGTTCGAAGTCCTTAGTTTGCGACGTGACAGACATAGTCATACGAGAGCCGTCTTTAAAAAATATTTTCATACGCTTAATCTCCTTCGACTTATCTGCTGCAGTAATTCTGATTTTGGAATATTCAGAATCTTCATCAAGTGGTTTGCATTCTAATTGTGTGATCGCTTCTCCAGCTTCTTTTGTATAATTGGTAATTGCAAAAACATACTTTCCTGAATTGTATAATTTAAATAAATCTGAAGGTTTCATTAATTCATCCCCTTCTTCAAAATCTGCATCATTGATCTGTACTTCATTACGTTCTTTTAGATACACCCACACAGATTTATTGTCAGAAATAATTTTTCTTTCATCAACATCTAAAACAAAATTTTCACCAGACTGTATTAGTGACCCCGACATCTTTTGACCTTCATGAGCCGGATATTCGATGTCAATCGTAAAATCAAATTTATGGGCCTTGTATGATTCGAAATCATGTTTAATGCTCTCTAAAAGTTCAATAGCCTTTGGATCAGATTCTGTTGCCGACATGTAATTGCCGCTCTGAGCAAAAAGATTAGAAACTCCAAGTACAAATAATAGCAAAATTTTCATATGTGCTTTTTTATAGTAACCTATTTGACGCCGTAAAAGTATGTTGTTATTTAATTAACATGACTTAAATTCATGTTAAGGAATGGTATTAATTGGTTTTACCTAAGTAAATATCTGCGAATGTTGGAAAGGTTGCACTTCCAAAATGGCTAAAACATTTTTCAATATTAAAGTCCATCTTGTACTCTGCAGTAAATTCAACAAAGAACAAACTCAATTTATCAAAATCCATATTTTTAGAGTTGGGTTTGGGATAATAAACCAGATGTTTTATTGTACCATCTTTATCCCAAAATACATTTATCCATATTTTAACCCCTCTGATATCAATTTCTTTAGTCTCAGCATACTTTTCCATGTCACTGAGCAAACCCAACCATTTGCGATAAGCTAAATCCATATCATCTTCGCATACACTTAAAAGAAGCGTATTGCATCCTGTAACCAGGTCTTCATATTCCGATTCATTTTCTCCAATCATGAAAACCTCAGGTAAACTGTCTATTTGAATTGACACCACATTCAATGCTACAGCTTTAGAAAGGCTGATAAACACGAACAAACAAAGGACTATTGCCGTTCGAAATGTATAAAAGTGTAGGTATCTTTTTTTCAATTTAATTTCTATAACTTAAAAATATGTAATATTTGTCTATTCTATAAGCATTTTAATGTTCATATTGGTGCCAATAAACTGAGTATTAACAAATAATTCAATTATGATACTGGATCTAGTAGCTGGAATTCTAATCGCATATGGTTTTTATCAAGGATTTACCAAAGGATTAATTAAAACGGTTTTTGCCACTTTATCTCTTATTATTGCTGTTGTTGCGGCTTTAAAACTGTCCCCCATTTTAATCGGCATCCTTCAACGCACTTTCTCGACTATGCCTGCGATCTCTTTTGTCTTAGGCTTTGTGCTCACATTCATATTTGTCATTGTAATAGTAAGGTTTATTGGCAATAAAATAGAGAAGGCCATGGAATCTTTGCATATCGGCGGCTTAAATAAATTAGCAGGTGGTTTAGTCTTGAGTCTATTTTATGCGATCTTGCTCAGTATTGGTGTCTTTTTTATTGATAAGATCGAGTTGTTATCTGATAAACAAAAATCCGCTTCTTATGCTTATCCTCTATTGGAGCCGTTGCCGCGTATTACAAGGGGTGTAGGTGAAAATCTTAGACCCGTATTTACAGAATTTTGGGATAAATTGATCGTAACAATGGATCAGGCAAAACTCAAAGCTGAAGAATTGGAACAAAAAAATGGCAACTAATTAAAGTTGCCATCATTCTTTGATACGGTTTTCTATTTGTTAGGGCATAACAAAATATATAGACGCTAACTACTCTTCATATGTGCGATATAATGATTCAATTCCATCTCACTTGTAAATAAAACTTGTCGCGGTTTGCTACCATTTGTTTCACCTACAATACCCAAACTCTCCATTTGATCCATGATCCTTCCTGCTCTATTATATCCTAATTGCAACTTACGTTGAATCATTGATGTCGATCCATGTTGTCCACCTACAACTAATTTTGCAGCTTCTTCAAACATTGGATCTAAGTCAGACCATTTTAAATTTGATCCACCAATTTCACTATTTTCATCAGCTACTTCTGGAAGGTGGAATGGCTCTGCAAATCCTTTTTGATCACTAATGTGTTTGATGGCCGCTTCTACTTCTGGTGTATCTACAAATGCACATTGTAATCTCACAATATCACTGCCCACAGATAAAAGCATATCTCCTTTACCTATTAATTGTTCTGCGCCTTTAGAATCTAGAATCGTTCTAGAATCAACTAATGACGTCACTTTGAAAGCTAATCTTGCAGGGAAATTGGCCTTAATCATACCTGTAAGAATCTTTACGGATGGTCTCTGAGTCGCTATGATTAAATGTATACCTATCGCTCTCGCTAACTGCGCTAATCTAGCAATTGGAATTTCAATTTCTTTTCCTGCTGTCATGATTAAATCTGCAAACTCATCAATGACTAAAACTATAAATGGCATAAATCTATGACCATCTTTCGGATTGATTTTTCTAGCTACAAACTTCTCATTGTACTCCTTGATATTTCTTGCACGTGCCTTTTTCAAAAGATCATAGCGCTCATCCATCTCTACCGTCAGAGAATTCAAAGTTTTGATTGCCTTTTTCGTATCCGTGATAATCGGCTCATCTTCATCAGGCAAAAATCCTAAAAAGTGATTCTCTAAGCTACTGTATGGAAATAATTCAACCTTCTTAGGATCAATCATTACTAGCTTTACTTGAGAAGGATGCTTCTTATAAAGTATCGACATTAATATCGTATTGATGCCTACAGACTTTCCTTGTCCTGTCGCACCCGCTATCAACAAGTGAGGCATCTTAGCTAAATCTGCAACGAAAACTTCATTAGAAATTGTCTTACCTAATACGATAGGCAAATCCATTTTAGCTTTTGTGAATTTTTCGGACTGCACTACTTCTTTGAAAGAGACAATTTGCTTATTTTTATTTGGTACCTCGATACCCACTGTACCCTTACCGGGAATAGGTGCAATAATTCTAATACCTAAGGCTGCTAAACTAAGAGCAATATCATTTTCTAATTTTTTAATAGAAGATATTTTTACGCCTGGCGCTGGTACAATCTCATACAAAGTAACTGTAGGCCCTATAGTCGCTTTTATTTTTGTAATCTGAATTTTATAATTCAATAAAGTCTCTATAATCTGATTCTTGTTCTCCTCTAATTCTGCTCTATCAATTTGTACTTTGTTATCAGCATAATCTTCTAGATATTCAATAGTTGGAAATTTATATCGAGACAACTCTTTAGTCGGATCATAAGGCTCAAAATCATCTGCATTATCTTCTGTGACATAGATTTTGTTACTATCCATATCAGGTCCCTTCTTTATACCCGTATCTGGGTCTATCACACTGGACGCTGCATTAGGCACAGAAGGAATCACTTCTTCTAACTCCAATTCAAGTTGAGGTTTTTCACCAGATGTTGTCTTTGACTGAGATCTGGCTTTCAATACCTTCGAGTCAGATTCAGGAAGCGTTAACTCAATGCCATCTTCGGCATTAGGCGCAACGCTTCCTTCTTCTAAAAAATCGGTTTTTGGCATGGAACCTGAAAGGTCTTCAAACAATTTTTTTCTTTTCGTTTCTTTGTTTGCCTTAGGCTTTAGGAATTTAGCTTCCTTAACTTCCGGCATTGAGAAATCTATTTTAAATCTTGATAAATCAATATTATCAAATGGTGTTGCAAATCTTAATCCTTCCAATTGAATCATTGGATTGACAATCCAAACAAATGTGGCTACCATCAATAAAAATAATAGTAACACTAAACCAATCTGTCCTAAGAAATTTGTCAAATATGAATACATAGAATATCCCATCAATCCACCCCATGAAAATTCTGAACTCCTAAAAACAAATTCGAGAATAACTGAAATGAAACAAATGAGTAAAAAACTGTGTATAAATAAGTTGAAAAACTTTTGGAGTGGTTCTCTTCTGAGTAAATCAATTCCTAGTCTTATTAGTAATGCAACAAAACCTAGAGAACTGAGTCCAAACCCCCAATAGAAAAATAAATGTGATGTAAATGCACCCAATCGACCGAGCCAATTTTGAACAATAACATCTCCATTAAAGAGAATAGATCCAGACAGAAGTAGAACCTTGTCCTGGTCCACTTTCCACGTGAAAAAGTATGAAATAAAGGAAATAGTGAGATATATTGCCACGAATAAACAAAGGATTCCTATAATCTTTGTTATTCTTTCATCATTGACATTTAGACCAAATCTCTTAGCCTTCCTAGTTTTCCTAGTTGTCTTTTTAGCCATGGGTAAAATCGGTGTTGAGATAAACAAATACAAGGCAAATATAGGTCAATAATTCATATTACAAAAAATTCTAAATTATTTTTCACTGTAGTTCAGCAATTAACACATATGCAATAATACTAATATGTTAAAATCCCCGTGTTTACTTGTATCCGCCGATAAAGACTAAATTTGTACCATCAATTTAAATAATCATGAAACAAACAATATTAATAGCGGGGGCGGGGGGAATTGGAAAAGCGACAGGCTTAATATTAGCTTGTAAGCAAAATAGTAACTTTCATATCTTAATTGGAGATATGTATGAGGATGCAGCACAAGCGGCAGCTGACTATATAAATGAAGGTTCATCTAAGTCCAATACAAATGGATTTCATTTTCCAAAAGATGGAACAAACGAAGCACTAGAAAAAGCACTAAGCGATGCAGATATTATCCTCGACTGTTTGCCAGGAAGTCAAGCACCTAGATTGGCGAAGATGGCTAACGATAATAATTGTCATTATGCTAATCTTACAGAATATGTCAAAGAAACAGATCAAGTCACAGAGATAGCTGAAAAAAGTGAAAAAGGATATATTTTACAAACAGGTCTTGCGCCGGGTTATATAAATGTATTGTCTCATCACCTTTACCTACAATTTACAGAACAATATAAAGTTGACAAGGTGGACGCGATTCACATGAAAGTTGGAGCACTTTCAAAGCATGCACGTGATCCCTATTTTTATGCATTCACATGGAGTCCAATTGGTGTGGCTACTGAGTATGTCAAAGATGCGCGAGTGGTTGAAGATTTTAAAACGACTACCATTCCCTCCTTGTCAAAAACAGAGATATTACTTATAGATGGTGTTAGATATGAAGACGATTTTACTTCTGGTGGCGCCGCTGATTTACCTCAAGCCCTTGCCGGGAAAGTAAAAAATCTGAACTATAAAACAATCAGATATCCTGGGCATTATGATTGGGCAAGAAAAATCATTAGCAATACACCTGAAGGAAAAGATAAAGTTGAGTACCTCAACCAAACGATGCTTGATGCCATCCCTTCTGTAGAAGATGATGTTGTTATTGTTTTTGCCTCTGTAAAAGGAAAAGATAAAAAAGGTGTTTTAAGAGCTATCGAAAAAAGCATACATGTCTACCCGTCAATGGTCGGCAAGCATAAATTGAGAGCTATACAAACAACAACTGCGGCCCCTCTTTGTCAGGCCGCTATGCTTTTACTTTCAGGAAAACACAAAGGTCCTGTATTTCAAAGTCAAATCGATACCCATTCATTTTTAAATGGCGATTTTGTATCTAAAGTTTATGGCAACATTGATTGATCAAACAAAAAATTGGATAGAGAAATTTGTTATTGGACTCAATCTGTGTCCTTTTGCAAAACCTGTTATTGAAAAGGATCAAATAAGATATATCACTGTAGACTCCGAAAAAGAAGATGATCAAATCATTGCCTTTTTCGGAGAGCTAAAGTTATTAAAGAAAATTGGACCAAAAGATGCAGCAACATCTTTCGTCATTTTCGCAAATGGTCTCAATAGCTTTGAGGATTTTCTCAACTTCCATGCTAAAGCAGAATTTATTTTAGCAGAAGCTAAAATGGATCAAACTTTCCAATTGGCCAGTTTTCACCCCGACTATCAATTTGAAGGCACAGAAAAAGGCGACATTGAAAATGCGACTAATCAATCACCCTACCCTATGATTCATATTTTAAGAGTCAAGCAAGTTTCTGCGGCAATAGAGCAGTATCCTGATACCATGACAATTCCAGAAAAAAACATTGAAACTTTGAAGGAGTTGGGTAAGGAAGGCTTGGAGGAGATTCTGGGTTAAAAAGTACTTCTTCAAATTTCTGAATCACGGATTAGACGGATTAGAAGATTACACAGATTCTTTTCAAGAACCATAAGTCAATCCGTGCAATCCATCAATTCGTGAAAATCCGTGATGCTGATAATTCGTGAAAATATAAATCAAGATTGATATATATATATGTTCTTAGAAAATCCTACTCCTTTTATTTCTGAATCACGGATTATACGGATTAGAAGATTACACGGATTTATCTTTCAAGAACTATAAATCAATCCGTTAATCCATTAATCAGCGAAAATCCGTGATGCTGACATATGGTTAAAAATTAAATATTCAGTAATGGCGCCAGAGGCGTCAAATATTAATAGCCCAGCATGTCAGTGCTGGGGTAAATGAGATTGTAGGAGATTTAATTTGGCGAAATTTTTGACCAAAAATTGTGACAAATTATAAATAGAGGACTCCGCTTTTAATTGTTATGATTAGAAGATTACACAGATTCTTTTTCAAGAACTATACATCAATCCGTGCAATCCATTCATCAGCGAAAATCCGTGATTCCGTTAAAAAGTAATATTCCTCTTACCTAATGCCATTCTTAAAATTATAAATCAATTCCATAACAAAAGAAACAGCTGCAACAAAAGAAACACCACCACCCAAACCGTAAATAAAATCTGGCCCGCCTTTGAACTTATTTATAAAAATAATGATCACGCCTAAAATTGTAAAAATCAGTAAAAGCCAAGTCAAACTAGTTTCAATCTTTCCATCGCTATTTTTACGCCATATAAAATGAAAAAAAGAAACGATACTCAAAATAGCAGCCGACAACCCCAAACCGCCAAGAAGACCCTTACCATAAAAATAATAAAGTGCGCATCCCACAATTGCAAAGACACTAAATAGCAAAAGACAAAATCTTCTTAACCCGACGGTTGTATCCTTAGGATTCATGATTTTCTTTTGAAGTCCAAGTTTTAATTTTTTCAGGATCAGTTAGATGTGGAATTGTAATTTTTAATTTAGGATTATCTTGCATGGCGCGCTTCGCTGTATAAATAGCTTCTTTATTTCTCGCCCAACTTCTTCTGGCAATACCATTGTTAACATCCCAATGTAACATCGAAGCGATATTGATTTCGGATTGTTCAGAGCCATCTATCAACATACCAAATCCACCATTGATCACTTCCCCCCAACCTACACCGCCACCATTGTGCAAACTTACCCATGTCGCCCCTCTAAAACTATCTCCTATTACATTGTGCACTGCCATGTCTGCTGTAAACTTTGATCCATCTCTAATATTAGACGTTTCCCTATAAGGAGAATCCGTGCCAGATACATCATGATGGTCACGACCTAAAATGATCGGCGCAGAAATTTCGCCATTCGCAATAGCTTTATTAAACGCCTCCGCAATAGCGATTCTCCCCCATGCATCTGCATATAGTATTCTAGACTTAGAACCAACAATCGGTAACTTAATCCTGGCTTCCATTATCCATTTTAAATTATCCTTCAATTGCGATTGAATTTCATCAGGTGCAACTTTGATCATTTCTTTGATGACGTCCGCAGCAATTTCATCAGATTTAAAAAGATCTTTTTCCGAGCCAGAAGTACAAACCCATCTGAAAGGACCAAAACCATAGTCAAAACAAATAGGCCCCATAATGTCTTCAACATATGATGCGTATTTGAATGAACCATCCGATTTAAAAACATCGGCTTCTGCTTCTCCAGCTTCTTTTAGAAATGCATTGCCATAATCCCAAAAATACATGCCGCGATCCGACAAAGTGTTTATCGCCACAACGTGACGTCTCAAGGTCGAGCGTATCTCATCCATAAATTTCGACTTATCCTCTAGAAGCAAATTTTTAGCTTCATCAAAAGAATAACCCACCGGACAATAACCCATGTCATCGATATTGTGTAAAGAGGTTTGATCCGAACCTAATTCTATTTTTATATTGTGCTCGACAAAATACTCCCACAAGTCAACGATGTTACCATGATAAATCAAACATGTCGCTTCTTCAGCTTTTCTGCAAGCTTCCAGTTTGATACAGAGATTATTTAAATCCGTAAAAACATTTTCTTGCTTGATGTAACCATCTATTAATCTTTGATGTACAGCATCGCTATCAATCTCTGCAATAACACCAACAGCCCCAGTAATTTCCGCGGCAATTGATTGTGCGCCAGACATACCTCCTAATCCAGATGTTACAAAAACTTTCCCTGCCAAACTGTCCTGACCTATTCCCTTTAGACGTCCTGCATTCATCAAGGTAATTGTCGTCCCATGCACAATTCCCTGCGGACCAATATACATAAACGACCCTGCCGTCATTTGTCCATAAGAGGTGACACCCATTGCGTTGTATTTATTCCAATCCTCTTTTTTAGAGTGATTAGGTATCATCATGCCGTTTGTGACAACGACACGCGGTGCATTATTATGAGAAGGAAATAAGCCCAGCGGATGACCTGAATACAAAACTAATGTTTGTTCGTCAGTCATGTTTGCCAGATACTGCATTGTCAAAACATACTGCGCCCAGTTTTGAAACACAGCGCCATTCCCACCATAGGTGATCAATTCATCTGGATGCTTTGCTACGGTATGATCCAAGTTATTTTGGATCATCAACATAATAGCGGCAGCTTGCTTTGACTTATATGGATACTCTTCAATCGGGCGTGCATACATTTTATAATCAGGTAAAAACCGATACATATATATACGACCATAATTGTCCAACTCTTCACTAAATTCGAGAGCTAAAGTCTCATGAAATTCAGAAGGAAAATATCTTAAAGCATTCTGAATACTTAAAATACGTTCTTGTTCTGTAAGAACTCCCTTCAAGTTTCTATCCGGCGCATGGCTTACATTAGGACTTCTTAATTTGGATTTGGGTAAATCTCTAGTTATACCTTGTAAAATTTGGTCTTTAAACGTCATTCGCTGCAATGTTTTGGTTCTCTATTCGCTTTAGGCAATTATACATAATATGTTTGAAAAAGTAACCAACTAAGCAATATCAAAGAACCGTTAGTAATTGGCTTGATATATGTTCTAGTTTTCTTAAGATTAATTTCCAACCTTTACCCAACCTCGATATACTTCTTCAAATGCTTTTAACATAAAAGCATTAATTACAGTTTTCACATGTCTATTATTTAACATATATCAGTCTGCACAAAACGTTAATATTCCTGACGCCAAATTTCAATCAAGCGCTCATAGATACTGGAGTTGACACTAATGGGGATGGCCAATCCAAGTGTCCTAAGCGGCGGTCGTAGAACTGCCTCAAATTGGCAATATGGACATTGCTGACCTAACAGGGATGGAAGCATTTATTAACTTGAAGGAATTAGGACATGGAAAAAATAGATGGACTGAATTTAATGTTGACCAAAACACGAAATCAGAGAGATTGTGGTGTGGTCATGACAATATTCCTGTAGTAAATAATCAAAAAATCCAATGCCAAGTGTTCTTGAGGCTAAATATTGCTATGTCATCAATTGAAAAGAGCCATCTAAGTAATTTGAGATTAATTAACTGTTCAAAAACAAATTTTGTTAGCTTAAATTTTTCTAACATGAGTAAGTTAGAATCAATTTCCTGTAGTCGCGATAATTCGAATTCATTAATTAATAAAAATCTACCAATATTAAAATATTTATATTGCAGTTATAACTCGTTGCAAAAATTCACAATTGTAGATACCCCACAACTTGAAGTTGCGGACTGCAGAAAAAACGTTTTAAAAATTTAGAAATCTCTAACGCTCCTTTTTTTTAAAACCTTAAATGGCAACGATAATAATCTAAAGACACTAGACATTCAAAATAAATCAGAATTAATATATTTAAGTGCGAGTAAACTTATTAACTTTATTTATCATGAAAGCCTCCATTACATTTTTTTTACTACTTGTTGTCAATGTATTACTTATTGCGCAGTTAACTGCACAGTTTGGATTTCAAGACAGAGTGGCGATCGATTCTTTAAATGATCTGGAATTATACAGTCGTTTGTCTGCGCAGAATAAGTCAAAAGGCTTTCTATTTAAAAACAACATTACACACCAATTAGACAGTGTTGTTGGACGTAACTATCCAGGATTTAGCAAGGCTATATATATATATACAGATAGTACGGAACGCCTATTAGGTTTCGGTTTGGATGAAGAAAGTAACACTTGGATGCCAACAGGATTTTCTTCATTTCACTTTAATGAAAATGATCTTATCGTAAAGCAAACTTATACTTCTAATAATTTTTGGAATGGCAATCTTGATGATTTTGATGAAAGCAATGCTTCCGTAGTAAGAAATTTTATTTATAACGACAAAAACAAGTTAATTGAGTACCAATCTGCTGGAACCAATTTTTTGGGCAATTTTGGGATAAACCTGAATAAATACATATACAATTCTGAAGGCGCTTTAACCATCGATTCTTTCTCAATCTGGACGCCTCAAACTGATGAATATGATTTAAGATCAGTGAAAAACTATGTTCATGACTCCTTAGGAATTCTCCAGCATATTGTTGAAACAGATTATAGAGATTTTATAGACGGTCGCTATGAAGACAGCACTCAATTGGTTTTTTATGATAATGGAATGCTCCAATCTTCAACACGTTTTTTCTTTACCAATGCAGATACTTTTCGCCAAGTTCGTTTTGATGAATATCACTATCATGATGATGGGCGCATAGACAAGATTTTATCCCTACCTGGAGATTTCAGCTTTGATAATTCGACAACTCAATACATCTACCATGACTATGGCAGTCTGCACGAAATAAAAACAGATTACATATATTTTGATACTCTTTTTCAAATGAATTTTGCCCAAGGTATTCGAAGACTCACTTATG
>ENA-ORXM01002483-ORXM01002483.1-marine-metagenome-genome-assembly--contig:-NODE-2483-length-21321-cov-6.827810_pt1 | contig 21321 bp, 1 predicted proteins | sample MGYA00237867_ERZ511480 | MGnify/ENA primary metagenome ERZ511480 (study PRJEB26309, sample SAMN06266103) | marine metagenome | isolation source: Algal blade | place: United Kingdom:Sidmouth, United...
GCTGGCAAAGTAAGATGGGAGTTCTATGATGTGAATGGAAGAATGATATATACTAGAACTGAGAATTATACTCAGGGACTACAAGAAATGATAATCAAGAGAAGTGAGATTGCGACAACAGGTATAGTTTATATTAAACTGGTAACTGATGGCGGTATCGCAGAATATAAGATGATGGTAATTAATTGATAATCAGAATGAATATGTAATTCGTTAGCACACTAAATATTTAAGGGATCACGAACAAACGTGATCCCTTTTTTTAGATATATTTGAAACACTGGTAATTTTAATTAATTTGATATTTTTCATCTATAAAATGTAACACAAATGATAACTGATGTAAGGGATGGTTTTTTTATATCCTGTGTGGTAGATGGAAAAAGTAAGTTTTATTTTCAGGCTGAGTTGCTTTTACATTCAATCCTGAAAACTAATACTGCTAAGGCAGAAAACATAATTGTACACTGTACAGAATCCGTAAAAGAATCTTTTTTGGATTTTCTAGACAGCTTAAACCTCAAATATGTAATCGTCACTCCTTTTTTGGATAAGAAATATTGTAACAAAATAATTCAACTAGATTATTTTAAGGCGCTTCATAATAAGCAAAATACGAAAGGTGTCTTGCTTTTGGATTTAGATACCTTTTTTGTAAATAAATTATCTATACCTGATCCATATGTTTTTTCTGCAAGAATAGTTGGTGGTGCTAATCCACCAATAAATGACTTAATAAAAATTTTTGAAAAAGCCGAAATTACTATTCCTGTTAGGAAGACTTCAGTTTTAATACAAGATATCCCTACATTTGAAAACAACTTTAATGGAGGGTTCTATTATATACCTTGGGATAATTTAGCACTCATTTCTAATGAATGGAAAAAATGGGCAACATGGTTGTATGGGAGACAAGATTTATTTGAAAATCAAATGCACAGAATTCATGTCGATCAAGTTTCGATGTGTATGGCTTTGGAGGTGCTAGAAATTAAAACAAAAAGACTACCTAGTAATTTTAATTTTCCATCTCAAGTAAGAAAAAAAATTAAAGTTGACCAAGATCTACCTGTTTATCTCTTGCATTATCATAATACTCTTTCCTCATTTGGTTATCTTGAAACTAATCCTATTCAAAATCCAATTATTCAAGAGTCAATATCAAAAGCCAATGACATAATCAATAGTATTGAATCATTTAAGTTTTATTATGAATTTAGATCTTCCTTGATTAGATTTCAGAGGTTGAATAATGATTGCACTGAACTTACAGAAATACTTAAGGAGCGATTTTCATCTTTCCAAAAAATTAGATTATTAATTCATATTGGGACTCCTAAAACAGGAACAAGTTCTCTTCAGCTTTGTCTAAATAGTAAAAGAAAAGAATTAAGGTCAAAGGGTTTTCTTTATCCTATTGCCAGTAAAAATGAAAAGTACCCGAAACATCAATGGGTTGCTAAAGCATTGAAAAGTAAGCAGCCGGATATTTTCAAAGAAAATTTTCAAACTATTAGAGATCAAATTGATGAATCTATTCATACAATAATTTTAACGACTGAAGGTATATATACTCAATGGGGTGATTTTAATTATTTAAGTTTGTCGCTTTTGAAATCATTATGCAAAGTCTTTGAAGTCAATTTTTTGATTTGGTTGAGAGAGCCATCATCTTTCACAAAGAGTTATTATATTCAATGTTTGAAAAATCCTCGATTAAAGAATCGAGAATGCTTTGGTCAAGATATATCCGTATTCGAACTTTTAGAAAACAAATGGTTTCAAAGAGTACTTGATTATCTTTTTGTTTTAAATGAAATCCAATATCATTTCCCTCAAAGTGAATTGTCTATATTTGAATTTCAAGGCAATACGATCAAACAATTATTTACACACTTAGAACTAAATATAGACCTCGAAAAAGAAATTCGTGAAAACTATTCACTACAAGAATCATCTGTTTCAATTTTAAGGATAATTAATTCTTTTGATCTTTCTGTTGAAGAAAAGGCAGAAGCCGTGAGTCATCTCTATAGTTTGGATGAATTGATGAGGCCTTATGCATCAGAAACACATATTCAAAACGAAAAATTGAAAGCAAAGGTTGAATGGCTATTGAAGTTTGCAAAACCACAGTTGCAAAAAAGTTTTAAAATCGATTTTCAAGATTAAAATTTCTTTCACATAGAAAAACAATTCTGCGGAAATCTTTCAGTAAGCCAATAAAACACTCATACGAATTGGTAACCTATTGCAATAGGTTTTATGTATTTGTGCTGTGCAATTAGTTATGCAGATAGTTATTGTAAAATATGCGGCTGATCTAAATGTTTTGGTTTATAAGTCGAAAGAGTATTGGCGAACTAAATTAATGCCCGAAATTGATTATGGACTTTTACTTTAATTGATTTTAATGCGCTTTTATACAAAGCTTAGAGTTTAAACCAAAGAAATACAAACAAAAACACATTAGTTATAATTATAATATGTATTTTTATAACGTAATTTTGGAACCTTCCAAGATAATCCCACAAATAGTAACTTAAGATAGGATTACCCAAATCCCGGTTTATAAGCATTTCCAAAGAAATGCAATAGAATATCTATGTCGTAAATGGACATAGTTGTTAATTTAAAATTCTAATAAAACCGGTTTTACATGTTAAAGTCAAATTTCAGATTTTCTCTTAACAGAAATGTTTTACGATTATTAAATCCTAAAGCTCCCTTAGTTATAATTTTGTGTTTCTTCACATTGATGTCTTTTTCTCAAAATGACTTCAATGTCCAGTTTATGATACCAGCTGGAAATTTCAATAGATTGTCAGTATGTGGTGATGCACAAACCCATACCGTTCGTTTAGAAAACATAAGTGGCGAAGACATAACAAATGGAACATTGAAGTTAGATTTGCCAATGGGTATGTTTTATGTTCCAGGAAGCATATCTGGAGCTACAGAAACAAGCCAAACGCCAGCAATATTTGATATTGGTAATTTTGCAATTGGTGAATTTAAAACAATTGCATATGATATAGATATAAATTGTGATGGGCTTGCGCTAGCGCAGTCTAGTGCTTCTGTAAATTATCTCTTTGATTTATGTTATACTGGAGCTGATGGTGAACAGATGAATATAGGTGCTCCAAAATTTGAAGTTGTCAACCCAACATTATCTTACCCTGTTATCGAAGGAAATACATCATCAAGCAACTTGTTTGATGCTGCCTTTGGATTAACAGATACTTTAAAGGTACACTTGGTGAATGGGGGTGAAGGAAATTTAAGAGAGTTAACTTATTGTGTAAGAAACGACCATCCCAATCTAAGCTTTAACTCAATTGTAATAGATGGGATAACTATTCCCATGACTTCTGCTTCTGTTACTGGAGATAGCTTATATTTTTTGTTTGATGCTGATGTGTTTGCCCTCGCAGATGAATTTGCAGGAAATGATATTCAAGATCCAGATTTATTTCAATTCAATGAACGGCTTATTGTTTGTGAAGTGTGGGAAGTTTCTAATTGTCCCGATACAGGAGATGTAGTTCCAGATCTAGAGAGGATTGCTTTTTATGGTTGTGATGGCGTTGAGTCATGTCAACAAACAGCTACCACCTATACCGGAGTTAGATTTGGTGTGTTAGGTCCTAATATACAAGCAGCAGAATATTTCCATCATTTTAATTTTGGAGTTGCTTATAGAGATAGACCATACTATTCAGATTGTTATGATGACAAAGACAATGTTTTGACATATGCATTTGCCATAATAAATAAAGGCACGGCCAATATGAAGTTGAAAGAATTCGAATTAAATGTGCATACGCATAACTACTATTATATTCCTTGGGCACTAGACGAAAATAGTGTAAAATTCTTTTTTAAAGATGGTACTACTGAAACTCCAATTACTGGACCCGCTTTTACAAATGCAGTTGAACTTGGTGATATTTTGTCACCGACACATGGTTATATAAAAAACTGCCATGATGGTGATGCTACAGCAATTTGGAGATTGGAATATGAAAATACAAATCTTATTGTTCCACCTGGGGATACACTTATGATTGAGTATGAAATTTATCATGATGAAGAAGTGTGTGGCACTTGCTCAGGCACTTACAGTCAATTTAATTTACCATACCCACAGATAAAAAATATTGAATACACGGACGAGTGTGAGATTATTGATTTTGCATCAGTGAATAGCGGCGTAGCTCCAAGAATGCGAAATTATACACGAACTTTTTCTGAAGGAACTAATAACTTTTTCTCTGGAGCAGTAAACGCAACTTGTTGGAATGTGACAGCGATGGAAAACTATTTCTTTACTTATTCATGCCCTAATAATGGGCAACCACAAGTAGGGAATACTTATGATAGTGATCGCTATCATATTAATTCACCCAATGCCTATATTGAAGATTGGTATATTTTACCAGAAGCGATTGATTGGGTAGGAGTAGCCGGAGATTTAAATACAGATTGTCTGACATGGATAGATGCTACTGGAGATTCCTATCCCATTTATCAATTAGAATATACAGATCATAATTGTGGACCTGACACCTTAAAGGTCAGATACCAAGGTTCACAGAATGTTTGTTTTGATGTCAATCAATCAAAATTTACAATAAAAACGACTCCAGATTGTGGAGAGGCGAAAGTGCAGTTTTGCAGTAAGACGATTAACATCACTAAGCAAAGTTACTATGTGACAGAATGTACTTCGGCAGGAACTAAATGCTTTGAAAAAATAGATGTGAATAGACCACACACGGCTACCATACATGGATGTTTTTGTAATCCTTGTGAAGGAATGGTTTTCACATATCTTAATTTATCGAGACAAACTTTCGGAGAATATGACCCTGATAATGACGGTATTATTGAACCTGGAATGCTGGATACAACTCTAATTAATACCAATAGATTTATTACTGGAGATACAATACAAGCCAGTTATGGTGGATGGGTTAATTTAATTGATAAATCAAGTTTTGAATATGCTTATGCAACAATCAGTGTTCCAATAATAGGAAGTGGTGTCAATGCCTTAGGGGATGAAGGAATAACACCATTGTCTGCTCAAGTACAAATATGGGATAAAAGTACGGGTCAGAAATATGATTGCGATTTAGTAAAGTTATTTCCTGATGGCCAAAAAGTTGTAGCTAACTTAAGTACACAATCTTTGATAGATTTAGGTTGTTCGGGTATGCCACTTGACTTTGTATATGAACAAGGAGATTCTATTGCTGTGGATTTCAATTTTAGATTAAAGGACTTTACGTCAAGTCAGCAATCTGTTAATTTTGGTTCAGAGTATTACATGACTGATGAGCCCTATGATACGGGCACACATTACCAATGCAATACCCTTAATCAAACAATGACCTATATTCCCTACCAGGCATACAATGAATGGGTGTATAGAGAAATAGGAGGTTGTGATGATGCTATGGATAATAACTACCTTGGTACTTCTTATTCTCCTATCGCCAGTGTTTATGATTCTCATAGAAATTTATTTAGACTTGGGTCTACAGGTTTTGATTATTTTCCATATGAGGTTCGGCAACTTGCAAAAATCACAAAACAAACCTATATAAATAATTCAGATTTAGTTTGGGGTGATGTTTTTAGAATGTTAGTATATGACAACAATGGACATCTTACAGAAACAGGGGCTACGTTAAGTTGGTCGAGGTATACTTTGGACATGACAACAAGTCCTTGTTTTGCAATATCGGGCAATACACTTGTTGTAGATTTCGAATGCATATACGAGGAAGTGGGTTATGAAAGATTTGATGAAGGTATGGATCTCTATGCAGCTCCTGCCATGTCACCAACTTGTAATTCTGAGTATGAAGATGGTGGCACATTTAAAGACATAGAAGTGTATACAGAGTATGATATGCTTGAGAGTATGTTTTGTTCTCCAACATGGACTGCATTAGATACTTCAATAGGAAAAAATGATGGAGAAATTGACCCTTTTAATCAGTCTTTAGAGCCACATTTTATGGTGCATCGTAATTCTGTTTATGGAGGTGACTATGTTCAATTGACAGAGCGTCCAAATATCAGTTTGCAGCCATTAAGTATAAATCAAACACTGCTTGAGGAGGAAGCTTGCTTTAGAGTAGATGTGAGTAATACAGGTAGTGGACCAGGAAATAATGTATTCTTTACGCTTGAAAATAATAGTGGCGCTATCGTTCTCCAAGGCGTTAAAGATGCTATAACTGGAGCAGATTTGCCAGTCAATTTGGGTGTTGTAAGTTTAGGGGTTTTAGATGTGGGTGAAACGCGAGAATTAGAATTTTGTGTTACAAGTAATAATTGTGATAGGGATTCCATTCAGATAAATACAGGATGGGATTGTAATGGATTACCATCATCCCCTCAGGAAGCAAATTGTACAGATCCAGTTTCTGTCTACTTAGAGATTCCAGAATCAGAATTAGCTATGGTTGTTTTATCACCTGATCCTGCGGTTCCTTACTTGGTTGACTTATGCACAGAAGTCGAGCATGTTATTCAATTGTCAAGTTCAAATGTAGGCTCAATTCATGACATAAATTTTCAGTTTACAATTCCACCCGGAATGGATTTTGTGCCGGGTAGCTTTGAGCTGGCTTATCCTGTGCCTTCAGGTGGAAATCCTACTTGGGTCACAACAGCTAATCAACCGAGTAATACTACTGGCAATCAATACAATATTGTTCTTGATCCAGAAAACTCTCTGCTTAATGCAAGCGGCTTGCCGGGTACAACTGATATAGGAAATAATTTTTTACTAGTAAGATTTGATGTATTTGTAGGCTGTGGTTCTTATAGCGGTTCCAGAGTAAGATTTCTATCATGGGCATATGACCCTTGTGATGATTTTGTCAATTATAGATTTAATCCTGGACCTGTTTTAAAAATTAATGGTGTAGCTGACTCGTATGTGTCAAACCTTTCTGTTCCTGATGATGAGGTATTAAATGCTTGCGAAGGTAACGCTATTGAGTTAGGTGTTAATTTTTCATTAGCTATTGGAAGTTTACCAATCGGACCTACAGATAGTGTGATGGTTGTTTTGCCTGAAGGCATAAATTATGTTCCAGGTAGTTACACCGTTAATATGAATGGTGAACCACCTTCCCCTACCAACCCAAGAGTAGTCAATAATAATGGGTCTGAAACAGTGTTTTTTGATTTAAAAGATGGTGTTACCGCAGGTAATGCGATAGATTTTACTTTTGAAGTCATGGCTCAAGATGTTGCTCAGACTTGTCGAGATTATGAAATGATTATTAGGACTTTTAATTCTCAAGGAATTTATTGTGAAGCCACAGATGAATTTTGTGACGTAAAAACAACTTCGGATGAGGTAACAGCGACAATAGAAATTACAAAACCAGATCTAGATATTAGTAATTTGGAAATTGCTTCGTGTGCAGCACCTCCAGATATGGAAGAGCTAACTTATTGCTTTGATATTACAAACTCTGAGGCACCAATATCTGCAGGTACAACTACAACGATTGAGTTTTATGATGACACTAATGATAACGGAGATTTCAATTTAGGTGTAGATGTTTTCTTAGCGTCTGTATCCACAATAGATGCTATACCTACAGGTGGTACAATTACTGTTTGCGATAAAGTGTTGGTCCCAAGTGGGATGACTTGTAATGTCATCGGAGTAATAAATCCAGAATCTACTTGTGCTTGCGATGTTGGTACGAGTTATCGTGCCAATGCAGATTTAGATTTAAAAATTATGACTGATGAGTGGACGGTTTGTAGTAATACACTTATCACAAACATAGGACCTGCATCATTGGATAATGTTACCTACGAGTGGGTAGGAATAAATGGTGCTTCCACAGTAGGTTTTACTAGCACATCAACTACCCCAACTGATTTTCAATTTCAAAATACCACAGGCTCAACTATTGAATGGGAATACTATCTGAGAGCGATAAGCAACGAAGATTGCGCTGCATTGGATACCATTTCTATCACTATTTTTCCTGAAGAACACAGTGAAGTTACTTTACAAGCTTGTCCTTTTGATGAGTTTAATTTGGCTGGCCCTGAAGGAAACACTAATTATCAATGGACACCTACCTTAGGATTAACAAACCCTAATGCTGCTAATACAAACGTAATTGCTAGTTCTTATCCAGAAGGAGTACATGAATTCGTATTAACATACACCGATAAAAATGGATGCCCAGGAGATTTTACAGCCGAAGTTACTATCGTTAAATGTGCACTTACATATGTTGGTAATTATGTATGGTGTGATGATAATAATAATGGGATTCAAGATGATGCTCCTGTTGAAGGTTTTACTGTGCAATTGTTTGGAAGTACAGATCCTACTATGCCAGTAGCCACAACTACTACTGATGCTAATGGTGCTTATCTTTTCGGACCTATACCTCAAGGTGAATATATTATAGGCTTGAATTTACAAGGCAGCAACTATATCGCTGCAATGAAAAACGCAACTACTGATGATTTAGACAACGATCTCAATGCTAATTTTCAAACTGATCCTTTTTATTTATCTAATGGAGATAGTCTTACAACAATTGATCTTGGAATACTTTGTCCCGAAGTTGATATTGAATTGAATAAGACTGCCGTGACAAATAAAGAAACAAATGTTGCAGAAGCAGTTTTAGTGGGTGATACAGTATACTGGACTATCAAAGTATGCAATAGAGAAATGGCTCCTGATACTGTCAACTTTAGAGCAGACAGTGTTCAAGTAACGGACTTAATCCCTAGCAGTCTGACATATTTAAATTATACAAGTTCTCAAGGAAACTATGATCCGATAACGGGTCTTTGGGATGTTGGTAATATTAGTGTGGGTAGCTGCCCTTCATTGTGCATAGCGACTAGGGTTGCTGAAGATGTATTGCCAATTTGTAATATTGCTGAGGTAACCAGAGTTACAGATCCAGAAATTGACAGTACTCCTGCAAATGATGATGGAGACCAAAGCGAAGATGATGAAGACAAAGCTTTCATTTATGAGAAAAGAATGGACCTCGCTTTAATTAAAGAAATTTCAGATACACAAATGCTTCCCGTAGAGGCTGGCAACGATGTTACATTCACACTCGAAATTTGTAATCAAGGTAATGTACCTGCTTACAATGTTCAGTTGGTAGATTATATACCTGTTGGAATGACCTTAAATGATTCAGACTGGACACCAGGTGGAGTAGCGACAGAGGCTTTTATTACTATCCAAGGTCCAATAAATATTAATGAGTGCGAAGAAATTGATATTACTCTAAATATCAACCCCACTTTTGCAGGCGATACACTCACAAACTTTTCAGAAATCAGTTACCAAGAATATGATGATGGTCTTTTTGCTCCAGATATTGACAGTCAAACAGATGATGATCCTGGAAATGATGGACCAGTTACAGACCAAGAAATCATGAATGCTAACGGTGATGAAGATGATCATGATCCAGCAGGTATTCATATAGAAATGCTAGAATGTACAGCAGCTAATAATGGACCAGTCTGTCCTGGAACTGCTGTTATTTTAAATGAAATTGGAGGAGAAGCTATAACTTGGAGCTGGAGCGGACCTGCAGGTTTTAATTCTAATTTGCAAAGCCCTTCTGTTGATCCAGCCATAGCGGGCGTATATACTGTTTCAGTTACTGATGCTAATGGCTTCATGGAAACATGTACAACAGAAGTTATTGTATTACCTGGTATGGAAATAAATGGAATGTCAACTGCAGTATCTTGCAATGGCGGTTCAGATGGTAATATAGATATAAATGTCTCAGGTGGAACGCCACCTTACTCTTACGATTGGGATAATGACGGGCCAGAAAATCCTGATAACGATAATCAAGATATAACTAATATTATTGCTGGAAACTATACGGTGACTGTAACAGACGCCTTAAATTGTTTATCGACAGCAAGTTTTACAGTTACAGAACCTTCCGCTGTTTCGTGCAACGCAACAAGTCAACCAGTACTTTGTAATGGTGGAAACTCAGGAAAAATAACAGTGATTGGTACAGGTGGTACTATGCCTTACGAATACAGTTTAAATGGAGGGGCATGGCAGTCAAGTTTTGTTTTTACAAATTTAATGGGAGGCACTTTTAATGTTGCTGTCAGAGATGCTAATAACTGTGTCTCAATTTGTCAAGTTGTAGTATTAGAACCTGCTGCATTAAGTTGTAGTACCACATCTTCCGATTTAACAGACTGTGAAGTTCAAGATGGGGCTATTACTGTTTCAGCGTCTGGTGGCATAGCGCCTTATGTGTATAGTATTGATGGAGGCTCATCTGCTGCAGACAATAATTTTGAAAATCTAATGGCTGGAACACATGTTATTACCGTTACAGATTCTAACGGTTGTAGCACAAGTTGTGAAGCCACCTTATCTGCACCAACAATGCCAACGTGTTCTATTTCATCTTTTACGCACATTGCTTGTAATGGAGATAACACTGGAAGCATTACTGTCAGCGCTTCAGGAGGCAATGCACCACATGAATTTAGTCTCGATAATATAACGTATCAAAGCTCAAATACATTTTCTGATTTAGCGGCAGGCTTATATCAAATATATATTAGAAATATAGCAAGCCCTATGTGCATAACTATGTGTTCCATGGAGCTGCTTGAACCCACATTACTTGTTTGTAATAATACGCACACAGATATAAGTTGCTTACATGGTAGTGATGGGACGATTACAATTATTGCGAGTGGTGGTGTTACACCATATGAATACAGTCTCGATGGAGGACCATGGGAATCTGATTTTACTTTTATAGAATTGGAGCCAGGTACGCATTCAGTAACCGTGCGTGATGCGAATAATTGTACGCAGACATGTATGGTGACTTTGATGCAACCTGACTTGCTTGCATGTACTCTTGCGGGCACAAATGTTACCTGCAATGGAACAGCAACTGGAAGTATTTCTGTTCTGGCCAGTGGAGGTGTTCCAGATTATGAATATAATCTCAATAATGGGCCTTGGCAGAATAGCACTGATTTTCAAAATATTTCCGAAGGCGTTCAGCTTGTGACAGTTAGAGATAATAATAATTGCGTTTCTTCATGTTCTATTACAATTACAGAACCCGCAGCTCTCTCGTGTACACTTAGTGGCACAGATGTGACAGATTGCTCTAAACAAGATGGCACTATTTCGGCGTTGGGTATCGGAGGAGCGTCTCCTTATTTATATGCCATTGATGGCGGTCTTACGCAATCAAATGGCTTGTTCGAAAATTTAACGGCTGGTACACACACAGTAGAAGTTACAGATGTTAATGGCTGTAAGAGTACATGTGATTTCAATTTGATTGCACCTGTAGCACCAAGTTGTCAAATTATTGGCTTTGAAAATATAGCTTGTAAAGATGATAATACAGGAACTATAACTGTACAGGGATCAGGAGGTTCAGCACCTTATGAATATAGTTTAGATGATATTTCCTACCAAAATTCTAATCAATTTAATGGACTCGCTGCAGGCATTTATACGGTTTACGTGAGAAACTCTTCAAGCCCAGATTGTATAAGCACATGCAGTAAAGAATTAACAGAACCTACAGAATTAAATTGCCAAAGTTCAAATACAAACGTAAGTTGCAACGGTGGATCAAATGCATCAATTTCTATTAATGCCACTGGTGGTGTAACACCATATGAGTACAGTTTAAATGGAGCTGCTTGGCAACCTGGTTTTGAATTTCAAAATTTAGCGGCGGGTTCTTATGCTATCGTTGTGAGAGATAAAAATCTATGTACCACTTTATGTCAAGTTGTTGTAAATGAACCTGCAGCTGTAAATTGTTCAGCTGTCAGTTCTGATGCTTTTTGTAACAGCACTGAAACAGGGCTGATAGTTGTATCTGCCACAGGTGGAATAGGTAATTATGAGTATAATATTAATAATGGACCTTGGCAGGTAAATAATCAATTTAGCAATCTATCTGCGGGCAATTATGTCGTAACGACAAGAGATGAAAACTTATGTACTTCTCAATGTATGACAACTATATCAGAGCCTGCTGTTTTAACCTGTAGTTTATCAGGTACTGATATTACAGATTGTAATACCGAAGACGGAACTATTACGGTTGCCGCTTTAGGAGGTACAGCACCTTACATGTATACAATTAATGGCGGACCTTCTCAAAACAATGCCACGTTTTCAAATTTAATGACAGGAGATCATACGGTGATTGTAACTGATAATAATGGATGTACAACCAATTGTAATATTTCATTGTCTGGACCTAATGTACCCATTTGTGACATTACAACATTTGAAAATATTGCTTGCCATGGAGATGCCAGTGGAAGTATAACAATTATCGCATCACTAGGAAGCGCCCCGTATGAATACAGTTTGGATGATATGAACTATCAGTCAAGTGGAAACTTTACCGGACTTACTGCTGGAGTGCATGCAATTTATGTTAGAAATACCAATAGCCCAAGTTGTAAGACGATGTGCTCAATGGAATTGACAGAACCAGATTTATTAGAATGTACTCATTCACAAACTAATGTAAGTTGTAAAAATGGAACAGATGGAACTTTAACTGTTTTGGCTACTGGTGGTGTCAATGGGTATGAGTATAGTTTGAATGGTGGGCCTTGGCAAACAAACCCTACATTTAATAATTTAACTGCAGGTAATTATGTAATTACAGTAAGAGATGATAATGATTGTACATCCAATTGCAGCGCGACTATTAGCGAACCGACAGAACTGAGTTGTTTGCTTATACCTTCTTCAGTGCTTTGTAAAGGAACAGCCACTGGAAGTATAATCATTAACGCAAATGGTGGAATTGGAGATTATGAATATAATCTTAATAACGGACCATGGCAGATAAGCAATAGTTTTGCAGCTATCAATGCTGGTATGCAAACAGTGACCGTTCGAGATAAAAATGATTGTACAGCAGAGTGTGTGACAACAATTACAGAACCTGAATTTTTAAGCTGTAATCTATCTGGAACAAATCTTACCAATTGTGAAGTAGAAGATGGGACAATAACTGTAACCGCATCTGAGGGGACGCCACCTTACAATTATGCCATCGATGGCGACGCTTCTCAATTAAGTAGTACATTTTCTGGTTTGAGCGCTGGTGAACATACAGTTTTAGTGACAGATGATAATGGATGTATGACTTCTTGTCAAATTACATTAACAGCACCATCTGCACCTACTTGCCAAATCATTGACTTCGATCATATCTTGTGTAATGGTGATAACACAGGAAGCATTACAATCGCCGGTGTGAATGGAACACCACCGTTTGAATATAGTATTGATAATGTCAACTTTCAACCCTCAGGGTCCTTTACAGGATTATCGGCAGGAGTCCATAGTTTGTATGTAAGAAATGTTGATAGCCCACAATGTGTAAGTACGTGTTCTATGGAATTGTTAGAACCAACTATTTTAATATGTGATCATACACAAAGTCCAGTTTCGTGTTTTAGTGGATCGGATGGAACAATAAATGTAAATGCAACTGGAGGTACTACACCTTATGAATATAGTATTGAAGGAAGTGCATGGCAACCAGGATATACTTTCGAAAACTTATCTGAAGGAATATATACCGTAACTGTACGAGATGCTCATTTGTGTATCAGTATGTGTACAGTAAGCGTAAGCGAACCTTCTGAAGTGAGTTGTACATTAACAAAAACTGATGTTTTGTGTAATGGTACAGCAACTGCTACGATAACAGTTGAAGGAGATGGAGGAATTCCATCTTATGAATACAATGTAGATAATGGACCTTGGCAAATCGCTAACCAATTTATAGGTCAAACTGCAGGTATTAAAACAATAACAATAAGAGATAAAAACGATTGTTTGTCTACTTGTCAAGTTGAGATACAAGAACCGGATGAACTTACTTGTTCGACTGAAAGTACAGACCTCACTAATTGTAATGTAGAAGACGGTACTATTACCGTTTTTGGGATGGGTGGTACATTACCTTATATTTATGCAATAGATGGTACAGAAGATCAGAGTAGTAATATGTTTGAAAATCTGGCGGCAGGAACACACACAATTTTAATTACTGACGCACTTAATTGTACAGTAAGTTGTCAAGTAATAATTAATTCACAAAGTATTCCATTGTGTTCAATTAAATCGTTTGAACACATTAAATGTTATGGAGCTGCAACTGGAAGCATAACTCTTGAAGGAGTTGGAGGAAACCCACCTTATGAATACAGTTTAGATGATATTACTTATCAGTCAAGCAATTCATTTGAAAGTTTAATTGCTGGTAACTACACCATTTATATTCGCAATGCTTCAAGCCCTGATTGTAAAAGCATGTGTGTACAAGAATTGACGCAACCTTCTTTACTTATTTGTGATCATTTACATAGGAATGTAAGTTGCTTTGGAGGATCAGATGGCAGTGCGACAATAAATGCAACCGGTGGTATAACTGCTTATGAATTTAGTTTAAATGGAAGCCCTTGGCAACCAGGAAATACTTTTAATAATCTTGAGGCAGGACCTTACACAGCAACTGTTAGGGATGCGAATAATTGTATTACAACATGTAGCTTTACTATTTCAGAGCCATCTGAAATGATATGTGAATTATCTAAAACTGATGTTGTATGTCATGGCGATGGATCGGGAAGTATTACGTCTACAATCACTGGTGGAGTTTTACCATATGAATTTAGTTTAGATAATGGACCTTACCAATCAGGAGGGGCTTTTGTAAATGTTCAAGGAGGAATGCACACGGTAACTATTAGAGATGCACAAAGTTGTCTATCAACGTGTTCTATTATTGTTGCGGAACCTGATGCACTTAATTGTACACTTGAATATGTCTTACCAGAATCATGTGCGTTCAATGACGGCGAAATCTCTATTATTGCTGATGGTGGAGTTTTACCATATAGCTTTAGTATAGATGGTGGATTAACGTATCAATCTGAAATGATTTTCTCTGGATTGTCGTATGGCGAATACACAATTGCCGTACTTGATGGAAACAATTGCAATACAGAATGTGTCGTGGATGTGAAAGCGGATTGCTTTGATATTGCATTGGAAAAAACGTTGGTTACATCTCCACCTTATATGTATGGTCAATATGTAATTTTTGAGATTGAAATCGAAAATCAAGGTAATATCGATGCTACAAATATTGAGGTTACAGACCATATCCCTTGCGGATTTTCTTACGACCCTAGTCTTTTAACAAACCTTGCAAACGATTGGAGTCCACTTGTTACAAATGCGCCAATGTCAACAATTGATGAATTGGATAAGGGCGAAAGTGAGATATTACAAATTGAATTGAAAGTAGAAGAATGCATAGAGCCAGGTGGTTATCTTAATGTAGCTGAAATTTCTGAAGCTGAGGATGACGAAGGGAATGAAATCGAGGACGTAGATAGCAATCCTGATTACGACCCTGATAATGATCCGGATTCTGAGGATGATCATGATAAAGCGTTGCTACCAATTTATGACCCAGCTCTAATAAAAACGATAACATCTTCACCACCATTTAGCTATGGTTCAGTTATAGAGTTTGCCATACAGATATGCAATCAAAATTCAAATGCAATCACCAATGTCAATATCGTAGATTATATGCCTGCTGGATATACTTTTGATTCAAGTTTGAATGAAGGTTGGACACTTTTGACAGGTAATATTTTGAATTTTACTTACAATGAAAGTATCCTTAAAGGAGGTGAATGTATTGACATACCGTTGCGATTAAATTTAGAAATGGGTAGTGGGTATGATAATTGGAGAAACGAAACAGAGATAAATTTCTTTACAGATGAAAATGGATCTCTGCAAGTTGATACAGATGCTGACAATGATGATATCCAAGGAAATGATGGAAATATGGAAAATGATGTCACTGATAACAGTAATAATGATGAAGATGACAGTGATTATGAAGACATCCAAATAGTAGATTTGGCTCTGGCCAAAACAACCACAACAGAAGGTCCATTCGCATATGGAGATAATGTCACCTTTGATATTGCAGTGATTAATCAAGGTAACCAAAATGCTTATGAAATACTTGTGAATGATTTTATTCCTTGTGGGTTTAAGTACCTTTCAAGTAATGATGCAAGCTGGACCTACGATGATATTAGTGGAATAGCCACGACAACAATCGCTGGTCCGATTCTTCCAGGTGAAACTTTAAGTGTGAGTGTCGTCTTGGAAGTTCAACCTTGTGACAATACGCCTGACGCAGCATGGACAAATATTGCCGAGATAGAAAATTTTGAAGATGAAAATGGACAACAATGTGCGGATAAGGATATAGATAGCCAAGCAGATACTGACCCTAACAATGATGAGTCAGAGGATAATGTTACGGATAACACCAACGGTGATGAAGACGACAATGATTTTGAATTAATTAGAGTTTTTGATCTTGCCCAAATAAAGAAAATTGTTACGCCTCCACCTTATTCCTATGGAGACTTGATTGAGTATTCTATTTGTGTATTGAATCAGGGCAATGTATCAGCAACTGATATTACTGTGACAGATTATTTGCCTGAAGGTTTAGGTTTTGATGTAGACGTAAATACGGGATGGCATGAAATGACCACAGATGTGATTGATTATGTAATAGCTGGACCACTTAAAGGTGGCGATACAATCTGTGTGCCCGTTTATTTGTCTATAGACATGACAATGGGAGGCGGAAACGATCATACAAATGTGAGTGAAATTACTAGTGCTTATGATGAAAATAATGACTTAGCAGATGATGCGGATAGTACCGCAGATGATGATCCTGACAATGATGGTACTGTTGATGATGACAGTTATCACGATGAAGAAGATGATCACGATATAGCAGACCTCATGGTTGTAGATGTCGCGTTAGTAAAATCTAATTTAACGCCAGGGCCTTATGCTTATGGAGATATTTTGGATTTTGAAATAAAAGTTATTAACCAAGGCAACATAGATCTATTTAATATATCTGTAAATGACTTTATTCCTTGTGGTCTTGAATATGATGCTTCGAATGATAGTGATTGGTTGTTTGACGGTGTCGATAGAGCAACCACAATTTTAGAGGGACCTGTGCTTGCTGGCGATAGCTCTACAGTTTCTATTTCTCTTGTTTTGAAAGAATGTTTACAACCAAACGCTTGGAAGAACATTGCGGAGGTATTATCATTTGAAGATGAGGGCGGCATGGACATTACCTCTGATGATGTCGATTCTGAAGGGGATGATGATCCAACAAACGATGGTAATATGGAAGACGATGCAGTCAATGGTGAAAACGGAGATGAAGATGATAGTGATTTTGAAGAGCCAAAAATATATGATTTATCATTAGAAAAAATATTGGTTAGTGAAGGACCATACGCTTATGGTGCTCTTTTAGAATATAATATATGTATTCAAAATCAAGGGAATCAGACTGCAAATATGGTTATTGTAACTGATTATTTGCCTGATGGTCTAGGCTTTGATATTGTAAATAATCCTGATTGGGATGATAGCAATGCACCTGCTTATGACTATACTATTAGCTCAGCTTTAGAGCCCTTGGAGAATACATGTATACCTATTTATGTAAGTGTATTAGAAACATCTGGTGGTTCTGAATCTTATACAAACATTAGTGAGATTACAGAAGACGATGGAGAAGATACAGACAGTACGTCAGATGATGATCCAGAAAATGATGAAGAAGAAGAGGATGATCATGATACAGTGACATTTGAAATCGTGGATGTTGCCTTATCAAAGACAACGGATGCTGAAGGACCGTTCTCTTACGGTGATGTCGTAGAATTTAAAATCAATGTTTTCAACCAAGGTAATGTTGACTTATATAATGTAGTTCTTAATGACTTTATTCCTTGTGGATTTAAATATGTAGAATCCAATAACAGTAATTGGACTTATGATAATGCTGGAGTTGCGACCACAGTAATAGAAGAAGTGCTCTTGCCAGGAGCAGTCATAAGTATTCCTCTTTCACTTGAAGTTTTAGTTTGTGAAGAATCAAATGCTTGGAAGAACATTGCAGAAATTGAATCCTTCGAAGATCAAAATAATGAAGATATCACAAATCAAGATCAAGATTCGAACGCAGATGATGATCCTGACAACGATGGCGAAATGACAGATAATGAAATCGAAGGAAATAATGATGATGAAGATGATAGTGATTTTGAACAGTTAGAAGTATTCGATTTAGCATTAATCAAGACCATAGTAACGGAAGCACCATATGCATTTGGTCAAGATATTACTTTTGAGTTGGTTTTGGTTAATCAAGGAAATGTACCAGCAACCAATGTAGAACTGACAGATCATTTGCCAGCAGGATTTATATACAATGCTGCGGATAATCCAGGATGGGATGCGACGACAGCACCCGCATATACATATCTTGTTACTGACGTATTAGCAATGGGTGACACAGTAAGAGTGTCATTTGTAGCAGAGTTACAATACGTTGCTGGAGGATTAGAGAACTACACTAATATAGGTGAAATCAGTGGAGCAGAAGACGATATGGGTGGTGATAGAACTGATGAAGATGCGGATAGCGACCCAGATGGTGATGCAGACAATGATAACGGAGGTGAGCCTGATGGTGATACTGATGATCAGTTTGATGGTGATGGTAATGATGACGAAGATGATCATGATCCTGCTTTGGTTCCAGTCATAGATATTGCTTTAGTGAAAACAGCATCGACGCCTGGTCCTTACAAATATGGTCAGAGTGTCACATTTGACATAGAGGTATTTAACCAAGGAGCGTTAGATCTTTATAACGTAAAAGTAAATGACTTTTTACCATGTGGATACAAGTACCTATCAAGTAACGATGGTACATGGACCTTCAATCCTATAAATGAAGTGGCTACAGCAGTTATTGCTGGACCATTAGTAGGACAGACAAGTCAGACTGTAAGCATAACTTTAGAGTTAGCTGCTTGTAGTGGTCTAGCTGATTATACTAATGCGGCAGAGATCGAAAGCTTTGAAGATGAGAACGGTACAGATGTGACTGATTTTGATATTGATAGTCAAGGTGATAACGATCCGAATAACGACGACACAGAAGATAATGTAAATGATAATACAAATGGAGATGAAGATGATCACGATCTAGAAAGTTTAAACATATTTGACTTAGCATTAATTAAAGAGATCGTAACACCTCCTTTATATGAAGAAGGAGATTTAATTGAGTTTGTTATTTCTGTTGTTAATCAGGGTACAATGGATGCTGCTAATATTCAAATTGCAGATCATTTGCCAATTGGTTACAGTTATAATGCAGGAGCCAATCCAGGGTGGAATGCTTCTAATGCTCCATTATACTTATACGATGTTCCAGGCTTACTAATTCCTGGTGATACAGTTAGAGTTTCTTTCTTTGCGAATGTTGAATTCGTACAACAAACACAAGAGAATTATACAAATATTGCTGAGATAAGTGAAGCGACTGACAGGAATGGAATTTTTGTTACAGATGCGGATTCAGATCCAGATTCAGATCCAAACAATGATGGTGACCCTGTGGATGATCAGTTTAACGATAAGGGAGATGAAGATGATCATGATCCATCAGGAATAGATTTATTAAGTGAATTTATACCACCATGCTCAAGCGATTGTGAGATCCAATGTAAAGGACAAGTAAACGTAAGTTTGGATGAGATGTGTGTTGCAGAGATTACACCTGCGATGGTAGGTATAGGTATTGATCCGGCATGTAATTCATTTTATTTAACACCACCGGGAGGTATAAGCTTGTTTGATGAGCATGGCAATGAATTGCTCACAAACGAAGTGGGTATCGAACACGTGGGAATGAATTTGACATTTAGTTTGACGGAGCCGACATGTGGAAACAGTTGTTGGGGTAATTTATTAGTAGAATATAAATTGCCACCAGAAATAACATGTCCAGGAGATTTAACATTATCATGTGGCGGCTTGGATGCCTTAGGCTTACCGCCAGCTACAGCAGGATGTGCAGAATTATCTTTTGAGGTATTCTTGTTAAATGAAGAGCGCGAGAACTTGAACTGCGATGATGACTTTACAAGTATAGTTACAAGAACATATAGAGCAGAAGATTCGATGGGTAACTTTGTAGATTGTTCTCACACTATAACAGTGCAACGAGTAGACTTAGGAGCGATAAGTTTCCCTGCCAATGCAGAGATCAGTTGTAGTGATCCGAATCACTTATTTGATGATTCAGGAATTCCATTACCATGGATAATCGGATCACCCTTAACAGGCTCAGGAGCAGCGATGATACCACAACCAGGAGTACCGGTCATCTGTGATCCAAGTATCACAAATGGATTGGTTTGTCCATTGACAGGTTCAGGATCAAGTGGCGTACCATTGATACCGGCAGAAGGCGCGACGACGCTTATAACTGGAGTTAATTCGATGATGCGAGATTCCTTGGTTACAATCTTAGGTACGACAAACCAATACTGTAATACAGCGGTAGTATATACAGATATACCAGTACCAAGTACAGGCTGTAATAAGAAAGTGATGCGTCAATGGGAAGTTATAGAATGGCATTGTAGTGGAGAGATGAGCATGGGAGGCATACAGTTTATAGAAGTGATAGATGATTTGGCACCAGTAGTTGTGGATTGTCCGCAAGATCTAACAGTATCGACAAATGACGATTGTGGTGGCACGGTAATATTGCCGAGTATAGTAGCTACAGATGCTTGTGATAATGGGATCATCGTTAATATGGCGATCACAGATATGTTTGGCGAGCCTGTGCAGTTTGTTAAGAGCAATGGCGGAGAAGTACATATACCAGTAGGTATAAATACAGTAAACTACGAAGTCTCAGATTCATGTTACAATCAAAACTTGAATGCATGTGAGATTAACGTAACGGTAAGAGACAATACAGAACCTGTGGCGATCTGCGAACAAGACATGGTCGTGTCGATAAGTACAAATACAAATACGTTTGTCACAGCAGAAGCCTTTGATGATGGCAGTTGGGACGAATGTGGATTGTCAGGATTTGCTGTGCGCAGAATGGCGACAGATTGTAATGTAGAAGATTTAGAATTTGGAGATCATGTACAATTCTGTTGTGTAGATGCAGGTAGAGAAGTGATGGTAGTATTTAGAGCCTTTGACCTTGGGGGTAATTTCAATGATTGTATGATAAGAGTAGAGGTACAAGACAAGGCGATACCACAGATTACCTGTCC
>ENA-ORXM01002484-ORXM01002484.1-marine-metagenome-genome-assembly--contig:-NODE-2484-length-21321-cov-3.355347_pt1 | contig 21321 bp, 18 predicted proteins | sample MGYA00237867_ERZ511480 | MGnify/ENA primary metagenome ERZ511480 (study PRJEB26309, sample SAMN06266103) | marine metagenome | isolation source: Algal blade | place: United Kingdom:Sidmouth, United...
GACTGAGTGAAGGAAAAAACCTTCAAACTAAATTTTTCATCAAGGATCAATTCCATGATCTCACTATACCTTGTACTTCTTTAGCTAAAAGTCGGTTACCGAGTGGAGATAATACATGGCTATTAGAATAAAATCTCATAAAGGAGAAATAATAATTATAATTTTCAGGATCAGCTCTTTTGAAGATATCAGCAGTTCCCAGAAAGTTGACATCCTCAGCATTGCGAATTAATTCTTGGAATTTAAAAAATTCTTTTCTTTTCTTTTTTCTTGTCTCAGAAGTATTCCATAATAAGTTATATTCAAGATAATGCAGAGGTTGATGGGAAATAACAATAGGTTTAAAAGGGAGTTGCTTTAAGATTTTCAAGAAATTTTCGTTATGAACTTCTTCAATGAATACTACTAAAACATCTTTTCCAGACTTAAGCTTCAGATCTCCCAACTTGGTAATTTCATTAATTAAACTAAAGTCATAACTAGATAAGTTTATGACTTCATGTGATGAACATAAGTGATGTTGCAATATTGATGGAAAGGTCAAAGTATCATCCAATCCTAATCCCAGTGAAGATATTCCTCCTACTATATAGATTTTATTAGCGTTTTCACATTTAGGTTTCACAATACGTCTATTGTTTTTATCAAAAGAAACGGTGTATTTACGTAATTTCTTTTCATCTAAATATGAAAATGCAGCATCATCAAATAATTTTTTATTACCAATGACTAATGTTGGAGGATCAACAACAAAAGAGCTTGCAGCTCTAAACTCATACAAAACAAATTCTCTTTCACCTGGAGAACTAAATTTTTCTTTTATCTTTTCTCTATTCTCACTAAAAACATTTATGAAGAAATTCTCATCACTTGATCTTGACAAAATACTTTGAATAGCTGGATCAAATCCGAATGATAGATTCTGGTTACTCTTTTTTAAATGAGGTTCAACTTGGTTACTATTTCCAATGTTGAAATTATAAAAATTAAATATCACCAGTAACGAAACAACACTAGATACAATTGAACCCATGAAAAAAAACATAACTGATTTTTTACTAATCATCTTTGATCCCTTCATACATTCCCTTAGCAACTAATCTACTACCCAAGGGTGAAAAGTGAATCTCGTCAATAAAGTATGACATTGCGGTGAAAACTCCTTCATTTTTTAATTGCTCTTTTTTCAATGTATCAAGGCTCGAAACGTACCTAAAGTTATCAAAACCTGAAAACTTAGAAATTACATAACTTCGAAACCTTTCCGGATAATTATCTACAATATCCTTGGTACCAAATCCATATACAAAACCAGGTGATAGGTAACCTGATGGCCCCCATGTAGATACCAAGACAAAATGGTCTGTTTTTGCAAATGCATTTTCAGTGACCAGAAAATCATAGATAACATTTATTTCTTTTTCAAAAGAATTATCTCCAGAGTCATCGTATCTAAAATCGTTTTCACACATTATAAAGAAAATATAATCATATTCCTTCTTCAGTTCTCGTTTTAAATTTAATAAATTATATTTTGTATTATTACCTGCTATACCAGCATTATTAATTTTAAATTTATTGCCAACTAAATTTTGCAGATAACTTGCAATAGTATATTTATCATCAACTCCCATCCCCATAGCAACACTATCTCCGATAAAGAGGGCCTTTTTAGATGAGGTAACTTTTGGATAAGTCACTCTATACCCTTCAGAGTCAGTAGATAATATATACTTAAGATAAGATTCATTTTCTAAATATTTAGTCAATTCTTTAGAGTTGCTTCCACTTTCTATGACAAGGAAAGGAGAATGAAATCTTCCAGCTTGATTGGCATTTAAATAATATGAATCAAATGATTTATTTGGTAATACTCCTATTTCTTCAATTAATTCTTCATCAGTTAATGGCTTGAATAAAATTGGTTCTTTATATTGACTAGATCGTGCTAAATTTAACGTTTGGTTAAACACTGCTTTTCTTTGTCTAAGTTCTTCTAACAGCGATTCTTCAGGTATTCCTCTTATTTCATGCTTGAATGATTCAATTGGAAGTAGATCTCCATATTTTTCATTTAAAGTTAACTTAACCATTTTTTTTCTCATGTCTTCGTCAATCTCTAGGGGCAAATATGGTAAAAATAGTTTTAAAAATAAAATTGGAATTACCAATCCCAAAACCATTGATAAGAAATTAGAGAACTTAGTATCCATTCACATATTATGAATATAAAATCTAAATAAATCAATTTAATTCATTTGAGAAGATATAGATGAAAAGAGCCAATTTTTACATAAATCTAAAAAAATTTTTAAAGCAAGAATATCTTTTTCTCTTGTCTTTTATAGGCTTTTTCCTATTTTCCGTTTTTCAAACCTATCCCGAACTCTTTGCTGGAGACTTCTTTCTCACCGAAGCCGCAACTAACTATTTTAGACACTCTGGAAATTCTTATAAACAAATTTTTATACCCGATATGAACTATATTTCATTACCTCAAAGATTGTTTTCATGGCTTTGTTATTTGTTAGGTATAAAGTTTTCAAACTTATATATAGCCAATTCATTGTTTTCACTTTGCTGGGTATCTTTCTTTTCTGCCTTAATAAACATTTCGATTTATTCTAAAATTTTAAATTCAAAAACGCTTAGGTTAGTAACATCCATATTTTTCTGCTTATCAAGTACATCTTTGAATAAAGCTTACCTAATGTTCACTTTTTATACTTTTATTCCTCTTTATTTGATTTTTGCTTTAATACTAATCAAGAAAGAAATCCAGATCCCGATCCATGCATGGTTAGTGACTCCGTTTATTCTAACTAAACCTCATCTTTTTAGTTTTATTCCAATTTGTATTTATGCACTCATCATTTGTAAAAATAGAGTTACAAAAGCATGGACTTTTATTGCACTTAGTTTTTTTACGATTCAAGTAATATTCACTAAGCCTTTCCATTATTTAAATAAAATTTTACCGCGGTGGCAAGAGTGGCAAAACCATGCATCTACAAGTGAGCTCCATAAATCATCTGCATTATTTTTTATAAATGCATCCATGTCAGAGATTAACTCTCTTTTTTTTGGATTTCTTTCATTCATTAACCCTCTCTATCTTAAATCAATGATTTTGTTTTCTTTATCAATTTTGATATTACTACTAATTTTTAAACATCTTAATAAGAAAAATAGAAAATTATTAGCAATGGCTTTAGTCGTGATGGCCTTCAGCGAGTTCATAAATAGTTTTGGTTCACCTCTGCAATCAACAGTTGAAAAGACTGTTATTAATGACATAGGAACTAGATATGATCTGCCTTCAATTTTCATGAAAATCTTTGCTTTTTCCCTGATAATTCAATTTCTAATACTAAAATCTAGGGAAAATAAATTATTTATTGCTTTAGTATTACCTCTTATCCTCTCAGTAAGTTCACTTGCAAAATCAATACATTCTAAATTTTTCTTTTATGGAAGTAGTATGAAAATCCATAACTTTAACGATGATTTAACAGGTCATCCCCTACAAGAAAAATATTGCAATTACTCACTTGACCAAATATTTTTTTGTAACGATCTCAGAGTAATTATTCAGCAAAGATATGGGAATGATGTAGAGGGTCTAAGTGCTCAAGAGCAAAAAGACAATATCATGACCTATGTACTTAATAAGCAAGCGTATTATTCAGATTGGTTTAGAGAAAATAAATACACAGTCTTATTTAAAGGTAATAAAAAGAAAACTCTTGAACAACGCAGGTATTATCTCAGTACACCCCAAGAAATTGATGAAACTTTAATGATTTATGGATTCTTCCTACGAATAGAGATTAATGATTCAATTAATCAAGAATATAAATTCGAATTAACTTTACCAGCGAAAAAATCTCTATTGAAAGTATCAAGAAGCAAGCATACTCCAAGTGTTATGATCAAATATGTTTTCGATGAACCAATTGCTTATAAAGATCTTTCAACTAATAAACTCAGTATAATTAACAAATATGAATTCATTGAATCACCTCTTCACAACGATGAAATTCTAGTTGAATGGTTTGGAATGTAATTACTTACACATTGAAACTAGATATATTTTTCATCTTACAACAGATCTTATCTATGTATTTCTCTTGCAGACTTGCATAATGACTTTGGAATGACTTTATCTCTTTTCCTAATAAGCATGGCGAAACTAAACAGATTTTAAAACCTAATTCCTTAATATATTGCAACTGCTCCTTAGTTAAAAGTTCACCATCTAGATGATCTACCCATATCCATTGGGCCTTACCTTGAAACATTTCTATATTTTTCAAAGGCTCGTATATGGAAGTTCTGATAGCAAACTTTGAAAAGTTATTTTGAATTAACCCATGAATATTGGGAATACTTAGATCAAGAAAGAAATAATCACTTATATTATATCTATTAAAAAGCATAATTATATCTTGTTCAATATGGAAACTTTTAATATTAACTATTATGGTTCCATGACTGAAATGTTCAAGAAATGATTCTAGGCTATCTCCATTTAAATATGGATCATGAGATAAAATCAACTTATTTTCATATGGTCGAACGTCTATTTCAACACCAAATTCCTTAGGGATTTTCGATAATTCACTAGTCAAATTTACCCTATGAACAATAAACATTACAAAACCTCTCTTAACGTTTCAGATCGACAAGAACTTTACTACATCTAAAGGGCCTTCCATTTTCTTTATAATCGGCTAAACCTTTCAGGTAAGTTGGTAACTCATTCAGAGAAATTTCATGTGATACAAATTTCAAAATATCAATTTCATCGTTTCCAAGAATTTCCAAAGCATCATTCCAGTCATCAGATTCTTTATTTTTATATCTAGAATTCCATACTCCTGAAACTTTTAATTCTTTTCTCAACAACATGGAAACTTTCTTCTTAGGAATTAATAAATCACTTTGAATATTACTCATCCATATTAAATGAGCATTGGCTTGAGCAAGTTCAATTGAGTTATTGAAAAATGGTGGATAACCTGTAGCTTCAATGATAACTTCAAACTTATCTGATTTTTCCAAGAAATGGTTCCAATCTTCTGAGTTTTCAAGAAATGTTTTTTTTGAAATGTTTTCGGAGAACTTTTCAAGTTTATAATCATTTCTGTCAACAACTTCTAAATAAATTGATGGGTTCTTTATCTTAAGCATTTCTGCAATTAAAGATCCAATAAATCCAGCTCCAATCAATAATACTCTTTTCTTCGAATCACTTTCTTCCCATAAATTCGCAATTTTCAATGTATTAATGGCCACACATAATGGTTCCATTAAGGCAGTTTTTTTCTGATCTCTATCATCTGATATTAAAAGATTCCAGGACTTCACTGAAATATACTTGCAAAAACCTCCATCATTTCTGGAACCATAATATTTATAATCTTGGCACTTTGCATATTCTTCGATCAGACAACTAGAACAAGTAAAGCATGGCAGTAAGGGGAAAACTGCCACATTATCTCCTATATTAAACTCATCAACATCTTTGCCAACTTTTAAAACTGTTCCGGAGAATTCATGTCCCATTACGAGAGGATAAAAGTACGCTCCTGAGAAATGGGATCGAGCTACATCTGAAGAGCATACTCCAGCATATTTGACTTCTATAATGCATTCATCACTAGGCAGTTCAAATTCTTCGAGTTCTCTATTGTGGATTAATTTTTTATTTTCACTTAATATGACTTTTTCATTTTCTAATTGCATTTTCTAATTCATCCCAATAACGATGGTTTTGATCTAAACTATCTTTGCTTATATCTTTGAATTTATCAAACTTTAATGAAACTTCATTTTTTAATTCAGCATAGTTTAAATTCTTTTTATTTTCCCAAAATGAATATTCAGCATAATCTTCTGGAGTACCAAGGCAGATAAATTTATCAACAAATGGCACATATACCTTTAAATTTTCTTCTAACATGTAATTTAAAACCAAGCTAACATAAAATTCATTCAACTTCTGGATCGGATCTTTTATATATTGAGAGGCAAATTTTTCAAATAACTTATAACTCTTGAAGTAATAGATCCCTGTAGAGGCAGGTTCTTCAATTCGATTATTAGTAAATGATTCCTTTTCTCGCAATTCTTGCATCATAGAGTTTTCATCCATTTTCATATAGGCATAATAAGTTGAACCAAATGAAGCAGGATGAAAGCCACTAAAAGCTGGAACAGCTGCATCGGGTTCTAGAAGTCTAAGAGCTTGTAAAAACTTTGAATAATCCCACACAACAAATAAGTCACAATAAGTAATAATTATCGGTCCATCTACATGATCAGATAAATTCAGCGCACTCCAAACAGGACCTTTGTCATGGTCATCAATCCAAAATATTTTTTTTTTCTTGCTTAATTCTATCCAAACATTTCAAAATTGGTATTGAAAAATGTTCTTTTTGAGAATTTGAAAATATAAAGTAAAATTTATCATTAACACCGAACATATCAACAATATTTTCTAGTATTGATTTACCGTAAAAATCTAGTAAAAACTTTGGTTGCTTAATTCCTTTTTTTAGAAATCTTTTTGATTTCCCAGAGCAAGTAACAATAACATTCATACTTGGAGTGCATCTTTCCAATAATCAACTGATTCTTTTAATATTTTCACAACTGTACTATCGGCTGGTTCTCTTTCTCTAAAACTATGCTCTAAAATTAATTCACTATTCACATTCCCAGCTTCTTTTAAAACTTTCAGAACTTTAGCAGCTTCAATTCGACCCTTTTGATTAAATTCATCCGTGAAAGGGTAATGGCCACTTTTATTTCCTAAGCTCTGTTTTAAATGAATAATTGGTGAGCAGTTCCCAAACTTTTTTAACCATGCATAAGGATCGGTATCATCTGGGTTTTTAGATGCTAAGTCACCATGATCAACATCAAGACAAATCTTGAAATCAATGGGTGCGTTTTCGTTTACATCTACATAAAGACGTTCACATTCTACTAATGTTTCAGCTTGCTCTCGAGTAATAGACATAGGCTCAAACGTTAAAAACTCTAACCCTTTCTTTTTTGCATACAATCCTACTTTATGCCAATTTTCTATATTTTGAGCTCTTCTCTCTTGCCTTTTCTTAGGATCTCTATCATCTTCCATGGTAAAAATCCCAAAATGAGAGCCCATGCTTTTTGCACCAACATCTACACTGATATCAATAAATCGCTTAAACCATTCAATCCAATAATTTTGAATACTTTTATCCGGATGAGCTAAGTGATTTACCCTAGTGAAAGCACCAGTAAACGTACTTTCAATTGATACATCAAATTTATTACATTGATTATTTATTCTTTGTACTTGCTCTGAAATAATTTTATCTGGGTATTGCGGATTAATCATATCAGCAGTCATTTGAGCAAAACGAAGATCAAGATCACTTCCAATAATTGAAACCCACTCTTCAGGAGTTGCATAACGATTAACAGCGAAACCAGTATTAAGCCCTAGTCTGTAATTCATAATTTAGATACAACCTTTTTTATTTTTTCAAAATTAATCTCTAGAAGTTCATTCTGGATAAATAATCCACTTGAGCCTAGAACAAGTGATGTGGCACCATTTTTAAGGGCCAAGGGAACATTTTTTATATTCATATTGCCATCAGCTTGAATAAAAACTTTTTTATTTTTTTGTTCAATTAATTCAGCTAGCTCTGCGATTCGTTCAAAAGAACCAACCTTTAGAACTTGTCCCTTAAATCCCGGGTTTACACATAATAGATTGAAAAAGCCAACATTATCTAGAAATCTTGAAACTGTATTTATTGAAGAATTTGGAGAGAGTGCTAATCCAAACAAAACACCTCGATCTAAAAAATACTTTTGACACTCATCGACGTTAATTTCTGATTCTATATGAAGACTTACCATATCTCCTGGTCGCAATTGGAAAGTATCTAAATGATACATGGGGTTTTTAACCATAAAATGAAAATCACATGCAATACCTGTCTGAGATCTTATTTGCTTAATTATTTCAGTTCCAAAGGTAAAGTCTTTGGCAAAATATCCATCAATAATATCTATATGCAAATAGTCTATTCCAATCTTTTCTAATTCTAACAATTGATCTTTTAGATTAAAAAAATCACAACACATCAACGATGCAGAATAATATATCTTGTTTGTGCTCAATATTTACTCATTGAATAAGGTCACTTTCATACATTCACCCTTCAGTGAAAACTCTATTGCTTCGTTGAATTTATTCATTGGAAATTTATGTGTAATTATATCGTCAAAATTAATTTTTCTAGATTCTAAAAGCTTTAAAGCTCTTTTATGCTGTTTCGGCGTAGAACCATGTGATCCAGTCAAGGTGATTTCCTGATAATGTAAGTAATTTGGTGAAATAAAAATATCTTTTGCTAAATTTTTTGGAATTCCACCAAAAAAATTTAAAGTACTACCATGCCCCACAAAATCTAATGCCATTTTCTGAGCATCAAACGAAGAGCAGGCAGTGAATATTAAATCAGGCGAATTTCCTTTTAAATAATTGGAAATACTTTCCTTAGGATTAACTTCATCTGTTAAACTAATGGTATGGAACTTAGAATTATTTTTTATATGATTTAATCTATATTTATTAAAGTCACATAAAATAATATCTTCAAATCCTAAATATTCACCATAACGTGCTAGCATATATCCAATAGGCCCAGCTCCCAAAATAACAAGTCCACCTTTAAACGTCTGTGAATTGAACTTTTCAAAACCATTTATACAACAAGCTAGAGGTTCAGCTAGAGATGCGATTTCAAAACTAAGATCATTTCCAAATGTAGCAATAGGTACATTTGTAAGATTCTCAAAGTTAACCTCAATAGATTCAGCAAAGCCCCCTGCAACCTCATGTCCAAAAGCCTTATCTTCCGTACATCGTTTTCCAGACAGACAATGTCTACATTTCCCACAAGCGATATCAGCTCCAATAGATACCTTATCGCCAACTTTAAATTCGGAATATGTTCCAGAAATATCCTGAATAATACCTGAGATTTCATGACCCAAAACTTGATCTTCTTTTATCCTAGGACTCTTTTTAATATGGTTTTTTAAATCAGAACCACAGATTGAACAATTTTTTATAGAAATATTTAAACTCATATTTTCCAGTTTTTTAATATAGCCACACAATTTGATAATATTTAAAAATATAGCCAACAATGCTCATCAGCACTCAGAATAAAAATTCATGTAATCTAACAAATTTATCATCAAGTTAAATCTCTCAATATTTTCAACTTAATTTGATAAAAACTCAACCTAAAGCTTTACTTTATCATTTGAGACTTGATTTCGAAACTTTCTTTAATTATCACCCAGGAAAACTTAATTTTTGAAATTAGACCTGTATTCCATGTTGGCTTCTCTTGATACCGTTCATTAAAGAATACAGGAAATCGAATAATATCTATTCCCAAAGCTTCACATCGAACTAAACAGAATAACTCAAGTCCGTAGCCATCTGGAGCTAGCGAGAGATCAGGATAAAATGATTTATGAAAAACATTTGGCTGTGCAAATATATCATAAATTCTCATCTTAAATAGAATAGATTCAAAAAGGGACATCCCGCCAGTAAATACAGTTTCACTCAATGGTCTTTCTTTTCTTTCACCCTTGACTAGTACCTTTGTGGGGAAGTTATTTTCTTTCAATAGCTTATATGCAGTTAATAGATCTTTAGGATCTGTTTGTAGATCAGCATGGGTCCAGCCAATATATTCTCCAGTGGCAACTTTAAGTCCCTGTTTTACCCCATATCCATATCCAAGATTTTTCTCAACATATACCTTTTTTACAAATTCTTTTCTAATTGAGAGAATTTTACTTTTAGTGCTATCACTAGAGCCGTTATCAACTAAAATGAGTTCTAGATCAAATTCTAATGACAGAGACTCAAATTCTTCAACTAATTTATTGATGTTACCACTCTCGTTAAAGCACGGAATCACTACACTGAGCTTCATAATATATCCTTCACATAGATCATATTCAAATGTATCATAAAGCGGATAAACTTCTCCAATAATTTGAGGTATTTATTAATAAAGATAATTTAGTTAACGATATTCTTAATAAGTTCGATCGTGATTCTATCTTATTAGTAGGAATTGATGGTCCGACTGCCTCTGGAAAAACTACACTTGCAAATTCTCTCGTTAAAAAACTTAGCAAATCTGAGGGGGTTAACTCTGTATTTGCCTTTCAACTTGACTGGAGTTTACAAGATAGAAAAATAAGAACAAAAGATCTTCAAGTTTTAAAAAAGTATCCCTTTTCTTTTCCATTTGAAGCTGAATTTCACATGGACATGCCATTAATTGAAAAATTTATTATTGAAGTTCAAGACTTCAAAGAAACATTGGTTTTGGATAAATCTATTGAGATTGAAAATATTAACTTAAAAAACTTATATAATCGTGATGATAATGGTTCCTGTACCGGTTCTGTAGATTTTAAGTTAGAGCGTGGAACAATAATTTTCTTAGAAGGCCATTATACTTTAAGAAGCGAGTTTCATAAATATATCGACTTTAATATTGTACTCCTTGGTGATAAAGAAGAATTTTTAAACAGAAAAATTGATCGTGTCAAAGGTTATAGATCACCAGATGAGGCCATAGACTATTATTGGAAAATAGATATTCCATCTTTTAAAAACCATTTAAACCGATTTGCTCATCTTGCAGACCTTATTATAGAAAATACAGATTACTATAATCCCGTATCATGTAAACGAGTTGATAAAAAAAATGAAACTATCTCTAGCTTTTTATCAACTGATAAAAGAGAGTATCAGCTACCTCCTATTAATTCTTTGGAAGATCTTAGAAGTTTCTTTTCATTTTCTGACATTGGAAACGTTGCACTAATCAAACTTGAAAATTTCATCAAGGAAACAATCTTTTTTGATAAGGTCGTTGGTAATAATTTCCAAGCAAGTATAAAAAGAGAAAACAATAACTTTTCAGACCAATTAGACAATCTCTTAATTAAGAAAAACTTACAATTCAAAAAAATTAAAAATAATTTCCACCATATATATAGGCGAATTCTACCAATAACATGGGCAAGGATTTTAGAATCTCCAGGAACCAATTTCAATATCATTGTTTTACATAAATTTGATAAACTCGAAATAAATATTTTTTGGGCAGGAGGACAACGAACTATCAACTTGAAGAGACCATTTGCACAGATTGAATCTTCCGTGAATACTCTTCACTCTAACTTGCCAGATCACTTGCCATTTAATAAGGGATTAGAGCTAAAAGTCTTCACTCCAGATAAATTTCTATCTCCTAGCTTTTGTAGAGATTTCTCAGTTTCTTTCGACTTATCTCAAAATTATTTAACTCCTCTTTATCACTTTATGAAATTTTTGAAGTCAGATGGATTGTTAATTATGAAAATTGATTTATATAAAGAAGCAAATTTTTATAAGGATGTCGCTGAAGCCGTTGGAGGTTTAACCTTATTAAAAGGAAAATATTTGTTTATTTGTAGATCCGGATCAAATGAATTTATGAGATGCTTTATGTCATTTTCTAAAAGATGGTCATCATTTGAAAAAGATTATTCGATCTTCGAACAAGCTAAAGCAAGTTCTGACCTATTAAGTTTAGAACTTGCAAAAGAAGCATATGAGTATTTTTCTAAATCCCCCCTCTTTTTACTTAAAGATAATTCTTTATTCTTTGATCATAATATTTTCACAAATTCTACAGACTTAGAGTCTGTGACTATTGAGTCTCTCAAACACTCAAATCCATTAATCAGAAAATTAATATTTGATTATATTAATTATTATTTCCCTTCAATTAAATTAAAATTAGAAAACCACGAAATATCCATGGAGCAACTCACTTCTTCCTACCCATCTAGCTTTGAAGATATTTACCTTTGGATACAGTTAAGAGAAAAATCCGAAGCTCTTCTAGCAACAAATACTTATGATATTTCTCCGGATGATTCAATTGATGCTACTGCTTATCTCTCACATGCGTTCAAAGAGTCAATCCCTTGTGCTCTTCAATCATCATTAAATGCAATAGGTCATGATACAGATTTAGAAAATGGTTACTTAGAATTAGACAATGGTCCAATTGATTTTCCAGATTCAATATACAAAACTGTACGTAAAATTAAAGTTGAACATGGATTTAAAAATGGACTATACACAATTGGCCTAGATCATGTTGCTGCAAACAAGGATAAACCTAGAGGAAGAGCTCAAAAGTTCCTCCATCATTTAAACTCTACAGGCTTGATAAAACATTATGTACAAGATGGATCTAACCTTTTTGATGCTAAAGATGAAAGCTCTGAAGAGTTAGCGAAAGCATATAAAAAAATAATAGATTTTAATTTGTCTTTAGAGGACCCTAAAGAACTCACTCACTTATTAGACTTAGAGATCTGCACAGGTGAATTAAATTATATTGAAAATACAGGGAAGACGTTTATACCGACTGTTGAACATATGAATATATTTGTTGATTGTTTTCATGAAGCAATTCAAGAGAAGAATTTAACACATCTTGCTTGTAAGCCAATTCTCTTTATTGGTAACCTAGGAACAACTCACCATGGTGCCGATGAATCTGAAGTAAGTATCGATGCTGCCAAAGACTGGAACCTAGTATTACAAAAAAGAAATTTTATTAGTCCGGTATTGCATGGAACAACACAATCCAGTACTCAAATTTTAACTAGAGCTTCTCAATATTGTGCAAAAATCAATATTGCTGGAGACTTATTATATAATTTTGTTAATAATTTGCCTGAAGGACTCAGGTCAAAACTTGGTAAAAAGAAAAAAGATTACAAACTATATATCAAGGATATAAGATCTGAATTGAGATTACTCAGTCATACTGATCTCATAAAAATCAAAAACTCTCTAACTGAAATTTATTCCAGTAAACTTAAAGCAATCAATGCTCCAAATCTTTCAAGTGCTTCAATTAATTTCTTTCAAGAAAGATATCCAAGACTAACGAAGCAAGATGCCAAAATTGTAGCAAATGCAATTAAGCTAAGAATAGATAATCAAGTTAGTCTGAGCACACTACCAATCATAACAAGTCTAGGAAATCATTTCGTTCCATCAATGATAGAAGTTCCATTCAATGAATTTAAAGAAATTGTACCTAAACTAGTTGAAGACGGAACAATCTATTTTCATATTGACGTAGGAGATGGGAAGTTTATTTCTAGAGAATTTTCTGGCTTAGAGAAAATCACTTACCTAAAAAATAATTTTCCAGAAATGATAGTTCACTGCCATATAATGGCAGAAGAACCCCATCTTAAGAAAACCGGTGAAAATAAATCACTTCTTGAACAATACATTGATTCAAAGTCTGATAAAATTGCCATTCATCAAAGATCATTCAAAAACATTGAGGATTATCACAAAAGTATCGAACAAATCAAAAATGCGGGTTTGATCCCAGGCATCATCATCGAAACAAGCCAAGAAATCAACCAAGAGTTCTTCGATTTCATTTTAGATAAAAAGATTGAATGGGTATTAGTCATGGGTGTACCGATTGGATACGGAGGCCAAGAGTTTCATTATGAAGCCTTAATAAAGTTAAAAGCTCTTAATACATATTTTAAAAAGGTCGATTATAAATTACTGATAGAAGCCGATGGTGGCTTGAATGAGAAAAATTTATTACTCTGTAAACAAAGTGGTGCTCAACTACTTTCTGGCTGGTCAATAATAAGAGATAAAAACACTGAATTAATTTTAAAAAAATTATCAAGAATTAAAGATAGCTTAAGTCAAGATGGATAATCTTAATTATGGATTAATTATTCCGATGGCAGGCTTTGGATCAAGGTTTAAAAAAGCTGGGTATGCAACTTACAAACCATTTATAAAGATCAAAGATAAGTTCATGATTGATTATGTCTTAGATAGTTTTCAAGATGTTAAAAATAAATATATCATAATAAATCCGAATTTATTGACTCTCGAGCAGAAAAGCTACTTACAAGATATTAGAAAAGTAACATTAATCGAAATTGAACCACATATTCTTGGGCCCGCTTACAGCATATTCCAAGCTAGGAAATCACTCCCTACAAATCTATCCTATTTCATCTCTTATTGTGACATCTATTGGACCTGGGACTTTGAGGAGATGAAAAAAAATATCAACGGCAAAGATGGAACTATCTTTACACGACAGCAATTCCACCCTCACCTAGTTAAAAATAACTTTTCAGCATTTTGTAGGATCGATGAATCGGGCAAGGTACTTGAAATAAAAGAAAAGAGTTCTTTTACAAAGGACTGGATGAATGAACCGCTCTCAATTGGAGCATTTTTTGTTAAAGACGCTCTGAAACTAATTGAGAGTATTGAAAAACTCATCCAGAATAAAGAAATGGTGGGTATTGAGTATTTTCCAAGTCTCATTTTTAATTACCTAATATCTTCAGATTTTAACATTAATTCCTACGATATAGATTTTTTCATTCATTGGGGCACCCCAGAACAACTTGAAGACTTTCAAAGATGGGATGAAATCTTCAAAAACCACTTTATTAGAGAAAACAGTACTGCCAAAAACAAAATCAACTCAATAATGATTATGGGAGGCAAAGGTGAACGTTTGTTAAATGTAAGTAATCAAATCAAACCACTTATCCCAATTTTTGAACGACCGATGTATAAATATATTCTTCAAGCATTCAAAAGTAAATTTTATGAAGTAATTACAACCAATCAAATAAGTAAGAAACTAGATGAAAAAAAAGAAAACCTTATAAATATTGGCGAGCTCACTTCTTCGCCCTATGAAACTATTTCGAAAGGATTAGAAAAATCCAAAATTAATAATAACTTTTTATTATTATCATGTGATGCCTATTGTGACTTTGATCATAATTTATTTCAAAATTTCATAGATCAAAACCGGCCCGATGTTGTAATACTCACCTTCACTCCCTCCCTTTTACAAACTAAATACCTAGAGCACTATACGCACGTAAGTATAACTTCCAACATTATCACAGATATTCATATAAAATCTAAGTCAAATCCCAATGACAAAGGGCTTGCTGGACTCTTTTGGTTCAAAGATAGTAAAATCTTATCTCAGAAAATTGAAAACATCCCTCAAGGAAAAGAAATATCAATAGATCATATTTTAAAATCTTCTCTCGGTGGAAGTAATAAAATAATGTCATATGAAATCAATAACTATGTTCACCTTGGAACAGAACTAGAATTCAAAGAATTTACTTTCTGGAATAGATATAGAAAAATCATTAGAACCGACCAACCAATTGATTAATGAATATAATTCAAAAAACATTATTGCAGTCTAAGTCACTATTTACGAAAGAGTTACGGTTTTTTCTCATATTTTTTATCACCATATCAATGAATTATTATCAGACAAACCAAGAAATCTTATCAGGTGAATTTTATTTCTATGAAGCTGCAACTAGATTTTTCTTTCAATCATACCTAGGCTTCAAACAATTTCTGATTCCTGATTTTAATTATATCGCTCTCCCTCAAAGAATTTTCTCTTTCCTTTGTGCCATACTAAAAGTTCCACATTTGTACATACCTTATTTTTATTCATGGTTTACAATTATTTCTATTTCTTTTTTCACATCACTGTTTAGCCTAACTCGATTCCGCAACTTAATTCTAAATGATAATATTCGTATGACTTTCTCTTTCCTTTTCATTTTCATTGGATCTACATTTATTAAAAACTATTTAGATTTCAGCTATTATTACATAATCCCATTTTCTTTAATTCTGTTACAAATTATAATTTCACCCATTTTCAAAGTCTCAAGTTGGATCTGGATAATATCGGTATTCGCTCTTTCCAAACCTTTTTGTTTAATTTTCTTTCCATTTTTAATAATCATTCTTTTCATGAAAAGATCTTTCACTATTAAAGCATGGATAACATTTAATTTATCTCTTCTATTAATTCAAATTCTCGAGACAAGTCCGATTTATTTCGTCGCTAAAGAAGTCCCAAGCTGGCACCAAACTGAATCTTCGAGTTTTTTATATAGTTCTCTGCCGCATTACTTTAAGGCCTTAGGTCTAGAAATTTCATCTATATTCTTCAGTGGTAACTTTGTTAATCTATTGAATTCAAGTAATTTAAAAGTAGCATCTTTTACAATCATTACTATTGTAATTTTATGCTCACCTGCAATAATTCCTTCAAAGAGATCAATTAAAGTTAAATATTTCTACTGCCTCACTTTCTATTTACTGATCCTATTTGGCTCAGAATTTGTAGCTAAGTTTGCAACTTCAATGGATAGTCTCGATCAAATACAAGTTAATGATATTACACATAAATATGATATTTGGTCCATCTTCTCTAAACTCTTCATTTTTGCGTTCTTTATAAACGCTATTTTTGAATTAAAAAATAAAAAAGTTTTTAAGTTTTTTGTTTTCTCTTTATCTCTTGGAATATTTTTCACGTCATCTCTCTATTCAAGTATCAAAAATAATTTCTTTTATGGAAATCAAATCAATATTTATAGTTGGAGAAATTATCCAGTTCAAGGCATTCCTCACGAATCAAAGTATTGCAACTTAGTTTATCATTCAGTATTTTACTGCCATAAACTAAGACCTCTACTACAAAACATAGAAAACAATGATACATTCCCTGAATTAAAAGGAAACGGAAGTTTTCTATTCAATCTCGTTTATAATGAAAATGGTTTTCCCTTGGGTGGTATAGAAATAGACGAAAATTACCAAGAGAAATGGATTGAAAATAAATATAAAGTTGAAAAAATTGCAATTCCCTATATTAAGCCTAAAATAAATGAAAATTACGAATTATTTAGCACTATAAGAATGAAGGATGATGATATCTATGGCTTTATGGTGCGTTTAAACCCTAATCAAAATTTAAATTTAAATCTCAAAATTACACTTTCCCATGGTCAAGAAGTATTGAAATCTCATTCAGCCCAAATAACGAAAGAGAACCGAGAAGTATTTATTCAATTTAAACTTGAGAATAAAATCAATTATAATCAAATCAAAAACTTACGACTTTCACTAAATCAAAGTGTTCCAATCCCTATAACCAATAATCAAATTGCTGTTGAATGGTATGGTGAATAAGTGTTAAGCTGTTTTTTATGAAAGAAAACTTTAATCCTCTTCATAACTAACTTCTATTTAGATCAAGCTTTAATTTAATACAGATTGCCCTTATAAAAGAATCCATTTATGCTTAAATTCAACATGAAAAATCGTCTTATGTTTGTATCATCAATCTTACTTTCAATCTTTGCATCTAAGATATATTTACTAACACTCGAAAATCTAGTTCCAAGGTACAGTATTTACAACCCTGAAGGATTATCAAATTGGGTCTTTGTCGAAGAAAGTCTAAAAAACCTTCCCGATCGTGTAAATCTAGTATTTGGCGATTCAACTTCAGCCCCTGCATTCAGACCCAAAATTCTTGGAAAAGATTGGATCAATTTATCAATCCAGGCCACATCTCCTGCAAGTATATTAACCTTTATTTCTAAAATACCAGATAATAAAATCAACACTATCTTGCTATCATATTCTGAATTTAATTTTGATCACAACTTAAATAATCCATATTTTGAGACAATTAACCCTAATAGTCTACCCTCTTTCAAAAACTATTTTATAAATATTATTCCCGAGATATTAAAAATGAAAGATTCAAAGAAACTAATCGATGAAACAATGGAATTTTTCTTATCTAGAGTGAGCTACATTTTCTCACAAAAGAGAACAATTAAACATTATCTACCGAAGTGGAACTTCCTTCATCTTCCTTCACCACATCATCTGAAAAATTTTTCAATTAATAAAAAGGATTCAAAAAATCTATTCACTAGAAGACTCAAACTAGACAATGAAGACCGAGGCTATATCAACAGAGAATTTCAGTTAAAAAAGGAAGAAGTAGGAGATGCCAATCAGGGTCATGATATATTTATCTCCTCTCAATATATGAGAAACATTGTTAATAAATTAATATCAAAACTATCAAAAAAATCTAAATGTGTTTTATTAATCGAGAAAGCACAACATACAAACAACATATATCAGAAATATTATTTACAGAATTTGAATTCTTACTATCAACTTCTAAGTGATATAAGTGAAAAATTTAATAATGTATACTTCTTAAAAAAACCCCAAGTTTTTCCATCTAAGTTTTTTGCTGATGGCCATCACTTAAATGCTGAGGGTGCTACCAAATCTTCCCATCAATTACGCCAATATCTCAAGAAAGTATTCAATAAATGTCAAAGCTAATACCTATCATCCCTATTATTTTTATATGCATACTAAGCTTCATCAAATATGAAGAGGATAAAATTTGTAGCGACTTTAATATATGGCCAGAACCTGAAGTTGAACAATGGGATAGTTGGACTAGAAAATATTGGACATGTGACGACACGCTTAATCTAAGTAAAGATCAAAGAGATTGCTTTTTCAAGGGTGAATCTTGTCCTGACCATGTCATCGAACTCAAACACTCCTGTAAATTACCATTAAATGAGCAAGAAAAAGAAAATTGCCTACTTCAGGCTGCAGCAATTAAGAAAACAGATTTCCAAAAGTCATTCACATTAAAGTATCTTCTATGTTCATCTGGAACAGAAAAAATAAATCGATTATCTTGTTACCTTCTTCATCCAATGTTTCTAGAACAAATGCATAACGACGAATTCTTACTATCTATATGTAAAGATTATAATTTCAAAACACTATGCAGAGAACTTGCAACTTACAACCTAGCAAAGGAAGATATTAACGACAAATATCATAACCTTTTGAAGGAGACATGCGAACAAAATGATGGCAAGAGTTGTCATCTGATGGAATATTTTAAAAAGGTGAAGCAATGATTTTCTCTGATAGTTTTTTCATCTTCATTTTCATCCCTTTGTTTTTACTTATATTTTATTCACATCAAAAAATTCAAAAGATTAGTATCATCCTGTTTTCGTTTTTATTTTACTACGCTTTTAATCCTCAAGTACTCGGTTTTTTCCTCATCCCATTCATATTATTAAACTTTGTATTTTACCGTTTTAATATAGAAAAAGCATCCATCATTATTTTCAATTTATTCTTTTTGATATTTTTTAAATATCAAACTATATTTTTCGATCTTTCTCCCGGGAAATTATTTCTTTTTGGAAGCTATACTGCTCCTATGGGAATAAGCTTTATTACATTCCAATTGATATCTTTCATAGTGGATAATAAAAAAAGTGACTCTAAAATTTCAGTCTTAGATTTCTTTAATTATTTTACTTTTTTCCCACAAATGATTGCAGGTCCAATTTGCCGAAAAGCCGATCTTTTGCATCAAATTACATCGATTGGAAAAAGTTATAATTTTTCTTCTTCAAATTTCTTAAAAGGTAGTCTGATTTTCACGATAGGAGCTATAAAGAAAGTAGTTATTGCCGATAATATCGCAAAGTATATAGACCCATTTTTTTCCAACCCAGCAAGTTCTAATATTTCTGCATGGGTTTCAACTCTAGGATACTATTTACAAATTTATTTTGATTTCAGTGCTTATGCTGACATGGCAATTGGACTGGCCCTATTAATTAATATAAAACTTCCTGAAAATTTTCTTGATCCGTTAAAATCTCAAAGTATCACTGAATTTTGGAGAAGATGGCATGTAACTTTATATATATTCTTTAAAGAATATGTTTATAAGCCATTCTTGAGATCTAACATCTTAAATAGTTTAAATATTGAAACAAAGAAAAGCCTTGGAATGATCTTAATATTCATCACTTCAGGAGCATGGCATGGTAATGGTCTTAACTTTCTTACTTGGGGTGCAATGCATGCTATTTATATCCTAATAGGAAAGTTCAATATCATTAAAGTTCAAAATAAAATATTTAATAGAATCAATATCTTTATTCTTTGTTATCTATCCTTTATTCCTTTTAGATGTATAAATTTCCAGGATACAACGACTGTCACTAAATTATTATTAGATCTTGAATCAATCACTAAAATTTCAGCTGATCTAAACTTCTTTTTTTTCCTATGTGGGTTAGTCATTTATAAAATAATCTTCCCTTATTCTCGGGATTACTTGAAAAAATTAATTACATTTGTAGAAAAAGATCAAAAATTGTTTCATGTATTTTACTTTTCAACTTTAGCACTTTTACCAGCAATATACTTACTTCTATTTTATATAGCAGCCGGATCACAGAAACCATTTATTTATTTTGCTTTTTAATTCAGATCACAGATTACCATTTGTATTTATATAAAAGATACAATTAAAATCGTCATAACAATTGGTAGCAACCTCTCGCTTATAAATTCTTTCAATTTTGTTTTTCAGCTCAAGTGAACCTAAGATATAATCGATATTTTCAAAATCTAGATTTAGATCTAAATTCTCATCATTAGGATCATAAAATTGTCGAACATCACGTCTATGCTCTTCTAACATATCCCAATCAAAACTATAATATACTAATAGCCCCGGAGAGGATAAATAACTTTTCTGCCCTGCTAATGTAACTGCTGATGTATAAGGTCCATATGTATCTCCATCTTCATCGGTAGGCAAAAGCACTCTTCCAACCTTAATATTTTCTAATTCTTTAAAGTAAAACCTGAATGGTTCTTGCAGCCAATAGTATCCCTCATAATGAGAATAAGTATTTTCTTTTTCGAAAGTATAACTTTTGTAGGCATAGATAGTAGATAGAAAGAAAAGTACTCCATAAACAGGACAGAATAAATACCTATACAAATTATGCTTCCCTTTTAATTTAGAAAATAAAATTGGAACAGTACTTACTAATCCACCAGAATATATCCATCCCCACCATTTCATAGTTGAGTTAGATCTTGCTACATAACCTTCACTAATTTCTTGAACATATAAATTATCTGAAAATATCAGTAAACCTAATCCAATTATTGCCCAAAAAAATCCTAACGATTTCTTTTGCTCTAAGATAAGTAGTGAAATACATCCTATCAAAAGTGGCCAAAAGTGCATATATCCGGCAAAGTCCGGCAACGAAGTGCTCCAAGCCAATGTCCTTTCTGGCAACATCCGGCAATGATTATTTACGTTCATAAGCTGTATTTGGCCCTTTTCCAAGTTTAGTCAAATAACCACCCTCAACTAACTTAGACAAATCATTTCGGGCAGTTTTCTCAGATATCGTATTCTCAAAGAATTT
>ENA-ORXM01002486-ORXM01002486.1-marine-metagenome-genome-assembly--contig:-NODE-2486-length-21309-cov-3.443764_pt1 | contig 21309 bp, 16 predicted proteins | sample MGYA00237867_ERZ511480 | MGnify/ENA primary metagenome ERZ511480 (study PRJEB26309, sample SAMN06266103) | marine metagenome | isolation source: Algal blade | place: United Kingdom:Sidmouth, United...
TATCTCCCAACCAAGCACCAGAAACTATTTTGCTCAAAGCAGCCGCTATACAAAACAAACTATATAGTGTTGCTCAAATTCCACCTTTGATTCCTTCAAAATCAGGACAAACTGCTCCAGAAGAAACCTTAGATTATTGCCATAATCAACGAAGATACCAACTCCAATATATCTTAAAACATCGATATGATGAAATGCTAATTGAATTGTTAGATTTATTAAAAGATCGATGCCAGATTATAGTTCCTGACTTACTCCCAGAACTACTCAATTATGGTACAAAGCGTCCGCACACTCAAGCCTTTATTATTGCTTGTATTGGTAATAGAGGACATTGGCTTGCACAATTTTCAGAGGTGTGGTCTTACGCACAAATAACAACAGCAACAGATGATATCTTTTTTTATGGTAATTATGAAGAACGATTAAATTTCCTTCGCAAAGTCCGCACAAACAAATCTACTCACGCAATAACATTATTAGAGCAAGTTTGGGATAGCGAGAGTTTTAATACCAAAGCTAGTTTCTTGAAAGTCTTAGCACTCAACTTAAGTGCTGCTGATGAATCTTTTTTAAATGCTGCTCTTGAAGACAATCGACAAGAAGTACGTAGCCAAGCGGCTATTTTGTTGGCACTAATTCCAACCAGCCAATTGGTTCAACGAATGCAAGATTTAGTAACAACCTTAATTACTTTTGATGCAAAAAAAGAAGACATCTATGTAGAACTGCCTGTTTCTTGTACCACACAAATGAAAATAGATGGCATTGCTCCACGTCAAATTTTCATTAAAGATCACGGTCCCAAAGCGAATCAATTGGCACAAATTATTGCCAAAATACCACCTGAATGGTGGGAGAAAACCTTTTCTCAGAATCCACAACAATTATTACTATTAGCTGCCAAAACAGAATGGAAAAATGTATTTGTTTGGGGCTGGGCGATGGCTGCTAAGAATTTCCAATCCCAAAATTGGATTGTTGCTTGTCATCGTTTCTATTTAGATACTTTTTTTAAACACAACTGGTCTAATTTTTCTATAGACTTTCTATACCAAGATTTACCTAATGATTTATTTAACACCTTAGCTGGGGAGTATTTAAAAACTGATAATCGTCCTACCTTATCAGACGATCATCCTATTGTTTCTTTTTTATTAGCAGAAGGTCAATCTTGGAATGAAACGATTACCAAAAAGATTATTCAACGCATTAAAAACACCATTGAACAAGATACCTATGTTTTTCATTGGAGTATCAAAGCCGTTATCAAAAGAGCCGCCTTTTCAATTCCTCCTCAATTATACCATCTAGTAAAAGAGGGTTGGCCCACTCAATCTCATGGCTGGCATTCTTGGCAAAAAGAAGTAGATGCTATGTTATCTATTCTGAAAGTTCGTCAAGAAATTTTGACTCTAGAAAATGACTTACTCTAGTGTTTATTTTATTACAGTATTAAAACAAGCTTGAAAACGCTCTTAAAGTCAATAATTCTTCTTCATATTCTCCTTGAATCAATGGATATACATCTACATAACGCACTTGTGTCATTGTATTGTATTCCCCTATACTGTGGTCTAAATAAATTAGCGCTGCAATTCCATAACGACGATCTTCCTTTTTATACCCTTTACAATAGATTTTTACATCAAACTGTCCTGTTTCTGGCACAATAGAATAACGCAACAAAATCTCATCTTCTTCAAATTGAATACCATCCACTATTGCTGGCAAAAAACCAATTGCTTGCCGATATTTACAAGTTTTCCAACCTGTTATCACAGGAAAAGCATCACATAATTCTTCTACCCAAGGAATGCCTTCTTTTCGACCATCACAACTAATAATCAATATATGGTCCCCATTTTCTTCTACTGTTAACTCTGGAATTAACAAATCGCAGTAAGCTTCTAGTTCTGTACAAAGATCTTCATAAGGCTGAGGATTTGTAAAATCGCTTTTCAAAAACTCCTCTAAAGACAGCTTATGGTTTGCCAACCAAATCCAAAAATCAATCGCTTCCATTCAAATTCTGTCTACTTACTTAAATTTCTGAATTAATAGATTCCCACAACATATCTTTTAGTTCAGATATGCCCATCTGTGCTACAGAAGAAATAAAAATTGTCGGAACACTTTTTGGCAGTTCTGCTTTTAGTAGTTCTTTCAATTCTTCATCTAAAATATCAGCTTTGGTAATAGCTAGAATATGTGGCTTGTCTAGCAATTCTTCATTATACTGCTGCAATTCATTTACTAAAATCTTGTATTCTTTAGCAATATCATCACTATCTGCAGGAACCATATACAACAAGGTTGCATTTCGCTCTATATGCCTCAAAAAACGATGTCCAAGACCTTTTCCTTTGTGTGCATCTTCAATGATTCCAGGAATATCTGCCATTACAAAAGAACGATTGTTACGATAACTAACCATTCCCAAGTTAGGCACTAAAGTCGTAAATGGATAATCAGCAATTTTAGGTTTAGCAGCAGAAAGTACTGACAACAAAGTTGATTTACCAGCATTTGGCAAGCCCACCAAGCCTACATCAGCTAAAACTTTTAATTCAAATATCTTCCATTCTCTACGGCCATCTCCTGCTGGAGAGGTATAGGTTGGAATTTGATTAGTTGGAGATTTAAAATGCCAATTACCTTTTCCTCCACGCCCCCCTGGAGTTACAATAACTGTTTGTCCATCCTCTGTGATTTCGTGTTCTACTTCTCCTGTTTCTGCATCTTTGATTAAGGTTCCCAAAGGCACGTCCAAGATGATATCTTTTCCCTCTGCTCCAGACGAACGACTTGAGCCACCGTTCTCCCCTTTGCTTGCAATGACATGTTTTTTGTATTTCAAATGTAATAACGTCCACATTTGACTACTTCCTCTAGCAACAATGTGTCCTCCACGACCACCATCACCACCATCAGGACCTCCTGTGCTGGTCAATTTATCTCTAAAAAAATGTGCTGATCCTGAACCACCTTCTCCAGAACGACAACAAATCTTTACATAATCTATAAAATTCGAACTATCCGCCATAACTTAATCTCTATTATATATCTACGAGTCTACTTGTTATACATAAATCTCTTCTTACACTATAACTATAATCTTTTAATCATTTTCTATTACAGTGTACTTAAAGTTTTATCTAATTTGTTTTGTACTTTCGAACAAAACCACAAAGTTACACTTTAAGTTTCAGACTATGAAGTTGTTTAAAAAATATCTTGTTTTTGGTCTTTTAATTTTAATCCTCAATGGTAGAGTTAACGACTTGTATTTGGGTATTTGCGTGCATTGAAATGCTGGGATAAACAGGATACCAAGTTCCTCCTGTGTTTTTGCTGATTGTAGATTCTTCAATAATGATATTTCCTGTATGATTATTAGTCACAAAGAAAACTCCAGCACCATGCTGAACCACAATCAAACACAATAACTCCTCCTTGAGCTACAGCATCAATGAAGAGTTGTCCTGTGCAGCTTCCTGCCGTTCCATCCCCTATAACAATATCTGGATTTGTCACATCCTCCAAACCTGCACCAATAGGAATGGCATAATTTCCATTTGGGTTTCCTGCGACTGGTCCATTTTCAGAATTTGTGGTTTTGTTCACCGTTCCTTTTTGACAAGCAAAAAACACTAAAGCTACGCTAAAAAATACAGTTACATTTTTTAAGTTAATACTCCGTGGATTTTTTAGTTTTTTAATAAAAAACATAAAAAAACATCCGCTTTGTTATAGAGTTTTGTAGGTATAAAAATAATCCAAAAGAATGCACAAACTCAGGCATGATGTAGGTTGGTAAAGGCTTCTGTGAAGAATACGTCCGTGTTTAGCGAGCGAAGCATTCGCTAAATACAGTATTCGAGCAGTTAAAGCCTTCCCTCCAAGTGAATTGGAGGTTCTAACGACCGCAATCTAAGCCCTTGACTTTGGTTCTTTACTTCGTGAGCCTTCGGGTTGGTCAAGCAAAGAACACTAAAAAAAGTGCTTTTTTCTTTAATTTCCATTTTTGCAATCATGAAAATCAATACTTAAATTCTATAAAAGATTCATTTTCAAAATTATAAAAACCTACAAAACTCTATAACACAGCCAAATCATCTTGCATTAATTTGATTATCAGCATATTAGCATTTTAACAACTAAAAACTCATGTTATTGATAATCAAACAAATACGATTTCTCAACGGAGTATTGTTAAGTACAACATAATAAAAATTTATTGGGTGATAATATCGGGGAATAAATTATTCTACTGAAGTGTTTAATTAAGATAATTGAAAAAATTAAAGGCACCAATTTTAGTAGAAATTTTAGCTAATAAGTAGCAGGACAAAAATAACTAGCATTAAAATTCGCGTATATTTTTTAAGTACTAATTTTGCCTTTCTACTTAAAATCTATGCCTTTAATGTTAAAAAAACAACTTGTTTATCCTCTTTCTATTTGATAGTTACCTGATTCAAATTGAAAAGTTTTCATTAGTTGATTCCAAGTAGTAATTTGAGCGATTGACAAGGTTAAATAACAGATTTCCTTCTTGCTAAAAAAAGACAATAATGGAGTATAAACCTGCTCTGAAATTTTTTCATGCATACAATTAGATAATACTTCTGCAAATTTTAGAGCAGCTCGCTCTTTATCAGAAAAAAGTGTTGCTTCTTCCCACACACAAAGCATAGACAACCTTAAATCTGTTTCGCCTAAATCTTTCAATTCTTTGTGATGCATATCCACACAATAAGCACAAGTGTTTAGTTGTGAAATACGCAATCGCAATAACTCTAGAAATTGTTTTGGAATAGAGGATTCTTCAATATAAGCTTCTATTTCTCTTAATTTTTCAAACATAGATGCTGGCACATCTTGATACGATATTCGTCCCATTTTTTTAAGTTTTAATGATTAATTTAATTGACATCTCAAAAGTATGGGATCGGTTCCGAAAAAAAATTAGGAAATCTTAAGAAAACATATTTATTGCTTTTTTCTCAATTCACTCAAATATTCTGGAGAAATTTCCAAATAAGAAGCTAGCATATACTGAGGAACTCTTTGGGCAAAATTAGGAAGCATTTTTATCAAAAAATCATAGCGTTCTTTGCTCCCTTTTCTCCTATAAAAATCTGCTCTCCGTTGCACAGCTATCAAGGTTCTTTCTGTAATAATTCTAAACAGACGTTCCAGTTTAGGCACAGAAAAATACAAGCTCTCTAAGTTCGTCGAACTCAAACAAAGCACCTTTGTTCGTTCAATAGCTTGCATTGTTAACAAAGAAGGCGTCTTATCTTTAAAACTCTCTAGGTTTGTAATCCACCAATTTTCTAGCCCAAATTGAGTAATGCGTTCTATTCCTTTATCATCAATGTAAAAACTTCGCACCAAACCTTTTAAGATAAAAAAATGATATCGACAAACCTGTCCTTCAGTCAAAAGAAAAGCTTTCTTTTCAAATTCTTTAACTTCTAATTGTTCATAAATCAAATCTACCTCTTCCTCTTCAAACTTAAGATCATACCGATTGAGATAATCTTGCAATTGTTCTTTCATTTGATTATTCATAATAGTCAATAATTCGTTGCGCCTCCAGTATAAAAGTGCCATCTTCGCCTTTATACCTTTTTTTTATCCAATTTCCTTTTGAATCATACTCATATTGATAATCGATGACAAAATCGTATCCACCAAGCTCTTTCTCTGCTATTTTTATAGCATTATCATATTGATCATAAACATTAGATGCACTTTGAATTAGAGTTCCATTTTCATAGAAAAACCTACTGGTGCAATTGTTACGTTCGCCATAAGTTCTTCAAAGAATTCCCCAAACTATCAAAGATGTACACCTTCCCACTAAAGCCTTTTTTACCATAAAAATCACCTTCCTTAATCAAACGCCCTAAGGAGTCAAATGCCAAAATAGAAGAATCTTTTTCAGGACTCATTGAGATGGCAAATTTAACGGCTCCTTTCAAACCTGCTTTTTCTCGATCATTCTTAGGATTTTTTTTCTTGCTTGAACTTTGCCCCTTAGTTGTTTCATCACAAGAAAAGAGGCAAAAGCAAAGGACTACAAAACAAAACCAACTATTCATAATAAGTAATTTTCTGTTCTATAAACTGATCCGCTACATCATTATAATTATAACGAATTTGAGTGATCCAATTTTCGTTTTCGTCATACTCATATTTATACTTATAAGTATCCGAAGGATTTACAACACCACTTCCTGTAAAAGCAGCATCTTTTGTCTTGTTCCCTTTGGCATCGTACTCTGATTTTCGCTTATAACTAGGTGCATTGTCTCCTGTAAAAATAGCCTGTTGAATTTCCTGGCCTGCGTCATTATAAGTATACAGTTGCTTCAATTGCAACTCCTCTTTTTCGTCATAAATATTGGTCTCTCTCAAATATCCTTTGTCATCATAAACATGAACACTTTTACTTGCGCCCTTACTTTCCATAAAAGAAGCCTTATTCTCAATCTCATTTCCAGCCTCATCATAAGCATAAGTAGTTTGTTTAACTATTTTCTCATTGACATATTCTTCACTTCTAGTTCGTTGATTTTTATCGTTATAATCATACGTTACTTTTCTACTAACCATTCCATTTTCACCAGAGAAATTACGCTCTACTAAATTATTAGCAACATCATAAGTATGTTTCCAAGTGCTAAGCACTTTTTTATTTTCATCATAAGTCACTAAAGTTAGCTTATTTCCAAACTCGTTATAAGTTGTTTTTATTCCTCCCTTAGTCGCCCCATTCGTCACATAACCATCTTTGACCTTTGCCTCATAGACCAAAACTTCCCTAGATTTTATTTTTCCATTTAAATTCTTTTTCGTTAAATCATTTTCAAGTTTTGGACTTGGAGTTGCGGGAATGGTATCTCGTGTTTCATTTTCTGATACTGTTTCATTTATAGTAGTACTATTTGCATTTTGCTCTGTGGTACAAGCCATCAAATTCCACATCAAAAGAACTGGTATTAAGTATTTCATCATTGTATTCATTTTAATAATAATCTTCTTTTCTTGTTAATTTATTCTTTTAAAAGCCCAATAGTTCGTTATAAACTATGTAGTAGAAACGCAGCTAATCGTACTAAATTGATTGTTAGGAGCCCCCCCCTCTACCGCCAAAGCACTAGCACACTGACAAACAGACGCATACAAGATATTTTTTTACTTTTCCATTAGAAAAGTAAAAAAATCAACGAACTATTAAAAGCCAAAACAATACTTATTTTCTACTCTAGAAAATAATTACTCTACAAAGCTTCAAAATTTATAGCAAAAAATATAGAAAAAGAATAAAATTATTAACTTTATAAATAGTAAAGATACAGCTCTATTCCAAGACCAATGGATGTTTCAAGAAAATTTCAAAAAGAATAGTTTTGTATTTTTTAGGTTCCCCATCAATACTTCTTATAAAACCTGAAGTATTACTTATTACATAAACCTATTCATGAAGCTTTAGTGTACTAAATATAATGCAAGAAGAAGATTACATAGAACAAGAGCAAGTCTCTCAGCAAATTAATATAGAAGAAAGTTCTGGTTCCAATGATGGCTCTTTGCCAACTCCGAATACATCAACACCTCCTAATAGTGAACCTCCTCCAATGACCAATGGTTCTGGGGAGCCTGTTATTATTAATACAACAACTATCCGAGTTGGAACAGACTATTTTAAGCCTAAATCTGAAGTAGAGGTAGATGATTTGGTCGAACAACAACGCATTAATCTGTTGCAAAAAAAGATCTTCAAATTGCAATATGAAGCGAATTATGGCAGCTTACCTAAAGAGCTTCTTCCAGAAGAGAGTTCTACTGAAAACATCTCCCAAACAACAGATCAAAAAAATATTATTCCTAATTCTATTCTTCCTAAAAGTAACCCAACAGAAGAAAAAGTAGGTCAAGAAAATATCATCCCTAGCTCTATTCTTCCTAAAAGTAATCCAACAGAAAAAGAAGAAGGTAGAATTATCAATTTGAAAGAATTGGCTGGAGAGGATTATCAACCTACTGTTAATAATTCAGAAGAAGACACTCTTCAAAAAATGCCCCTTCCTACACAGGTTATAGCCCCAGTAGAGGAAGCACCTTTGATTGATTTGGCGCAACTCGCGACAGACGAGCAAACGAGTGATTCAGAGGAAACTGCTCCTATTGTTAAAGCACCTTTGCCTACTCCCGAAACAGATAGCGATTTTCAAGCGGTCAGCGAAAAAATTGCCGTACAAGGAGAAAAAACACAAAAACACGAAAGTAGTCGTCGTGCTACTCAAAAAGCAGAAAATGCTTCTGTAGAACCCCAAAACAAAAAACGAAGTTTGGCAGAAGTCAAGCAAGTTGATAAAATAGAATCTAAAGAAACGCCTACCTTTGACACCTCTTCTTTTGTAGATATGCTAATGGCTAAAATTATCGCCATTACTCCAAAATCAGAAGAGGAAGCAGATGAGTTTAAAGATAATAATAAGGTTCATGAGGTAAAGTCGGCTACTTCTGGGCAGATTCAACAAAAGAAAACAACTTCTGTAGGTCCACTTGAATCGGCGACCAAAGAAACACCCAAGGAATCGGGCATTCAAAGTAAAGTCGTCACACCACTTGGTAAAGCACCTATTGGTCCAAAACCTAAAGATTTGGGGATTGAACAAGGAATGCCAAAGAAGAAAACAACTGAAGAAGTTGAACAACCAATTCAACAAAATTCACAAGAGTTAGAACAGCAATTCAAAGAAAATGAGATTACAGATGAGCAATTAAGCAAATCTAATGAGCCTACTTTCATGAATGCTTTAGAAACTAAAAATACCGCTCAAGAAGATAGTAAAAATGCGCCTCAACAGCTTCGTACAGAAGAAGACCAAAGCCTATTGGCAACAAAATCTGGCGCCAAACAACAAGGAAAAGAAGACTTGTTGTCTATGCATCAAGATCGAGCCAATGTTTTGACCAATGTCCAAGGCGAACAAGAAAATGCCAGTAGTAATTACACCGCAGAAGAAGCAAGTGTTGCTACTAAAATTAATGGTATCTACCAAAGTACCAAAACAGAAGTAGAAGGTATTTTATCTCGATTAGACAGTCGTGTAAGCCAATTATTTGACCAAGGTGCAGCGCAAGCACAACAACGTTTTGAAAGCTACATTGCTAAAGAAATGGCGGCTTATAAAGCAGAGCGTTATGAGGGAGCTGTTGTTGGTTCGATTACTTGGATGTATGATGCTATGGCAGGATTACCCGATGAAGTTAATCTCTTTTTTGTAAAAGGTCGACACTTGTATATTGAGACCATGCAACAAACAATTCAAGCGATAGCGAATTTGGTAGCGCAAGAGCTAACGACTGCTAAGCAACGAGTTCAAGCAGGGCGCCAAGAAGTGGCAGATTATGTCGAATCTTTACCTGATAACCTTAAAAAGGTAGGACGCAAGACTGCTGCAGCTATCAATAGAGATTTTGACGAACTGAATTCTAAAGTAGATGCCAAACAAGAAGAGTTAATCAATTCCTTGGCTCAAAAATATGTTGAGAATGTTGCGGCAGTAGATAGTCGTATCGAAGAAATGAAAGCGGCCAATCGTGGTTTGATCGACATTGCGCTAGATTCTGTTTCTGGTGTTATTGGAACAATTCTAGAAGTTAAAAATGCCCTTATGGGAATTTTGTCTGCGGCTGTAGAGGCAATTGGGGCAATTATTATGGACCCAATTGGTTTCTTGAGTAATTTGATTAATGGGGTTGGTCAAGGTATTTCTAATTTCATGACAAAGATCGACGACTACTTGACGACTGGTTTTGTAGAGTGGCTGACAGGTGCTATGTCAGGTGCAGGAATTGAAATGCCAGAGGATATTTTTAGTCTAGAAGGTATTTTCAGTATTACCACACAGGCTTTGGGTATGACTTGGGACTTTATTCGAGACAGAGCCGTTGGCGTCTTGGGTGAAAAGGCAGTTGGAACGATTGAAGAGAGTTTTGAAGTTTTCCAAGTCTTGCGTACAGAAGGTATGGGCGGCGCTTGGGAATATCTCAAAGAGCAGTTTGGTGATTTGCAAGAAACCATCATGGGTTCCATTACTGGAATGCTTATTTCTGAGGTCGTAGAAGCTGGGGTTAAATACTTGTTGGCGCTATTAACGCCTGCCGGTGCCTTTGTTAAGGCGGCAATGATGATTGTGGATATAGCGGAGTTCTTTATTCGCCAAGGTAGCCAACTTATGGAACTGGTGGATGCTTTTGTGCAGTCAATTAGTGCGATTTCAACAGGTGCAGTTGGTAAGGTGGCGGAAATGATTGAAAGGGCTTTGTCTCTTTCTGTTCCTCTTTTAATTGGAATGTTTACTTCTCTCCTAGGTTTGGGTGATTTGGCAGAAAAAGTGCAAAAAATCTTTAAGAAAATTAAGGGTAAGATTACAGGGGCGATTGATGGTTTTATTGAGAAAGCTGGGGCTTGGTTTAAGGATAAAAAAGGACGCCGAAAGGAACGCAAGGATAACAAAGACAAAGACAAAGACAAAGACAAAGACAAAGACAAAGACAAAGACAAAGACAAAGACAAAGAGCATAAGGAAAAATTAAAAAAATTAGACTTAGCTAAAAAAGAGGCAATAACTGGCTTTAATAAAAAATTATATACTATAGAAACAGCTGTTCCATTTCTGAATCGTATTAAGAAAAAACACGGTTTAAAGGAACTTTATATACAACAAAAAGGTAGAGATAAAGCAGAGTTAGTAGGAAAAATCAACCCTAAGTTTGAAGAGATGCTAGAAATAATTCGAGATGATTATACCAGTGGAGAAAGGGAACCATTAGATGAGTCGCAACAGGTATATAGTCTGTTTAGGGCTATGAAACTAGCTGAGTTAGAAAGCATGAGAAAACAAGGAGAAATAACCGTTTTATCACATGAAAAAAATAGAAAGAAAAAGAAAAAAAGGAAAGCAGTAAAGAAAGGAGACCCCAAAGGGCAGCCTTTTTTAGCAACAGACCCAGAATATTCGAAAAAATTGATGAAGCGTAAATGGGAACTAGGTGAATCAGAAAACAATGAAGAAATTAAGAAACAGTATGAATATTTAGTTCAAATAGATTTTGTTCCAGGTACAGAAGAAGTACTAAAAGATCCAACTATAGCACATTTCGAAAAAGACGACGATGTCTCTAGAAGAGAATTTGAACCTTTAGGGTTTAAACCTAAAGAAGAAGGAAAAAGGGGCTTTATTCTTTTAAAATTAGAACCTAAAGCAGAAAAAGGAAAAAGAGAATCTGTTCTTAACTATGGAATAACTCCAGAAAGTTGGGATATTTCAGATCCTTTGAATATTACTAATAATCAAATAGCCAGAATAAAAGTAATTGCTAGAATAGTAGAGTAGATATGAGTAACAATAAGTTAAAAGCAGTAATAGAAATTATCAATCAATTGCGACAAGAATCCACAGAGTCTTTGTCTAAAAGGCAATCGGAATGTGTAAAAAAATTGGTCTCCCTTCCCAAGGATTGCACACAAGCTATAGGTAAACACGCTAAAGACTTGTTAGAAAACCTAACAATAAAAGACGAAGATTATAACGGTTACTATTTTCAGGTTCTTATATATGCTCTAATAGATAGAGATGAAAAAGAACTAGCTTTTTTACTATTAGTCCAAGCACTCTATAATACAAAAGCTCGTGATAATAATCGGTATATACAAATGTTAGAAGAAATAGATAATCCTAGTGTTATTCCCGTATTTATAGATATTTTACCCAAACTGGAATCATTCGATGAATATAGTGGCTATGCTCAAGAAAGAATTATAGAATATTTAATGCAAAAAGATGTAGCAGATGCCTATTCGGAAGTGGTAAAATGCCTTGAAGATAAAGCAGATCGTGTTAGAGCTACTGTATTACAGTTTATAGAAAAGTATGACAAAAGGGAGGCTGCATCTAACATGATAACAGCTTTAGAAGAAGAAGATGTTCAGTATAATATACTATTAATATTAGAACTATTCAGAAAGTGGAAAACTCAAGAAGTCCTGCCTCTTTTAAAACAACATATAAAAGAAGATTGGGTATATGAGGATGAAGAACTGCTCATTCCTTACCAGAAAACAATCAACACTTTAATATCATAAATCTCTTATAAAAACATATTAACTCAATTTTTCTAATAGTTCTAGCTATAACTATCAAAGTTCAAAAAACTTTTAAAACAATAGTCAATGAAGCGATTGATGGTTTTATTGAGAAAGCTGGAGCTTGGTTTAAGGATAAAAAAGGACGCCGAAAGGAACGCAAGGATAAGAAAAAGAAAGAGAAGGAGGATAAGGCGAATAAAAATCAATCTGAGGAGGGTAAGGATAAAGAGTCCAAAGACGATAAAGATAAACGTACAGATAAAAAGAAGAAATCTGACCTTAAACAGGGTATGAAATTGGGGGCTACTGTGGTTAATAATGAGCAGTTGAACCAAGACCAAATTAAGGTCAAACTGAATAAGTTGGAGTTAAAATATCGCTTGGATGGTCTACCTGAGAAGCATAAAGAAATTAAACGCAAGCCTACTAAAGCGGAGAATGAGGAACAGGTCAGTGAGGAGGATCGTAAATTGCATGAACGCATTGCTGCTGAGGTGAAAGCTAAATTGGAGGCTAAGGGTAAGTCTACAGAGGGTGTGGAAACGTTTGAGGAGTTTTATGGGCTGTTGCAATCAGAGGCGATGATGTTGCAGAAGAAGTATCAGCCGCAGCTGAGGAAGGGGATTAAGATTGCTGTGGACTTGGTGAATTCTGTGCAACAGGATAAAAAAGATGAGGATGTCGATATAAAAATTAAAATTGCTCCTAATACATTTGAAATCATAAGTGAAATCATTTTTGAAGGAAATCCTAATAAAGAATCTCAAGTAGAATCAATTAGTGAGATTAATAATGACACAGAGAAAACTGAAAAATTCTGGGGGTTGATGAAAATTTGGAGAAAGGCGCTAGGAATAGGGGAACATGGATGTATCCCTATTCATTTTGCTAAGAGATAATCCATTTTTAAACAACTTCAAAGAAAACATCACTAAAAATAATGCTTCAGTGATGTTTTTTTTACTTATTCTAATATCGAATGTCAAAAGGTGATTTTTTGAGTAATTTTTCCAATGGCTCCATCCAGCCATCTTCATCGCCAGTTTGAAAAAAAGGATCTCGTTCATCAGTATGGATGATATTTCCATTTTTGCTTATAGAAATGTGTCCAATGAATTGTTTGTCTTTCCAAACAATCGTTTCTACAAAACCTGGTTCGTAAGATTCAATGTAGACATCTTCAACAACAAGGTCTCCTGTTTCTTCATCTTCATAAACATCAGTACCTACATACTTTTCTGTAACGGTACCTCCATGTTCAACATGAGTTACTTCTTCGTTGTCTAAAATTTTAAAGCCACCGAAGATAATAGAACCAACCCCCAACGCAGTTTGCAACTCTTGAATAGGATATTCTTCAATTTTTGTATAATCAATACTTGCCTGCTTTAAATAAGCATTGGTATTATTGATGCTTTGAATATTCTGAATGCCATTATCCTGCAAATCCCTAAAAATCTTTCGTTGAACCTCTAGTGACTTTTTTCCACCAAAAGTTTGGCGGCTATAAGCATCGTAAAAATAAAATGGAATAATTGCAATCAATTCAGAGTTCATAGGAGGCGGGACAAATCTATTTTCTTTTTTTTGTTCCTGTAGTTTCTGTACATTTGTAGTCGTTTCTTTCGTATTAAATTCCTGAATACGACCAGATTTGAATTCAATACGTTGTATTTTTGAAATGGAAACTTCATTAATAAGTGCTTCATTTTCGTATTTGTATTCAATCTTAGAAGTTCCTACTTTTGTAACACTAACTTTTAAAATCTTATAATCTTTAAGAAAAACTAAGTCTGTTTGGGAAAAAATAGAGGTAGAGATGAATAAGAATAAGGGGATAAGCAGCAAATTTTTCATTGATTAACCAGTTATATAAAGTGAAATAATTATTGTTGGCGAAAACTCTGAAGGACAAAAATTGCTGTTTTTTCTGCAAAATCATCTTCATCATCAAATGTGATAATCACAACAAAATTATCATCCGTATCAGGATCAATCATTCCCATAAGAAAAATACGGTCTCCATTTTTATAACCTTCTACATAAGCCCCTTCTAGACCATTTAGTTCCAACTCAGCGACATCATCGATTTCTTCTAAATTAAGACTTGCTGCTAGGGCAATTGTAAAATCACTCATGTTATCAGCATCAATTTCATTGTCCTTAAAAGCTTCAACGCTAATTTCTATACCATCTCCTTCTGCAATTAACTCATTACGTCCTTGTCTTATGACATCAAAATCATCGGTAAGGGTAAATGCCATATTGTTCCATTCGTAATCTTCTTGAGCAATGCTGTTGTGACTGTAAAAAAGACTAAAAACGATGATAATTAAAGTTGTTAACTTCATAATTAATTTAAATTTTATTATTGAAATAATGAGATTTATTTTTTAATAACAAGCCTCCCCATTATCAATTAAAATCCTAAAAATTAAATATTTACGATTTTTTTTTTAATGCTTCAATGTCAATTTTAAAAAATGCATAAATTATCGATTTCTAGGAAACAATTTCATTCAAATATTTTTACAGGGAAACCTTGATTTTAATGTTATAGTGGTTTGTGAATTTTATAAGTTTTGATGGCTTCTTCTGTCATCCAATGAATGGACTCCGCAGGAGCAGCTTCAAGCGTATACCAGTAAAATTCAGCTGGAATGTCAACAGTTTTATAATAATCAAGGTATTTTTGATGGGCTTCATCATCCTTGGAAAGGTCAGTTGCTTTTTCTTCCATCCCCCCCCATGAGTGGACACCAATTTGGGCACCTTGTTTTACGATTCTCGTTTGTCCTGCAAGAAAAAAGTCCGTTCCTCCTGATGCAATTTTACTTTTTAAAGTCAAGCGTGTTGTTAAGCCAGCTTTGTGTAAATATAACGCCGCTCTCAGATTAGCAATGTCATCAATAGAGCCTGGAACTTGCCCCATTTCTATGGTATGGACAGTTGGATGTTCTACTAATAATTCTAAAACTTTGGCTGGAGTTGTTGAGCAAATGACGCCATTCATAAATGCAACATCACCTTCTACTCTAAAAGAAGCTGGAGTATTATCTACCTTTAGCATTTGGAAAACTTCTTCTTTGGTTATTTTTTGATCTTCATTGACATCTGCTTCTACAAATTCCTGAAATTCTTCTTTGAGTTCTTTAATAGGAATAGAAGAAGTTTTCTGTTTCTTAAACAGATAGTCACACCAATTATTGATGGTTTCATCATCCAGAAGCATCTGATCTTCTATATTGAAATTAGCGGCTTCAGAAAGTTCTACCGATTTATCTCCATTAAGATCCATCATAAACACCATATCTCTCATTGATTTGTTAACTTCTTGGACTTTGATTTTTCCATCCTTATTTTTGTCTAATTCCTCAAACATTTCAATAATTTCAGCTTCCTGTTCTTTTTGATGCTCTTGAGCAATTTGCTTAAGTTTCTGAGTTTCTAGGGGGGCTTTGTTTTCTTTTTGTAAAAGAAGTAGAACATCCAATGCTTCATAAGGGTCTATTATTCCATCTTTATTAGCGTCTAATAATTGGGGAATAGACAGGTCTGTCGTTTGGCTATGGCTCATGAGAGGGAATAATAGTAATAGAATACCTAAAAGGCGCATAACATAATGTTTCATCCGTATTTAATTTTAGTATGTTGAAATAAAAGCAAAAAAAAACTCCGTATACCTTAATTCAAATTAAAAATTTGAATTAAGGTATACGGAGTTGATCCGTAGAAATAGTACGCCTAGTTTTTCAATATCTTCCTTAAGTTAAAAACTAGGTATCACAGCCTTATAAATAAAGCTACTCTCACTCAATATCAAAAAAAATGCCAAAGTTATTTTCGTTTCAAAATTTCTCAAGAAAAAAGATAAAAATGATTCAAAACATTGGTCGTACAATAAATAACTAAAGTTATATAGATGTACTCATTGGTCTACGTTAGGCGTTGGACTCACATTTATGCTTGATTAACAAGCATAATCGTTTAAAAAGCACAAAGATAATCTTAACAGGTTAAGTCTAAATTCACAATACTCCGTTGAGATCATGGAGTAACAACACTGCTAAATTGTACTTATTTAATAATAATACTTCGTGGGATTTTTAGTTTTTTTACCAACTATGCTTGCGTCCTCACGAACGAAGTGAGCTAAAAAACATAAAAAGCATTCGCTCTGTTATAGAGTTTTGTAGGTATATTTTTTTGTAAAAGAATGCACAAACTCGGGCATGATGGAGGTTGGTAAAGGCTTCTGCGAAGAATACGTCCGTGTTTAGCGAGCGAAGCATTCGCTAAATACAGTATTCAAGCAGTTAAAGCCTTCCAACCACAATCTAAGCCCTTGACTTTGGTTCTTTGGTCAAGCAAAGAACAAGAAAAAAATGATTTTATTCCTTAAATTGGATATTGCCCTTTCTTGAAACCACGAAGTAGCAGCGTATCTAAGATACCCAACTTGCTTGGTGTAGCTAATCAAGACTCATTTTTTATAAACAACTCATATTCATAAGTATAAAAACCAACAAAACTCTATAACAAAGCCAAAGCATTTTATATTAACTTGATAATCAACCATCTATCGTTCTGAACACTTTACACATATCTTGTTGATAATCAAAATAATATAATTTACCCACGAAGTAATGTAATAAAAAACTAAAAGATCTATGGAGTATTAAATTTATAAAGCTGTTAATTATAGACTAAAGCTTTTTTTTGTGAGGACTTATGTATTTTTTTTGTTTAAATTTGCTGCTCCTAATTCCACAAAAACATTAGTCACTAGTACAAAGCATTTATGCCATTAAAGTATTTTTTATCGTTTTTATTCGCTTGTTTGTGTTTTCATAATACCAGTTGGGCGCAACTCTCTGACAAACCTCCTGTAAAGGATAAGTTGGAGAATGACAGTTCTGTAATAGTTATTACCAATATTGGTAAACTCAGAGAAAAAACAACCCCTCAAGGAATATTTAAAGAATTGACAGGAGATGTACACCTTGAGCAAAATAAGATGCACATTTGGTGTGATACGGGCTTTATATTCCCCAATCAACAAGTAGAAGCTTTTAGTAATGTACAGATGTTACAAGACGATAGTATTCGGATTTTTTCGGATTCTCTCTATTACGATGGTATTCAGCGCCTTTCTCGGTTGCGTCAAAATGTAGTACTTAAGGATACTAGCATGACCTTATTTACAGATAAGTTAGATTATGATTTGAATACTCGAATCGCTACCTTTCCTGAGGGATCTTTAATTGAAAGTGATACCACTACCCTAATCAGTAAAAAAGGAACTTATAATGCCAATACCAACATAGCACACTTTTCGGATTCGGTGCGCATCACTAATCCCAATTACAAGTTAACAGCGGATTCTCTAGCCTTTAATACACAAACGGAAATGGCTATATTTCTTGGTCCTACCAAGGTTTATAACGATGAAAAAGTAGTCTATTGTGAGGATGGTTTTTACGATAGCAAAAAAAATTATGCAGAATTGTATCAAAATGCCCGTTTTGAAAATCGAGAAGATGGTAAATTAGAAGTCGCAGAAGGGGATACTATTATCTATGATGGTTCAGAAGATGTTTACTATTTGATTGGGAATGCTTATTTTCAAAATGAAGATCAAGAAGTTTTTGCAGACACGATCCTAATGTATGGCAAAACCGAACAATATGTTTTCCGTGGAAATCCAATCTTTAAAAGTCGAGATACAACTAGCAACCAATCCATTGTCGCTGACAACTCGGATTATGATGCCCTTAATAAAACGATGATTTTTAGAGGTGATGTTCATGTTGCTCAAGACAACCAAATCATTACGACAGATAGTTTGGATTACAACACAGAAACTAAGAGTGGCGTTGCCAAAGGTAATGTGGTTTGGCAAGACACTTCTGCCAAATTACAAATCACCTGTGGTCAAGCTTTTTACAATGATAGTACAAAGTATCTTTTGGCACATTTAGATCCAATTTTAACAACTCTAATTGACAATGATACCATGTGGTTGCGTGCCGATACACTTGTTTCCATACCCGATTCTGTCGATACAGAACAGCGACATTTATATGCCTTTCATAACGTTAAAACATTTAAGTCAAACCTTCAGTCTCTTTGTGATTCTTTATATTATGATGCCCTTGATTCTACCTTTTATTTTTATCAGAATCCTATCTTGTGGGTAGATGGAACGCAATTTACAGCCGACACGATTCATGTTGAGATGAAAAACTCTAAAATACATCAAGTCCGGTTATTTGAAAAATCATTGATTGTTAATACTAATGAAGGCACTTTCTTTAATCAAATAAAAGGGAAAGATGCTCTTATCCAATTTAAAAGTGGAGAAGTTAAAACAATGACGCTTATAGAAAATGGAGAAACCGTTTATTATGCCACAGATGCAAGCGGAGCTTATATGCTTGTCAACGACATTGATTGTTCCTCTATGGTCTTATTCTTTGCAGACAAGCAAATTAAACGCATTCGCTACGAAGGAAAACCCAAGGCGGTTGTTTATCCCATGCATCAAGTGAATCATAATAGTCTTCGTTTGACAGGTTTTCAATGGTTAGATAGTTTACAAATAAAGACAAAGTATGAGTTTTTAGGCATCCCTGAACCTGTTATTATTGACAGTCTACAACTTGATAACATGAGCTTGGACAGCTTAAATATGTCAGATAGTTTAACGATTATTGACACCTTAGATTCTATAAGTCAGACCTCACCAGATAGTCTTTCTACAAACAAGATGAACAAAATGGGAAATTCCAAAAAGAAGGATTCTTCTAATAAAAAATCAAAAATCAAAACGAAGAGTATAGAATCTAAAAAGAAGAAACAGCAAAAAACGAAACCTAAAAAAAATAAGTTACGCTCTAAAAATCGCCAAACTAATGAAAGATAAAATTTCTCTCTTTATCAAAAGCATCCAAGATTGCGTTATTATCATTAATAATCGAGGTATTATTCTAGATAGTAATCCTGCTATTAAAAAAGTACTCGGCTACACTCCTATCGAGCTAACAGGAAACAATGTTTCGATGCTAATGGGAGCACCACATCAAGCCAAGCACGATCAATACATTCACAATCACCAAACCACTGGAATCACAAAAATTATTGGGGTTGGTCGAGAAGTCATTGCTGTTCATAAAAATGGCTCTAAAATCCCTGTACGCTTAAATATAAGTGAGTTAGAACTAAATGGTCAAATATTTTATGTAGGAATGTTGCACGATTTGACGAACCAGCTTTCCATTCAAAAACACATTAATCAAGTAAATTTAGGTTTAGAGGAAGAGGTGCAAACTAGCAATCAAGCCTTGAAAGAAGCCATGGAGAAAATGACGCAAAACAAGCTTTCTCTGGAGCAAGAAATTTTGGAACGCAAAATTGTCCAAGAACAATTGCTGGATGCACAAAAAACGATTAAAGAAGCACTACAAAAGGAACGAGAGTTAGGAGAACTTAAAACTCGATTTATATCTACAGCTTCCCACGAGTTTAGGACACCTTTGAGTAGCATACTTTCTTCTGTTTCACTAATCGAACGTTATACAACTACAGAAACACAAGACAAACGCCTCAAACACATCAATAGAATCAAATCATCTGTTCAGAATCTTACACAGATTTTAGAAGACTTTTTATCCCTCTCTAAATTAGAAGAAGGAAAGAAACAAGATGCCAAACATATTTTTGACCTTAGTACTCTGATTCTCTCTACGATAGAAGAAGTTAGCACCTTTGCCAAACCTGGGCAAGTCTTAAAATATGAACACAGTGGAGAGATGAGTGTTATCTATTCAAACACCCAGAACATAAAAAATATTCTCATCAATTTACTTTCTAATGCCATAAAATACTCTCCTTCCGATAGTAACATTTATATTAGCAGCATAATTGACGCCACAACGATTACAATCAGTGTACGAGATGAAGGCATGGGCATTCCATTGAATCAACAAAAACATTTATTTTCACGTTTTTTTAGAGCGGACAATGCCATTGCTATACAAGGAACTGGTTTGGGGCTTTATATTGTAAAAAAATACTTAGAAAACATTGATGGTACGATAGATTTTGTCAGTGAACCTGATCAAGGAACTACTTTTACCATTCGCATTCCTAAAGAAGATTTTCAATGAAAAAAATTCTAGTCATAGAAGACAATTTAGAGGTTCGAGAAAACACCTGTGAAATTTTAGAACTCTCGGGATATGAAGTTTATAGTGCAGAAAATGGCAAATTGGGTGTTCAAGAGGCTTTAGAGAAAATGCCAAACCTAATTATTTGCGATGTTATGATGCCTGTATTAGATGGTTTTGGTGCGTTAAAAATTTTGCACAAAAATCCTAAAACAACACACATTCCTTTTATTTTCTTGACTGCTAAAGCAGAAAAAGAAGACTTTAGGAAGGGAATGAACTTAGGTGCAGACGACTACATTACCAAACCCTTTACAGACGTAGAACTATTAGAGGCTATTGAAATTCGTCTAGAAAAACACCAACAAATTGCTACACCAATACAAGCTCATAATGTTTTTTTTAATGTAGAGGAGCATTTTCAAAAAATTCTTACAGAATTTTTAAAAGACAAGGAACATCGTTTTTACAACCAAAAAGACCTTATTTTTAAAGAAGGGAGTCATCCCCGTTCAGTTTTTTGGATTAAGGAAGGAAAAGCGCAAACGTTCAAAAGTCATGAATATGGCAAAGAGTTAATTTTGTCTTTGTATGGTAACAACGATTTTATTGGCATTAGTGATGCTTTTAGGAACAGCCCTTACCAAGAATCTGCTATAGCTATTGACGACACTGAAGTGGTCTTAGTTCCAACAGACGAGTTTATGGAATGGATGCGCTCTGATAACAGTGTTGCACAACATTTTATTCATTTGTTAGCCATCAAAGCAGGTGAAAAGGACAAACATTTGTTAGAGTTAGCCTATAGTTCTGTTCGAAAACGTGTAGCAGATTCTTTGCTGCGATTATTCAAACATTATAAAGAGGATGATAATTCTTTGTTTCAAATTAGCATTCGACGTGAAGAATTGGCACATATCGTTGGTACCACCAAAGAAACCGTTACTAGAACCTTATCCGAATTCA
>ENA-ORXM01002487-ORXM01002487.1-marine-metagenome-genome-assembly--contig:-NODE-2487-length-21299-cov-8.483979_pt1 | contig 21299 bp, 23 predicted proteins | sample MGYA00237867_ERZ511480 | MGnify/ENA primary metagenome ERZ511480 (study PRJEB26309, sample SAMN06266103) | marine metagenome | isolation source: Algal blade | place: United Kingdom:Sidmouth, United...
ACGCAGCTAGCAACGTACATAACGTACGAAAAGCAGAAGCCGCCAACCCACCCGGGTTGGCGGCTTCCGCCGTTTTCAGCCAAAGATCGGTGCTAACGCCGATAAGTCGGCCTCGAGCCTCAGACGGCCGCCCTATTTGGCCGATGGTCGCCTCCCCATTAGCCCCACCTGCCTCAATGGTCGACTCTGTTAAGTTCTGGGAAGACTTGCCCCGTCAGCCCCTTTAGCCTCAATTTTGTATTTAGATCACAACAGTGTTATTTAACCCCAGAACATTACTGTTTGGATGTCTCGGATCCCAGTGATTGCTTCAAGTTTCGCACGAATATTGCGTATTGGTAACGATCCGGAATGGCTCTTCCAAACAGGGTTCAGGATTGTTATCTTGGCCAAGTCGTAATTTCATCTGCGTAATTAATGCGGGTGCGGGAGCGGCAATCGGGAAGTCCCCGGTAAATGCGCCACGCAAGTGGTTGCGTCGGTATAGGTAGGAAAAGGAAGTTTCTGTGGAAACAACCAAGAAGACCTCAACAACCAAGGCTGCGCTCTTGGTTCTTGCGGCACTCTCCATGCTGCTTTCAGGACTGTTCATTGCAACGGCTTCGCGTTCAGACGCAAATCCGCCGCCAGCATGTCCTGATGGCTTTTCACTCACCGCAGATGCGAAGAACTGCTTTCAAGCAGCTGTCGTCACATCTGCCGATAACCCCAACTCATGCGACACGGGTGTTCTCACCCCTGATGGCACCAAGTGCTATGTCAATGCTCGTGTGATTCCGCAAGAAGGCAAGACTTTGTGTCCTGCTGGCTTCTCGCCTGACGATTCTCTCGGCGCCATGTGTGCTCGCTTCGAGCCTGCATCGCAGAACGCTGCCGGTTGCCCTACTGGCTCCCGTGGCATCGCTGGAAGCTGCTACATCCTGGTTGCAAAGGGCCCTGCGGGCGCTGCGACCTGTGATGAAGGCACCCTTGTTGGTACCAACTGTGTCGTCACCGGTGCTGCTCCTGTAGCCGGCGAATCGACCTGTCCTACGTCGGACGTCGTATTCGAGGTCGACGGTCAGTGCTTCACCATTGTCAACCGCTTGGTTGCTGATGCTGCTGATTGCACGGCTCCATACGCCATCATCAACACTGCAACCATGCGTTGCAAGGTTGTCACCGATGGAACCATCGGCTTCACCTGTCCAGATGCTCCAGGAACCATCCTTCCTGAATCGGTCACGCACCCCAATGGCACGACCAAGATTGCATTCTGCATCCAGACTCCTCCCACTGGCTTGGGTGACTGCCCAGCCAACACGACCCCGGCTCCAAGTGGCAATGACTGCCGTAGCCCATTCAACCGCCGTGCTGGTGCACCAATCTGTGCAACCGGCTTCGGTCTGGTCGATGGCAAGTGCATCCGTTACGAAGCACCTTCGACCGCTGTTGCATCGTGCCCAATCGGCTCGATCGAAGATGGTGTCGGCGACTGCCGCAAGCCAGTTGCTGACGCTGCTGGTACTTTCTTCTGCAAGGACAGCAACGCTGCCCTGAACGGCAAGAGCTGCGTGTTCACCGCTGGCTTCCTCATCAACCCTGCACCAACCCTGTACAAGTGTGATGCCGGTACCCGTACCGTCATCGGCTCAGGTTCCGCATCTGAAGGTACTGGTTCAACTGTTCAGGTCATCTGCATCCTCGGTGACGCAAATGCCAACACCACGTCAGGTCCGAGCTGCCTCCAGGGTGTGCTCTCCACTGACAACCTCTACTGCATCGTGCCACGTATCGACACTGCTGTCTCCAGCGGTGCCGCCGCTCCGGTACCAAGCTTCACTGGCTGACCGACGCAGCTAGCAACGTACATAACGTACGAAAAGCAGAAGCCGCCAACCCACCCGGGTTGGCGGCTTCCGCCGTTTTCCGCCCCCTCCGCCTTGTCTCGAACCAGCTGCATCCAGATCTCGTACTTTCTCCTGCGGTGCAAGTAACCGCCTCTTTCTTCTGCCAGGGTCGGTACTCATCACGGGCCTCCTCAGGCACTCTCGAGAACCCCCGCATGAAGACTGATAAAACACCCAAAGGGCGACACGGACTCAGACGCAACACAGGGTGTCGTTCAGCTGCGACTGGGCCGCAGCGTTTGCACGACGCAACCGTGCGACGAATATCGCCGGTGTTGTATGCCCGCTAAATGCCGTTTCGGAAGTCTGTACCTACGGCCGGTCAGTAGCAGTGGTCGACCCCACTGCAGCAGCGACGGGTTGTCGAATGCCTGCTTGCGATGCCTGCTTGCGATGCCTGCCTGTCGAATGCCCGCTTGTCGACCCCACTGCAGCAGCGACGGGTTGTCGAATGCCTGCTTGCGATGCCTGCTTGCGATGCATGTTTGTCGATGCTTACTTGTCGGTTGCGTTGGCCGAGTCCGCAGGTCGGGTGACGATCAGTGATGCTTCCGCGAGTTCGGTGTTGGGGACCAACGTCACGCTGCCATCAGTGGTGAGCTCGACGGCTGTTGGGTGCACGGCCACCACCGTGCCGCTGACCGAGCCACTCTCGATGTGATCTCCGGGAGCGATCAGCTGACGCAACGCTCGACCGCTTGCGATCTCGGTTGCAACCGGCCAGCTTCCGAATCCAATGATGAGCGCGAAGGCCAAGGCCAAACCAGCAACCAATGATGCCACCAAGATGTTGATGATGGTGGTGTTGATCCCAAGCTGGGCGGCAGCCAATATCGTCGCAAATATCGTGATCAGACCCTTGATTGCTTGCGGAATTCGCTCACCCAGGCGGCCCATGGTCCGGCCAACCGATTCACGGGCTGCCGTGCTGGCGATCGTGCCGACTACGCCACCCAAGATCACCACGATCAGTGCCGAAAGTACTCGGGGAAGATAATCGATGGTGTCGTCGCGTAGCTTGTCGAGTGAGTCGGGTTGCACGAACCCGAGTGCGACCAGCAATCCGATGACGAAAATGAGTGAGAAGGTCAGGCTGGCTGCAGCCGGAGCGAGGTCGGCAGCCTTACCCTTGCGTTTCTCGACGAGTTGTCTGGCGATGCGTGACGCTATGCCCCCCACGATGAAGCCGCCAACGATGGCGACCACAGCCCAGATCCATTCCACTATTCGTCTCCATGATCGGTAGAGGTGATGGCACGAGCGGTCCGCAGCGGTAGGCCGAAGAACTCGCCGATGAGCGCCAGTTCGCGCCGGGTGGCCATGCGCTCATCGATGTTGGCGTACAGCCGGTCGGGTAGTTCGTCGGGCACGACCAAGAGTTCTAGTAGCGCCAGACGAATTGGTGCATTGGTTTCGGTGAGACTGGCTTCGAGGCGGTCTGCGCAGTAACCGCACGTCGACAGGTGTCGATCGAGGCTGTCTGCCTGCCCTTTGGCCCAGCGATGCAGCTTGCGGATCGAAGGATGCCCGGGTCGCCACACGCTCATGGCTGCCATCCGTCGAGCGCGTCGGCCAGCTGGCGCCGCGCTCGCAGAAGTCGAGTTCGGATCGTTGGCAGCGGAAGTTCGAGGACATTGCTCATCTCGCTGTACGACATGCCTTCGATCTCGCGCAGGACCACGATCGAGCGGCTCACGCTGTCGAGATCGCCCAGCGCCGCCTCGAAGCGTGCAATTGCAAGTCGGTCTTGCACCTGCATGTGAACCGAGCGGCCCGTCATTGGAGGCTCGGGAAGATCTGCGGGCGCCATTGCATCTTCGCGACGACGTCGCAGGGTCGAAATGGACACATTGTGGGCGATACGCAAGATCCAATGGCGAAGTGGTGCTTCGGCCCGGTAGCTCGGCAATGCCTGCCAGGCCTTGATCAGCACGTCTTGGCTGATGTCTTCGGCCAGGATTGGATCCTTGCAGATCGACAATGCCACCCGATACACGGCATCGGCGTGCTCTTGGACCAATTCCTCCATCGAAACTTGCCGCACGTCGGGCTCGTTGGATTCGGGGGTCGAAGTCGCTCCGCCCATTGATCCTGGGCTCGCGTTCGCTTCGGCCTGTCGCCGGGCACGTCGGCGTTGCGGGGCGGTCGATGACGCAAGCGACATCAGCTGCAGCGATGCTTGATCAGCAGCACGCAACCCACGAAGTAGGCGTTCTTTGAGCCCTTGAGGTGCTGGCAGGAGCGGAATCGTGATCCGGGGTGCGGCGCGAAGAACCCACATGCTGAGAGGGCTCGGAGAGAGATGTGTAGTCATAGCCGCATCTGGCAGGCTAGTAGGCGACGGCGCAACATGTTTCGTTTGTTCCAAACGACTCAGAAATTGACAGTCCTATGGGCAGGGCGTGGTCCACGATGGTTGTCAAGGTTCTCGTTTGAGCCAAAGCGGGACGACTTGCCGAGAATTTGTGGAAAAACTCGCGACTTTTCCGGGTCGCCGAACGTCTATGAAGGGAACGCTCGGAAACGGGCGGACAAGTCCCGAAGGTGAGGGTTCCCGCCACCCAAGAAACTTCGGAGTGGGCTTCGGCCCACAGCAGGGAGGACAGGTCCCGCCACCTGAAATCCCGGCGATGGAGGCTCTGCAAAGAGCCTCCATCGCATTTTTCGATCCTGCCCGAGCAGAGTCCTAGCAGGTGCGGAAGAATGCCGGTATGTGTTTTTCCGCACCCTGCTAGACGTCGGTGAGCCGGTAGAACGCCTCGCCGGCGTCGATATCGACGAGTGAACCGGCATCGCGCGCCGCGTCGTGAATGTCGCCGACAAAGCGGGCATGGCCCTCTTCGTCGGCGTCATTGGTGATGCCCATCGTTGACTCCAGCTGACTCAGATGTTGCTCGAGTGACGTGATCTTGGTTTCGAGCCAGCCAGATACCGATTCGACATGGTTCGGCTCGTCGGCCTCGAAATACCAGATCTCGTCGGGCCGATGGTGCGCGTACCCCATATCGGGGAAGAAATGCGGGTCGCGGGCCGCAACAACCGCATCAGACACCAGAAACCCAGCCGCCCGATGATCAGGATGTAAGCGGTAGCGCTTCCAGGGATCATGGGTGATCACGATCGTTGGCTGCAGCCGCCTGATCCACTCGGTCAGAGCTCGGACATTGGCGGCCGACTGCACGAGTTCACCGTCGACCCATCCGCAGAAACCCACGGTTCCGGTTGCCCCGAGGGCCGTGGCAGCATCTCGCTGCTCGGACTGGCGGGTGGCAATCAAGTCGGCCAGGTCGGCGTCGGGGTTCCATGTCCCCTTGGAACCATCTGTGCACACGACGATGCTGACCTCGGCGCCAGCTGCGGCCCATTTGGCGAGCGTGCCCCCAGCCTGCAGTTCGCTGTCATCGGGGTGAGCCGATATTGCCAGGACGCGGGTCGGGGTAGATCGATCGGTCGTAAAGGCGGTCATCTGGTCGGCTCGCTTTCGAGAAGGTCGATGACACCGCAATGTTCGGGAACGTCGAGATCATCAGGATGGTCTATGTCCCACCCGAGGCGCTCATCGTGAACAATGCGCAACCCTCGGCCATGCTGCACTGCCTCGAGGACATGACGCTGAAAGGATCCAGCGCCATAGCTGAATTGGAAATCGATCGATGTCGGCAGGGCAATCACGTTTGAACCTGTGCGATGGCGATCTGGCACGATCGTGACGCCGCTCCAGCCGAGCAACCCATGGAGACTGGTTGCGAGCGGCAGATCGCTGTGGGCAATGGCAACAGAGCGGTAGCCGGCATGGCGTAATTCGGCAAAACCTCGCTGGACTGCTCCATTCAAGTCGGTGCCCGGGCACCAGATCGTTGCGGCCCCCGCGGATTCTGCCCATGCGGCGACCGACGCGTCGTCGCAACAGACCGCCACCGTTGCGTTCTGCTGGACCTGAACCAGATGGGTGGCCATTCGCTGCGCCAACGCAGCCCGGGTCGGTTGATCCAGCGCGTCGCGAAGTCGCCCTTTTGCTTCCCCGAACGCCTTGACGGGTATCAACACGGCGCCGGTCGTGTGCGAAGCCGGTTCCAGCTTCGTCAGATGTTCAGGCATCGGCGCCAGCCTAGAGGCTCCGGATGCGACCGTCCTTACCGTCGAGTTCGGTCGGTCATAGAACGTGAACGCGGTCGAGAGCCTAGGGTGAGGGCGATGGCTGCTTTCCATTCAGAGATGCAAGTATGCGTGCTCGGCGGCGGGTCCTGGGGGACAACCGTTGCGTCGTTGGCTGCGCACAACACGGCGACCACGGTCTGGTGTCGCCACGAGCAAACCGTCACCGATATCAACGAACGGCACGTGAACAGTCGATATCTCGAGGGGTATGAGCTCCACCCGAACCTGCGGGCCACGGGTGACCTCGAACAGGCGGTGCGTAGCGCCGACCTCTTGGTCATGGGCATCCCTTCGCATTCCTACCGCGAGACATTGGCCATTGCTGCTGCGTTTGTGCGCCCATGGGTGCCCGTATTGAGTCTCACCAAGGGACTCGAACAGGGCACGCGGCTTCGTATGTCGCAGGTGACCAACGAGGTCTTGCCCGGTCATCCGGCAGGGGCATTGACAGGTCCCAATCTGGCGAAGGAGATACTGGCGGGGGGCGCCGCTGCGTCGGTCGTCGCCATCGCCGACGAGGTGGTGGCCGAGGCGTTGCAGGCCGTCTTCTCCACGGATCTCTTTCGCGTCTATGTCAACGACGACGTGACCGGATGCGAGCTCGGCGGTGCGCTGAAGAATGTCATTGCGCTGGCGTCGGGTATGGCCGATGGTCTCGGCACCGGCGACAACACCCGGGCTGCCGTCGTCACGCGTGGGTTGGCAGAGATCAGCCGGCTCGGACACGCGCTGGGTGGTCGACCCGAAACGTTTGCCGGTCTCACCGGAATGGGTGATCTGATCGCCACATGCATCAGCCCGCAGAGTCGAAACCGGTTCTTTGGTGAACAGCTGGGCAAGGGGAAGACCGTGGCTCAGATCGCCGCCGAGATGGATCAGGTTGCCGAAGGCGTGAAGACGGCCCCGGTCGTGTGCACGCTGGCCGATGAAGTCGGGGTCGTCATGCCGATCGCCACCGAGATGAACCTGGTGGTGAGCGGGCAACAAAGTGCTGAAGAGGCCTATCGAGGTCTCCTCGGCCGCTCGGTCCGACGAGAAACCGATGCCCCGCAGAGTCAGGCTCCCTAAAGGTCAATAGGCTCGCACCATGATCAACAAGCTCGCCCGCCGGTTGGGCTTTCAGCAGTCGGTGCCGGTTGCGCTGATCGACAGTTGGCACGTTCCCGAGCTGAAGCGCAGCGCCATCACGCTGGCGCCGCGAGAGGGTGCCGCCTCGTGTCGGGTTGACCAATATGGTCGAGTCCAGGTCGATGGATCGAGCTGGACGCTCGAAACAACCCTGGCAGCCGGCGCCCGTTGGGTAGCGGTTTCCGAGTCCGACCGAGTTTCGCAGAAGATGGTTGCCCCCGGCGTGCTCGAGACCACGATTCAGACGCCTTCGGGGCCGGTGGTGCAACGGGTCGCCGCCGGAATCGTCGATGGTGAACCCGTGGCTGTCGTCGAAATCGAAAACACTGCCGGGGTGGCCATTGCGGTTGGGCTGGCTGTTCGCCCGTTGGCCCTCGATGCTCGCGGTTTCATCGGCGAAGGACATGCTGATCGCACCGGTTTCGTCATGGACGGTCGAGAACGAGTTCGATTTCAGACGGCCCCAGCCGCCGTCATCTCGACCGACGGCGCGCATGGCGACGTGCTCGCTCACTTGCCCGAACCGCACGACGGAACGGCTTCGTCGACATCGAAATGCCGTTCCGGAGGCGCCCAAGTCGCTGCTGTCTGGCCCTTGCCACATACGGCCACACTGCGAGTCGTCGTGGAACTGGCTGGACCAACTGCGGCCCGAGCAGCTGTTCCTTCGACTGCAGACATCAATCGCGGTTGGAGTGCTCACCTGAAACAAGGCATGCGGGTCGATGTCGACGACATAGAGGTTGCAGAGCATCTCAGCACTGCGGCTCGCAGTGTGCTCACGTTGTGGCCCGAAGTCGAGGACTCCCCATCGGCAGTGCTTGCGATGAGTGAGTTGGGTTTTGGCCGAGACGCCGGGCGTCTCTTCGATCTGCTGGAGCGCTGCGACGATGACGGAGCGGTAATGCGCAGCTTGGCTCGCTGGTCACAGCTGGGTGAACAAAGTCATCAACTCGAGGATCTCGAACGGATCCTGGGCCGGTTGGCGCAGGCAGCGCACGTAGTTGCAGCCCAGGGTGGATCGTTGGCTGGTCCGCAATGGCTGAACGATGCGTTGGTCACACTCGGGGGGCGCCTGCACCAGATCGAGCAACCCGACGTGGCCGACCGGGTGCAGTCCTTCACCGTCGAGGTACAACCCATTCAGGGCGCAGCGGATCTGCACGCAGGGCTCACCCGCGACATCGACAAACGCGGCGTGTGGCCCACTGCGCAAATGCAGATGGCGGCGCAGTACGTGCGGGCGGTGCGGGCGCTGGTCATCGACGACAGCGGTGGCGAAATGAACGTCCTTCCCGAGATCCCGAGGCTATGGCGAGGCCGCACGATCGACGTGTTCGGCTTACCTGTTGCCAACGGTCAGCTGTCCTTTGGGTTGCGATGGCACGGCCCGCGTCCTGCGCTGCTGTGGGAAGCCACGCTTGCTCCCGAGGCACCGTTCGTGTTGCGGGCACCCGGGGTCGACGCCGACTTCGAGACGCATGATCGCCAGGGTGAAGCGCTGCTGGCCGATCCGGGGTGGGGTAGTAGCTCGTGAGTCGCAACACGGTGCCCAAGTTGCGCAAGGCGCTCAAGGCATCGTCGCCGGGCACCCGCTTCGAACAGCAGTGCTGGAGCGAAGGCAAACAATGGGTTGCTGGTGTCGACGAGGTCGGGCGTGGCGCGTGGGCGGGTCCGCTCACTGTGGCTGCCGCAGTGATTCCGCGTGATCGTCGTATCTACAAGGTGCGCGATTCCAAGATGCTCAAGGAGCCAGAACGAGAACTTCTCTATGGCCGCATTGTCGACTGGGTCGACGCATGGGGTATTGGGCATGCTTCCGAAGTCGAATGTGACGAACTGGGAATGTCGGCCGCTCAGAAGCTGGCGGCCCGACGAGCCATCGAAGCCACCGGGCGTGAACCCGATCATGTGTTGATCGACGGCAACTGGGATTTCGTCGGTGGCTCGATCACCAAGATCGTCAAAGGTGACGCAAAGTGCCTGTCGATCGCTGCCGCCTCGGTCATCGCCAAGGTGACACGCGACCGAATGATGCGCACGATGGCTACACAGCATCCCGGCTACTTCTTCCAGGACAACAAGGGCTATCCGTGCCCCCGTCATAGGGCAGCACTGGCCGAAGTGGGCCCCTCTATCGCGCACCGGCACTCGTGGTCGTTCATCGAGGCATTACCCGATGCCGGGATCGAGCTTCGTCGCAATCAGCAGCAGTTGTTCGATCACGGTCGCTTCGACCAGGATGTCGTCGATCATGGGGCCTCGTCATGAAGCAGCTTCTGGCTCGGGTTTCGTGGATGTGGGTCCTGATCGGCTGGACGGTATTTCAATGGTTGTCTCGACTGCGCAATGTGTTGAACAACGAGGATCTGACGAGTTCGGGTCGTGCTATCCGTGTTGGGGTCGTGATCGTCTTCGTGGTGCTCGCAGCTGCGTCTGCGTGGGCGCTGAAGCGCAAACGTCCCCAGGTCTTGGTGGTCTTTCTGGCATGGACGGTCGGCTACTGGTTGGTCCGTGGCATCGGAATCCTGATCGACGGTGACTATTCGATTGGGTTCAAGGCCGTACACACTGTATTGATGGCCATTTCGTTGACGTTGTCATTTTTGGCTGCACGCCAACTGCGGCTGCGGCGCTAACATTGCGGCCGTGGGTCAGCCTGTCACCGTCGTAAAGAAGCCATCATCGAACCCCGGTGTTGTGCGGTTCGAAATCAATCGCTCGATCACGGGCATGGGGCACGAGCGTTATGGCGCTGCGCCCGGACCAGAGATGGTTCGCCCAGTCGACGAGCTCGCTCGCCGGCTGTTCGACCATGCCGGTGTCGAGTACGTGCACGTCAACAGCAATGTGATCACCTTGAACATGGGCTTCGGTGCCGATGATTCGGCGCTCAGCGAAACCATCGAGAGCCTGTTCACCTATTACCGACCGGGTGTCGAGATCCCCTCGTTCGAATAGAGCTGTTAGTCAAAGGTTGACCCATTTGACGGGTTGACAGACTTCGAACATTTGTTCGATACTGGGGCGATGCGGAGTGCAGCCCACCTTGAACTTGTCCGCGAGTCGGTTACGACCGCGGCGACCCTGGCCCACCAGCGAACCCTGCCGGTCGTTGCAGGCCTGGAAACCCTTGTTCCTTCAGCAGGGATCCAGCGCGGCAGCACGCTGGCGGTGCACGGTGTGGGGGCGACATCGTTTGCGCTTGCGCTTGCCGGTCAGGCCATCCGCGAAGGTTCCTTCATGGCCATGATTGCGCCGTCGTCATTCGGGCTGGCTGCGTGTCTGGACTTCGACATCCCGCTTCGACGCGTCGTGCAGTTCGTGCTTCCCGCCGACGCCGAGAACTGGGCCCAAGCCGTGGCCGCCATCGTCGAAGGCTTCGATGTGGTTGTGCTGGCCGACCAGCGCCGGGCGAGCAGTTCTCAGGCTCGTCAACTCGTTGCTCGCAATCGCGAGCGGGGCTCTGTCCTCATCCGAGTCGGTGGACCTGCCTGGCCCGATGCTGCCGATCTTCGCTTCGACGTCGACTCGCCGGAATGGTCGGGATTGGGTCAGGGGCACGGGCATCTGCGGGCCCGCAAGGTCGCAGTGCGAGTGGCCGGCCGGCGCTATCACGGACGCAAGCGAGCACACGAGATCATGCTTCCCGCGTCTCACGGTGGAGTCGCCTCGGTAGTGGCACCGCCTGCCCCTGTCAGCCCGGCGGTTCCGGCACTAGTTGAGCCACTTCCTGTTCCCTCAGTTGTTCCAGCGGCTGCTTCGGTGAGCGGTGCCGAAGAGCGATTTGCCGGTGCCGACATCGATGCCATGCTCGATGCCGTCGATCAAGGTACCGAAGGTATTGATGATGCCGAGTTCGACGCCCCTGAGTTCGACGCCCCTGAGTTCGACGCCCCTGAGTTCGATGCGATTGCCTGAGAGTGCCGAACGACTCACGGTTGTTTCCTGTCGCAGCTGGCCGGTTGTCGGTTGTGGATGCAAGCCACACGATGTCGCTGCGGTGGTGGTGGGCAACCGAGTCGTTGCTCCTTCGCTGGCGGCCGAGCAGTTGGGAGTCGTCGCGGGGCTTCGTCGTCGAGAAGCACAACGACGTGCCCCCGGTCTCGTCGTGCTCTCGCCCGACCCGGCTGGCGAAGCCCGGGCGTTCGAACCGGTCTTGCGAGTACTCGATGACCTGACGCCTCGCATCGAGATCGACCAACCAGGACAATGTTCGTTTCTGACCCGTGGCCCGAGCCGATATTTCGGTGGAGATCAAGCCATGAGTGATCGCGCTGCTCGGGTGATCGCCAACGCACTCGAAGGTGGCACCAGCGTGCATGTCGGTACCGCCGATGGACGCTTCGCTGCGCTGCGAGCGGCTGCGCTGGCCGAACCGAATCGAGCCCGAGTCGTACCCGCCGGTGCCAGCGCTCCCTTTCTCTCGTCGTTGCCGATAGGTCTGCTTGCCGGCGATGATCGGGTGCCGGCCAAACGCAAGCAGCTCGAAGATCTGGTCGACGTGCTCTCTCGGCTTGGCTTGACGACATTGGGTGCATTCGCCGACCTCGAGGTCAGCGATGTGATCGCCCGATTCGGGTCCGTTGGCGTGCGAGCTCATCTGTGGGCGCGGGGCCTCGACGACCGCCCTGCTTCGCCCCAGGATCCGCCCGCCGAACTCGAAGTCGCCATCGACCTCGACCCGCCGGTGGAACGGGTGGACCAAGCCGCCTTCGTCGCCAAAGCGCTGGCCGAAGAATTCATCCGCAAGCTGGGTGTCCGGGGTATCAGCTGTGCCCGGGTTGCAATCGGCGCAGAAACCGAACACGGCGAATCACAGCTCCGACTGTGGCGATCCGAAGAAGCCTTCAGTGCCCCTGCTTTGTCCGATCGCATGCGGTGGCAGCTCGACGGCTGGTTGTCGGGGCCGGTTCGCTTGCGGCCAACCGGTGGGCTCTCCCGGCTCATCCTGCGACCCGACGACATCAGCGTGGCCGCCGGCCGCCAGCTCGGATTCTGGGGCGAACAGACCGGCCTGGCCGAACGGGCTGCTCGCTCGATTGCCCGGGTGCAGGGAATCGTGGGCGTCGGGGTGGCCCGGGTGCCCGAGGTTCGCGGGGGTCGTAGCCCCGGTGATCGGGTTGTTTCGATCGCCGTCGAATCGGTCGACCTGGTCGAACGGGCCACGGCCCCCGACCGCAAGGCGGGCGCTCAAGCTGCCAGCGCCAGTGCCGGGGTGGTGGCCGAGGGAGTGCTCATCGATGGCGTGGCACAGCACTGGGTGGGCGAGCTTCCGGCGCCGGCGCCGACCACGGTCCACGACCCGCCTGTAAAGATCGCTGTCCTCGATCGCCGTGAACAATCGGTGCAGGTCAGCAGTCGAGGCATCATGGTGGCCGAGCCCGCATGGGTTGTTCTGGCCCGACAAGCCCCTCTGGTTGTCAGCGGGTGGTCGGGCCCATGGCTGCTCGACGAATGCTGGTGGCAGCCCGACCGTCGCCGTCGCCAGGTCCGTATGCAACTCGCTCTGGCCGACGGCCGAGCCATCATCGCCACCTGCCAACAAGGCCAATGGGCCATCGTCGCCAGCTACGACTGAGTTGCGGAAATGCTGCGGTGCATGGCACCGCTGCATATTCACGACGCAAGGATGCTGTCCAGTGTTCTTGCCATCACGTCGCCTAGCGGATGCTGCTTGGGCGCGTAGTACAGGACTCCGCCCACTGCGTGTTCCAGTTCGAACGTCCGCCCCCGAATCCATGCCGTTTCGGTGGCGTCCACAGCCTCTTTGAACACTGATCGTTCCGCAGGCGTCAGCACGGCCCAAGCAGGAGCGAAGTCTTGGGAAAGGTCGCCCCGGCCGGCTCCGCCCCAGTCGATCACTGCGCTGAGCCTGCCTTGATCAACGAGCAGGTTCCCTGGGATCAGGTCGCCATGAACGAAGCCGTGCTCCACGGGTTCGGCCACGACTTCTCGAGCTTCGTCTGCGAGTCGGCGTATTGCTTTGACGTCGACCAGCTCTGCAGCGTTCCATTCCGGCGAGTCGAGCCAATGCTCCAACTGCTCGAGTAGCGGAAGGAGCGGACCGCCGCGGCTGCCGGGTGAGCGCAGCGGGGCCTTGTCGAAGTCGACAGTAGCGATCGTGTTGACCGCCTCGGCCAGATCGAGAGCCAAGGCGTCGAGCTCTTGGCCGTCGAGATCTCGTCTCGACGTCCACGCATCGCTTCCATCGATCCACTCGAGAACCATCCAGTCGTGAGCAAACACATCATGGGGTTGTCCCAGGTGGCGAAGTCTGGGTGTTCGCATCTTCGTTCCCCGCGATGCCTGCTCGAGGTGTCGGAGCACCGCCGCCTCGTTGAGCACACCCGCTGCGGCTCCCGGCCGCCGAGGGAGCCGGATCACCACGTCGGGCTCCTGCCCGATACGCACTCGCCACATGGCGTTGTCGGTGCCGGAAGTCTTCAAATACTGGATCGGCAACTGCGCCCACTGCGGACACTCGGCTTCCAAGAGCGCACGCACCACTGGTTCGCTGGTATCTGGCTCGTCGTCATGTATCCGCTCGCCCAAGCACCCAGCATCGCAGACCCGAAGTGGCAACCGCCAGAGTTATCTGCCCTGCCGAAGACGGAACAGGCGTAGCGTGCTGATCGTCGCCGAACCTCGAGCTTGGTGAAGTAGCTTCGAGGCGATGTCCGATGAAGCCAACTCGCTTCACGTCTTCGATCGAGCGGCAGAGTTTGCGAAGACACGGATTCACCAAAACGATCGTATGAGTCGACCGCTCAGGCGATAGGCAGTGCCCTGGGGGTCTACGACCTGCGCTGCTGACGTCAGGGTCCAGGCATTTGCGTCTGAATCCATTCAGTGAGGAACGGAGCGTTTGTCGCCTTGTGATCCTGAGGTTTTCGACCCGCTACTTCTCCGAGCTGCCCGACGAAGGTCCTCTCGTTGCAACACAGCTACCATCGAGGGGGATGACTTCGGGGGACGCGGTTGCGGATGTTGAGTTCGACGAGGCTGCGGTCGAACGTTGGTTCATCCATCGAGGCGTGCCTCAGGCCATCTTCCACTACAACGCGGCCGAAGATGTTCTGACTCGCATGGTGCCGTATCTCACGGCGGTGTTCCTGCTGGGAGCCCTGGCGGGGTTTGGCGAAAGGTTCACCGGATGGACACAATTTGGTGTGGCCGTGGCTGCGTTTGTGATCCTGACGGCCCTTGCAGCTGGTAGCAACCGACTTCGCGGCCGCCGCAACTTCGAACTTCCCGACGATGTTGGCTGGATCGAGATCGGACTGTTTCTTCTGGGGGCGCCGTTTGTGGCCGTGCTCTTCGGTGACCTGCCGTGGCAACCGATCTGGTTGTTCGCACTCAACCTGGTCATGCTCGGGCTCGGTTATGTGCTCACCACCTATGGAGCCGTGCCGATGTTGCGGTGGGGGGTACGCGAAGTCGGTGTACAGGTCCGCGGTGTCGTCAATGTGCTTTCGCGCCTGCTTCCGCTGTTGCTGTTGTTCGCCACGTTCCTGTTCCTGAATGCTGAGATGTGGCAGGTTGCTCACGGGCTGACCTGGCAGTTCTACATCATCGTGATCATCATGGTTCTGCTGCCGGCGGCAGTGTTTCTGGCCCTGCGGTCGCCCGACGAGATCGCGAACCTGCATTCGTTCACCAACTGGGCCGAGATCGATGAGATCTGCCATCGCACCGATGCTCCGATCTGGAAGCGGGCGGAACCTCCCGAAGCAGCACCGCATCTGGTGCCGCTGGATCAAGGCGAACGGCGCAACCTGGCGCTGCTCATGTTGGCCGCACAACTGGTGCAGACGGTGCTGGTCGCAGTGAGCATCGGCTTGTTCTTCGTGGTATTCGGCCTGTTCACCGTGCGGGAAGAAACGCTGTTTCAGTGGACCGAGATAACGGCTGAGACCTTCGACCCGCTTGCTCGATTCACCCTGTTCGGCGCCGAAGTCGTGGTCACTCCCGAGCTGTTTGCGGTCTCGGGGTTCATCGCTGCAATCTCGGCATTGCAGTTTGCGGTGTCGTTGAACAGCGACGAGATGTACCGCCAACAATTCTATGAATCGCTCGAACGCGAGATACGCGAAGTGCTGGCGGTACGAGCTCGCTACCTGTACCCGATGGTTCGACAAGCACTGACGGTCGACAGCACCTAGCAGGGTGCGGAAAAACACATGCCGGCGCCAGAACGACCATCCATCCGACCACGCTGCGTCGAACTTTCCGGCCATTCCGATCCAAGGAGTGCCCGAAAACCTCTCCTAGCGTGGTCGACGCCTGGCCGCTCTGGCCACCACCGGCGTTCTTCCGCACCCTGCTAGCAGAGCGGAGCAACACCGTACAAGCTTCTGGGTTTTGGTTTTTCGTCGCTGCAGGTGATGGCGCCGGTTTCGTGCAGCGCCAGCAGGTGGCTCATGACGCTGGCGGCGGCGGCCGGGTAGAGCTGCGGGGGGACATGGGTGTACATGCGCAGCACCATTTCCTTGATGGTGTCGATGCCGTCGGCCATACACGCCATGATCTGGTCGGTTCTGGCTTGGCGGTGTGCCAGCAATGCTGGCACGAGCGTGCCCGGTTCGGTGATTGGTGCGCCATGGGTGGGGTAGTAGGTTTGCTCGATTCGCGGCATGAGCAAACGCAGACTGTCGAGATAGCTGTTCAAATTGCCGTCGGGCGGCGGGATGATGGTTGTCGACCAGCCCATGACATGGTCGCCGCTGAAAATCGACTGCTCTTGTTGCAGGGCAAAACACAAATGGTTCGAGATGTGACCGGGCGTGTGCAGCGCTTCGAAGCTGAAGCCCTTGCCTTCGATGATGTCGCCATGGGTCACCGTGACGTCGGGCGTGAAGTCCCAGTCGTGGGCGTGGTCGGACTGGTAGCCCTTCTCGTCGTCATCATCGCTCTTGTCGTCGTCGGCTTCCTCGATCGCGTCGAAACCAAAGCCGGCTTCGTCGTCTTCTGACGGGGCAGCATCGGGGTCGGGACGTTCGAGCGGATGGGGACCAAAGCCATAGGTGGGTGCATCGATATGGCGTTGCAGTAGCCCGGCGGCGGGCGAGTGGTCGCCGTGTGTGTGGGTGATCAGCAGGTGGGTGACCGTTCGCCCATCGATTGCCGCCACGAGGGCATCGACGTGAGCATCATGGGGCGGTCCCGGATCGATGATTGCGACCTGCTCGCCGCCGACGATGTAGGTGCCGGTCCCGGTGAAGGTGAACTTGCTCGGGTTCTCTGCGGTGACGCGACGCACGAGAGGCGAAATCTGTTCAACGGCGCCATAGGTCACGTCGTGTTCGAGGTTGAATTGAGGTCCAGCAGCCATCATGTGACCCTACTTCACCACTCGGTTTTGCTTCGCTCCGCTTGGGCCGACGTTCGTCGGACGGTTTGACGGGACCGTCGACCCACCCAGCTCAGACAGCCGCAGCGAAGCAAGGCGTACTACCCGCGCTCGTCCCTCGCTCGCTTTTCGCTCGTCCCTCGCTCTTGTGTTTCGCGGTGTTGCTTCGCTCCGCTTGGGCCGACGTTCGTCGGATATGGGTTCTGGTCGGTTGCAGCGGCGCCGACGTTCGCGCCAGTGTTTGAGTTGTAGCCTGGCAGAGTGCCTTTCACGGGGGCGAGTGCGCCAACATGACCGATTCGACAGTCGACACGTCGCCTGACACCGTCCCCACGGTGCTTTTCTTGTGCACAGGTAACGCCGCCCGCTCCGTCATGGCTGCCTCCATGCTGCGAGCAATGACCAGTGCCGTGCACATCACCTCGGCTGGCACCCATTCGATTCCGGGCCTGCCCATGAGCACCCGGACGCGAGCTGCGCTGGCTGACTTCGATGTGGTCGACAAAGAGCATCTGAGCGCCCAACTCGAGCAATCCATGGTTGATCAGGCCGCGGTCATCGCCATTTTCGAGCCGATGCACCTGAGCTATATGCGCAAGAAGCACGCCGAGGCGGTCCACAAGGTCGCATCGTTGCCTCGGCTTGCCCAAGCACTTGCGCCTGGCCCCACGGCAACCCTGCAGGATCGCATCTGCGACCTGTTGCTTGGTGACCATGTGTTCGAGCCATGGGAAGAGGTAATCGACCCTGCAGGTGGTGATCTGGCGGTTTTTCAGGACTCCGCAGCCGAAATTCACGACCTGATCGGCGCGTTCTGCACCAAGATCGATCCCGACGCCCATGCCAGCACCTGACCTGAGCGGCGACATCCGTCGTCAGATTTCGCTCGACCCGCCTCGCTATCGCGGGGTTCTACACACGTGGAGTGTGCCGGTGGCTGCAATTGCAGGGGTCGCAGCAACCATTGCCGCCCCTGGCTTCTTGAACAGACTCTTGGTGGCCATCTACGGCGTCACCCTGGTCGCCATGTTTCTGTTCAGCGCGCTGTTTCATCGAGTTCGATGGACCGACGACAGCTGGTGGCGTATGCGCCAGCTCGATCACACCGGCATTTATCTCGTCATCGCCGGCTCATTCACTGCCGTTGCCGGCCTGAGCCTGCAGGGAGGAGCCCGTATTGGTCTACTGATTGCCGTGTGGGTCATAGCTGGTGCAGGTATTGGCTACCGATGGTTGCCGGTCGTGCCGCCATTTGGCCTGACAACAGGCCTGTACATCCTTCTCGGGGCGCTCTTTGTGCCATTCATCCCCGAGTTGGCCGATGCATTGGGTCGAGGCGGCATCATCTTGTTGGTCGTGAGCTGCAGCATCTACTTCGTCGGCGCCCTGGCGCTCGGTGCTCGGATCCCCGATCCGCTGCCAGGAGTATTCGGCTATCACGAGGTCTGGCATGTGGTGGTCGTCGTTTGTTCGGCTTTGCAGTACGTCATTGTGGTCGGGTTCGCCATTCCCGCTGCCAAAGAGATGGTAGAAAACGTTGCAATCTAGCCAATCTCAGGATTCAGACGAACCGCAACTCCCCGCGCAACCATTGCCTGAACCTCAACCACTGCCTGAACCTCAACCAGACGTCGAGACTCGAACGGCGCCAGGGGCGGTGGAAATCCGCGAGGATGACGAGATCGGGGTCGGGCCTCATCCTCGACCGTGGCCTGCGAGCAGCCGGTTCGACCGCGAGTTGCTCAAAGCGGGGGACCGACGCAATGTCGTGGATCACTACCGCTATTGGACCCGCGAGGCAATCATTGCCGACCTCGACACACGTCGCCATCCGTTTCACGTTGCCATCGAGAACTGGGAGCACGACTTCAACATCGGCACGGTAGTGCGCAACGCGAATGCCTTCTTGGCGTCTGCCGTGCACATTGTTGGAAAACGGCGCTGGAACCGGCGTGGCGCCATGGTGACCGATCGGTATCAGCATGTGCATCATCACCCCGATTTCGATGCGTTCGCCGACTGGGCGGCGGGTGAAGATCTGCCGATCATCGGAATCGACAACATCGAGGGTTCGGTGCCCATCGAGTCGACACCGCTGCCGCGTGCCGGCATCTTGCTGTTCGGTCAGGAGGGCCCCGGCCTGACCACCCAGGCACAGAAAGTGGTCGAAATGACGTGTGCCATCACTCAATTTGGCTCGACTCGCTCGATGAATGCGGGCGTGGCCTCAGGGATCGCCATGTACGCATGGGCGGCGCAGCACCTGCACGATCGACCGCATTCCTAGCGCCGGCGACCATGTTCCAGGCCTATTGGCCTGCGATTTCCACGCCCGAGACCCGATAGCCGGTGCCGAACTCGAACGATTGCTCTTCGAGCACGGTCACCACGTACCAGATCTGATCCGCCGACGGCCCCAACAATCGCACGGTGTCTCGCTCGGTCATGACATCGCAGAGCTCGCCGGGTCCAGGAGACGCAATGCGACAGGAGTCGAGATAGGGGATCGAGCGGTCGACAGCCCACGCCAGCAGTGCGTCGTCTACCGACGATTCAAGGGGGAAATCGCTGTTGGAAGGGGGGAGTGGGGGTGTTCCTGGGGGCGCCGGCACCAAATCGAGCTGCAAAGCCGGTTCAGGCGTTGGGAGCGCATCTTGAACCAGTGTGGGACGTAATCCGCCATTACAGGCCGATAACAGCACGAGCACGGCAATACATATGGCCACAGAAGGGGATAGGGGCACCGCTCGACATGCGGATGCAGGGGACTGCTTTGCGGGTCGTTGCGCCGTTGTCGTCGATCTATTCATGACTCGCCGCCCGTTCCATCACTTGTCACCCAGCGTTCTTCCACCAAGGACGCCACCGACGCGACACCGGGAATTCGCTGCAATCGCACCTGCACAATGACCAGGATGGCCAGCACCGAGATGGCGCTGAGCGGCCAATTCGCCAGGAAACGGATGACAACGAAGCCTTCGACGCTGCTGCGGCGAAATAGCCAGACATCGAACGAGGCGCTGACCAAGTAATAGAGCCCCGCGATCACGGTCACCATGGCCATGGTGGATCGAAAAAGCCGGTGGGTCGCCATCTGCTCGGGAATACGCATGAAAAACGGCGCCGCCCGCTGAGCTAATGGGCGCCGCAGCACGACAGACACAAGGAATACAGCCGCCGCCACATACTTGGTTGCGATGCCGAGGCCGAAATACACGGTTTCGCTGCCGGTGATGACGCCTATGAGCCCGCGCAGTAGTACTGCTGCGGTGACGAGCGGCATGAATTTGCCGAGTGGTTGCCCCTTGCGTTTGCGATCTATGGCAATTGCCAGTGATGCTGCGGTGGTAGCAGCGACGGCCCAGCGCAGTCCTGCGACGCGGTTGACCGCAAGAAACATCAGCACCGGTGCCGCCGATTGCAGCGAGAATTCGCTCGGCCGGGGCCCAGCGGCGGTGCTGGCGTCGTGGGTCACTGCGTTACCGTATCGCCATCGAGTGCCCCGGGGTGGGCGCGAAACCCTTGTGTTTTCAATGATTCGCGATTGGTGCCTGTCGACAGCATGTCGGCGGCTTCCGCGTTTTCGCAACACAACTGTAATGTTTAAATACCGTGTTTCGTTCGCTTGGTGTTGTAGGGAAATGCCGCGATCGTTGCAATGGCAGGCGATCGGCGCCGTTGGGGGTCCCGGTCCCAAGATTTTCCTCGGATGGCGAAATTCTTGACACGGCCGTTCGGGGAATCGAGATTGGCTTGTTTATGCGAGTTTTCATGCACTTGTTTGCGTGTCTGTGACAGGTTGCCCTGGCACCTTGCGTATGTTGCTTGTGTTGTTATGGTTCGTCTTGTCGTCATCTGTGGCCTTGTGTTTACTCACGAGGCACAAGCATGGTGACAGCCGGGAAGTCCCTGGTAAATGCGCCACGCAAGTGGTTGCGTCGGTATAGGTAGGAAAAGGAAGTTTCCGTGGAAGCAACCCAGAAGACCTCAACAACCAAGGCAGCGCTCTTGGTTCTTGCGGCACTTTCAATGCTGCTTTCAGGCTTGTTCATTGCGACGGCTTCGCGTTCAGACGCGTCGCCGCCGCCAGCATGTCCTGATGGCTTTTCACTCACTGCAGATGCGAAGAACTGCTTTCAAGCAGCTGTCGTCACGTCTGCCGATAACCCCAACTCATGCGCTACGGGTGTTCTCACCCCAGATGGCACCAAGTGCTTTGTCAATGCTCGTGTGATTCCGCAAGAGGGCGCCACTTTGTGTCCTGCTGGCTTCTCGCCTGACGATTCTCTTGGCGCAATGTGTGCTCGCTTCGAGCCTGCGTCGCAAAACGCTGCTGGTTGCCCTGACGGCTCCCGCGGACTCGCTGGTGGCTGCTTCATCTTTGTCGCAAAGGGCCCTGTTGGCGCTTCGACCTGTGATGAAGGCACTCTGGTTGGTACCAACTGTGTCATCACCGGTGCTGCTCCTGTGGCGGGCGCTTCAACGTGTCCTAAGTCGGACGTCGTCCTTGAAGACGGTTCAGAGTGCTACAGCCTGGTTGGTCGCCCAATCGTTGCTGGTAGCTGTGACGCTAGCTACTTCACCTTTGGTTCGGTGTGTAAGGCAAACAACACCGGTACCAACGAAGCAGAAGTGCGTGCATTCGAATGCCCAACGCCGGCAACTGGCGAAACGGTTACCGAGAATATGCACACCACCGATGGCATCAGGAAAATCGAATCGTGTGAGTATGCACCTGCAAATGGCGCTGGCGAGTGCGAAGCTCCATTGCG
>ENA-ORXM01002489-ORXM01002489.1-marine-metagenome-genome-assembly--contig:-NODE-2489-length-21287-cov-5.398727_pt1 | contig 21287 bp, 16 predicted proteins | sample MGYA00237867_ERZ511480 | MGnify/ENA primary metagenome ERZ511480 (study PRJEB26309, sample SAMN06266103) | marine metagenome | isolation source: Algal blade | place: United Kingdom:Sidmouth, United...
GTCGCTTTGATTCTATATAAATTTGATATATCCTGAGGCGCGTTTGATCCTATAGCTCTTTGCACGCCGTTTGAAAAAGCAAAAATATTATTGCCTGGTCCAGCACCATAAGATTGGAGCGTTAATATCTGAGGATTACCAGGATCACTTATATCTGTAATCGATTCAATATTGATATCTCCAGCAACATTATCTAAAGCTATCCATGTAATGCCTGCATCTGAGGTTGTAGAATTATTAGCTAATCGTACATCCCATGTAACAGTATCTCCTACTAATATAAAATTAGGAGCACTCTCTGCCATTAGCGAAAATGTTGGTGGATTGGTGTATGTAATATCGTTATCTACAGTTTCTGTTACATACTCTACACATGAAGGGTCTGAAACTGTTTCTGCATAATATCTATTTTGATAGAAAATAGACGGATCAAAATTAAAGCTATTATTTCCATTACTAGAACCTAATAAGGATTCACAATTTGGTATTAGGCGTACTCTAAAATTAAATGAGAATGATCTAACTTCATTTAGTGAAGGTACTACACTTAATGTGTCAAAGAATGCTGTATAATTTCCACCAGGCGCTGTTTCAAAGCCAGCAATAGGAAAGAAATCATTACCAAAAGTAGGATGTCCAGGAATTGATACAGTTGGCTCGACGACATCAAAAGAATTTAGTATTTCAGGGTCAAAGGTAAATTTAATAGAATCCACTTTTATAGAAGGATAAAATTCATTACCGTAAAAGGCAGGAAAATCGTTAAATACTGAGATCACCTGATAATTCAAAAATGTCTCTTCACATCCCTCTGGGAAATTATTTGAATTTGGAAATGCAAATAAAGTATTTGTCCTGGCAATAGTAAAAATATCACCAAAAGTTTCACAGAATTCATCTACACCTCCCACAACAGCAAAAGCATATGCTCTAAAATTAGGAATCTTTTTAAACTGTACTTCATATGGACCATCTTCGTTAATACCAAAATTTCCTATGAATTGAATACTATCGCCAGGATTTAAGGTTAGTCCTAAATCAGTCAAACAATTCGGTAGTTCAAATCTCAAGTTTTTATTTGACCCGCTCGGCATCATAGTTAAATCAGCTGGAGTTACTGGACAGAAAAAATCTGTTCCACCCTGATTGATCCTAACCATACCATCACTAAAATTGAATATTTCACCTGGATCAGAAGTACCATCAGCATTAGTATAATCTATATTAAAACCAATAGAACCATTGAGGGGAGTCTCGCCTACCACACCAGTTACGACCATCTCGACAGAATCGCAAGTCACCGCAACTTTTCTATTTGCAACTGATGGGTCAACTTTAGTTGTGTAATTATCATCTGTAAAACCAAATGTAGTTCTATTGACCTCAAATCCTGTAGACTTTACACCAACTGGGCAAACAGCTAATGGATCTGGTGGACATGGGGGAATATCCTTGTGTATAAATGGTCCAGCAACATCTGCACAATACCACAAGTGATCGCATCCACAAGGTGGACAGACGAACTCAAATGTTAGAGGAAAATTAGACTGTCCAATCGCAGCATCGCAATCTGCCTGAAATGCAAGTATTAGTTCATAATTGCCATTAATAAAATTATCAAGTGATGCATCAAAAGTAAGGATTAATGAATCTCCATTTACTGTATTACTCAACATTGGTATTGGCACTGTCGATTCATTCTTGAATAAGTTAGTTTGTCCAGGAACAGCGGATACACCTGGAGGCAGAATTACAGTTGCTCTAAAATTTTCTTGACCCCCACAATTTTTCTCAAAAAGTCTTACACTTCTTGATTCCGTGTGAGTTACAAAGAATACATCTCCTAATGCAAACGCATCTGGAGAACTAAAATCTTCTATATCACTATTCACATTTGAAGGTCTTACGATACCATTTTGGGATACGACTAGACCTTGATTACAGCCATCTGAATAGGTAGTTCTAGCGGTAATAAAGGAAGAAAAATCATTGACGCAATTGTCAGCTGTGCCCTGTGCTAATGCACAGTCTACATCGTAGCTAATAGTTACCTCTAAACTTTCTGTTAAAGCTAAATCATCAAAAAATCCATCGTTATCAAAATCCTCTAATCCACCTGGGCCATCAGGATCAAGTGTGAATGCAGGATTGTTATTAAGATCAATTGTGGTGCCTGTAGGGGTAATGTCAACCCCTGCAATATTATAAGCAGTAATAGTGTAGCCGTTATCAGCTAATGCAAAAGCAGTACCCAGTCCTAGTCCAACTTGAATATCATTCATGGTACCAAAACCTGCGTCTAATTCTACACCATTATTTGTAATGGTAATTGCTGAAACTCCTGACTGACAATATCCAACACTAGTGGAGGCGTTAAAAGTAGAATTGGTAAATTCTGGATTGGCTGCTCCGTCGCCTATATCAATAAAGTCTGGAATATCTACACTGCTGCAGAATCTTCCAAAACAACCCCATGAAGAAACGTGATTACTTATTCTATTATCATCACAATTTACTACACATAAGTTTTCAATGATCGTTACTGTCTCATTTGGATCAATAAATCCATCCCCATTTGATGGACCACCTCCTGAAGTATTTTGAGCAAATTCAGTTGCGCCAATTAGTATTGTCACAATCGTATCACCAGACATAGGATCAACAGATTTGACTACAGTCTTGTCTATGCCATTAACACTAATTGTATTTATACTTGCACCAGCTCCCTGCGTCACTACATACTCCAATGTGTCTACAAATCCTGCTAGTCCTGAATTAGAAATAGTAATGGTTCTATCGAAGCAATCTCCTGCTCTAAACGGACCAGAAGTACTCGGGATATCAATAGTAAAGAATGGAACTGCAAGCGCATCTCTATATTCTGCTGTTGCGTCTACCTCTGTGGTAGCCGTCCCATCAATGGTATAATTTGTTTCCCACTCATCAAATACAGTTAATGCATTATTTTGGTTTAGCGTATCGAGGATATTACAATCAGCTAAGATAAAAAATGTAATATCTACAGCGGTTACCCCGAAAGGACTTAAATCAGGGATAGAAAAAACAGGATCATTTGTATCTCCTGGTGTAGGTATATATGTTACCCCGGCAGAAGACGATGCGGCATTTATTCCAGCAAATTGAATTCCTTCAAAAAGATGTGCCGTAGCTTCAATACCTTCTCTATCAGAGGTAGATGTGCCATTAACCCTAATGGTAACAGTTATTTCGTCAGTATCTCCGCAGACATTTAGAAAATCGGGGGATGTATTAGCATTCGCGTACGACACGCGAAGATTATCCTGAGCAAAGGTTAATTGGGGGAGCGTTATGCAAGTAAATATGAATGCAATAACTAAAAGCCTTAGCGGGTTCATAAACATAATTTTATCTAGTATTCAATTATTTTTTTCACCGTTTGTGATGAAAAAATAGCGGTAAACGGTAAAAATTTTCTCTATTTCTAACTGACTATCAACTACTTAAAAGCTAACAAATCTATTTTATCATTATATGAATGACTAAAATCATACCAAAATAGGCTATAACAGCGAGCAGATGACGAATTGTTTGTCAAGCTGATATATAGCCATGAGTAAATACGAGGAAAATGGAAAGGTGTTTAAAAGGACTGGAGCACGGGATATAGCTTTTGCATAGGCATACCCATAATATTAGAATACGAACCTTGTATTTTTTGAATTTTACAAAGCCCTATCCATTCTTGAATGGCATAACTACCAGCTTTATCGTAAGGCTGATACTTGTCAACGTAGTAGTTTATCTCTTGATCAGTAAGTGCAGCAAGGTGTACAGTAGATATATCTGAGAAACTAACAGATTTTTGAAGTGATCTGACGCTAACGCCTGAGACTACGGTATGCATATTAGCGGACAAGGCCTTCAACATCTCAACTGCATCATGATTATCCTTAGGTTTCCCAAATATTCGGTTATCAAATATAACCACGGTATCGGCTGTAATTAAAATTTGATCTTCATTGATTAGTGATATATTTGCCTCAGCCTTTAGATTAGCAAGAAATTCAGGTACCTCAAGTATATTCATTGTTGCGGGGTAAATCTCTTCAACATCCATTGACTTAACATCAAATAGGAATCCTGACTTGGTTAAAAGCTCAGATCTGCGAGGAGATTTTGAAGCCAGGACGATTTTATGCTGAAATGCTTTCATATGGTTTGCAAATAAAGAAAAAGTAATCCACATAACATAAAAACTTTAATACCTAAGCTCCATTTGCCAAAATCAGTCGGGCTTTTTAATTTTGGTAAAGTAATTAGCAAGGAAAAGCATATTGTGAGCAATGGTATAGTCCCAAATGCAATTTTAGCAGTTGATTGCGAGTAACTATCATAAAAAAATGACCAATGAACTAGAAGAAAAATAATCGAAAATAAAATGAGGTATAAAAGCTTTTTACTTCTACTTATACCGAATAAGATTGGAAATGTCTTTGCATCGTAAGCTTTGTCTCCTTTTATATCTTGCATATCTTTAACTATTTCTCTAGCAAGATTTGACAAAAAAGCCAATGAGCCGTAAAGTGATAGCAGTTGGAGTATTCTAGGCTCACTATATGCTCGCACTTGATCTAAGTCAGCAAGCAAGGGTATAAATGGAACAAGTCCGACAAACATAGATATGATGATGTTTCCGACTAGAACTGTCTTTTTTAATTTCATGGCATATAAATGCAATATCCCAGCAACTGCAGGATATAGCAAGACGAAAAGTAGCTTATTGAATACGATACCAAGGTAAAGCACGATAGAGGCGCCTAATCCTAATACTAAATAGTAGTATAAATAGGAGAGTTGGATTGAGATTAATCTTCCTACTATAACTTTACTTGGTTTGTTTATTAGATCAATATGGACATCGTATATATCATTGATAATATACCCAGCAGCGGCTACAAAAACGGTACTTAAAGATAAAAGAAATAAATGTAGAAAAGAGAGCCTAGATGTAAGGTCCAGTGTGTGTAGCGAAGTACTAATCACCCGAGACCAAACTATCCATTGTGTAAGGAATACGATTAGCAGATTTGGCCAGCGAATTAATTTCAATACGTTTAGCCACATAGACTATTTTTAATAATGCTGTGCAGGCCAGTGATTATTGAGCTTGAGCACTTTTTCTATAATCTCTCTTACACAACCTTTGCCTCCTCTTATTGAACTGACATATTTGCATATTTTAATAATTTCTGGAACTGCATCTGCAGGACAAGCTGGCAATCCTACCTCTCGCATAACTTGATAATCAACCAGATCATCGCCCATATATAGTACTTCATTCGTATTAAGTCCTAGTGTAGCTATTACTTCGTGGAATTTGTTCAGCTTGTCTTTGATATTCGAGAATATATGAACTAACCCTAACTTCTCCAGTCTTTTCGTGACGCCAGCAGAATTTCCTCCTGTAATAATAATTATATTGTACCCTTGATCAATAGCGGTTCTTAATGCATAACCATCCCTGGTATTCATGGTACGTAATAGACTACCGTCTTCACTGACAAGTATATCACTATTAGTGAGTACTCCGTCCACATCGAAAATAAAAGTTTTGATTTGAGCAAATATTTCTAGTGTATTCATAACATAGAAAATTTACTGGTTATCTCTCCATTCATAAACCCACTTTGCTTGAATCATTTCAAGATGCCCCTCCGAACTTTGCTCTTTAGTACCTTCAAAAGTCGGTATATCTAGTATCCATTGAAGCAAGTCTGTAAAACGAATTCTATATATTTTGCCTTCAGTGTATTCATCACCAAATCGCTCATATAATTTGATGGCTATATCTTCGTGATCTTCCCAATGTATTGGTAGATCATCAATTTCTTTAAATGGCATTGCGATTTATTTAGTGTTCGTGTCCGATAATATTAGACTGGTTAGGTATTTCAACTTCCATATCTGCATCCTCGTTCAAAATTATGCACTGACAAGCAAGGCGCGATTCTAATGTTGGATTTATAGCGCGATCAATGAAGTCTTCTTCTTTATCTGAAATTTCTTCTACCTGATCCTCTCCTTTATGTATATATACGTGGCAAGTGCTGCATGCACATACTGCACCGCAGTTATGATTTAAATGGACATCATTATCCTCTGCTACTTCTAATATGGAGTAACCTTTTTCAATATTTTCAACCACTACTGGTTGGATAGATTTGTCCTCAAATGTGAACTTAATTTTTGCCATTGACTAATTTTATTGAACAAATGTAATTTTATTCAATAAGCAAAACAAACTAGAGTAGGTTTAGTTTTGTATTAAGCGTTTTACCACTGTATAGCGAGCAACTATAACCAATAAATAAGACTAGTATGAGCACTGATATCTTCGCGTGAGGGATGGTAGTGAGACATGCTTATCGATGGTAATCGTTAAGTATGTAGTCCGCAGGACCGTAGCGCCAGCGAAGTCACGGACAGCCCGGTCAGCTGCCTTGGGCTAGGCTAAAAAGCGTTGGCAGTAGCTGGCACGCCCAAACCATTAATACCCATTCTAAACAAAAAAAGCCTGCTTGAAGTGAATCAAACAGGCTTAAGTATATTTATTGTCAGTAGATTAGAAAGGACATCCGTTACAAGTATCGACTTTAGGGTTCGCTTTTGCGGTAGAATGCGTGCTTTCGCTACATCCATCACAGGATAACACTCTAAATTCGGTACGTCTATTCAACTGGTGTTCTTTTTCACTACATGGAACATTGTTTCTACAATTGTTCACATTTATATTTTCACCAAATCCTTTAGCTACTAATCTATCTTTTTGAATTCCTTTTTCATTCAACCATCTTACTACAGACTGTGCTCTACGCTTAGATAATCTATCGTTGTAGTTATTACTACCTCTAGCATCTGTATGCGAACCAATCTCAACAACATAGTCGGAATTATTCTGCATCAAAGTAAGAAGTTTGTTCAAATCTTCTTCTGCATCGTCTCTAATGTATGATTGATCAAAATCATAATATATGTGAAGTAAGTAATAGATACTGTTGGATCCATCATTACTTACTGTAGGACTTGGCTGAAATGGTCCAGTACTTTCTACAAGTTGACCATCTTGGTATTTATTACCATCAATGATTACTACTCCCTTATCAGGTGTATTAGTTGGAACCGTAGTAACAATTTCAGTAGCTGCAAGTGGACGTGTCAAGGTTAGATTACCAACTAATATCTCACTAGTCTCTAATCCTCTTGTACACTTCTCCGTAGAAGCATCACCATAAGATTCTTTAGAACCCTTTACAGTGTAGCAACAATCATCTTTAAGAATAAAACTGTACTTCCCGTCTTCTCCAGTAGTAGCTGTTTGATCTTCCTCATCGCAATCATTAGTCAGAGTTACGGTAGCACCTTCCATAGGCAACTGATTTTCTCCGTCATAAACTATCCCTTCGATAGCAAACTCTGTAGCACCATTAAGTGGGATTTCCACAAATGTTTTTTCTGAAAGATTGGCAGTTGTACAACCTTCCTTTTCATTTTCACTATAAGAGTCGGCAGTTGCCATAAATGAGCAACATTCATTTGGTCTCATATCAACAAATACTTTACCATTGGCAGCCGTAGTATATGCTGTACCTGTGCAATCATCTACAACTGTGGCGCCTTCGATAGGCTCTTCTGTATTTTCATCATATACATAAATCTCAACAGGAACAGCTGTTTTCTTAAAGCTGTAAATATCATCTCTACCTGCACCTCCAGTTCTATCAGATGATAAGTATCCGCAAGTACCTTCTTCATTGAAGATGATGCCGAAATCATCAGAAACCGTATTGATTGGGTATCCAATATTGTCGATAGGCCCAAAGTTCCCGTTGCCTTTATCATCCATAAAATAAATATCTAATCCTCCGATCCCAATGTGTCCATCAGATGCGAAATATAGTCTACCATTTTTGTGGTAATAAGGAAATATTTCATGCGCTTCGGTATTGACTTCTGGTCCCATATTCATAGGTGGTCCCCAAGAGCTTCCTTGCTTATCTGCATAATATAAATCCATACCTCCAAAACCACCAGGCATGTCAGAAGAGAAATATAGTCTGCTGCCGTCTGATGAAAGTGTTGGATGTGCAACTGAATATTCATCAGAGTTAAACGGCAACCCAACAGGGTCAGAGAAACTACCGTTTCCATTATTATTTACAGAAAACACCTTAAGCTTGATAATATCATCATCAGACTTCCCTTCAAGATTATTTCTAGTATAGAACATCAAAGATTGATCGTCGTTAAAGCAAACTGCAGCATCGTGAAACTTAGTATTGGCGCTAGACCATTTTGCCGGTCTACCATACATATAGTTACCACAAGTACCTTCTTCATCGCCACCATTTGACTTACGATCTACATAATATAAATCTAAGAAAGGATTTCCTGTCCAAGAATGTGTACGATCTACGCTGGAAGAGCGCGCTCTTTCTGATGAGAAAACAATTCCGTCCTCATAAAAAACTGGGCTAAAATCATCAAGTGTAGAGTTAAAATCCAAGTGGGTAACTTCATATATACCGCTATTTTTTGTCATCAACTCTTCTTCATAATCACAAGCTCTTACAAGATATTGGCCACGAATGTCGTCAGGCTTAGCAGCAAGGAATTTACTGTACCACTCTTGAGCCATATCACATTTGCCATTTCGCTGGAGTGCTTGACCATAAAATAAATTGTGATCGGCTTCGGCTTCTGGTAATCTGACTACTTGACCATACCAAAACTCGGCATTTTCAGAGTCACTAATTTTTCGGTAAGCTTCTGCAATCAGAATTTTAGCCTCCGAACTGTCGCTGTTATCTAATATCTGATTTAACAATTCTATGGCCCCGACATAATTAAGATCCTCCATACTCTTCTGTGCTTTTTTGAGCTTAGAAGATTGAGCAAAAAGACCGCCTGAAAGAATCGTTACCATCAAAATAGATAGTAATGAACGCTTTAACATGCTACAAGTAATTTATAGGTTAATGGGACTTTCCAATAGTGAAACTTTTCCCTGAATAAAATAATACTTTTCTTGAGTGTTGTTGGTAAGTCTTGGTGCCAAAAAATTGCGAAGTGAAGGGAAGAGAGGTGATTCAAGCCTCTCTTCTCTTTGGTATATTTTAGCCTAGAAGTATCTAGGAGTAACTGTCTTTTTGGTTTCGTACTCAAATTCATATCCTAAGAATAATTCGAATGATCCAGAAGTTGCTTGTGACAACTCAGTAAGTGTATAATCATATGCTGCACCTATTCTTAAACCATTTTTTAAGAAGTAGGAAGCCCATATATCAAATGAGTCAAACGAACTTGATTTATCAAATGCTTCGAATGCAGATCTATATGACAAACCTATCCATAATGTCTGATAGAAGAATACAGAAAGATCAATATCAAATTCAGTTGGCGTAGTAATAGTTCTAAATTCTGGTTCCTTTCTTAAATTTCCAAGTAGGCCTACGTTCTTAATTAAAAATGATGGTTTAAATACTAAATCTTCGCCAGATAAAGGAATAGCTCCACCCGCAGTAAAGAAGTAATGTCTGTATTGTCTGGCCCAGATTTGGCGACCATCGGTCCCCAAAGAGTTTTGACTGAGGTCATATTCAACTATGTGAGGACTTGAAACACCCGCATAAAATGATTTATTGTAGTAATAGATACCTGCTCCAAAGTTAGGTAGCCATTGGTTAGGATTATCTATAAATGCAATATCCGCACCAGCTCCAGCTTCCGTTTGAAGTTGGTTAAAATCACCTCTGTAGTTTTCGACACCAGCTTGCAAACCAATGGAAAGTTTACCTCCATTTTCGCCCATAGGTATTCTGTAAGCGTAAGAAAGATTAGCACCCAAATTATTAGTAGGCCCTATTTTATCATTCACTAAACTAAAACCTACCCCAACTCTTTCGTTTTTGAGTGGTGTGTGTATAGTAACTGATTGTGTAACGGGGGCTCCATCTATTCCCACCCATTGCGAGCGGTGTAAGATACCTAGCGACATATGATCCTTCGATCCTGCGTATGCTGGGTTAAATACTAAGCTATTAAACATATACTTGGTAAACATAGGGTCTTGTTGACCGAAAGCAGTACCGAAGTAAAGTAAAACAGCAATTAGAGTTAAAAATCTTTTCATTTTAAGCTTAATTTACAAAATTAAAAATTCATCAAATTAATGGTCACAATTATTGTGCTATAAAAAATTGTTTGTATTCGGTCTATCCTGATGAAGTATATAAATATCTATTAGTCAGCGAATTATAGTTTCATATATATATAAGTCGAATGTTTCAAATCACGTCACAATTATCTATGAATCTGAACATAACCAGTTTTGATATCACCATTAGCTAAATCTAAAGCATAATAGTAAGTCCCATCCGGTAGGTCATCCTCTGCCCAAGTACCCCGCCAATCGTTCTGATACTCAAAAGTTTTATAAACAATTACGCCCCATCTATTATAAACCCTAAGGACATTTCCTGGGTAATTATTAATTCCTCGAATAGTGAAGAATTCATTATCACCATCCATATTAGGAGAGAAACCATTGTAAACTAAGAGATCATCACCTGAGCCAGCATTACCACATTCTATTTGAATAATGACCATGGCAGTATCGCATCCGTTCTCGTTGCATACAGCATACTCAAAACTATCGTTTCCGCAGTAATCTTCGTTTGGTGTGTAGGTTATAGAACATCCTTGGTTTATAGCGACAAGTCCATTTTCAGAACCATTACCGTTGGATGAGTTTTGAACTATGTAAAAATTTGTTATGGGTAAACCATTAAACTGATCATTTTCACAGAGATCTATTGAAGCTACTCCATTAAGATTAGTCATAAGTGCATCGTTAGAGAGCAGAGGAATTTGCAAATTTTCTACAACTGTAATAATATAAATTGTAGTGTCACATACACCCTGATCATCACAAATAACTATACACGAAGTATCTTCTCCTATAAAAGCAGTTTGCGCTTCAAGGCATAAAGATACATTATTTATATCAAAATTGACAGCACTATTATTATTTACAGCGCATATATCTTCAACATTAACAATATTTCCATTTAGCTCAGATGTATCAAAACAATCATCATACGTATTTCCAAGGAGTACAGTTTCTTGTATAATTTCGCTTGTTGGAGGCGTAACAGTTACAATAAAATATGCTGTATGTGTATTGCCCAGATTATCTGTAAAAACAACACAGATCTGGTCTGTACCAATCTCATCGCCACTATAGTCCACACAATCCATTGCATCTAGAGCGCTAAAAATGACAGCATCTCCTGAGCCTTCACAGCCTAGGATGGCAGAAACTGCATTTCCATTCAACTCATCCAAAAAGCAAAAACTAGCTCCTGTATAGACTTGAATATCTACAAATGTGGTATCAATGGTATGCATCAGTCCATCTGAAACAGTTACGTAAATAAAAGTAGTGTCACAAAAGTTAAATTGATCGCAGTACACGATACATGCAGTATCAAGCCCATTGCTAAGCGCATCCACTTGAATACAAGAATTACCATTGACAAAAGAATAACTAGCAACTGGGTCAGGATCATCTGCATGAATATTACTCACACTTTGAGGGAATCCTGGTAATTCAGAAAAATCTAAACAATGGGTTTCATTTTCCCCTAACATCAAGTTGATATTGACCTCTTCTATTTGAGCACAGTCGACAGCCACGGTAAAGGTATCTAAACAACCAGAGAGGCTTTCTAAAATAACGACTTCATGTAGTCCAGATTCAAAACTAAAAAGGGATCCCGACGGCATAATCCCCAAATTGAAATCTAGCTGCGTAGGAGAATTCAATAATAGCATATTGATAATCATTGCACTATATTGATGTCCGGGCTTCCCTCCTATCAGTAACTGAGACATTGTATTGATCTCCCAATTTCCTTCTGGATCCCATAAATTCATAGAATCTACTAAAGCAAACATATCAGGAAAATCTCCTGAATATAAGTTATTATTTATGTACCAACTGTCTAGAAAGTACGGCCCTGGAGTAGGTACATCGGCATAACCATAGTTGTAAATAGTATCAATATTACAGCCTGCTAGCATCCCCGAATAGGGCGTTCCATCTACAGTAAATTCATAATTTGGAGTATCGCCAAATGGAATATCTATACAAACCTCCCCCATTGCGCCACAGTCATCTATTTTAACATAGAAAAATTCTTCGTCGAGGATGGGTTCATTGGCACTGCATAGTGAACTTAATGATAGAAGGAATAATATGGAAACGAGATGGCTAAATCGAAATAAATAATACGAATTAGCGCTTGATCCTAATAGATTCATATTGAATAAATTATTTTGTTTTTATCTTAGTTACGGTACACAAGTCCGAAAACCATGCCAACAAATTAAACTTATCTATATATGAATATCCCTTTAAAAATGGGGTACAATAAGCGTCTAAACGAGCACCATATCTACAATAAAGAGCACTCCAAACATTATACTTGCGAGACCATTGGTAGTAAAGAAGGCGAGTCCTATTTTTTTTAAACCGTATTGCTGCACAATGACATGCTGGTATATAAGGAGTCCGATAAAAAGGATTGTTCCAATCCAATGTAAGTATCCTAAATTAGAATATATGGAGCTTGCAAGATACGTACTATATACTAAAAGCAAAGCAGCAAATACGTGCACTAAAACAGACAGACTTCGAGCTTTCGCCTTGCCTAACAGTGTAGGCACGGAATTCAATTTATGCTCTTGGTCAAAATCTTCATCTTGGAGGGCATATATTATATCGAAGCCAGCTACCCATAAAGTTACAACGGCACCATATAATAATGGTAACAAAGAAAACTCGTTGGTAACAGCCATAAATGCGCCTATTGGCGCTAAACCTAAACCCAGACCCAATACGAAATGGCACAGTGCAGTGAAGCGCTTAGTATAACTGTAGCCCAGTATTATTAATAAGGCAATGGGGGAAAGGTAAAAACACATTGTATTTATAAAGTACGTACAAATTATAAAAGCCAAACAGTTGACTGCAATAAAGCGTTTTGCAGCAGGCACCGATACTAAACCAGCAGGTATTTCTCTTACTGCAGTTCTTGGATTTTCTTTATCGATATCCCTGTCTACCAGCCTATTGAAAGCCATGGCAGCTGACCTTGCAAATACCATAGAAGCAAGAACCAATACTAATGTAATTGGTTGAAAACTAAAATCCGAAAGATAACTTCCCAAAAAGAAGCCTACGAGGGCGAAAGGCAACGCAAAAATTGTGTGGCTAAACTTAATTAAAGAGAGATAATTTTTAATGCCTGCAGTTGCCATAATGGAGAAAAGAATAGATAAAAAAAGACCTACAAAGAATAAATTCGATGTAGGTCTTTTTGTTTAACAAAAGCTCAATAAATAATTATTGAGCAGGCGCATCAGCGCTAGGATTTACTTCTCCTTTCAAGTAGATGAAAGTTTGTGGTGGGTTTGTATTTGCAGTAATAGTAACTTTCTGGTTACGCTTACCCTTCTTGTTCTTAGAATTAAACTCAACCGTTACAACACCATCTTCACCTGGAGCGATAGGCTCTTTCGGCCATTTTGGTACAGTACATCCGCAGCTACCTTTAGCGTTACTAAGTATAAGTGGCTCGTCACCTGTATTCTTAAAAGAATATGTGTGAGAAACTTTTTCTCCTTCATCAACTGTACCGAAATCAAATTCTGTAGCGTCGAAAGACATTACTGTAGTCGGCCCTGTAGGTACTGCAGGTGTAGCAGTAGGAGGAGTAGCAGGATCATTAACAGACTGCGGTGATGCATCTGGGGTAGCGGTAATAGCTCCCTTTGCATCTGCAACTGGATCACTTGCACAAGACACTACGAAAGCGCTCATTAGCAAGATTAATAAACTAGAAAAAAATGATTGCTTCATCATAAAATAATTTTTGAATTTAGTTAAGTCCTTGAAATAAAAGACAAAAATAGATTAATTAATTAAATATTAAAAACCTTAATAAAGTATTTCGTTTTTATTACACATAAGCTATAACTATCATTAAAGCTTATTGTTTTGATTACTTCATCAAAGTATTGTCTATACAAAGATACCTCAAGTCTAAGTTATGTAGTGTTAATACCCTATCAAGGCTTGTTAATAGGCTGTTAATAGCCTCCAACTCATCCGTAATATATTATTAACCAGTAAATTGCGTTTGGATATAACAGCAGACTTGAAATCTTCAGCTCTTAGATATTGACTTTAGAAATTCATCTACAGGTCTTGCATTAAGACAGTCAGACTTCGTCAGCCCCCCTTTTCTAGCGGATACTGTACCATATATAATATCATCAATGCCATTGATGCTGTGAGCATCTGGATTCACGCTGATTTTAACTCCCTTTTCTATGCAGTAGGGTATCCATCTCCAATCTATATCTAATCTGTGCGGATTAGCATTGAGCTCTATACACACTTTATTCGCTGCACACGCATCTATAACTTTTTTGTGATTTATAGGATACCCTTTGCGTGATAGCAATAATCGTCCGGTAGGATGACCAAGGATCGAAGTAGCTGGATGCTCAATAGCTACTATGAGCCGATTTGTAGCTTTGGCCTCGTCCATTTTCAGATTAGCATGTATACTTGCCACTACGAAGTCTAATTTATCTAACAAGTCATTTTCATAATCTAGCCTCCCATCGTTAAGTATATCCGATTCTATTCCCTTCAGTATTATAAAGTCACTGTATGTTTTATTTAGGGCATCTATCTCTTCTATTTGTTGCCATAGCCTGTCGGGCTTTAGACCATTGGCATAAAATGCAGTTTGGGAGTGATCTGTAATACCTATATATTGGTAGCCTTTCTCACGGGCAGCATCAGCCATTTGTTTTAGTGTATGCATACCATCACTATAAGTAGTGTGAGCGTGTATGACCCCCAGTATATCGTTAGATTCTATCAGGTCTGCGTGAGCTGGATGCTTATACATCTCCCCTTCCCGCATTTCGGGTATATAATATGGTAGCTCCAATTTTGCGAAAATTTCGGCTTCATTTTCGAATTCTCCAGAAGGCACATCACCTACCTTTGTTCGGAAGTCTTCTGTCGCAGTGAGATAAAACCATGAAGGGACGAAATCAACCTCATCTACTAGATATAATATTACCAATATACCATTTTCAGTTTTTGCCTCTACTGTTCCTTCATCCTCACTTAATATTTCAAGCAAACCTTCATTATAGACTTCCTCTGCCAACTCAAGATCTCCGACGATTACTTCTATCCGATCTAGCGTGTTGCATTTTCTTCTGATGGCACCAGTAAGTTCGACTGAGGTACCGACATATATATTTCTTAGCTCGTCCAATAGTTGCTCTGCTATTGGTAGAAGTGTCGCATAATGAAATTTATCCTGTGACTGAAAATAGTACTCTATTTTTAGCTTTATATCCTCCTGCGACTTCTGACCGAAGCCTTTCACTTTTGACAGTCTATTTTCATAACAAGCGTGAAGTAGTTCCCCAACTGTTTCTATCTCAAGCTCTTCCCAGATAACTTTTATTTTCTTCGGACCCAATCCTTTGATGCTCAACATATCTATTATGCCAAGCGGTGTTACTTGGGCATACTTTTCATAAGTTGCTAAAGAACCCGTTGATAATAATTCTTGTATTTTCTCCCTGATGGCTTTACCTACCCCAGGCAGTTGATTCAGCGCTGACTCATCCATTTCTGCAAGCGGAGTATCGAGCTTACGCAGATTAACATACGCATTACTGTATGACCTTATTTTGAAAGTATTCTCATTGTGCAACTCCATAATTGCAGCTAAATTTTTGAATACGTTAGCAATTTCTTTATTTGACATCATCGCATATTTAAGCTCTCAAATGTAGCGAATTTGGCGGGTATAGATTGTGCGTTATTAAAATGTTTTGATACATTTTTATTTGGGTGAATCCCCTGAATTTCCACTTGAAGAGCGTCATTTAGCGGTCGAGCCGTACTGTTCTCCGTGGTCATTACGGTCTTTCCATTCGCGAAAGACTTCACTACAGACATCCCGATAAAAATTGGGATTAATTCCCACCCATTTCACGAGACTCCTATGTCTCATAAGTTATTCATCAGATATTATAGCTTTGACCCTACCTACTTCGTCCGTATCCAATAATACTTTGATCCCGTGAGGATGTGATGAGGATTTTGTAAGAATTCTCTTTACAATACCTTTAGTTAATTTACCAGATCCTTGATCATGCTTCTGAACAATACTGACGTATGATCCAATATGAATATTCTTTCGATAGGAACCTTCCATAATGCATTTCTTATTTTAATATTAAAATTAAAGGTAAAGGAAACATTTGGCAAGAAAGCTTGCTACACCTATATAATAGAAAAATATGATTATCAATCTTTGAAATAATTTTCTATTTGCTATTTTTGCATAAAATAAAACTATCATATGAAAGTCGATATAATCATGTACTTATTTACATTAGGTTTACTTCTCACGTCCTGTGGAGGTGACATAGAAGGCTCTGGTAGCGATTCTACTACTGCGTCAACCACAAAAACCAACGCTGAATATGTAAAGTCAGATTACGAAAGCGCAGGTTACGAACTTGCCAAGCAGTACCACCCCACAGATCGTTATATAATTGCAGAAGGGCCTATGTACAATGGTATGAAAGAGGGGGCATGGATGACTTATCATATAGGTCGTGATACTGGTAAGATTAAGAGTATTACCAATTACCACAAGGATCTTATCACTGGAGTTGTTTTAGAATTTGCTACTAGTGGCAACTTAGCCAAGCGAACCGATTATGACAATGGAAAATTACACGGAATCCATATAGAATATAAGTACAATAGGCCATTAAAATACGCAGAATATACTAAAGGCGTATTGGACGGGGCTTATAAAACTTATTACGGAAACGGTAAACTACAGCAATTTACCCTTTATAAAAACGGCAAAAAAAATGGCAAGAGTAAGTTCTATAATGAGGAGGAACAGTTGATAATGGAATATGTATATGACGATGATGAGAAGGTCTCCGGCGGCACCATCACTCCTCCACCCATTGAAAATAAGGAGTAATTATTTTTCCCATGTGTAGTAAAATATAAAGACCTAAAGGCCCATTGTGATAGACTACAATGGGTCTTTTCTATTTTTAATCTCCCAAATAAAGGACAATAAAATTAATAAACACTTTATGCTAGCAGAGTAACACATAACCATATCTAAATATATAATATTTTAACTTCCTATATCTGTGACTACCCTTTGGGAGGTAGATATACACAATATCTATACATGAGCTCAAATTTTATATGTTAAAGAAATAGAGACTACAGCCCTTTAAATACGGCAATTCAATAGCATGATTATATCTTAAACAATTTGTTGGCAATACTGCCAATCCTATTGGCACTACTTTGGATTAATAAAAAATGTATCTCACAAAGATATTCTCCTCCCAGTCCAGTACACCCCCGTACTGATATAACAAGAAAAGAAAAGTACCTAAAATACCAAGTTTAATATCTCCCCTAGTGAATTTATTTGAGAATTAAAAAAGTATTGAAAATGTTATCACGATTACAAATTATTGTATTGCTAGGCCTTCTACCGATGATCGCTTTTGCACAACCAAATTACACAGCCAACGATATTGTACCTATTTATGATGAGGAATTCGGGTACGGAACAAATATGGGCTACAATCCTCCTTACACGGACGAAAACATCGCAGAAATAGCAGCTGGTAAATCATCCGATGGTATTCATGGCGCTGGAGTAAATGCACTCCGACCAGGACTTTGGGAATTTTTCCTTGAAGCGTGGGGCTATGATATACGCACAAGTACATTTGACTATTATGGTGAACTAGGCATGAAAAATAATGTCGCTATTGTGGGATATCCATCTGACGATCACCGAGACAAAACTGTTTACTGCGAAGAAAATGACGCGAAGGTATTTAAAAATATGTATGCTCCGATCTGGGATAATGGAGAAAATGGTACAGCCGTCAACGACACAAATTATCTTGCATTGTACCTTTACAAACTTATCCCACTTTATGGTGAAAACATAAAATTTTATGAAATTTGGAACGAACCAGATTTTGACTATGGTGGCAATGCATGGAAGCCAAAAGGAGTAGAAGGCAATTGGTGGGAGAATGATCCAGACCCTTGTTCTTACGCACTAGGTGCTCCAATATGGTCATACAATAGAATGCTAAGAATTAGCTACGAAGTAATTAAACATTTAAATCCAGATGCTTTAGTATGTACAGGAGGTATTGGATTTCCAAGTTTTTTAGATGGCGTACTACGTCATAGTGATAATCCAGATGGTGGAAAAATTACAGAGGAATATCCTCTGTCAGGAGGTGCCTATTTTGATGTATTGAGTTTTCACTCTTACCCGCACTTAGAAGGTATTCGTACTTGGGATCAAAATATTGAAGGCTTCACATATGAAAGACATTCAGACAAAGCTGCTCAATTGTACGTTCAGAAAAAGAGGGATTTTGAAAATACATTAGCGGACTATGGTTACGACGGAGAGACTTTTCCAGAAAAACTATATATCACAACAGAGTGTAATATTCCAAGAAAGAAATTTAAAGATCATATCGGGTCAGAAGATGCTTCCAAAAACTTCAACATGAAGGCGCTAATACTTTCTCACAAGGAAGATATCAAGCAGTATTACATTTACAACATTGCTGAGGATGGCATTACCAATGATTATAGTCCAGAATTTAACTACATGGGTTTATATGAGCCTATTATGGACAAAGACGTCTATGCTCATAAATACACACAAGGTGGAGTATCATTCAAAACCACAGCTGAAGTACTAAAAGGTTATAAATACAATGCAGCTAAGACAGAAATTATTAACTCCGCTGAGTACGTAGACGGAGCCGTTTTCGAAAATGAACTAGGGGAAACTATCATAGCCGCTTGGGCTGTTACTAGAGAAGATGAAAGCGAAGATGCAGCTGCACCACTGACTTTGGCAGGACCTTACTTTAATGAGACTACAGAGGTCTTTTATTGGGACTACTCTATGACTAATGAAGCTTTTCCTCTAACGGAGTCTACACTCTCATTGAGTGCAACACCGGTGTTCATCAAAACTCAACCAGTAGAAGAAATTGCTGAGCCAGACCCAGACCCACTACCAACTAATTTGTTACAACCACATGCTGCTACACCTGAAATTGGTAACGTAACTACTTATCCGAATCCATTTGTACACTACGTGAATATTGCCATTGAAGATATAGAAAATATAACCATCAATATTTATGATAGCTTAGGCCGAGAAATGGAATTGCCTATATTAAAATCGCATGCAAGTGCTACAATCGAAACTGCTACTCTTGCAAATGGTATATATTTCTTAGAGTTTACAAAAGGCAATATAATTTATTCGCATAGAATAGTAAAGTCTGATGAATAATGGATTTGTATAAAATATATAGAGGAATCTAAAATAAAAAAAGCGAGCTAAACAATATCAAAGTTTAGCTCGCTTTCTTTTTGTAGTGACTAGATATGAATCTTAGTATTGCTGATTGACATCTTTGTTTTTTCTTAGCTGTCTATCAGCCTTATCCAGCGCACCCTTAAATGCAACCATAGCGTCCGGATCTTCTTCAGAGACAAAGATAACTGGTCCAGGCAAATGGAGTTCTATTTTAGCCTCTATTGCGTTGGCAATATTTCCATCGTCTGTCTTAAAGTAAACCTGTGCTCTTGTAATACCTTGATTGTACTTTTCTAAAGAATTAAGATTATCCTTGATGGTTTGATTCTGAAGATCATTTATTTTGAAAGGAGATTCGATTAATACTTTCATAATTTATTATTTTTTAAAATTTTCTTAAATAAAGTATGCCCGATAGTATTGAACATATAAAACCATGAGAGCACGATATATTAATGATAAAACTTTTATATTATGCCGTGAAATCATAACGATATTCATATTGCTAAGTTCTAATTAGTTGTTAATTTATCCTGCCATCTCAAATAAAATAGTTTATTTGATTCTGAGATTAAGCAGAAATTGTAATCAGAAGATTATTGGTCCTCGAATGACCAACTACTCATAGAGAATTTACTTATATTTCTTGCTCAATAAACTTTCATATGACATTTGACTTCAAAGATAAAGTAATATTGGTTACTGGCGGGACGCGAGGTATTGGTAAGGCCATTTCATTAGCATTCGGCAAAGCTGGCGGAAAAGTGGCTATGGTTTACTATAGTAATGAGGAAGAAGCTCAAAAAGTGGAAATAGCCATGCGCCATACAGATTCTATGATTCTACGGTGTGATATAAGCAAACCTGACGAGGTACGCAGAATGGTAAACAATGTCGCCCTTAAATATGGACGTATAGATATTCTGATCAACAATGCTGGAGTTTATATTTCGCATGAGATAGACAAAATACCCTACAATGACTGGCAATATAAATGGAATAAGACGATAGCAATAAACTTGAACGGGCCAGCTAATCTTTGTTTCTGTGTAGCGAACTATATGCTACACCAAGGCTCCGGAAAGATTATAAATATCACATCTCGCGGAGCCTATCGTGGAGAACCCAATCATCCTGCATATGGAGCGGCGAAAGCAGGCCTCAACTCTCTGACCCAATCATTGTCTAAGAAACTTGCTCCTAACAATATATTTGTTGCGGCACTTGCCCCTGGCTTTGTAGACACAGATATGGCCCACCCATATATTCATGGTGATGATGGTGAAAGTGTATTGTCTCAAAGCCCCCTTAATAGAGCTGCCACTCCTGATGAAATTGCTAGAGCTGTACTTTTCCTTTCCAGCGAAGGCATTAATTATCTTACGGGTTCAATAGTAGATATGAATGGTGCTTCTTATTTTAGATAGTTAAGTTAGGATTCTTATATGGGGTCATTCCGATCCTGACTTGGCGAAAAGCCTGCGTCAGCACGGAACCAGGCTATCCATTACGATGCGCCGAAGAAGGCGCCTCTTCATTTCTATCCTTTGCCCTTGCGCTCTCCGAGCGACGTGCTCCAGCGCAAGCGCCTCCGCCTTCATCACTGTAATCAAGGCATAATCATTACGAATACTCCTAAGATAAGCAGACATAGGGATATTCGTAAGAAGATTAAACTGTAGAACCATAGGGAGTTAATCAAAATTTAAGGGTTTGGATTACTCCATT
>ENA-ORXM01002490-ORXM01002490.1-marine-metagenome-genome-assembly--contig:-NODE-2490-length-21283-cov-4.695275_pt1 | contig 21283 bp, 17 predicted proteins | sample MGYA00237867_ERZ511480 | MGnify/ENA primary metagenome ERZ511480 (study PRJEB26309, sample SAMN06266103) | marine metagenome | isolation source: Algal blade | place: United Kingdom:Sidmouth, United...
ATCGACAGTCTCATATCGAGACGATAAATTCCATTGCGTTGTCGAGCACCCTGCGTCGTATACCGAACAATACGATGGTGCGCCAGGAAAGCTCCGGGGAGGGGAAAGAAACTGATGTAGGGATAATGGAGGTTTCGGAAACCTCCCGTAGCGGACCTGGCGGGTGAGAGTCCCGCCCGGCAAAGGCTGGCCACCAGCCGGAACCGAGTGTTGCGTGGTGTCGGGTGACCGGCCCTGCGAAGCGTACACAGGGGGCGTGTGAGCCGCGTGATCGAGCCTCGATAGTGTTGGAGTCCGGAGCCGACGTTTTCATTGTGGCGGAAGGCAGCATCGGGTGTCGCGCGACTGGCCAGCGGCACTCGATCCGGCGGGGTCTAAGGAGCGAGGGCGCGCACGTACAGGGGTCCGCCGGGGAACCTGGGAGATCTTCTCGTCTCCGTCGTCGAAACGCGGCAGAGGAAGTGAACGGGCGTCGCGTAACAAAAGGTCCGGGCCGGGCGTGCGGTGTCGGCACGTCACGGAGCCCCCCGTGTCAGGGTAGTTGTCCGTTGCCGTACCCTTCCATCCTTCCAGAACGGGGAGCGAGAGAGAGTGAGCCGTGGGCTATTCGCCTGAACGAGTGGAGGCGGTGCTGAGCAAGATGGCGCCGCCCCACAACCGATCGATCCCGACGCTCGCCAGAGAGGAAGGGATCTCCACCGGTACGCTGTATAACTGGCGCAACCAGGCCCGAGCGAGGGGACGGTTGATGCCGGACAAAGACAACACCCCCGAGGGTTGGTCGTCGCGCGACAAGTTCGCCGCCGTGCTCGAGACGGCGCCGATGAGCGAGGCCGAGCTCGGTGAGTACTGCCGGCGCAAGGGCTTGCTGCCCGAGCAGATCCGGGCGTGGCGTGCGGCGTGCGAGAGCGCCAACGACTGGCGCGAGGAGAGCCGCCGGCAGAACGAGGAGGCGAGCCGCGCGGAGAAAAAGCGTATGCGCGAGCTCGAGCGCGACCTGGCCAGGAAGGAGAAGGCGCTGGCGGAGACGGCGGCGTTGCTGGTGCTGAGAAAAAAGGCCGATGCGATCTGGGGACCGGACGAGGAAGGATGATCAGCTACCCCAGTCGCGTGAAGGCCGTCGAGCTGATCGACGAGGCCGTTGCCGGCGGAGCACGGCGTGGCCGCGCCTGCGCCACGCTCGGTATCGACGACCGAACCTATCGCCGCTGGCGCGCCGGTGAGGGCGAGGAGGTGCGCGCCGACGCCCGACCCGAGGCGGTGCGTGCGCCGGCGGCGAACCGCCTGAGCGAAGCCGAGCGCGCCGCCGTGCTCGAGCTCTGCCATGCCCCCGAGTTCGCCAGCCGACCGCCGGGGCAGATCGTCCCGGCGCTGGCCGACCGCGGCTGCTATCTCGCCTCCGAGTCGAGCTTCTACCGCGTGCTTCGCGAGGCCGACGAGCAGCACCACCGTGGCCGCGCCGCCGCCCCTCGTGCTCGGCGAGCACCGACGACGCACTGCGCCACAGCTCCGGGGCAACTTTGGAGTTGGGACGTGACGTTCCTGCGTGCCCCGATCCGCGGCGAACACTACTACCTGTACCTGATCCTCGATGTGTACAGCCGCTACGTGATCGGCTGGGAGGTGTACGAGGCCGAGCGCGGGGAGCTGGCAGCCTCGCTGGTGCAACGCACCGTGCTCTCCGAAGGCTGCGCGGCGGCACCGCCGACACTGCACGCCGACAACGGCTCGATCCAGCGCGGCTCGACGTTGCGCGCAACTCTCGAGAGGCTGGGGATCGAGCCCTCGTTCAGCCGCCCGCGGGTGAGCAACGATAACGCCTACAGCGAGTCGTGGTTCCGCACGGCCAAGTACGCCCCGAGCTTCCCGGTCGAGGGCTTCGCAAGCCTCGAGGCGGCACGCGAGTGGGTGCTGACGTTCGTGCGCTGGTACAACGAGGAGCATCGTCACAGCGGCATCCGCCACGTCACGCCCGGACAGCGCCACCGCGGCGAGGACCGGCAGATCCTCGCCGATCGCGAGCGTGTCTACGCCGAGGCGAGAGCGCGGAACCCGTCGCGCTGGAGTGGTGAGACGCGCAACTGGTCGCCGATCGAGACCGTGTGGCTCAATCCCGAGCGCGAGCCGGCAGCAGAAGAACTGCCACTCGCATAGATCGTTGGACAACTACCTTGAAAATCGCCGGGAGCGAAGTACAGGCACAACGGCGGTAGGACTGTCGCGAAGGCAACGAAGCGCGGTCCGAGGGAGGAGAAGAAGTCGGACCATCTCGTAGTACCGCTGAAGTCGGGGAACCGATCCCACGGGACCCGGTGGAGGGAAGGGGATGGCGGATGAACGGGAGCTCGCGGAGGGCTAGATGGCCGGGACTTGGGGCTCGGGTATCATCTGAACGGAACGAGGCGAGATAGCGAAGCCGAGGGGTATCGATACTCGACGGCGGGGATGCGAGCGGCGAAGTATGTCGTCCGTAGCGAAACCCTGATCCGAGGAGCCGGATGCGCTAATCGCGCACGTCCGGATCTGTGGGAGTTGCGCCTTGCAAGCGCATGAAATTCAGCGGCCTGAGATGGCCGCCCTGGTAAAGCCTAGCCAGCAGCCAGGTACCGAGTCTTGCGTGGTGGTCCGGCAACGGTCACTGCGAAGCGTAGACAGGGAGATGGTAGGCCGGAACGAAAGTGAACGGAAATAGCCCCGAAATCGATCGTGGTTGAAATAGCCGACTTCATCTCTCAAGGGGGAAGGCAGAAATGCACCGTGCGCCTTGGCAAGTGCGATGCATTGTTTCCGGGGTTCGTACCGTCGGCATGCCGTCGAAGGATTTCATGCGAACAAGGGAGATCCGTTTGGTTCAAGCGGAGCTTGTAGGATCCGACAAGCTAGCAATGCGAGGAGGATCCGATGACCATTCGGAAGTCAGACTGGTTGATAGTACTCCGGGGTCGGGAGAGCCGATCACATGGGGAAGCGGCCAGCAGGTAGTGAATTGTTCTACGGAAACATGAGCTCCATTCAATGGGAGGCAACGGTCTTCTATGCAAAGAGAAGAATCACCCGTCATGGCAACAGAACTGGAACGAATAGCAGCGAAAGCGCGATGTGAACCAAAGCTTCGGTTTACCTCACTGGCCCATCATGTGACGCGGGATCGCGTGGAACGGAGTCTGAACAAGATTCCCAACCGCTCGGCCCCGGGTTGCGATGGGGTCACGGTGGCCGAGGCAAAGGAAGACTTCGATCAGTGGATTGAGCCGATGTTACGCTCGGTCCACAGGCAGGGATACAAGGCGCCGCCAGTACGGCGAGTCTACATCCCGAAGCCCGGTAGAGAGGAAAAGCGCCCTCTGGGTGTTCCTTGTGTTCGTGACCGGGCCCTCCAGCGCAGCGTCTCGGAAGTGTTGAGTGCCATCTACGAGCAGGATTTTCTTCCCTGCTCATTGGGTGGACGTCCGGGGCGCGGTGCCCACCATGCGCTGTCGACCCTCAATGAGGTGATCGCGGGCAAGAAGGTCAGTTGGGTGCTGGAGGCGGATCTGAAGAATTTCTTCGGCAGTCTGGATCATGGATGGCTACTGCGCTTTGTGGAGCATCGTGTCGGAGATCCGCGAATGATCGGCCTGATCCGACGATGGCTCAAAGCCGGAGTCCTGGAAGAAGATGACCTTCATCCGACCGAGACAGGAACACCACAAGGGGGTTCGATCAGTGTGTTGCTGAGCAACCTGTATCTGCACTACGTGCTTGATCTTTGGTTCGAGCAAGTCGTCAAGTCTCGGTTGCGAGGCGAAGCGTACCTGGTGCGTTACATCGATGACTTTGTGGTGTGTTTCCAATATCGGGAGGATGCTATCCAATTTCAGGATGTTCTGGGCAAACGCTTGGGGAAGTTTGGTCTGGCGCTTGAGCCGACGAAGACTAAGCTGGTTGAATTCGGTCGATTTGCTGCGCGGGACGCAGGCAAAAGAGGGAGAACGCGCCCGGAGACGATTTACTTTCTGGGCTTCACTCTCTACTGCACGCGAAACCGCAAAGGCAATTTCAAGATTGGTTTCCGCACGGAGAAGTCACGACTTCGACGGAGCATTGCCAACTTGAGTGATCTGATGAGACGAATGCGGCATCTTCCGGTGAGAGAGCAGGTGATCAACCTGAACCGGGTGTTGCGAGGCCACTATGGCTACTACGGCATTGCCGGGAATTTCAGAGCCCTACAGAGGGTGCACCGGTTCGTCGAGCGTTGCTGGCGAAAGATGCTGAATGGCCGTAATCGTGAGGGGAGGGTGACGTGGGAGGTATTCCACAAGATCAAAGAGCGTTTCCCGTTGCAGCGACCAAGACTGCAGCTGAACCATGTTCAGTTTCAGTCACTTGCTGTGCTGTGAATCACTGGCTGAAGAGCGTAGTGCGGGAAATCCGCACGCTACGTTCTGTGGGAATCGGTGGCAGGCGACTGCCACCGATGACCCGGTCCCCGGGAGAGCAATCTCCCGGGGCCACCCGACCAGCCGTCACTTGACCCGGCACTCCCGCCGCTATCGCTCTGGTCATGCCGCCTCAAGTGCACCTGAATGCTTTGTTGTGCCGCGGAGAAAACTTCTAGCATGTTCCGAGCAAGCCACGAGGCGCGTCAGTTGTCGTACTCACGCAGAGATCGGTTGCTGTAGAATTGAAGGCAACGAAGACGAATGAGAGATGGGACTGATGGGAAAATCTGTCGCAGAAATATACGATGAAGCTGTTGAGCTGAACGAGAGTGACCGTGCGCAGCTTGCCGGACTACTACTCGAAAGCATCGAACCAGATCCTGACCGTGATGTGGAGCAGGCCTGGGCAACGGAAATAGATAGCAGAATAAAAAATATTGAGAATGGTTCTGCTGTTCGCATCCCATGGGAAGAAGTGAAGCGGCGCACTCATGAGAAGCTGGCTCGGAGCTTCGATTGAAGTTCAATTTTCTCGAAGAAGCTCTTGAAGAGTACGACGCTGCGCTCGATTACTATATTAAAAGAAGCGAAATTGCGGCGCGAGCGTTTGCGCTGGAATTTGAGCTTGGTGTCGGCGCGATTACTGAGAACCCTTCGCGGTGGAGGAAGGAAGGCAAATCTGCACGCATCTATCGCATGCCGAACTTCCCCTACTCACTAATCTATCGGCATGTGGAAGACGATGAAGTCGTACTTCTCGCGCTTGCCCATCATCGCAGGCGCCCGGGTTACTGGCGGAGCAGGCAGTAAGCCGTTGCACAACAAAACGATGGAGCTGTAATTTGACCCTGCCACTTCTTCGCTATCGCTCCGGCGTGTCAGCCTCAAGTTCACCTCATCGCGAATGTTCTGCTTCCTGCCGATCGTATCAGCAAGATGCAGACATCGCCGCCTCTTGCTTACTATCGAAGCGCTGTGTGTGACGTCGCGAGCGGTCTGAGCGACTCGGACTACAGTGTGCGGCGTCGCTGCGGGATCGGCCGCATTGGGGTACGCTATAGACGGAGGTGGGATCATGCCCCGAAACATCATCAATCGCGATCCAGAGATCCTTGGTGGCACGCCTGTGTTCGCCGGAACGCGGGTGCCGATCAAGGCCATCTTTGACTACCTTGAGGCCGGTGACGATCTCGATGAGTTCCTCGATGACTTCCCGAGTGTCAAGCGCGAGCAGGCGCTGGGACTACTGGAGCTCGCCCGTGAGAATCTGACCGGTGCTGATGAAGCTGCTGCTTGACGAGCAGATGCCGCGGAAGATCGCGAGACACTTCCCTGAGGACTTCACGGTCGATCACGTTCAACTCAAGGGCTGGGAAGGCGTCAAGAACGGCGAACTTCTGGAGCGTGCAGCGGTGAATGGATATGATGCGCTAATTTCAGCAGACAAAAACATATTCTACCAGCAGAACGATAAAACGCTACCGGTCTCTGTTGTTGTACTGCACGTGTTTCAGCTTCGGATAGAGCATCTGGCGCCTCTTGTCCCAGCCGCGCTGGAGAGGCTGGAATCGGTGTCGACGCCAACGTTCATTCGCGTCGACGCTGAACAGAGCGATGAAACCGCATCATAGCGGATTCATTATTATAAATGAGTATTGGCTCGTTGGATCGCCGGCCATTTATTGTCCCCGATAGGGGATCTGTAATGCCCCCGCCTTTAGGCGGCGGACAGTACTGTGATGAATCGAAGTGAAAAGAGTGAGCGGTACGAAGGTCTCCAAGCGCGGTCACCGAAGCTGCTGGTTATGCGCACAGCGCCGACGCCACCAATGGGTGGAGGCGCAGGGAGAGCGACTGCTCGACTGCGCTCATTTTCACGTGGTGTTCACGTTGCCCTCGGAGTACCGGAACCTGTGGCGCTACAACCGCCGCTGGTTTGGCGAAGCGCTGTTCCGGGCGGCGAGCTCGACGTTGCTGGAGCTGATGAAGGATCCCCGCCATCAGGGGTGTGACGCCCGGAATCGTGATGGCGCTGCACACGTGGGGGCGACAGCTGGCGCTGCATCCGCACGTGCACTGCGTGGTCACCGGCGGCGGGCTCGATCGGGGCGGGAACTGGAAACCGAGCGGAGACTACCTATTGCCCGTGGCGGTGGTGAAGGCGCTGTACCGAGGCCGATTCCAGGCGATGGTGAAGGAGGCGTTCGAGGAGGGAGAGCTGGCGTTGCCGCCGGACATGAGCGAGGGAGAGTTCCGCGCTTGCCATCGGCGGGTGTACCGAAAGAGCTGGGCGGTGCGGATCGAGCCGCGCTACGCCCACGGTCGTGGCGTGCTGAGCTACCTGGCGCGCTACCTTCGGGGCGGGCCGCTGTCGCCGCGCCAGATCGTGCGCTGCGACAGCGAACGGATCGACTTCGGCTACAAGGACCATCGAGATGGGCGAGGGAAGGTGCTGTCGTTGAAGCCGGAGGAGTTCGTACGGCGGCTACTCGAGCACGTGCCAGAGGACGGGCAGCACGGGGTGCGACACTACGGGCTGTACGGGTCGGCGGCGCGAGTGAAGCGCAACGCCTGTCGGGAGATCGTCGGCGGTCTGGCGGAGAGGGCCCCGACGGAGCGGACCCGGCCGAGAGGGCCGAGCTGCCGGTGCGGAGCGCCGCTAGTGCTGCTGTTGACGGTGCGGGGAAGGTGGCCCCCTCGCTACACTGCTCGCATCAGACGATGCCGCCGCCCGCGCCGCTAGCCTCGGGGCGCTCGGACGCGACGCGCGCCCGGTAGCCCGACTCGCGGTAGGCCGCCATCGGATCGTCCGCCCCGCCGTCGCGAACGCGCGCTTCCCGGAGCAGTGGCTCGACGTCGGTACGGAACGCGCGCTTGAGCGTCTCGCTCGCCATCAGCGCGTCGTCCGTTTCCTGGTATCCGGCGAGCGCCTCGCGGTCGACGAGTAGCGCCTGTGCGTACGCACGGCGCACCTCGGACGCGCTCGTCATCAGGCTCTCGATCGGGTCGGTGACGTTGTGCGACTGATCGAGCATGTAGGCCGGGTCGAACGCGTGCTCGTCGGCGCCGTTCGGGGCGGATCGCTCGCTCCGCGTTGCGGCATCGACGAGCGTGTCGAAGACGAGGAACAGTCGGTAGGGGTCGATCGAGCCGCTGTCGAGATCGTCGTCGCCGTACTTCGAATCGTTGAAGTGAAAGCCGCCGAGCTTGCCGAAGCGGGCGAGACGGGCGACGATCATCTCGATGTTGACGTTGGGGGCGTGGTGGCCGAGGTCGACCAGGCACTGCGCTCGCGGCCCGAGCTCGGTCGCGACCAGGTAGCTCGTGCCCCAGTCCTGCACGACGCTCGAGTAGAACGCCGGCTCGTAGATCTTGTGCTCGCTGAAGAGGCGCCAGTCCTCAGGGAGGGCGGCATAGATCTCGCGCATCGCATCGAGGTAGCGATCGAGCTGGTGCGTCATGTTCGTCTGCCCGGGGAAGTTCGAGCCATCGGCGATCCAGACGGTCAGCGCGCGCGAGCCGATCGCCCGCCCGATCTCGATGCAGCGGAGGTTGTGCTCGACGGCCTGGGCGCGGGTCGCGTCGTCTCGGTGCGAGAGCGAGCCGAACTTGTACGAGTGCGCCTGCTCCGGCTGGTCCTGGAAGGTGTTGCTGTTCATCGCGTCGAAGCCGAGCCCGTGCGCCTCGGCCCGCTCGCGGAGCTCGGCCGGATCCTCGTCGTCCCAGGGGATGTGCAGCGACACGGTCGGGGTCGCGCGGGAGAGGGCGTTGATGACGGCGCAATCGTCGAGCTTGTCGAAAACGTGCCGCGGTTCACCGGGTCCGGGGAAGCGGGCGAAGCGGGTGCCGCCGGTGCCCACGCCCCAGGAGGGCACGGCGACGCCGAAGGCGCGGATCCGCTCGACGAGTGTGTCGGCATCGATGCCCTCGCGGGCGAGCCGCTCGGCGAGGGCGCCGTAGTCGGCCTCGCGCGTCGCGCGCCGCTCGGCGTTGTGAGCGTCGATCGATTCGGGCTCGATGCGATTCATCGGTCTCTCTCCTCGAAGATGAGGCCCCCGGGAGGCGCGGCGTTCGCCAGCGGCGACCACTTCACCATGATCGGGGGGCGCGGGCGTCGTTCAGCGGGTGAACGACTGGACGTTACCGGCGTCGACGTTGACGATGTTGCCGGTGGACTTGGCCGAGGCGTCGGAGGCGAGGAAGTAGGTCGCCTCGGCGATGTCCTCGGGCAGCACCGAGCGCTTGAGCAGGGAGCGCTCGCGGTAGTGCGCCTCGAGATCGGCGGTGTCCTTGCCGTAGGCGTCGGCACGTTCCTTCAGCCAGTCGCCGCTCCAGATCTTCGAGCCGCGGAGCACCGCGTCGGGGTTGACGACGTTGACGCGGATGCCGTCGACGGCCCCTTCGAGCGCGAGACAGCGGGCGAGGTGCACCTCGCTCGCCTTGGCCGTGCAATAGGCCGAAGCGCCCGGGGAGGCGGCGAGAGCGTTCTTCGAGGCGACGAAGACGATCGCTCCGCCCGTGCCCTGACGTTTGAACAGGCGGAACGCCTCGCGGGAGACCAGGAAGTAGCCGGTCGAGAGCACCGACATGTTCCGGTTCCACAGCTCGAGGCTCGTGTCCTCGACGGCCGCGGCGGAGGCGATGCCGGCGTTCGAGACGAGGATGTCGATACCGCCGTAGGCGATCACGGATGTGTCGAAGGCGGCGCCGACGGCGCTCTCGTCGGTGACATCCATGAGCACGTCGCGCACGCGATCGTCGGTGTGGGCGGCGGCGAGCCGCTCTCGGGTCCGCTCGAGTGCTTCGGCGTCGATGTCGGCGAGTACCACGCAGGCGCCCTCGCCGAGCAAGCGCTCCGCGGTCGCGGCGCCTATCCCGCCCGCGCCGCCGGTGACGAACGCGACGCGCCCGGCGAGACTCTTCGGCGGCGGCATGCGTTGCAGCTTCGCCTCCTCGAGCAGCCAGTACTCGATGTCGAACGCCTCCTGCTCGGGCAGACCTCGGTAGGTCGAGATGCGTGAGGCGCCCCGCATGACGTTGATCGCGTTGGTGTAGAACTCGCCCGAGATACGCGCCGTCGCCTTGTCGTTGGCGAAGGTGAGCATGCCGACGCCGGGCACGAGGTAGACGACGGCGTTCGGATCGCGCATCGGCGGGCTGTTCTGATGACGGCACCGTTCGTAGTAGGCGGCGTAGTCGTCGCGGTAGCGCGCGAGCTCGGCCGCCAGGCCCTCCTTCACGCGAGCGATCTCGAGCTCGAGGTTCGCCGCCGCCGGGTCCAGGTCGACGACGAGCGGTCGGATCTTGGTGCGCAGGAAGTGATCGGGACAGCTCGTGCCGAGGGCCGCGAGGTCGTGCAGCTCACGCGAGCCGACGAACTCCAGCACCGCCTCGCCGTCGTCGAAGTGCCCGACCTTGTGTGTCTCGCGACCGATCAGCCCGCGCACCTCGGGCATCAGCGCCGAGGCGACGCACCTTCGGATCGCCGGCTCGAGCGCCGCGACGCGTTCGCCGCCGAACGCCTCCCGCCCGGCGGCTCGCTCATCGAGCCAGGCGATTGCACGGTTGATGATCTCGAGCGTGGTCTCGTAGCACTCGCGTGCGGTGTCCGCCCAGGTGAACAGTCCGTGGCTGCCGAGCACGACGCCGCGTGCGGCCGGATTCTCCGCGCAGAAGCTCTCGAGCCACAATCCGAGCTCGTAGCCTGGCCGGCGCCATGGCAGCCAGCCGATGTCCTCGCCGAAGAGCTGTTTCGTCAGCGCCTCGCCGTCGGCGGCGGCCGCGATCGCGATGATCGCGTCCGGGTGCATGTGATCGACGTGAACCTTCGGGACATAGGCGTGCAGCGGCGTATCGATCGAGGAGGCACGCGGGTTCAGGTCGAACGTGCAGTGGGGAAGGTAACCCACCATCTCGTCCTCGTGCTCGGGTCCCCGGTAGAGCCCCTTCAGCGACTCGAGCTTCTCCTGGTAGAGCGTCGCGAAACCGTCGCGCTCCATCGTGCCCACGTCCCCGCCCGAACCCTTGACCCAGAGCACCGTGACGTCCTTCCCTGTGAGTGGATCGGGCGCGATGACCTTCGCCGAGGTGTTGCCGCCACCGTAGTTGGTGATCCGCTTGTCCGCCCCGAGCAGGTTCGAGCGGTAGAGAAGCCGCCCCGGCTCGTCCAGGACCGAGGCATGCGCCTCGTCCCAGCGGTTCTCGAGGCGGTTCTCCGGGCCGGGGGAGGCGGGGGGGGACGACATGGCGCGATCTCGCGGGGTGAGAAAGTGGCGAGAAGGGTCGGTCAACGATCGGTTCTTGTCAAGCATTTTCGATCAAATTCACTCGAAAGATGATTGAAATGATCGAATTTGCTTGACCGAAGTGGCGGTTCGAGTAACATCTGTCGTGAACCAGGAGCGCTAGATGCACGAAAGAGAACGTCAGCAAGTGATCCTCTCGGCCGTGCAGGAGCGCCCCGTCGCGACGGTCGCCGAGCTGGTCGAGCTGACCGACTCTTCCGAGGCGACGATCCGTCGCGATATCACCGCCCTCCACCTGGAGAAGCGCCTGAGACGCGTACGGGGTGGGGCCGAGGCGTTGTCTCCGCCGCGGCAACCGGCGCTCGCCGCCCGTCCGTTCAGCGTCAACCAGGGTCTCAACGCCGTCGCCAAGCGGGCCATCGCCCGCGAGGCGGTCGCGCTCTGCGAGGACGGGGACGACATCATCGTCAACGGCGGCACGACCACCTTCCAGATGGTCCATGGGCTTGCCACGCGGCGTCTGCAGGTGCTGACCAACTCGCTGGCCCTGGCCGAGCACCTCGCCACCCACTCCAGGGTCACGCTGATGCTCGTCGGCGGCACGCTCTATCGCGAGCAGAACATCGTCCTCAGCCCGTTCGATGACGGTTTCACGACCCACTTCAGCGCGCGACGCATGTTCATGGGTGCGCACAGCATCGGGCGACTCGGATTGATGGAATCCGACCCGCTGATCATCCAAGGCGAGCGGCGGCTGATGGGCCGGGCCGACGAGCTCGTCGTGCTCGCCGATTCCTCGAAGTTCGCCAACCGCTCGAGTCTCGTCTTCTGCGCTCTCGAGAACATCGACGTGCTGATCACCGACGAGGGCATCGACGACGCCTCGGCGCAGATGCTCGAGGCGGCCGGTGTGCGGCTCGTCGTCGCCGAGCGCCGCTCGGCACGCGATGCCTCCGCCGGGTCCGCCGCCGGTAGTCGCTGACACGCAATACCACGGTCCGACCCGCCGATCCGGATCCTCCGGCCCGGCACCACGCACCCCAAGGGAGAACGCACGATGAAACGAAGGACGCTAGGTAGCCTGCTCGCCGCCGCCACGCTCACCGCCCTCACCGCCGGACCCGCGCAGGCTCAGGAGCCGATGCGCATCGCCCTGCTCGTCAAGGCGCTCGGCATCGGCTTCTTCGAGGCCGCGGCGAAGGGGGCCGAGGAAGCGGCCGCCGAGCTCGGCGATGTCGAGATCATCTACACCGGTCCCACCGACACGACGGCCGAAGGGCAGGTCGAGGTCATCAACTCGCTGATCGCCCAGAGGGTCGACGCGATCGCGATCTCGGCGAACGACCCGGACGCGGTGGTCCCGGCGCTGAAGAAGGCGATGCAGCGCGGCATCACGGTCATCTCCTTCGATTCGGGCGTCGCCCCCGAGGGGCGTGCGATGCACCTCAACCCCTCGAGCAACGCGCTGATCGGCAACATGATCGTCAAGCTCGCGGCCGATCACCTGCCCGACGGCGGCGAGGTGGCGGTGCTCTCGGCGACCAGTACCTCGACCAACCAGAATACCTGGATCGAGGAGATGAACAAGGTGCTGCCCGACTACCCGGGCATCGAGGTGGTCGCCACTGTGTACGGGGACGATCTCGCCGACAAGTCGTATCGCGAGGCGCAGGGGCTCATGTCGTCCCATTCCGAGCTCGACGCGATCATCGCCCCGACCTCGGTCGGCATCGTCGCCGCGGCCCAGGCGGTCAGCGACGCGGGCAAGGTCGGCGAGGTCAACGTCACCGGCCTCGGGCTGCCCTCGGAGATGGCCGGCGCGATCGAGTCGGGCGCCTCGAAGTCGTTCGCGATCTGGAACCCGATCGATCTCGGCTACGCCGCGGCGACACTCGCCTATCACCTCGCCCAGGGCGAGGTGACGGCCGAGCCCGGCGGGACGATCCCGATGGGGCGTCTGGGAGAGGTGGAGCTCGACGAGAACAACGAAGGGGCGATGGCCGACCCGTTCGTCTACGACGCGTCGAACATCGACGAGTTCAAGGACATCTTCTGAGTCAAGGGCATCTTCCAAGCCCCGGTTCGCCCCCCACGAGATCGCCCACGATGAACGACGACTCGCCCGTGCTCACGCTGGACGGCATCACCAAGCTGTTCCCCGGCGTGCGCGCCCTCGCCGGTGTCTCGCTCGCGCTGCGCGCGGGCGAGGTCACCGCCCTCGTCGGCGAGAACGGTGCCGGCAAGTCCACCATCGTCAAGGTGCTGACCGGGATCTACCGTCCCGACGGCGGGGAGATTCGCATCGACGGGAAAGCGGTGCGCTTCTCCTCGCCGCAGGACGCCGCCGCCGCCGGCATCACCGCGATACACCAGGAGACGGTGCTCTTCGACGATCTCTCGGTCGCCGAGAACATCTGGATCGGGCATGCGCCGCGCGGTCGGTTCGGGCTCATCGACCGCGCCCGAGCGGAACGCGAGGCCAGCGAGATCCTCGAACGCATCGGCGCCGGTTCGCTCGATCCACGGGCGCGGCTCAGGGACCTCGGCATCGCCAGCAAGCACCTGGTCGCGATCGCGCGTGCCCTGTCGATCGAGGCGCGCGTGGTGGTCATGGACGAGCCGACCGCCGCGCTGTCGCGAAAGGAGATCGAGGAGCTCTACGAGTTGGTCGAACGGCTCAAGGCCGAGGGCCGGGCGATCCTCTTCATCAGCCACAAGTTCGACGAGATCTTCCGCATCGCCGATCGCTACGTCGTCTTTCGCGACGGGGAGCCGGCCGGGGAGGGAAGGATCGCCGAGGTGGAGGAGGGCGAGCTGGTCGAGATGATGGTCGGACGCCCCATGGGCGATATCTTCCCCCCACCGAGCGGGGAGCTCGGCGAGGAGATCCTCTCCGTGCGGGGCTACTCCCATCCGACCGAATTCGACGATATCTCCTTCACGCTCCGCCGCGGGGAGATCCTCGGCTTCTACGGGCTCGTCGGCGCGGGACGGAGCGAGCTGATGCAGTCTCTCTTCGGCATCACCCGCCCGAGCGCGGGCACGGTGACGCTCGAGGGACGCCCCCTCGTGATCCGAAGCCCCGCCGACGCGATCGCCGAGGGTATCGTCTATGTACCGGAGGACCGCGGCGGGCAGGGCGCGATCACGGGTCTGCCGATCTTCCGAAACGTTGCGCTCCCGTCGATGTCGCGTACCGCGCGTCACGGACTGGTGAAGACGAGCGAGGAGCTCGCACTCGCCCGCGAGTACACCGAGCGGCTCGAGCTCCGGGCCGCCTCCCTCGATCAACGCGTCGGACAGCTCTCCGGGGGCAACCAGCAGAAGGTCGTCATCGCGAAGTGGCTTGCGACACGTCCGAGCGTCATCGTGCTCGACGAGCCGACCAAGGGCATCGACATCGGCTCGAAGGCGGCGGTGCACGCCTTCATGCGCGAGCTCGCGAGCGCGGGACTCGCCGTCGTCATGGTCTCCTCCGAGATCCCCGAAGTGCTCGGTATGAGCGATCGGGTCGTGGTCATGCGCGAGGGGCGGCACGCCGCGATGTTCGATCGGGGAGAGGCGACGCCGGCCTCCCTGGTGCGCGCCGCCGCCGGCATCGCCGACGCGCGAGAGGCGGCATGAACCCCGGCGAGCGCGCGCCGGACTCCGTCAGCCGCCACAGCGGAGCCGCCTCGCGCCTCGCCGAGACACTGCGCTCGCGCGACGCGCTGCTCGCGCTCGCCCTCGTCGTCCTGATCGGGCTCGTCGCCACGCGCGCCCCGGAGTTCGCCAGCCCCGCCCGCCTGGCCGCCGTCTTCAACGACAGCGCGATCCTGATCGTGCTTGCGCTCGGGCAGATGCTGGTGATCCTCTCGCGCTGCATCGACCTGTCGATGGCGGCGAACCTCGCGCTCGTCGGCATGATCGTGGCGATGACGAACGCGGCGGTGCCGGAGGTGCCGATCGTCGTGCTCGCGCTCATGGCGATCGCGCTCGGGGCCGCGCTCGGGGCGATCAACGGTCTGCTGGTCTGGAAGCTCGACATCCCCCCCATCGTCGTCACCCTCGGTACGCTGACGATCTTTCGCGGCATCATCTTCCTCGTCTCCGACGGCAAGTGGGTCAACGCCCACGAGATGAGCCCCGCGTTCAAGTCGTTGCCGCGCACCGAATTCCTCGGATTGCCGGTCCTCTCCTGGATCGCGATCCTCGCGGTGCTCGGGGCGCTCGTGCTCGTCAACCGCACGCCCTTCGGGCGGGCGCTCTACGCCGTCGGCGGCAACCCCGAGGCCGCCGTCTACACCGGGATCGATGTCGGGCGCACGCGCTGTCTCGCTTTCGTCGCGGCCGGGGCGGTCTCCGGGCTCTGCGGCTATCTGTGGGTATCGCGCTACGCCGTCGCCTACGTCGATGTCGCCGCCGGGTTCGAGCTCGACGTGGTCGCCGCCTGCGTCATCGGCGGCATCTCGATAGCGGGTGGTATCGGTACCGTCGCCGGAGCGCTGATGGGCGCGCTGTTCCTCGGCACCATCAAGAACGCGTTGCCGGTCGTGGACATCTCGCCGTTCTGGCAGCTCGCGATATCCGGCACGGCCATCATCGTCGCGGTCGCGCTGAACGCGCGCTCGGAGCGACGGGTCGGGCGCATCATCCTGCGGGATGCGGAGAAGGGGGCATGAGCATGGCCGGTGACGGGCCGATCGGGGCGGAGGCCAGAGCGGGTGCGCCGCACGGAGCGCTCGGCGAAGGGCGCCGCCGCCATGTGCCCGATCGGCTGCACGGGCCCCTCCGACGCCTGCTCGGCAGCTGGGAGTCGCTGCTGCTCGTCGTCGCCGTCGCGATCTTCGTCGCCAACACCTTTGCGTCCCCGTACTTTCTCGACCCGTGGAATCTCTCGGACGCGACGTTCAATTTCACCGAAAAGGCGATGATCGGGTTCGCGATGGCGCTGTTGATCATCTCGGGGGAGATCGATCTCTCGGTCGCGGCGATCGTCGCGCTCGCCTCGACGATGATGGGGCTCGCCGTTCAGTACGGGGCAGGGACGCCGGCACTCGTCGTGATCGGACTGGCGACGGGGCTCGCCTGTGGTGCGTTCAACGGCCTCCTCGTCACCCGGCTGGGGCTACCCTCGATCGTCGCGACGATCGGCACGATGTCGCTCTTTCGCGGCATTGCCTACATCGTGCTCGGCGACAAGGCCTTCTCGGGTTATCCGTCGAGCTTCTCGTGGTTCGGGCAAGGCTACGTCGGTTGGGTGATTACGGTGGAGCTGGTGCTGTTCGCCGTCGCCGCCGTCATCTACGGCTTCGTTCTTCACCGAAGCGCGTTCGGTCGCGCCGTCTACGCGATCGGCAACAACCCCGTGGCGGCGCTCTTCTCGGGGGTGCGGGTGCCGCGGGTGAAGCTCGTGCTGTTCCTGCTGACGGGGCTGATGTCCGGCATCGCCGCGATCTGCCTCACTTCCCGTCTCGGCTCGACCCGCCCCTCGATCGCGTTCGGCTGGGAGCTCGAGATCGTCACGATGGTCGTGCTGGGCGGGGTCAACATCCTCGGCGGCAGCGGCACGATTCCGGGCGTGGTCATCGCCGCGTTCGTCATGGGTTTGGTCACCTTCGGGCTCGGTCTGCTCAACGTGCCGGGGATCGTCATGTCGATCTTCGTCGGTCTGTTGCTGATCGGCGTCATCGCGCTGCCGAGGATCGTGCGGCAGCTCATCGACTCGCGTACCGCGCGCCGGAGCGCGGCGAAGGCGACCGTCCGAGCGGATCGCGGAGAGGCGCGCTCGTGAGAGTGGCGGTCTTCGACATCGGCAAGACCAACGCCAAGCTCGCGCTCGTCGACACCGGTGCCGCGCGCGAGCTCGAGCTGCGGTCGAGGCCGACGCCGATGATCGACGGGCCGCTCTACCGTTCGCCCGACATCGAGGCGCTCTGGACGTTCCTGCTCGAGAGCCTGAAGGCGCTCGGCGAGCGCGAACCGATCGACGCGATCGGCATCACCGCGCACGGCGCGACGGTCGCCCTGCTAGACGCGGACGGTGAGCTCGCGCTGCCCGTGCTCGACTACGAACACGAGGGGCCGGAGGACTGCGCCGCCGACTACGACGCCGTGCGCCCGCCGTTCGCCGAGACCGGCTCGCCGCGACTGCCCGGCGGACTGAACGTCGGGGCGCAACTGTTCTGGCAGGAGCGACGTTTCCCGGAGCGCTTCGCCCGCGTCGCGCACGTGCTCACCTGGCCGCAGTACTGGGCATGGCGACTGTCGGGGGAGCTCGCGAGCGACGCCACCTCCCTCGGTTGTCACACCGACCTGTTCGTCCCGACCGGCGGTACGTTCTCGTCGCTCGCCCGAACGCGGGACTGGGAGCGGTTGCTCCCGCCGGTTCGTCGCTCTGGCGTTCGGCTCGGCCGCGTCACGGCGGAGGTCGCCGCCCGGACGGGGCTCCGCCCCGATACGCCAGTGCACGTCGGCATCCATGACTCGAACGCCTCGCTCGTGCCGCATCTGCTGGCCGAGGACACGCCGCGCGCCGTCGTCTCCACCGGCACCTGGGTGATCGTCATGGCGCTCGGCGCCGCCATGCCGACACTCGACCCGGCGCGCGACACGCTCGTCAACGTCGACGCGCGCGGCGCGCCGGTGCCCTCCGCGCGGTTCATGGGCGGACGCGAGCACACGCTGCTGTCGCGCACCGCCGCGGCGAACGGCGCGCAAGAGAGGGCACCGGCGCCCGCACCTCTCGAGCCGTCCGGATCCCGCTCCGCCGAGAGCGAGGACGAGCGGGCGCTCGCACGCGTGCTCGATGAAGGGGCGATGCTGCTGCCCGCCGTGGTACGCGGCTCGGGACCCTTCCCGACGCGGGAGGCGAGTTGGACGGTGCCCGAGGACGCGCTCGATGACGCCGCCCGCGCCATCGTCGTCGCCCACTACCTGGCGATGATGACGGTCACCTGCCTGGAGCTCGTCGGCGCGCGGGGACCGATCGCCGTGGAGGGGCCGTTCGGCGCCAACCGTCACTACGTGCGTATGCTCGGAGCGGCGACCGGGCGCCCGGTCGAGACCGGCCTGGCCGCGACCGGCACGAGCGTCGGCACGGCGATGCTGATCGAGGCACCGCGCTCGGCCCCGCTCCGCATGGTGGACGAGATCCCGCGGCCGTGGCGGGCGCGGCTCTCGCGTCACGCGGCGCTCTGGCGAGAGCGGGTGATCTGAGCCCTCGCTTCCGGACACAGGCTCGAGGCTCGCCGCGCGCCGAACCTGCGGTGCGTGACGAGGCGGCCGGGGCCGCGCCGGGCTAGATCAGGTCCGGCGCGATGAGCCCAGGCAGCCCGAGCACGATCCCCGGCACCGCGATGCAGGCGAGCAGCACCAGCAGCATCACGGCGAGGTAGATACTGACCGCTCCCATCGCGCGCAGCATCGGGATGCCGCCGATCTTGGCCGCTATCAGCAGACACAGGCCGTAGGGCGGCGTGACCAAACCGAAGCCGAGCGCCATGATGCCGACGATGCCGAAGTGCACCGGGTGGATGCCCGCCTGCAGCGCGATCGGCAGGAACAGGGGCGCGACGATCGCGGTGGCCGGCAGCGCGTCCATGAACGTGCCGACCGCGAGGATGATCGCGGTCATCGCCACCAGCAGGAGGAACGGGTCCTCGATCGCGAAGCTCTCCATCAGCATCGGCGGGATGCGATAGAAGGAGATCAGGTAGCCGAAGATGGACGCACCGACGAGGCTGAACAGCGATAGCGAGGCGAGCCGCGCCGTCTCGTCGCTCGCCTTCAGGACCGAGCGCAGCGTGAGCGTTCGGTAGACGACGAAGCCGAGAAAGAGCGAGACCAGCACCGCGATCACCGCCGCCTCGGTGGGGGAGAACCAGCCATAGCGGATGCCGCCGATGACGACGATCGGGATGCTGAGCGCGAGCAGGCCGTCGCGGCTGGAGGCGAGGATCTCCCGCCCGCTCGCCGGCTCCCGCACGGGCACGTCGTAGCGGCGCGAGAGCAGCGCGCTCAGCACGATCAGGCTCACCCCGATCAGCAGCCCCGGCACGATGCCGGCGAAGAACAGCCCGCCGATCGAGGTGCTGGTCACCGCCCCCCAGACGATCATCGTGATCGAGGGTGGGATGATGTTGCCGATGACCGAGGAGGTGGCGGTGACCGCGACCGAGAACGGCGCCGGGTAGCCCTCGCGCTTCATCGCCGGGATCAGCACCGTGCCGACACCCGCGGCGTCGGCCGTCGAGGAGCCCGACACGCCCCCGAACAGCACGCTGACGAAGACGTTCACCTGCGCCAGCGCTCCACGAAAGCGCCCGAACAGCGTCAGCGCGAAGGCGATCATGCGATCGGTGATGCGCGCGGCGTTGATCAGGTTGCCGGCAAGCAGGAACAGCGGCACGGCGAGGAGAACGAAGCCGTCCATGCCGTAGTACATGCGCTGGAACAGGATCCACGGGGTCAGCCGCGGGTCGAGCAGGATAACGGTGAACGAGGTCAGCACGAGCGAGAACGCGATCGGGATACCGAGAACGATGAACAGACCGAGCAGCCCGAACAGTACCCACGGCAGCGTCGCCACGGCCGTCTCGATCGCCATCATCGCCTCGTCTCCGGCCCATCCTGCACCGCCGTCGCCTCCTCGGGGCCGGGCGCGTCAAGACGCGTGCGCATGCCCTCGGCGCCGAACAGCGCGAGCCCGAGGAGGCGCTGCGCGCAGAACAGCAGCATCAACGCTCCACAGGCCGTGAACGCCATGTACACGTACACCATCGGTAGCCCGACCGCCGTCGAGGTGCGGTTGAGCCCGCCGATGCCGAAGCCGTAGCCCTGGACCAAGAACACGAGCGCGATGCCGAACAGGGCGAGCTCGCGCACCGCTGTCGTGAGCCGCGCGGCGAGCGAGCCTCTCGGGAACGCCTCGAGCACGAAGTGATCGTTCCGGAGCACGCCGACGGCGGTCCCGAGCAACACCATCCATTGGAAGGCGAAGCGCGAGAGCTCCTCGGTCCAGTACGCGTTCGGCAGTGCCGGAAGGTTCCGGTTGAGGATCTGGTACAGGACCGAGAGGAAGAAGAACCCGAGCAACGCGAGCAGCACGGCACCGAGCAAGCGCTCGGTGCCGCGATTGATGCGATCGAGCGCGCCGAAGAGGCGGTGCACGCCCCCGCCCCGACGCCCTTCGCTACTCGACCGCGACGATGTCGGCGATCAGCTCCTCGAGGCCGAGCTTCTTCGCCACCGGTGCGGTCGCCTCTCCGGTCACCCGCATCAGCTCCTCCTTGTCGAGCTCGTACAGTGAGGTCCCCTCCGAGGCGATGGTCTCGAGACTCTCGGCGTCGAGCTCGAGCTGCAGCTCGCGGGCGTAGGAGCACGCCTCGTCGGCCGCGCTCTGCACCGCCTCCTGTTGCGCCTCGTCGAGCGCGTTCCAGGTCGTCCCGGCGATGGTCATGGGGCGTACGGTGATGTCGTGGGCCGTGATGCCGATGTGCGGGGCGACCTCGTGGAAGCGCATGCGCAGGATCCACTCCGGCTCGTTGAGCAGCCCGTCGATCGCGCCGAGCTGCAGGCCGGTGTAGATCTCCTGGTAGTTGTAGACGGTCGGCTCGGCACCGAGCGCCGACCAGGCGGCGATCAGTGGCTCGGTGGGGTTGGTGCGCAGCTTCATGCCCTCGATGTCGGCGATGCTCTCGAGCGCCTTGTTGCTGACGATGTGCCGCTTTCCGCCGCCCATGTAGCAGAGCACCTTAACGCCACTCTCCTCCTCGATCCGAGCGCCGATGTCCTTGCCGACCTCGCCGGCGAGCACCGCCTCCCAGTGATCCTCGTCGCGGTAGAGAAAGGGCATGCTGAAGACCGCCGCCGTCGGGGCGAAATCGGTGATGTTCTGCGGAGCTACGATGAGCAGATCGAGCGCCCCCGCCGTCTGCTGCTCGAACATGTCACCCTCGCCGCCGAGCGTCGCGTTCGGGAAGATCGCGACGGTGACCTCCTCTTCGCTGAGCTCCTCGACCCGCTCCTTGAAGCGCTCGGCGCCCTTGTGATACGCGGTGTCCTCCGTACCGATGTGGCCGAAGCGCAGCTCGGCGGCGTCGGCCACCCCGGTGAGACCGAGGCCCGAGAGGGCGGCAGTGAGGGCGGCGCCGAGAACGGTGCGTGTCGATCGCCGGCGGGTACTCCTGTCGATCATGTCCATGTCTCTCTCCGTATGCATGCGGGCATCGGACACGTCCGTCGCCCTGACTGTCGAATCGGCGAGGCCCATCCTCTCAAAAGCCCCTCTCTCGATCCATCCCCTCTCGATCCATCCCTTCTCAGGCCGTCCCTTCTCAGGCCGGTACCGGCGCGTCCTCGCGCAGCAACCCCTGCTCCTTCAACGTCGACCAGAAGTCGCCCGGTATCTCGTGGGCGAACCAGGCGAGGTTCTGCTCGAGCTGCTCGACCGTGCGCGTGCCGGCCATGAAACAAGGGACGGCGGGGTGCGCGACGACGAACTGCAGCGCGGCGGCGGCGAGCGGCACGTCATGCTCCTTGCAGACGAGCTCGATTCGTCGCACCTTCTCCACGATATCATCGGGCGCGGGTGCGTAGTTGTACTTGGCGCCGGGCGTCGCCCCGGTGGCGAGG
>ENA-ORXM01002491-ORXM01002491.1-marine-metagenome-genome-assembly--contig:-NODE-2491-length-21271-cov-8.266538_pt1 | contig 21271 bp, 21 predicted proteins | sample MGYA00237867_ERZ511480 | MGnify/ENA primary metagenome ERZ511480 (study PRJEB26309, sample SAMN06266103) | marine metagenome | isolation source: Algal blade | place: United Kingdom:Sidmouth, United...
TAAAACACCAAATATGGTATATAAATTATCAGCGTAAATTCAATTTTAACCTGTAGCCATATTTCAGGACTAGACATTAAAAAAAGAACACTAGATGAAAGATAGAGGTGTTTTACACATTAAGCTTTTTAAGTATCTGTTAGAGAATAACAATTCATTCGGATATGTTCAAATAAAAGATTTTTTGTTAGAAAATTTTGAGGACGAAGAAAACTTCAAAGACAGAACAAAAATGAATAACCTTTTAAAATTTTTGAACGCAGAGAACTATATAGATATAGAAACTTCAAAAACTTACGGAATTGGAATTATTACTGACGCAGGTCATAGAATAACGAGAAATGAAATATCAAGTTCGGTTAGAATTAAACCTAAAGCAGTTGAGTTATATAATTCCTACTTAAACAACAAAACCAATAAATTAGGAATGTATTTATCAATTGGAATAGCTGTAATTGCTATTTTAATCTCTGTTTTTCCTTACATTCAAAATGACAGTTTGGACAGTAAAAGGATTTATCTTTTAGACGATAAGGCGGATTCTTTGTATAAAGAGATTGATAATTTGAAGTTCTTGAATAATCAACTGAATTACGTACTTGATAGCGTGAAAAACAATAAATCCAAAAAATTAGAGCCAATATAAATATTGCAATTAGAGTATTTAATATTTTATCTTTAATCCCAAACACGGAACAATAAAAAACTAAACACAACAAAGGCTATAATTCATTGCTATTACTAGCGTACTTGGAAAAATTATTTACCTACATTATGTTATTCGTTGACCTAAATTTTAAATTCTAAACCACGCAACGAAATCATAGCCTAAAACGTTGTAAGTAATGCGAAAATCGTTCTAAACATTAACATTTGAACTAAAAATTCAACCGCACAAACAGCACATTTATTTTTTACCAAACGCTCAATGCCAACGCTCGAAAAAATAAAAGAGCTGTTTCTTCCAACGCACAATATCAACTAAAAAAAAATTACTACCTTGCCATATATTTAGCAAGTTAAAATTAAGCAAGTATATAAAATGGCAACATTTGGAGAGTTTTTAAGAAAAGAAAGAAAAAAATTAAATCTAAATCAAAGTGATTTCGGACAACATTTTGGAATAATAATGACCGACATAAGCAAGATAGAAAACGGGCATAAAAAATTTCCATTTGCGAATTTGCAAAGTTTAGCAGAGTTTTTAAAACTAGACTATTCGGATATTAAAAATCTTTTTGTAGCGGATAAATTAGTTGAAGAGGCTCACAAATATGAGTGTTCAGATAAAGTTTTTTCAGTTGCAGAAACTCAGTCCAAATACATAAAGAATAAGAACGTTAAGCAAAGTAAACTATCAATTTAGTTAATATTATGAGCGAAGAAATATTACAAAGAGACCTGCATAATAATCCTGAAAAAATTGGTAACTGGGACTTTTACAATATTGGTGCAACTTCGGTTAAAGCACTAAAAGAATATGGAATAATACGCAATGTAAATTACGGTAAAGAAGAACGTAAAAAAGTTGATGCTCTTATAGTTCAAAGAAAAAATGTTATTGCAGTTATTGAATATAAAAAACCATCAGAGTTCAAAACAAAAGCTCAAAAAAACAAAGCGATAAAGCAAGAGTTAGAGGTGGCACGTAAAATTGGCGCAAACTTAGTTATAGCAACCGACACAAAAGAGACTATTTGGGTTAATACAATTACTGGAAACAGAATAAAGGATGAGGAAAATAAAGAAATTAAAGACAATTTTAATCCAAAAGACGAAAAGACAGTATCCTTAATAGAAAAAATCATTCAGTCTATAAATGAATTAAACGACCAAATCAAACCTAAAAAGCTAGTGAATCCAACAAATCTAGCAAAACAAATATGGCAAGACATATGGTCAGTAAGTGGAGCTACACCAGAAAACTGTCTTTATACTTTTGTTGAATTATTTATATTCAAATATTTAAGTGACTTAAATGTGCTACAAGGAATGTATAACTTTTACACTTTGTACGACAGCTTTGACGTAAATACTGAAGATGAAGTTTTAGAGACTTATGCGAGTATAATACGACCAAAAATTAAAGTTTTATTTCCAGAAAATCCAGCAGACAAAACAACTATAATAAACGGAACTATCTTTGTCAGTAAAGACCAAAAAGCTGTTCAAGGGTATAGTACAGTTTTCAAAAAAGTTTTAGGAAAGTTTAAAGATTATGGGAAATTAGAACATATTGATTATGATTTCAAGAGTCAATTATTCGAAAGCTTCTTAAAAGAAAGTATAAGCAAAAAAAATTGGGGTCAATTTTTCACGCCAATAAAAGTAGTTAGAGCTGTAGTTGATATTGCAAAAGACGAAATTAAAGTTGGTTCAAAAATATGCGACCCAGCTTGTGGAGTTGGCAAATTCTTATTAGAGCCAATTGCAGCAAAACTGAATGAGTTTTATGAAATTAAAAAAGGTAAATTAATTCCAAAAATAACTATCCAAGGTTATGATAAAGGATTTGACAAAGACGAACAAAAAACTATAATATTAGCTAAAGCTAATATGCTTATTTATTTCTCAGATATAATAAAAGACAACCCAAATATTACAAGCGAGTTTGCTCAATTATTTAACGATAGTTTTCTTTTAAAAACAAATTCTATTTTAGGAACACTTTCGGAACCAGTTGAAAATGAATATGACCTTATAGTTACAAATCCACCATATGTTACAAGTGGAAGTAGTAACCTTAAAGAAGAAATAAAGAAGGATGGAACTTTAGTCAATTATTACAAAATAAATGCTTTAGGTGTAGAAGGTTTATTTATGGAATGGATAATCAGAGCTCTTAAACCTAACGGAAAGGCTTTTGTTATTGTACCAGATGGTATTTTCAATAGACAAAATGATAAAAATATGCGTCAGTTTATCACAGACGAATGTTTTATAGATGGTATAATTTCACTTCCGATTAAAACTTTCTTCACTACGCCTAAAAAAACCTACTTATTGTGTATTACTAAAAAACCAAATAGAAAAGTAATCCAAAGTGACCCAGTTTTCACATATCTCGTTAGCGAAATAGGAGAAAGTAGAGATGTTTATAGATTTGATATTGAACAAGATGATTTATCAGAGGCAGTAGCGCTTTATTCCTTTTTCAAAGGAAACAAAACTGGATTTAAAAAAATTAATTCAGACAAAAGATGTAAAGTTCAAGAGTTTAAAATGTTTCAACCAGATAACCATTGGTCTGTGGACAGATGGTGGACTCAAGAAGAGCAAATTGAACTTGGTATCATAGAAAGAGACGAAACAGTATCACTTGAGGATTTAAGTGAAATGATTACGGATTTTTCTTCAACTTTAAATGAATATTCCAATCTATTTAGTTCGGTCGCTGGAAAAGAAAAAGTCACTTGCAATTTTAAAGACATTAAACTTTCTAACAAAAGTTTTTTTGAATTAGGTATTGGAAAAAGAGTTTTAAAAAGAGACATTGTAAAATTAAAAGGAACAATTCCAATTTATTCAGCGAACGTAAAAGTTCCTGTTGGCTATCATATAGAAAGCAACTTAAAAGATTTTACTAAGAATTTTGTTTTATGGGGAATAGACGGAAATTTTGAATTTAATACCATACTAAAAAACACACCTTTTGTTTCAACAGACCATTGTGGAACGATTAAGATTTTAAATGAGGAAATCTTGCCTGAATACTTAATGATACAACTGGATAATGTTAAGCATAAATATGGTTTTGACAGAGGTCTAAGAGCATCTATTAAGAATATGAAAGAAGTCGTTATAAAACTTCCATTCAATGATGATGGTTCTTTAAATATAGAGAAACAAAAAGAAGTTATTGAAAAATACGAATACATATTAGAACTGAAAACGAGAATCTCAGCTTATAAAGAACAGCTATTTGATGTGAACATTGATTTCGAATAGCCAACGCTGAAAGCCATACACATTCGCAATTCGCTACAGCCAACGCTACGCCAAAAATTGCAAAAGAGTATGTCTTACCAACGCTCACATTTGAACTAAATAAGAAACATCGGAAAACAAACTGAATGAAAAAAGCACTACTTACAACACCGTGTATAATTAATTGCTTGTCTATTAACTACTTACGAAAGTTCTCGCAGACTTTAAATGTAGTTTTTATTTACTAACTTTAGTGCTAATTCACGCAACTAATCATACACAAACACGTTGTGTGCAATTAAACCAACCAACCGAAAACAGAATTAAATTAAAATATGAGTAGTTCAAGACCAACCAAATCTATAGAGGAATTAATAACAATGTATGACAATGGAAAACTTCTTCTTCCAGAATTTCAAAGAGATTTTAAATGGCCATTAGAAAAATCTGAAACCTTGTTTGACTCTATTTTCAAAGACTTATTTATTGGCTCTTTAATTCTTTCAAAACCACAATTCGATTTGGCTTGTAAAAAATTAGATTTAAGAGAAAGAGGCTCAAAAAAAAGAAGACCTATTCCTAAAAAATATACCGAGCAAGAATTTGAAGTAGATGACATTTACACAATTTTAGACGGTCAACAAAGAGCCACTTCTATATATAGAACTCTTAAAGGTCCAGACGTTGTAAACTTATTATTTAAAGACATAGACACATTATTGTCGGATGAATATTATGATTATGAAAACAAAAAAATAAAAGTAGGCTATGACGAATATGTTGACGGGTTTGATTCAAGTAAACCAGATGAAAAAACCTTATATATCAGCTTAAAAGATTTATACGAAGCAAGAAGTAATAGAGAAACACCATTTCTTGACGAATATATCAATCCTATTCTTGATACTTTTTCTTTAGATAATGAGAAAAAAGAAGTTCTACGAGATTTTGCAATTCAACTAAAATCTGATTTTAATTCTTCTATTCTAAAACAAAAAACTTTGATTTCTGTTCAATTATTGGATATGAGCATTGAGAAATTCTGCTTATACTTTGAAAGAAGTAATTCACAAGGATTAACTCTTTCATTTACAGATATAATAACAGCAAAAGTATATACAGAATTTAACTTACGAAGTGAAATTGACAATGCTATAAAAGAACACACTTATTTTAACGAGAAATTAGTAGATTCAACAGTTAGATATATAAACTATGTAGCTAATGATGCAGTTACAAAAAAGTCAATCTTAAAAGATTTAAATGGCTCGCATTTTAACGATTATTGGAAAGATACAGTAAAGGACTTATCTACAATTCAAGGTTGGCTAATTGAAAATAAATGGTTGTTTGGTATTGAAAAAATTCCATACAAAACAATGTTATTACCAATTTTATCGTTTTATCAAAATTTAAAACATAAAGAGTTCTCACAAGCAAGTCAAAAACAACTTGACTTACTTAAATTTTGGTTTTATGGTTCTATATTGGACACAAGATATGGAGGAGCAAGACACGGTTCTACAAATGTTGTTATAAAAGAAGATTGTGACATAATGAAAAATTTAGCACAAAATAAATTTCCAGAAAAAACATATTGGCAAAAAATAAGAATTGATTATTCTTTTGATGAATTAAAAAAAATAGATAGTAAATCAAATGCTAAATTCTTGGCTCTGAATTACTATATGTGGAACAAAACGCCTTTTAAAAACTTGAATAATAATGCGGATGTAAGCTTTAATGAAAAAGTTGACGTTCACCATATATTCCCTTCAGATTACATAGAAACTGAATTTGGTAAAGATTCTACAGAATTTGATTTTGCTGACACTATTCTAAATAAAGTTCGAATTAATAAAATAGAAAATATTAAAATCAGTAACAAACCACCTAAAACATATTTGGGAGAAATAAAAGCTAAAAATTCTAATATAAAACAGTCGTTGAATACTCATTATATTGGGAATAGTGACAAACTAATAAATGGAGATTACGATTTAGATTATTTTGGTTTTTTACAAAATAGATTTACTGCGATTGAACCACTTTTATTGGAATTAAAAAGTGCGAGTGAAAAATTAAGTTCTGGTAGTTCAGATAACATTTGGAAAAAATAACTGCACACAACAACGTGTATAAAACATAGCTATTAAAGGCTTTCCGAAAGGTTTTCGTTTATTTAGCAAGTCCGCCAAATTTTTATATTTGGCTTTTTGAGAAATTTAAAATAAAAAGAAAAATATAAAAATTCGGCTCGTGTATAATCCGAAAAGTTAGTGTTTATTTATACGCTACGTTTCATACACAAAACCGTTACCTTGCATTAAAAACACTCACTCGAACGCAAATTTTGCGAAAAACATATTGAGTTTTTTAACTCTAAAAAGAAAAACTAATCTCAGCGGAATTTTAAATTACGACAGATATTTTGGCTCATTTTCGGAATAAATCAGAAAACAAAAAACAAGATTGCGGAATAACCAATATTGCGGAAATAACAAGAAAACAGAAAAAACGATCACAGCGGAATTACCAATCATAGCGGAAAAATGACAAATCTTTGGAATTGTTAAACAAATAAAAGCAATCAAAAAAAGGAGAAAATAAAAAAACTAAATTTAGCGGATTAGGAAATTGAAGAAAAGACAAAAACGCAAGGTAACACCGTATAAAAAAAATTGCTATTTTAGGCTGGCATTAATGTCGTTACTTTGTTTGCCTGCATCTGATTTTCCTACGGAAAATCCTCGCATACAAACCCGCAACTATTCTTACACATAACCGTTAGCAAACATTAAAAAAAAATGAAAAGCGAATATCATTATTTAACTGAATTTGGAGCTTTAAAAGGTTTTATGAGAACCAATCCTAATACTGAAAAGAAAACATTTCTTGTGCTGGATAGTTCAGTATGTTTAGATATAGTAAGTATTGTGAACAAAAGAGATATTAATAAAGAATCTAAAAGGAAAGCTTTTGAATTAATAAAATACTCTCAAAAAAAATCAATGCCACCATTTGAGATTTTTGCTTTATTAGAACTAACATTAGATAAAGTAACATATAAATTAAATACGGATAAATTTTTAGACATAAGTAATAAATTAAAATTTGCTTTTCAATTCCCATTAGAAAGACTCAAAAAAAATGATTTCAATTTTTCAACTAACTTTTACCAACCTGAAAGTCCAGATTTAAATAATAACGCATTTGTAATTGTAGAACAAATATTGGTTCATTATAGTGCTTTGCTTAAAATTAGAGAAATTGCCTCCAAAGGTTTAGGTAAACAAAAAGCAAAAAAAAACATTATCGAATTTATTGATTGGATGGAACTTGAATTAAATCTAATTTTAGGATTAGAATATCAATTAGCCTTCCAGATTTTTGGAGGAAATAGCGGTTTTAACACAATGATAAAAGAGAACTCTAATAAAGAAAAAGCACTAAAAGCATTATGGGGAACTGCTTGGGATTTATTACACGCAAGAGTCAGTAGGAATTCAAAACAATTATCTCAAATTGTTAGTGAAGATATTAATTCTATCTTTATTACAAACGACAAGAGATTATATGAATTATTATCACCTCAAATTGAATTTGCAACCGAATTTGATAGGTCAAAAATTAGTATAACTGACGGACAAGAAAATTACCCGCCTCATTTCAATGATGATTTTGTAAAAGAAATAAACGAGAGATTCATAAATATTCACAAAAAAAGAGTTTTAGAGAAAATTACTTATCCTGACAATGATTTTATTAAAAATATGATTATAGATATGGAAAATAACGTTTGCTAACACGGTATAAAAAACATAGGGCGTTTGTGCTAAACCGAAAGTTCTGTTAATATTAACAAAGTCCGCTAAATATAAAATTTGGCATTTATAATAGTAAAGATAAAAGCAAAATATTTATATTTAGCTAAGTAATAAACCGAAACGATAGTGCTTATCACCTGCCCTACGATTTCTTATACTAACCGTTGTCCTTAATGCTGAAAAAAACAAATTCAGTCAAAAATCAAGATGTCGTTTAATCTATTATCTTTGTTAACAAGAAAGTTTAAAAAATAATATGGATTATATAGAAATCCAAGGATATAAATCAATTAAGGAAGTTAAACTTGAACTTGCACCAATAAACATTCTAATTGGCGCAAATGGTTCAGGTAAGAGTAATTTTATATCTTTTTTCGAATTTCTCAACAAGCTTTATCAAAGAAATTTACAAGAATACATCGCTTTAAAAGGCGGACAAGAAAAAATCTTATTTCAAGGAAGTAAGATAACGGATAAGATTAGCTCTCATATTTCTTTCAACAATGGTGTAAATGGTTATTCTTTTACTTTACAAGCAGGAGAAGGAGATATGATATTTACGTCAGAAAATTTATGGTATCGTGACAATCCTTGGTCTATGACGAGCTACTCAAATGAGGCTAAGGTAAAGACTAACGGAGAAGGCAGAGCAAAATATATCAACAACTATTTAAATAGTTATAGAAAGTATCATTTTCACGATACAGGCAAAAACTCTGCATTTACCCATACAAGTCACGTTGATAATGATAGTTTTTATTTATATGAAGAGGGTGGAAATATAGCTTCTTTCTTATTCTCTATTTATAATGGGAATAGGATTGTTTACAATAGAATTGTAAAAACTATCCAAAGTATTGCACCGTTTTTCTCAGACTTCTTTTTCCAGCCAACTAAAGGTGGGTTTTTGAAGTTACAATGGAAAAGTAAGTTCAGTTCGACAATTTACGGTGTAAATGATTTGTCAGACGGTACTATTAGATTTATAGCTCTTAGCGTTTTGTTTCTTCAACCAAATTTACCTTCAAGTATTATAATTGATGAACCCGAGTTAGGACTTCACCCTTATGCCATAGCTAAACTTGCTGGAATGATAAAAAGTGTTGCAGGAAGAGAAACGCAGGTAATTATAGCTACTCAATCGGCTGATTTAGTTAATCACTTTAATCCAGAAGATATTATTACTGTCGACCAAGTTGAAGGAGAAAGTCAATTCAATCGCCTAAATAACGAAAATTTTGAATCTTGGTTAGTCGAATATAGTTTAGGTGATTTGTGGCAAAAAAACATAATTTCTGGTGGGCAACCAAGTGCAATTTAAATCTATGAAAAGACTTATTATAATTTGCGAAGGTCAAACAGAAATTGAGTTTTGTAAAGATGTGTTATTGAAACATTTTATCAGTAAAGAAATTTTAATTCAAACACCTTTAATTAAAAAATCTGGTGGCGGAATTGTTCCTTGGACTACATTAAAAAAGCAAATCGAACTTCATTTAAATGAAAAAGATGTAATTGTTACAACCTTCATAGATTATTACGGCATTCCAGATAAATTTAATTATCCAAGTTGGCAAGAATCGAAAAAAATAATTGACAAGAATTTAAGAATGGACTTTCTTGAAGATGCAATGAAAAATAGTATTAATCATAATAGATATATTCCTTACATCCAATTACACGAATTTGAAGGTCTGCTTTTCAATAATATTGGCATCTTCGACCAGAATTTCAATCCATCTGAATTAAATTCTCGTCAAGAGATAGTGAACATTTTGAATACCTATCCAAATCCAGAGCTAATAAATGATAGTTCGATTACTGCACCCTCAAAACGTTTGGAAAAAATAATTTCTGGATATTCAAAAATTGTATTTGGCTCTATATTAGCGGAAGATATTGGATTAAATAACATTCGCCAAAAAAGTCCTCGCTTCCATAATTGGATTGATACTTTAGAAAAAATCTGATCGGAAAGCACTAAGGACAACACTATATATAGCAAATTGGGCGATTAGTGTTTAATCGAAAGGTTGTTGTCTATTTGCAAAGTCGCCAAATCTTTTTATTTGGTATTTTAAGAGAAAAATTAAAACAAAATACAAAAGATTTGGCTAGTGGCTAATCCGAAAATAATCGTTTATTTTCTGCCCAACTTGCCATATATTTAACGTTATCTGCAATTACCAAAAATGAGACCAAGCGAACTTTTAAAGCAAAAAATAGATGACGAAGCTAAAATTCTTAAAAACAATTTTGGTGGAGAAAGTTATTGGGCGATACAAAATATAGTTAGAAGAATAGACTTCATTTTACCATTGTTTTGGCGAAGAGAAGGTTGGTCAGAACAAGAAGTAGATACCTATCGAGAGTTTTTCAATTTTGGTTGGGCTCCAATATTAAAGCAGTATTATACTGACATTAATTTAAATGTATATCAGCCATTCCCTCTAATGACAGATGAAATGGTTTCTTGGGCAGATTCCAATATTCAGTTTAGTGGTAAAATTGAATTTTGCAAACAGCTTATATCATATGAAAAAGCAGGACTTATTACAATTACCTCCCCTAAACAAAACGAATTTACATTTTCATACACTCACGAAACAACTGGAATTGAACAGTTTGATAATATGAGTATGGATTTCTACAAAAAAGAAATTGTTGAACGAATAATTAGCGAGAAGAAAAAAGCAAAACCATTTAACGAAGATAAAATTAAAAAAGAGTTAAGAAAAATCATCAAAAATCCTGATGGTAAAATGATTAGCTATAACACTACACCTGAGATTGATGAATACTATAACCAAAGAGGACATTTTCATCTTTTACGTTCACAAGGTTATGACGATTTCGATACAAAAGATAAATTTGGCGGAATAGAATACTGGAAATATATAGATATGATTGAACTTGTAACTGGTTCGGCTATAATGCATATGGAAGCTTGTTTGGAGTTGGTTAAAAAGAATCCAAATGTCAATTTACTTAATATATTATCTTATACTCATTTTAAAGACAAAGCAATAAGTACATATTCTAATTATCTTGGAATGAGCGAAGATAAAGTTGAACAAATTTTTTCTTGTTTAACGCTTTCTAAAGAGAATTTCGACTATTATTTAGAATATCCAGCAACTCCACCTCCAATGTATTTCCAAGTTTCGGACAATCTCACTATTCGTTCGATTGCTGGATGTTTAAGTAATCCCATTTCTTTATTAAATAGAGAATTAAAAAGAAAATTTCGCAGTGATTATGATAAAGCTGTGAATCGTAGAGAAGACCGATTTAGAAAAGAGTTGTTTCTTTTCTTTCAAGATAAAAGAATTATAAAAATCCCAAGAGGAATTAACATTTCATTTGATGGAATTAAAACAGATATAGATGCAGTAGTTTTTGATAGTAAAACTGGAACTTTAGGGATATTCCAATTGAAATGGCAAGACCCATTCGGCAAAGATATGACCGAAAGATATAGCAGAATGAGTAATTTATTTCCAAAAGCAAATGAATGGGTTACTAAAATGAAATTTTGGGCGACAAACAATACGAGTAAAACAATATTTAATTCTCTTCAAATTAATAAACAATTAAAAGAGAAGGTAGAAATAAAGGAAATTTGTTGTTTTGTAATTTCTAGAAATCAAATGAATTTTACAGGAATGGAAATTGTTGATGAAACAGTAGCTTGGAGTTCTTGGCATCAATTGATTGAATCGCAAGCTAAAATAAAAACAGATATTGACGACCCTATTAGAGAGATGTTTGTGAAAATAAAATCATTTAGTCCTGAAAGACGTATTAAATCCGAAGAACTACCTCAAGCTGAAAATATTGAAGTACAAATTGGAAAAATTAAAGTATTCTATGAAAAATAAAAGCAGATAACACGGTATAAAAAACATAAGGCATTTGTGCTTAACCGAAAGGTCTGTGAATATTAATAAAGTCCGCTAAATATAAAATTTGGCGTTTATAGTAGAAAAGATAAAAGCAAAATATTTATATTTAGCTAAGTAATAAACCGAAACAATAGTGCTTATCACCTGCCCTACGATTTCTTATACTTAACGTTACCTGTCATTAAATGAAACTAATAATATTCGACATAGATGGAACAATTTTAGATTCTGTAAACGCAGATGACAAATGTTTTATCCAAACTTTTAAAGATTTATATCAAATTGACTTGACCAATGTGGACTGGAATGATTTCATGAATGTTACAGATACTGGATTGACAAATGAAATTTTTGAAAAGTGGTTAAAGAGAGTACCTGAAAATAAAGAAATAGAAACCATAAAATTACATTTTAAAAATCTACTAAATAATTGCACTGATGAATTTACTGAAATTGAAAAATCACTGACTTTCATAAAATCACTTTCAAATAAATCTGATTTCGAAATAGGGTTTGCTACTGGTGGATGGAAAGAAACAGCTGAGTTGAAATGTAATTCGATAGGTCTAAATTTAAATCAATTCATATTTAAGTCATCAAATGACCATTTCAATCGAGCTAAAATCATTGAGCTCGTAATTAAAGATGCCTTAGATAAAAATAACAATGAAAAATTTGAATCTATTCTGTATTTCGGTGATGGACTTTGGGATTTGAAAACAACAATTAAACTTGGAATTGATTTTATTGGTGTAGATTATAAAAACAATAATAAATTGCATAATGCTGGAGTAGAAAAAATAATCAATAATTATTTAGACTCGGATAAAATATTAAACTGGATAAAAGAAAACGCCAGGTAACACTGTATAAAAAACATAGGGCGTTTGTGCTTAACCGAAAGGTCTGTGAATATTTACAAAGTCCACTAAATATAAAATTTGGCGTTTAAAATAGAAAAGATAAAAGCAAAATATTTATATTTAGCTAAGTAACAAACCGAAACGAAAGTGCTTATTAATTGCCCTACGTTTCTTATACGCAACGTTGCCAACCATTTAAAAAGGAAGCAAGAGACATAATAGATAATAAGGTAATGACAGATAAAGAAAATATGAGTGAAGAAATTTGGGAAAAAATATAATAAAATAGGATAGGGTGCCACGTAGATAAAGATTTCTATTTAGTGTTATGCTCAGGATTCCCTAAAAGGGATGCGAAAACTGTTCGAGTTAAACGGATAAACTCATTAACTTTTTAAACATTGACTAGTTTGAAATATTTACAAAACCCTATCCTTATTTAAAATAGTATTTATGAATAATAACCAAAAAGCGTTGGCTGAAAGCATAATAGACCAATTAAAAAAAGTGAAAATGGTTTGATTTCAGTAAACTCAAGCAAACGTTTTAAATGTAACGAGCTTTTTTTTAATGTGGTAACTGATTTAATGATTAACGAGTATGGTCTTTTAAATAAATACAAAAATTTAGATTTTAAATTAACTAAAGCAGGAGAAGAATTTATATCGTTTGCTGAATTGGAAAAAGAATCAGAAACTATAAAAGAACGTGAACGCATTGAATTTGAAAAATTAAAGGTTGATTTGGTATTGGCAAAGGAAATGTTAAAAGAATATCCTAAAACAAAATGGTTTGCTAGAATTGGCTTCATAATTGGAGTTCTCTTATTGTTGAAAGAATTATATATGCTAATATGCAAATAACTGTTCCAATAATATAAAATGTAATTTCCTGCTTATCTGACTTAAAAAATTTCATACGACTGACCTTACTCAAACGCAACTGTTATGTGCGACTGACAACCAAAACCGTTAATAATTAAAACCAAATAATATGAATACCGACATTACAGATTTAAAAAAAGAGATTGTATCACTTAAAGACCAAGTATCTTTATTGGTTAAATCAACAAAAGAACTTAACGAAACAAATAAAGTTTTAGAAAAAGCTATTGAAGATTTATCAAATAAGATAAACAATTAATTTTTACATAAATCTTCGGCTACTTTCATAAGTAGAAACGACATATCTTTGATTTCCTTGTATGATTTATTTTTTAGATGTTTATCTATTATTTGAACAGCTAAATCTATACTTTCTTCTGGGTAATCTGCTTGAAGTCGCTTGCTTATTGTGTCGGACATAAAAAACGGATTGGCAACACCATGTATAAAAAATAAGGGTTTGGTGTCTTGTTAAAATTAATTTTTGTTTGCTCGTTTTCCGCTAATCCGAATGGAAGTTTTATACTTAACCCTTACTTTCCATACATATTAACGTTACCACACATTAAAAAACTACGATAGGACATGGCTTATTTAGAGGATGTTGAAAGAGTATTTGAGTATTTTATTGAAAACTTAGACTTTGGAAAAAGAAAGCCTTTATATGAATCGGATATAAAAAACACTCTGAACTGTGGTAAAGAAGAAATTAGAGAAGCCTTAATACTCGCTGAGAAAAAACACGGTTTAATTATAAAACATGGACGGTATATTGATAGCGCAAAAGGAATTTCTTTAACGAGTTTTGGAAAAGATGTTAAAGATAATGGTGGTTGGACTAAGTGTCTTCAAAAAAAGAACTTAGATAAAGAAAAATTTAATTTGAACATTAACAATGATTTTAGAAAATCAACAATCGGACAAATGAATCAATCTGACTTTCTTAAAGTTGATAAAACAGAAATAAAACAAACAATCCATCCTAAAGCAAAAGAGAAACAGCAAAACGCAATAATTTCATTTGTTGAGAAATTCTGGTGGCAAATATTAATTCCATTAGTGATTGGAGTTATATTAATATTAATTGAAAAAGGAATAATTGACATTTTATAATTAATAATATGACCAAAGCAAAGCACAACTGTTACGTGCGACTGACCTTTGGAACGTGAAAAAAAAACGTGTGGTAACACCATATAAAATTAAGTGCTAGTTTCCGCTTGTTTACGAAAATTCCTATCGGATTTTCTAGTTAGTTATTATTTAGTAAATTAGGTTTCTAACCACGCACCTAATCTTATACATCAACGTTAGCTTTAATGCTAAAGGACATTGCAAAACCGCCAATTTTTGGTTTAAATCAAAAGTCATTTAAAGCGGAATTTGAAAATGAGTTGCGGAATATTGAGCTGAATTATCACTCAAACTCTGAGTTGAATTGCGTCTGACTTTTTAGCTCGTTTGCGAATTGGAAATTGAATAAGAAACTCGGAATTTCACTCAATCGGAATTTAGCAAATTGCGGAATTGCACACTCGAAATCTGAATTAAATATATTGCAGAATTTGAGCAAGTTTGCGGAATGAAAATCGAACTGAATAAAACATTAAATGCGGAATTGAAAAGCCGACTGAAAATTAAAATATTAACGAAAAAACAAACGGACGAAAAAGCACTAAAAGCTAACAATGTATAAAAATAATTGCGGTTAAGTGCTTACACAAAGGTCGTTTCGTGTTTGCTACATCTGATTTTCCTACGGAAAATCCTCGCAGGCAAACCCGCAACTATTCTTATACGTAAACGTTGGCAATAATAGATGAAAATCGTTATGATTTAATATTTTGTTAAAATTAATCTGCTTTCAAGTTTAAAAAATATATTTTTGTATTTTTATATAAATTAAATTATTATATTTAAGTATAATGAATAAAATAAAAAGTAAATACATATTTAAAGATAGTTACAACCCTAAATATGTTAACGGAGCTCAAGGAGGTATCAGTCCTCAAGGAGAAATTGTAATAAATTTCTACTTAGAAAGAAACGCCCTTCCAATTTCTCAAACCTATCAAATAGAAAATGATAAAGTTGCACCAAAAGAAATTGAATCTGAGCCATCTGATTTAAATAATAGCTTTGTAAGAGTTATCGAAAATGGAGTGATAATGAATTATCAATCAGCTAAAGAAATTTATAAATGGCTGGGAAATAATATTGAAAAACTAGAAAAACTAGAAGATTTAGCTAAAGGGAAAAAATAATATTAATGGATACAACTGATATAATTAAACGTACAATGATTATTAGCTTAGGACTTACTATGACTAATTCAACTGAATCTGAAAGGTTTTTCATTCCTTCTGATTTAGAAACTCACAGTATAATTAACACAACATCACTACCATCCTCAACAAGATTTAATAATTCTCATAGATTTTCTTTAGAACAATTAAAACTTAATAAAAGAAAATTAAATAGTTTGAAACACTTGCAAGAAGACTGGAATGGATATAATGGTGAAACTATTGAAGACGCTCTAATTTCTGATATTGAGAATTTAATTTCGACTTTAGATTATCAACCACAAATTTTTCCAACAGGTAGAGGTTCTATACAAATTGAAAAATATTTAAATGACGAAAATCTAGTGGAAATTGAAATATCTTCAAATGAAATTTTTGTATACCAAGTAAAAAACGGAGAAGAAATTGAAAAAGAAATTTCAATTTCAGAAATAAATGATTTTATTAGTGAGCTTTACACCTAAAAAATTAAATAACCCAATAAATGATAATGAGTTCTTATATCGTGGAATCATTGAAATTAATTGGGATTTTCAAAACAATAGACCTAGTTCTGCTACATTCAAAGATTCAAAAGGTGTTTCTGTTGATAGAGAAGCAGATAGAACTGAAAAAGAATGCATTGACTTTCTGAAAAGTAGTAAAGATTTTTTTTCAATTTGTAAGGTAAAAGCTGAAAGTGTACGTAATAGAAATGCTATAATAAAATATCTTCCAGTAGAAAATAATATATATCATTCAGAAATACACGATTCCGAAGAAAGAGTACAAATGAGAGGCAGTAAGCCAAAGAGAATTAGAGACGAATCTATGGTTGTTTATAATAAATAACTACTATTGCCAACACCGTATAAACTTTATTGCTATTAATAGCTTATTTGGGAAAGATTTCGCTCACCTTAAATGTAGTAAATATTTAATAACTTTACGCTAAATTCAACGCAACAAAGCTTATACAACAACGTTGTGTGTAATGTAAAAATAGTGCTAAATTGAACATTTGAACTAAAAAAGCCAACGCGCAAACAGCACATTTATTTTTTTGCCAACACTAAATACCAAGGCTGAAAAAAATAAAAGAGCTGTTTCTTGCCAACGCTCAAAATAGTGTTAAATTGAAAACTGATAATAAATTTGAAATAGAATATGCCAATACCAACAATGACCAATGCGCAGAACGCAAAGAATGATGAATTTTACACTCAATATCACGACATTGAAAAAGAAGTTTCGGCATATTTAGAATTTAATCCTGAAATATTTAAAGATAAAACTGTACTTCTACCTTGTGACGACCCAGAATGGAGCAATTTCACAAAGTATTTTGCACAAAATTTTGAAAGATTTGGATTAAAAAAAATAGTAAGTACAAGTTATGCGCCTGCGAGTAAACTATACAAACTAAAAAATCAACCAACACTTTTTGAAACCAAGCACCCAAACTTTGACAAAGATAAAACCATTCAAAACGGTAAAATTTTCACTTTAACTCGTGATATTTCTGGAGATGGAAAAATAGATATTGATGATTTAGAATGGGAATATTTAAATGGAGATGGAGATTTCAACAGCAAAGAAATCCAAGCATTACGAGACGAAGCTGACATTATTGTAACAAATCCACCTTTTTCCCTATTTAGAGATTTTTTAGCTTGGGTTACTAATGCTAATAAGCTTTTTTTAATTATCGGAAATTTAAATGCAATAGCTTATAAAGAACTTTTTCCTTTAATTCAAAGCGACCAACTATGGTTAGGAGCAACAAATTTCAATAAAGGTATGTACTTTCAAGTGCCAGAAGACTTTGTTTATTCTGACTCTTACAAATTTGAAAGAGAACAAAATGGAGTAAAAGTTAATCGTGTTCCTGGCGTTTGTTGGTTTACTAATATTGACCACGGAAGAAGACATCAGCCTTTACCACTTATGACAATGTCGGATAATATAAAATTTAGTCGACACAAAGATATTAAAGGAAAAGAATACGAAAAATATGAAAATTATGACGCTATAGAAATACCTTGGGTTGATTCTATTCCAAGCGATTATGATGGAATTATGGGTGTTCCAATTACATTTATCGACAAATATTCACCTGAACAATTTGAAATAATTTGGCAAGCAACTGGAAACACACGAGCTTCTGCACCAAAGGAAATATTAGAAAGACTTAAATACATACCTCTTAAAGAAGACAGAGGTGGTGGAGCTGTCGTTAATGGAAAAAGAAAATTCGGAAGAATCTTAATAAAACATAGAAAGTAATAAATGGAAAATATATTAAGAACAGATATAACAGTAAAGGATATTTGCGAGGGTTTTGTTTATAATGAACTTGAGGGAAAAGGTTTATTTGGTTTATCAGGCAAATTAACTATTCAGCCAGAATATCAACGCAATTATATTTATGCAGATGGAAAAAAAGATGTTGCAGTAATTGAATCTATATTAAAAAAATATCCTCTTGGACTTATTTATTTCAATAAAGTAAGTGATGAAAAATTTGAAGTTTTAGATGGTCAGCAACGAATTACGAGTATTGGTCGCTACGTATCAAATAAATTCGCCATTAAAGATGATAATGGAATGGAGCAATATTTTAGTGGAATCGCTAAAAGCAAACAGGATTTGATTTTACAAACGCCTTTACTGATTTACGAATGTGAGGGAACTGAACCTGAAATTAAAAATTGGTTTCGCACAATTAATATTGTTGGTGTTCCACTAAATAATCAAGAAATTAATAACGCTGTCTTTTCTGGACCTTTTGTAACTTTAGCAAAAGAAGAGTTTAGTAATAGTCAAAATTCAAACGTTCACAAATGGAGTGCTTACATATCAGGTAGTGCTAACCGTCAAGATTTTTTAGAGCGTGCTTTAGATTGGGTTAGTAAAGGCGAGATTATTCCATATATGAGCTTACATCGCTATGACGACAATATTAATGAACTAAAAACGTACTTCACAAGTGTAATTGATTGGGTTTCTGGAGTATTTAAAGATGTTGAGTCAGAAATGAAAGGACTAAAATGGGGAGAATTTTATGAGACTTACAGAAAGCAACCTTATAATCCTCAAAAAGTTTCAGAGCAAGTAAAACAACTTTACGCTGACCCTTATGTAAAAAATAGAAAAGGAGTTTTTGAATATATTTTAGGAGGTTTAACAGACACCAAATTACTTGATGTTAGAGTATTTGACGAAGCAACAAAAAAAGCAATTTATTCAAAACAAACACAAGAATCAGAGAAAAAAGAAGTTTCCAATTGTCCACTTTGTGCTATTGGAAATAATTCTAATAAAACAAGAATTTATAAGTTAAAAGAAATGGATGCTGACCACGTAACAGCTTGGAGTAAAGGAGGAAAAACTGACATAAAGAATTGCGAAATGTTATGTAAAACTCATAATAGAGCAAAAGGAAATAAATAGAAATTTGAATTTAATAATGCCAACGTTCAAAGCCATACACATTCGCAATTCGCACCAGCCAAAGCTACGCCAAAAATTGCAAAAGAGTATGTCTTGCCAACGCTCACATTTGAACTAAATAAGAAACATCGGAAAACCAAGCAGAACAAAAAAACACTACACACAACAACGTGTATAAAACATAGCTATTATAGGCTTTCCGAGAGGTTTTTGTTTATTTACAAAGTACGCCAAATTTTTTATTTGGTTATATTTATAAAAGAAAATTAAACATAAAAATAAAAAATTCGGCTCGTGCTAATCCGAAAAGTTAGCGTTTATTTACACGCTACGTTTCATACACAAGACCGTTGTAAAGCATTTGTATAGAGCATTTTACTTGAGGAGTGTAACACATAAAGTAAAAAAAAATAGCACTTAAAAATAGAATGCACGATTTGAATATCTAAGCTAAATAAAATGCAATTATGGTACAGCTGACCATTGAGCAATATAGTCAATTGCATCTGAGTTTTTTTGAAAATAAACCTAACCTCTGAGCACAATAGCTGAATAAATAACATAGCAACTGAACCAAAATTTAACGTAATCTGAAAAGCGCAGAAAATAGAGTTTTGAGCAGATTAAATAAAAAAGATTAGCAAATTGTACGTTAAGAATAAACGCTTTACAACAAAATATATAGTTTATTGCTAGTAGTCGCGTACTTGCAAAAATCCTGCGGATTTTAGGGCCGTGATTTATTTGCTATATTTGGGATGAAACACGCAACAAACCATATACAAACGTTGTAGCTCATTAGAATGAAAAAAATAGACATAGACATATATCATTTGTTTTTACAACATGGAAGTGAATGTCTCTGGACAAGTGATTCTAGAGTACCTAGACCAAAAGGTACCTCGGAAGAAACAGATAAAATGTTCGATCTAATTGGAGCTGTTGATCACAGATTCGAAATGATTTATACAGGTTCTTACAGTGAACAAATGGTTGCCACTTATCGAAAAGAAATAGAAGAATTAAATTCAAAGTTCACTTCTGATGTATTTGAGATTTTGAATAATAAATACAATCTGAATGAAGATTAAAGAGCCTGAATTTAGATGTGGTGGTAATTGGCAGGAACTTGCTGACCAGTTTGGTTACGAAATTAGCAAACATGACCAAGACTGGACTTATACGATTGTGGAATCTGACAGAATCGAAGAATATATTCAGGCTTACGGTACCAAAATCACTAATGAGGACACAAAGTTTTCTCTTATGGAGATGATAATTCAATCATTGACTGAACAAGAGAATGAAAAGTTAATGAATGAGAAATGGAAACAGGTCAAACCTATCTTGAATAAGGACTTTGACTTACACGAATACACTATTTATTATTGGTGTTGTTGGGATAACGATGATATTGATGACTGTTGGGAAGTAACACCATTATTGCGTGAATTTTGGATTAAAAAGAAATAAAAACGAAGCTACAACATGAGATAGAACAGAATGACTCCTGACGTCGTCACTCTGTCTATCTAAAACCGTTAGCAAGCATTAGTATGAAAGCAAAGAATATAATATTAGGAATATTGATAATTGCAATATCTTCATGTAAGAGTAATACGGATAATCAGGTTGAAAAAGTAAACATTAAGAATAACGTAAATGATTCTGAAATATACCTTGCTTCAAAAAGAATAAATGAAAGTTTTAGTGGTAATGATTCATCAACAATTGAATTCATATCGAAATACCTAGAAAAAGATAGCATTAAGGTTATTATTACCCATTCAATCATCGAAAAAGAAGAAATTTATTACTTAAGCGGAAATCAAAAAATTGATTTTTTTAATACCCCAGAAAATTACACAGACAATAAAACAAGAAGACAGTCTGAATATTATAATGTGAATGGGAATTGCTATGAATTCAATAACGAAGGAATATCCCATAATTCGATTTACTTAAAAAAAATATGCTTTGAAGAATCTGAAAAAAACATCTCTCTTTTGGAAATATTCTTATTAGACGGAGATTAGATAAAAAAAACGCTTGCTAACAATTAAGCATTCGAATTAGTCGATAGACTGGTTTGAATGCTTTGTTGACGAGCCCGGTTCTGAGCTATGG
>ENA-ORXM01002492-ORXM01002492.1-marine-metagenome-genome-assembly--contig:-NODE-2492-length-21266-cov-7.475294_pt1 | contig 21266 bp, 32 predicted proteins | sample MGYA00237867_ERZ511480 | MGnify/ENA primary metagenome ERZ511480 (study PRJEB26309, sample SAMN06266103) | marine metagenome | isolation source: Algal blade | place: United Kingdom:Sidmouth, United...
TGGAGTGCGGGCTTCGCGCTAAGTCCATCGCGCAATTTGAGCTTGGCTATATGCCGATGGCGCATGGCTTTTTAGCGCGGGTGCGTTTGTGGTTCGTGCTTGTCTTTGGCGGCGACGCGGATGAGGCTTCGGATGTGTCTTCATATGAGTCTGCGGGCGAGTCTTCAGATGTGTCTTCTGGCGAGCCCTCTCGCGAATCTGTGACCGTAGAGCGTGTCACGCGCATTTCCGCTTATCCGCGCAATCGTCATAAAGCGCGTTTGCGCCGCCGTAACCTGCCGTTCGCCAGACGAGCTGATCCGCTCAGCCATCACTTTTTGCGCCGCTATGGCTATACGCGCTTTCGGCAGTGGATTTATAACCGCACGCTCACCCCGCGCATCAGATGGTGCTTCCAAGCCTGGAATTGGCGTTGGGCCCCGCGCGAGAGCTTTGTGGGGTGTGGGTGGTTTCCGGATTTAGCGGCCAAGTGTTCTGCGCCGCTTCATCCCGACTAACTGCCATATTGTAGGGTGGATTATTTTGTGGTTTTTCCAAAACCGCTAACGTAATCCACCTTTTGTCACCCACGATAACGGTGGATTACGTCCGTATTTCTTAAAAGGCATACAAACTAATCCACCCTACATTGTTATAACACAGCCCCAAGGACCCCGGCGGCTGAACATATCCGCTTGGCCAATTCTCAGAGCCTTAGATCCGATAGTTTAATTGGGCACCATGCGGTCATTACGGATGTAGAACAGCCCGTCTTTTTCGACCCGCTTACCACGGCGAATGCGGGCCGTGTTATCGAATTTGACGGGATAGGTATGGATGCCTTTTGCGTAAGGGTCTGCCTCACTCTGTAGCTGAAAATGCAAATGCGGGCCTGTTGTATTTCCGGAATTTCCGCACTCGCCAAGCTTTTGGCCAATGCTCACACGGTCTCCAACATTAACAATCGTCTGCCCCTGCTTCATATGTGCCAACATAGCATAATGGATATCATTCATTTTTATTACGACGTGGTTTCCGGCAGGATTCTTGCGGTCTGAGCCGCCTATCTCTTGGTCAACATAACCATCAATGGCGATAACAACTTGGCCTGCTACGGGCGCAATTAGAGGCGCGCCAAAACAGGCATAATCCTCAAGCTTAGTTTTATCGCCGTTATTCTCGGCCCCGTTCTCATTTATAGTCGTAATGTCCAATGCATGCTTTTGAGAGGTATATGCCACATGGTAATTCATCATCGTATTGTGGCCCGCATGAAACATGTAACTCTCATCTGCGAAAGGAGAGCTGACAGCAATTGCATCTTTGCCCGTAATTTGCGGGAAAAGACTGTCGCCTAAAATGAATATCATAAATGAAATAGCGAAAGCCGAGAAGATCGACATGGGCTTTCCGCCAACCCGTTTAGGAATCAAGCTGAGCAAACAAAGGAAACCAGCCCCAAGGCCTATCATCAAATAAATGCCGCTCAGTTCCTCTGGCTGAAATTGCGCCGCTACGATACCTAAAAGAGCGATTGCACCACAGAGACTCCAAAAAATTACGCGAAGTAAAATAGGCCGCCAATAGCGGCGATTAGCAGCTGAAAAAGGCGCTTTCCAAAAACTCCAATGGATTTCTTTTTTAATGAGATAGGGCAGTCTCGCCAATGGCACTAATAGGCAGGAGGCCATAATAAGAAGGAATGCATAATTAAAGAGGGCGCCAAATTTGAATGCCGCCGCTCCTAAAGCAAATGCCAATACACAGGAAACGGCGATGATGATACGCATCACCTTCTGCCATATAGATGTTGGGCCGCCCGTATCCATAGCTTAAGACGCAGCCCCAAAGTCATGGCGGCTGAGCGGTAATTCGCGAATACGTTTGCCTGTCGCTTTAAAGACAGCATTTGTTACAGCGGGAGAGATAGGCGGCGTGCCCGGTTCCCCCGCTCCGCCAATACGCGCGTCAGAGCTGATAATCTCAACATCAATTTCAGGCGCATTATCCATGCGCACCATTGTGTAATCATGGAAGTTGCTTTGCTCTACCGCACCGTCAGAGATGGTGATCTCGCCAAAGAGCGCGGCTGTCAGTCCGTAAATAATGCCGCTCTCCATCTGCGCTTTAAATCCATCAGGATTAACCGCAAAGCCTGCATCCGCCGCACAGGCGACATGCAGCACGCGCGGATCGCCTTGGCTCATATCTACAGTCACGACTTCAGCCACGATGGTCATAAAGCTTTCGCAAATAGAAATGCCTTGGGCTTGCCCTGCCGGAAGAGCTTTGCCCCACCCCGCCATCTTCGCGGCAGTGTCGAGGACTTTAAGGTGGCGGGGTTTATCTTTTAAGAACTTACGGCGAAATTCATAGCCGTCCATCTTTGCATTGACCGCCAACTCATCGATGAAGCTTTCGGTGAAATAACCATGCTGCGTGTGATCCACAGAGCGCCACGGCCCGAGCCTTACATGTGTCGGGCTGTCCGCATATTGCGCTCTTACATTTGGAATATCATAGAAAACCGCGCTGGCTTCCGGCGGGTCCATTTTATGCACGAAATTACTTTCCCATGCGATAGGCATGCCGTCCTCATCCAGCCCCGCTTTGAAGCGGCCCAGAACCGACGGGCGGTAATGGTCTTGTTGTGTGGTCTCTTCGCGTGACCAAATCAGCTTAACAGGCACGCCGGCTTTCTTGGCCACTTGCACAGCTTGATTAGTATAATCAGGCGTCGCGCGGCGTCCAAAACCTCCGCCCATAAAAGCGGTGTGAACTGTGACATTTTCCGGGTCCATATCGAGCGTACCTGCCGTGACCATACACGTGCCCAGCGGATTTTGTGTCCCCGCCCAGAGATCACATTTCCCGTCGCGCACCCAAGCCGTCGCATTCATCGGCTCCATGCAGGCATGAGCCAGATAAGGCACACGATACTCAGCCTCATAGACAGAGACAGCTTCTTTCATGGCTTTGGTCACGTTACCGGATTTATGGAGAACAGTCTTTTCGCCACTATCCAAAGCTTCGGCATATTGGGCAAAAATAGTCTCTTCGCTGACATTGTCAGTCTCAGCGCTCGTCCACTCGACCTCGACCATATCCAGAGCTTGTTTAGCCTGCCAATATCCGTCCGCCACTACGGCAACATAGTCACCCATATTATAGACGCCGTGGACGCCAGGCATAGAATGCGCTTCTGCACCGGCTATCGTAGCCACGCGCTGACCATGAACAGGCGCGGCCATTACGGTGCCATATTTCATGCCTTGAACTTGGGCATCGATACCGAAGATGGCGCTACCATCGACCTTAGCGGGGATATCCACGCGCGGCAGAGATTGGCCCAGCAATTTATAGTCGCTGCGCGCTTTAAGCTTAGGACGTAGATTGGGTTTCAGAGTTGCTGCGGTCACGGCAAATTCTGCAAAAGGCGCTTTCTTATCGCCGTGATAAATATAGCTCTTCTCCGCTCTCAACTCAGATAAAGGAACATCCCACTGCTCGGCAGCTGCTTCGAGGAGTAGTTCTTTCGCTGCTGCGCCCGCCGTCAGCATCGCGCCGACACCCGTAAAGCGCACAGAGGTTGATCCGCCCGTAATTTGCAAATCCATAGATTGCGCGGCTTTGAGCATAAGCCCGTTGACGGTATCAAAAAGCGGGCCCGGGATATTGGCATTGCCCATCAAAAATTCGCGGCCCAGTTCAAAGTTGGCAAAGTCTTTTTCGGCGGGGGCTTCCATAATCTCCATGGCGTCCCAATCCGCTTCCATCTCTTCAGCTAGCATCGCCGACAGCGCGGTATGAATGCCCTGCCCCATTTCGCCGTGGGGAATGATAGCTGTGACAGTGTTATCAGGAGCAATCTTGACCCATGTTGTAACAAGCTGTTCATCACCATCGGTGACGTATTTAGCAAGTTTGTCTGTTCGGTCACCAGGGCGAATAGCGATGCCGACGACGAGCACCCCGCCAGCAGCAAGTCCGGCGACAGCGCCAGCGCCTATGAAACTACGGCGTGTCCATTTACGGCCACGGGATTCGTTAGCGCGTTTGGCTTTCTTGGCGGCTTTTTTCTCTATACGTGTGACCATGACTACGCTCCTCTCGCAGCGGTTTTGATGGCTGTTTTGATGCGCGAATACATCCCGCACCGGCAAACATTGCCCGCCATAGCCCTATCAATATCTTCGTCAGATGGGTCTGAATTTTCTTTCAGCAAAGCCACAGCTGACATAATCTGTCCTGATTGGCAGTATCCACATTGCGGGACTTGGTGCTTAATCCAAGCCTCTTGCACGGCATGAATCGTCCCGTCAGGGGCCGCTATGCCTTCAATGGTCGTGACGTCTTTGCCTTCGGCCCCTGATAAAGGCGTAACGCAAGAGCGAACAGGCTCCCCGTCAATGTGTACAGTGCAAGCCCCGCAAAGCGACGCGCCGCAGCCAAATTTCGTCCCGTTCAAACCAAGCTGTTCCCGCACGGCCCATAAAACAGGCGTATCGGGATCTATGTCGAGATTTTGGGCTTTTCCATTAACAGTAAGCTGAACCATAACGTCCTCCGCATTGCACGTTTAAGAAAGACTTAGACTAGTTTACGCGAAATATCCAGCGAGGGCCTATATTCATAAATGCATGCACGGCGAACAGATTTGCTTGAAAAGTCAGACATAAGAAAAACCCCGTTGCGGGGTTTTTAGTATTGATGTGAGCCGGCCTATTTAGCCTCGTTCAAATCCCAATCGTAATCAAATTTATCAATGTCTTTCGCATTTTCCAAAGCCGCTTTTTTATCGCCTGAGGCATATCGGGCCAAATATTTAAGCGCGCTCTGCTTACTATCTCCAAAGTCTTCTTTATACCATTTGAAAATACTTGAGACGATAATTTTACCATCATCAATTGTAACACCGCGCGGGCTGGCGACGTAGTCACGTGCCGCTTTGTCTAAATCGGCATCTAAGCTGTCAGCCGTCCAAGCTGTCATTTTTAAATTTGGACATCCTATAGACCCACAATTAAAAGCAAAGTGTACGCGTGGTTCGTCATAATTAGCGCGCACTGTGTCATGTTCGATATTGTTAAGAGACATTTCCTTGCCATTGACGGTCAAAAGTTTTTTGTCCCATGGACCGCCAAAGCCAATCTTTTTTATCGAAGAGACAGGATAATTATCCAAGACGACATTTAGGGTTTCAGCGTTATATAAGTTAAACCAATAAGCCATGACTTCATTCTGGGAAAAACCGGAATAATCGATGTTTGAGAGGGTCTTAATATAAGCCTTCAATATCTCGTGATCAGCATCAGTTACGCTGCTATATTTGACGAGATTGATACCGTTTCTCGGCGTCACATATTTCCCAAGAAACGCATTATAGGGCGCGTTGACGCCGTCTGAGGCCTTATCGTCACCATCACCATCGGTCGTAGGCTCATCCTTCTTGTCCATTTCACCGGACGTCTCGTCCTCATCAGAGCCCTCCGCTGTTATGTCCTTCACGTCAGATGTCTCGGCGACTGTCTCGGCGGATTTCTTTTCAGTGCTTTTGGCGGGCATGGTTTCCGCAACCGCTTTGACAGTCTCTGCTGGAGTTTTATTTGTTTCGGAGATTACCGCCTCGCCAGAGCTATCCCCGCCGCAAGCAATTAGAACGAGGGCCGCGACCGAAGACAAGGCGGCAAATTTTAAAGATTTAGACATAGTGGTTTCCTGTAAGCGTTTTATTCAGCTATCAGTTAAACGTCTATGCAGCTGGGTTCGTTCCGAATGGGACTGCGATTAGGCATCGTTCGGCTTACATAGAGAGTATAAGAGATTGGCTTTCCAGCTTCGCCAAGCAAGCAACAAAAAGCAACTCAAAGAGATGGCTTTTATGGCTGACACGCAATGGTAATTTCTGAGCTTATTTCATAATCTTTAGTTAAAACCCAAAGCCAACATGTTTCAAGATTGGGAAGAAGATAAAACACTTTATCAGCTTTCCCATTGTCCGCCTCAGTTATTTTAGTTTCGCCTAATTGTGCCATGATTGCTTTTAATGAATCGCCGGGACAGATAACGCTATTGAAACAGTGGCTAGAATTTTTAGACCAGATATTGGAAACTAACTTTGGGCTATCAAGATTTGCTCCACGTGCTGACATCGACACGGTCAATTCTCCATAAACAAAATCAACGTGGTCACCTCCTGAGAAAATAGTCACAATATTATCGGGTTTACCAAGAATTTTGATAACCTCAGCCTCAGACATACCTACTTTCACCCCTGCGATGTCATATTCATCGGCATTCAAGAGCAAGTTCTCAGGCGCCATCTGACAACTTGCAAGCAAAGCCAAGGGCATAAAAAAACCGCGGAAAAGACCGCGGTTAGGTTTTGTTTTTTTCGCCATTTTGTAAGTTAAGCGTCTTCAGATTCTTTTCTGGCATGGTCTACGGCGCCTTTTGCGCTTTCGTCACGATCAACAAATTCGATAACGGCCATTGGCGCGTTATCGCCGTAGCGGAATCCCGCTTTCATGATGCGGATATAGCCGCCTTGGCGGTCTTTATAGCGCGGGCCGATAACGTCGAAGAGTTTCTTTGACATCTCTTTATTGCGTGTGCGCGCAATCGCAAGACGACGGCTGTTCAAATCACCACGCTTAGCCAGCGTGACAAGCTTTTCAACGATCGGGCGAAGCTCTTTAGCTTTTGGGAGTGTTGTTACGATCTGCTCGTGCTCAATCAGGCTAGAGGCCATATTTGCGAACATCGCCTTACGGTGAGACGCTGTGCGATTGAGTTTACGATGGGCCAACTTATGACGCATGGCTTTATCCTTTAATTTTCAGTTCGGCACGAATGCCTGTTTCAGACCTTAAATATGGTCGTCATATTTTTTAGCGAGCTCTTCGATATTCTCCGGCGGCCAATTTGGCGCATCCATACCGAGGTGCAGCCCCATGGCGGCGAGAACTTCTTTAATCTCGTTAAGTGACTTACGGCCAAAGTTTGGAGTGCGGAGCATTTCGGCTTCGGACTTTTGGATAAGGTCACCGATATATACGATATTGTCGTTCTTGAGACAGTTCGCAGAGCGCACAGATAGCTCAAGCTCATCAACTTTACGCAGAAGCGCTGGGTTGAAATCAAGCTCTGGCTTCTCTTCGCCGCGGCCAACATCTTCGGGATCGTCAAAGTTGACGAAGACCTGGAATTGGTCTTGAAGAATACGCGCCGCAACCGCGACTGCATCTTCGGGCGTAACCGCTGCGTTGGTTTCAATGTCGATGATCAGTTTATCGTAATCGAGGACTTGGCCTTCGCGTGTGTCTTCAACACGGTAAGCTACGCGCTTAACCGGTGAATAAAGCGCGTCGATAGAGATAAGGCCGATAGGCGCATCTTCTGGACGTGACGCAGACGCTGGGACGTAACCCTTACCTGTCGTTACAGTTAGCTCCATACGGATGTCAGCGCCTTCGTCAGCTGTACAGATGACGTGGTCTTTATTGAGAATCTCAACATCGGCTGTTTCTTCGATATCCGCGCCTGTAACAGGACCTGCGCCTGTTTTGCGAAGGAGCAATTTCTTGGGTCCCTCAGCATGCATGCGAACAGCCAAACCTTTAAGGTTTAGAACAACGTTTGTCACGTCTTCGCGAACGCCGGGGATAGAAGTGAATTCGTGGACGATACCGTCAATTTGAACTGCAGAGACAGCAGCGCCTTGCAATGATGACAGCAATACGCGGCGAAGCGCATTACCAAGTGTCATACCAAAACCACGCTCTAGCGGTTCTGCCGTTACGACAGCTTTACGCTCAGGGTCGCGCCCAGGCTCAATCTCAGGATTGATAGGACGGATAAGTTCTTGCCAATTTTTTTCAATCACAGTGTGACCTCTTAATGCTAGTGCGGCGCAGCTACAAAGCCGCGCCTATTGCCCCGATATAGGGAAAGACTTAGACGCGGCGACGCTTAGGTGGGCGGCAACCATTATGCGGGATAGGCGTTACGTCACGGATTGTTGTGATGGTGTATCCTGCAGCTTGCAACGCACGAACAGCAGACTCGCGGCCTGAACCAGGACCGTTGACGTTAACTTCAAGCGTATTCATGCCGTGCTCTTGCGCCTTACGCGCAGCTTCTTCGGCAGCAACCTGCGCCGCATAGGGCGTAGACTTACGTGAACCCTTAAAGCCCATAGCACCAGCTGAACACCATGCCACGGTATTGCCTTGGGCATCCGTAATGGTGATCATTGTATTATTAAATGTTGAGTTTACGTGCGCGACGCCGGAAGTAATATTCTTCCGGTCGGCGCGGCGGACGCGGCCTGGTTCTTTTGCCATAGTGCTCTACCTACTTCTTTTTACCGGCAATGGCCTTTGCAGGGCCTTTGCGTGTGCGTGCGTTTGTATGTGTGCGTTGACCGCGAACAGGGAGGCCACGGCGATGACGAAGACCGCGGTAGTTACCCATATCCATCAGGCGTTTTATGTTCTGGCTAATCTCGCGGCGAAGGTCACCTTCAACCATATGGTCGGCGTCGATAGTTTCGCGAATTTTTAATATCTCTTGGTCTGTCAAATCAGCAACACGGCGCTCTACTTCGATGCCAACTTTCTCACAGATTTCAGCCGCTTTTGCTGGACCAATACCGTGAATATAACGCAGCGCGATCGTTACGCGCTTATTTGTCGGGATGTTTACCCCTGCAATACGAGCCACATTGGCCTCCTTAAAATCCTCTATATTCGCCGTAAACGAGTCCCTCGCCTGCTTTGCCCATAGCAAAAAAGGCGGAAAGTCCCGACTGTCCGCGAAAGCGGGTTACTTAGTCCTATGCCGCGGCCCCGTCAAGCGCCATAGCTTAGCATTTTCAAACAAAATTCACCAATTCTTAACGGGAGTGCTTAGCCCCCGAAAAGTCGAGCAAAAAATCCTTTTTTCGGCGCTGAGGCAGAAACATCCGCTCCATTGCCATTTTTATCCAAAACCTGCGCAATTGACGCCGAAACAGCCCCAATATCGGCCATACCATTCACCTCTGTCAGCTTACCTTGTGCCGAGTAATAGGGCAGGAGCGGCGCTGTTTGCGTGTTATAGGCATTCAAGCGCACTTTAAAGCTTTCGGGATTGTCGTCCTTGCGGCCTTCTTCTTCGAATCGTTTCGTGATTCTTTTGACCAAGGCCTCATCATCCACGCAAAGACGGATCACAGAATCGACTTTGATGTTGTGCTTTTCCATCAATCCATCAAGCGCCTCGGCTTGCGCAACGGTGCGCGGGAAGCCGTCAAAGATAAAGCCTTTGGCATTTGGGTTCATATCAAGCTGCTCTTCAATCAGCGCAATGACGATTTCATCAGACACCAACTCGCCGCGATCCATAATCCCGGCGACTTGCAATCCCAGCTCACTGCCGGATTTTTTGGCGGCGCGAAGCATATCACCCGTAGAGAGTTGAATAAGGCTGCGTTCCGTCACAAGCTTTTTAGCTTGCGTGCCTTTACCCGCCGCCGGCGGTCCAAACATAACGATATTCATAGCCCTCTCCCCTCGTCTATTTCTTACGGCGACGCATGCGGGACTTCTTGATGAGTCCTTCATATTGATGCGCGACCAAATGCGATTGGATTTGCGCAACCGTATCCAGCGTCACAGAGACGATAATTAAGAGCGACATACCGCCGATAAGCATAGCAACAGATGGCGGGATAGCGCCGCCGGCCTGTGCGATAATGTATTCAGGCAGCACACAGACAAAGGCCACATATAGCGCGCCGATAAATGTCAGGCGTGACAGGACATAGGTCAAATATTGCGCTGTGCGTTCACCTGGACGAATGCCTGGCAGGAAGCCGCCATTCTTACGCAGATTATCCGCAACATCGTCAGGCTTAAAGACATAAGGCACATAGAAGTAACAGAAGAAGATAATCAACACGCCGTAAAGCGTCAGATAAATCGGAGAGCCATAACCGATATAAGCCAGCAATGTGGTCATGATACCGGCACCAGCCCCGTCACCGTTCAGAGCAAGCTGACCAAAGGTCGCCGGAAGCAAAAGAAGTGAGCTGGCAAAGATAGGCGGGATAACACCGGCTGTGTTAAGCTTAAGCGGCATGAAAGAGCTTTCGCCGCCAAAGGTTTTACCACCAGCCATTTGGCGCTTGGGGTATTGCACCAATAGTCGCCGCTGAGCACGTTCAACATACACAATCAACATGGATAGCCCGACAAAGAGAACAATTAGGAAAATGAGTAGAATTTCAGATACCGAGCCTTGTTGGTTCAAGCTAAAGGCTTGAAAAATCGCTTTAGGCAATTCTGCAACAATACCGGCAAAGATAATCAAGGACACACCGTTACCCACGCCGCGCGCGGTGACTTGCTCACCCATCCACATCAGGAACATAGTCCCTCCGACGAGTGTTATCACTGTAGAGGCCTCAAAGAACATACCGGGGTTAATTACGGCACCTGGCGTTGATTGTAGCGCGCGAGCGATACCATAGGCCTGGAAGGCCGCCAAAAAGACCGTTAAATAGCGTGTATATTGGTTGATTTGCTTCCGGCCCTGCTCGCCGTCCTTATCAAGCTCTTTCAGAGAGCCAATCGAGCCCTTCATGAGGGTCATGATAATTGAGGCCGAAATATAAGGCATCACGTTCAGGGCGAAAATCGCCATACGTTCAACGGCACCACCGGCAAACATATTCAAGCGCGTCAGTAATCCGCCGCCGCCTGAAGAGAACGCCGTTTGGAAAGCAGCCATATCCATACCCGGCACGGGCACGAAAGTCCCGATACGGTAAATGATAAGAATAAAAAGTGTAAAAAGGAGACGTTGCTGTAATTCTTTGGCCTTGGCGAAAACACCAAGGTTCATATTCTGAGCAAGCTGTTCTGAGGCTGACGCCATAACTATCGTCCCTTTATCTTCACATCGTATCGCTCCTAGATAGGAACGAGGTCTGGGAAATGTAAGGTGCTCGCCAAAGAGACGTCAGCACCTCAAAACAGAGTTACCCTTTGGCAAGTTCTTTAGCTTGCTTAACCCATTCATCACGCTCAATACGGCCAGGGAATGAGTCGAGAATATCATCAATCATCTTGATATCTTTAGCGGTCCATGCTGCGATTTGGCGATAATAATAAACACCCTTCGCGTTTAGGTCGCCTTCGAATTTCGGGCCAACCCCTTTAATTTTCTTCAAATCATCTGGATCGCCGTCTGTGGCGCCATCTGTATAAAGAACTTGAGGCTTCTTAGCCGGAGCCTTTTCTTTGGGTTCAGCTTTCGCTTTTGGCGCAGGCTTTGGCTTAGGCGCAGGCTCAGCTTTTGGAGCTGGCTTCTCAACTTTAGGTGCAGCTGTTTTCTTATCAGCTTTGGACACTTTACCTGACTTGTCGGCTTTCACGCCTTTATCGCGGCGTGTCATAACATCCGGCGCAACATTGACTGTGCCTTTGGCAGCTTCAACAGCCTTGATGGCGGCGGGTGTGGCACCTGAGACTGTCAAGTTAACAGCTTTAGACAATTTGCCTGAGCCGATAAGGCGAACACCGTCCTTGGCGCGGCGAATAACGCCAGCTTCGACAAGCGCAGCAGCATCATAATTTGTTTTCGCATCAAGCTTGCCAGCTTCAATCGCGCGGTTAACATTGGCGATAGACAGCTCAGCCCAACGCTTGCGATTAGGCTTGTTAAAGCCGCGCTTTGGCAGGCGCATGTAGATAGGCATCTGACCGCCTTCAAAGCCGCCAATGGTTACACCGGAGCGGGCCTTTTGACCTTTGACACCACGGCCGGCTGTTTTACCTTTACCGGAACCTACACCACGACCAACGCGAAGACGGTCTTTGGTGGCACCGGGGTTATCTCTTAATTCATTTAAACGCATAATATTCTCCAAAGGAGGTTTCTGGCTAAACGCCAGACTACTCTTCGACTATTTCTACCATATGGGCGATCTTATTGATCATGCCCCGGACAGAAGGTGTATCTTCCAATTCACGGACACGGCCGATTTTGCCGAGACCGAGGCCAACCAAAGTCGCTTTTTGATCCGGCTTACGGCGGATTGGGCTGCCTGTTTGGCGGACTTTCAATGTTGCTTTTTTAGCCATGATTTAATCCTCTAGGCTTCTAGGGCTTCTGGCGCTGATGCACCGTCATTCCGGCGGCCAACAATGTCGCCCACTTTTTTACCGCGCTTATTGGCGATCGTGCGGGGGCTTTCCATGCTCTTCAGACCCTCAAATGTGGCGCGAACCATGTTGTAAGGATTTGATGTACCAAGTGATTTACCGACAACGTCCTGAACACCGAGGCACTCCAGAACAGCCCGCATAGGACCGCCTGCAATCACGCCAGTTCCGGGAGGCGCTGCGCGCATCACGATTTTACCTGCGCCGTGACGTCCGCGGACATCATGGTGAAGCGTACGACCTTCGCGCAATGGCACGCGGATCATTGTCTTTTTTGCTTCCTCGGAAGCTTTGCGGATAGCTTCAGGCACTTCGCGTGCCTTACCCTTACCAAAACCTACACGGCCTTTTTCATCGCCTACAATCACAAGAGCGGCGAAGCTCATGTTACGGCCACCTTTAACGGTCTTAGCAACACGGTTGATGTGAACCAAACGGTCAATAAACTCGTTTTCTTTTTCTTCGTCACGACCGCGACGGCGGTTATCTTCTCTGCCTGCCATAATATTAGCTTTCCTAGAATTTCAAACCGGCTTCGCGAGCCGCATCAGCCAGTGCTTTCACACGGCCATGATAGAGATAAGGGCCACGATCAAAGACAACGTCTTCGACTTTGGCTTTTTTAGCACGTTCAGCAATCAATTTGCCGATGCGCTGCGCAGCAGCAACATCAGAGCCTTTGGCTTTCTTATCTTCCATTGTAGAAGCAGAGGCCAAAGTTGTGCCTGTTGTGTCGTCGATGATTTGCACTGAGATGTTCTTGGAAGAACGATACACAGACAAACGCGGACGACCAGCTGAATGTTTCTTGAGGCGGCGGCGGACGCGTTGCGCACGGCGCTGCATATTTTCGCGAGCAGTTTTCATGGCTACTTCTTCTTACCTTCTTTGCTGCGGACATATTCGCCGACATAACGAACGCCTTTGCCTTTGTAAGGCTCAGGTTTACGATATGAACGAATAACGGCAGCGACTTGACCAACTTGCTGCTTATCAATGCCTTCGACAATGACAGAAGTTGGCTTGGGAGCTGTAATCTTGATACCTTCCGGCGGCGTAAACTCAACATCATGAGAGAAACCAAGCTGCATAGAGAGCATAGAACCCTTCATCTGCGCGCGATAACCAACACCTTTGAGCTCAAGCTCTTTCTTATAGCCATTTGTGACGCCTTCAATCAGGTTTGCAATCATCGTGCGGCACATGCCCCACATAGACATACCATTTTTGTTTTGCACAAGCGGCTCCACAGAAAACTCTTCGCCTTCAATCTTGCCTGTAACAGAATCAGGCAGCGTAAAGCTCAATTCGCCCTTAGGGCCTTTGGCTTTGATTGTTTGGCCTTCTTGCGTCAGCGTAACGCCTGACGGGATAGTGACCGGTTTTTTACCAATACGAGACATCTTAGGACACCTGACAGAGGACTTCGCCGCCGACATTGGCGTCGCGGGCTGCGTTATCGCTCATCACACCTTTAGGCGTTGAGAGGATAGCGATACCCAAACCATTGCGGATTTGCGGCAGTGTTTTAACAGACGAATAAACGCGGCGGCCCGGTTTGGACACGCGTTTAATCTCGCGGATAACCGCTTCGCCTTCGAAATATTTCAGCTCAATATCAAAAGCACGGAAGCCGTCGACTTGAGTTTCAGAGTATCCGCGGATGAAACCTTCATCAGCCAGAACGTCCAGAACACGGCCGCGCAAATTTGAGGCCGGCGTCGTTACGGACGTCCGGTTACGCATAATCGCGTTGCGGATACGTGTGAGCATATCGCCCAAAGGATCAGAAAATGACATATCGACCCCCTACCAGCTTGATTTCACAAGACCCGGAAGCAAACCTTGCGAGCCGAGCTCACGCAGTGCAATACGGGACATTTTCATTTTACGATAGTAACCGCGCGGACGACCGGTGACTTGGCAGCGGTTACGAATGCGCGATTCAGCTGAATTACGCGGGAGTGCCGCGAGTTTCAACTGAGCCGCAAAACGCTCTTCAACGGGTAATTCTCTATTACGCGCGATATCTTTGAGCAGGGCACGTTTGCCGGCATATTTTGCCACCATACGCTGACGCTTCAAATTGCGCTCAACTGAGCTAACTTTAGCCATTTTTTTCTCCTATTTGCTTACCGTGAATGTCTTATGTTCACGGAATGCTTCGCTTACTGCGTTCAGTCTAATTCCTGAATGGGAACGAGAATGCTGCCAGCAATGCTTTGGCTTCTTCATCTGTATTTGCGGTCGTGCGGACAACGATGTCCATACCGCGCACTGTATCCACTTGGTCATAATTGATTTCTGGGAATACGATATGTTCTTTCAAGCCCATGGCATAGTTGCCATTGCCGTCAAAACTTTTTCCGTTCAATCCGCGGAAGTCACGTGTGCGTGGCAGCGCGATATTGATCAAGCGGTCAAGAAATTCATACATATGATCACGGCGAAGCGTGACTTTCGCCCCAATCACCATGCCATCACGTAGCTTAAAGCCCGCAATGGATTTCTTTGACTTCGTTGGGAGAGGCTTCTGACCAGCAATCAACTCAAGCTCTGCAATAGCAGCCTGAACTTTTTTCTTGTCAGCGACACCTTCGCCCAGACCCATGTTGAGAACAACTTTCTCAATCTTAGGAATTTGCATTTCGTTTTTATATCCGAATTGCTCTTTCATCTTGGCGCGAATTTCATCGCGGTAGATGGCTGCAAGACGCGGCTCATATGGTTTAGCCATCGATGACCTCCCCCGATTTAGTGGCCACACGGACCTTTTTGCCGTCTTTCAACGTTTTGAAACCGACGCGAGTGGGCTTGCCACCTTTCGGATCAAGTTGAGCGACGTTTGAAATATGGATAGCAGCTTCAAAAGTTTTGATGCCGCCTTCAGGGTCAGCTTGGCTGGGACGTACATGACGCTTGACCATAGCAACACCTTTGACAATCACGCGGTCTTCGCGCGGCATCACCTTCAGGACTTCGCCCTTAGAGCCTTTATCCTTACCAGCGATAACGACGACGTGGTCGCCCTTTTTAATCTTCGCGGCCATGACTAGAGAACCTCTGGTGCTAAGGAGACGATTTTCATGTGGTTCTTAGCACGCAGTTCACGCGGAACAGGGCCAAAAATACGTGTACCAATCGGCTCACCATTTTGATTGATGATCACAGCGGCATTCCCGTCAAAACGAATGACAGAACCGTCGCGGCGTTGAATGTCTTTGCGGACGCGAACAACGATTGCTTTACGCACGTCGCCTTTTTTCACTTTACCGCGCGGGATAGCTTCTTTGACAGATACGACAATCGTATCGCCAACATGCGCATAGCGGCGCTTCGAACCACCCAGCACTTTAATGCACTGGACGCGGCGGGCACCGGAGTTATCGGCGACATCTAGATTTGATTGCATTTGAATCATGCGATCGTCTCCTTGTTGAGGGGTTGGTTACGAGGATGCGGCGAATGCCCTACCCTGCGTAAACTTCCCACCGCTTAAGTTTACTTTTAGGCGCACATTCGATGATACGAACTGTATCGCCCACTTTATGCGCATTCTTTTCATCATGCGCATGATATTTCTTTGTCCGGCGAATGGTCTTCTTCAAGAGCGGGTGAAGAAAAGAACGTTCGATCTTAACGACCACTGTCTTCTCACCTTTATCTGACACGACCGTGCCCTGGAGTATGCGTTTTGGCATCTCGACCTACCTATGCTTTCGCGGCTGATTTTTTCTCAGCCTGTATAGTTTTGACGCGGGCGATGTCACGACGGACCTGGCGCACACGTGCGGTTTTTTCCAACTGGCCAGTGGCCTCTTGGAAACGCAGATTGAACTGCTCTTTCTTCAGCTTGAGCAACTCATCAGTAAGTTGATCTTCTGTCATAGCTCTGACGTCAGTCGCTTTCATGACGCGCTCCTACTATTCGCCTGGACGTGTAACAATTTTACACTTCACTGGCAGTTTGGCAGCCCCGAGGCGAAGCGCTTCACGCGCAACAGCATCAGATACACCATCAATTTCAAACATAATCCGGCCGGGCTTAACTTTGCAGGCCCAGAATTCAACAGAACCCTTACCTTTACCCATACGAACTTCAGTTGGCTTCTTTGTCACAGGCACATCAGGGAAGATGCGAATCCAAACGCGGCCAGCACGTTTCATGTGACGTGTAATCGCGCGGCGTGTGGCTTCGATCTGGCGAGCTGTAACGCGCTCAGGCTCTAAGGCTTTCAGACCGTAAGATCCGAAGGTCAGCGACGCGCCGCCTTTGGCGAGACCTTTAATCCGGCCCTTATGGGCTTTGCGGAATTTTGTACGTTTTGGCTGTAACATGGCTCAAAACCCTCTTTTAATTTGCGCGCGCAGGACGACGATCACGGCCACCACGTTGTCCGCCAGGACGGTCATTACCGCCGCGCGAACGTGTATCGCCTTGATCATTCATGCGCTTATCATGTGCCATAGGATCATGCTCAAGGATTTCGCCTTTATTGATCCAAACTTTAATACCGATAATACCCATCGCTGTCATCGCGCGGGCTGTGCCGTAATCGATGTCAGCACGCATAGTATGAAGCGGCACGGAACCTTCTTGATATTGCTCGACACGCGCAATTTCTGCGCCGCCAAGACGGCCACCAAGCTTGATTTTACAACCCTTGGCCCCCATACGCATAGCGCTTTGCAACGAACGCTTCATGGCGCGGCGGAAAGAGACGCGGCGCTCAAGCTGCTGAGCAATGCCGTCAGCAACAAGGTTAGCGTCAACTTCAGGCTTACGAACTTCAACAAGGTTGATGAAAACTTCGCCGTCAACCATAGACGCTACACGCTTACGCAGGACTTCGATGTCAGCACCTTTTTTACCAATCACAACACCCGGGCGCGCCGTGTAGATTGTGATGCGGCATGTTTTGTGCGGACGCTCAATGATTATACGCGCAACTGAAGCGGCCTTAAGCTCTGACATCAAGAAAGCGCGAATGGCTAGGTCTTGGTGAAGCAGATCGCCATATTCAGCCGTATTGGCATACCAGCGAGATTCCCAAGTCCGGTTAATACCGAGGCGCAGGCCAATTGGATTTATCTTCTGTCCCATTATGCAGCCTCTTTCTTCTTAGCGGGCTTTTTTGCCGGAGCTTCTTCGACAGTTTCTTCAACTTCTCGAACAACTATCGTCAGCTCAGAGAACGGCTTTAAGATGCGAGCGCCGCGGCCACGTGCACGGGCGCGGAAGCGCTTCATGACGAGGTTTTTTCCGACATAAGCTTCTGAGACAATCAGGCTGTCGATATCGAGGCCGTGATTATTCTCTGCATTGGCAATCGCAGATTCGAGAACCTTCTTAACTTCGCCTGAAATACGCTTGTGAGAAAACTCAAGATCAGCAAGTGCTGTTTCGACTTTCTTGCCGCGAATAAGCTGTGCCACGAGGTTCAGCTTTTGCGGGCTGATGCGGATCATGCGAAGTTTCGCACGCGCCTCGTTATCGCCGACACGGCGTGGATTTTTTGTTTTAGCCATGACTACTTCCGCTTCACTTTTTTATCAACGCCGTGACCATAGTAAGTCCGCGACGGTGAAAATTCACCAAGCTTATGACCCACCATGTCCTCATTGACGAGAACAGGAACGAATTTTTGGCCGTTATGAACCTGGAATGTCAGGCCCACAAAGTTAGGCATAATCGTTGAGCGACGCGACCAAGTCTTGATGGGCTTGTGACGGCCCTCAGTCTTAGCAGCTTCGGCTTTTTTAAGGAGGTATCCGTCAACAAACGGACCTTTCCATACTGAACGTGGCATAGCGGTGTCCTACTATTTCTTCTTCTTGTGGCGTGAACGGATGATAAATTTATCCGTCGCCTTATTACTACGTGTTTTGGCGCCCTTAGTCGGCTTACCCCAAGGCGTAACCGGGTGACGACCACCAGATGTACGGCCTTCACCACCACCGTGAGGGTGATCAACCGGGTTCATGGCAACACCGCGAACTTGCGGGCGCTTACCAAGCCAGCGCTTACGCCCGGCTTTACCAAGATTGATGTTCATGTGATCCGGATTAGACACCGCGCCGACTGTTGCCAAACATGTTTGGTGAACCATGCGCATCTCGCCAGACTTAAGACGAACCTGAGCATAACCCTCTGAACGACCCACAAGCTGCGCATAAGCGCCAGCTGAACGAGCAATTTGGCCGCCTTTACCGGGCTTAAGCTCGATATTGTGAATAATTGTTCCGACAGGCATTGAGCGAAGCGGCATTGTGTTGCCCGGCTTAACGTCAGCCTTAGCAGATGAAATGATTGTATCACCAGCCGCCAAGCGCTGAGGCGCTAGGATGTAGGATTTTTCGCCATCTTTATACTGGATAAGCGCAATGAAAGCTGTCCGGTTCGGATCATATTCGAGACGCAGAACAGTAGCAGTCATATCTGTTTTGGCGCGTTTAAAATCCACCATTCTATAGAGGCGCTTATGACCGCCACCTTGGCGGCGCATCGTGATGCGGCCCGTATTGTTACGTCCACCTTTTTTCGTCAGGCCTTCTGTCAGTGACTTTTCAGGGCGTCCCTTATGGAGCTCTGAGCGGTCAACCTGCACCAAATGGCGGCGTGACGGGCTGGTGGGATTAAATGTCTTTAAAGCCATCTTACTATCCTACAGACCTGTTGCGATATCGATGCTGTCGCCGTCTTTAAGCGTTACGATAGCTTTTTTGATATCTTTGCGGCGACCAGGAATCCCCCGGAAGCGCTTGGTTTTACCTTTAAGGCGGAGTGTGTTCACAGCCGTGACTGAGACTTTGAACAGCTGCTCAACAGCCTCTTTAATCTCAGGCTTCGTGGCCGAAACCGGCACTTCAAATACAACCTGATTGTTTTCAGCGACAATCGTTGTCTTCTCCGTGATAATCGGAGACAGAACGCTGTCATAATGGCGGGCAGCTATACTCATTTGAGACGAGCCTCCAAATCTTGGACGGCTTGTTTGGTCAGAACGAGTGTATGACGCTTAAGAATGTCATACACGTTCGCGCCCTGACTTGGCAATACGTCGAGGTTAGGAATGTTACGGGCAGCTTTGGCGAAATTCTCATCAACAGCATTACCGGAAACGACAAGACCGTTCGTCACGCCCAGCTTTTCGAGTTGCTTACGCAATTCAGCTGTCTTTGGCGCTTTCAAAGCCGCATCATCAATAATGATAAGCTCTTTTGAACTCGCCTTGGATGACAGGGCATGGCGCAGCGCCATTGCGCGAACTTTCTTAGGCAATGCGAACGCATGTGAACGAGCACGCGGCCCGTGAGCCTTAGCACCGCCGCGGAACTGAGAAACAGAACCGTTACCGTGACGCGCAGTACCGCCGCCTTTTTGCTTACCAATACGCTTTGTTGTCTTAGAGACATCGCCGCGCTCTTGAACCTGATGCGTACCCGCTTGGCGCTTCGCCAGTTGGTAACGCACCATACGGTGCAGAATGTCTTTACGAGGGTCTTGACCGAAAACGTCTTTGTCGAGATCGACAGAGCCGGATTTCTTACCCGCGAGTGTTTGAACGTCGAGTTTCATGACTATTCTTCCTCACCTTTGGCCGCCGCTTTACGCATCTTTGCCGCAAGGTCTTTATCTACTTGTGAGCGAGGCTCCGCGCCGCCAATCATTTCTTTGGCTTGCTCAACCCACTCTTCTTTGGCGACAACACCGGGCTTACCGATCTTCTCTTCCAAAGCTGTGATGTCCTCAGCGCTCATTGCAACGAGTTGCGTTAGCGTCGTAACGCCAGCAGCCGCAAGAGCTTCTTCACCTTTAGGACCGATACCGTCAACCAAGACGATGGCATCAACAAAATCAGCAGAAGCCGCCCCACCTTTAGCAGGCGCCGCGTCAGCTTTGTTCTCAGCCTTCTTATCGGCTTTAGGTGCAGGTCCTGTTGTAAACTTACCCGGCAATGGCAGCTCATCAACTTTCGTGCCTTTGACAGCATCGCGAATTTCAATCCAAGCCCCTTTAGCGCCAGGCGTCGCGCCTTTGATTAGAACAAGACCCTGCTCCGCATCAACACGGGCAATTTCGAGATTTTGAACAGTCCGGCGAACAGCGCCCATGTGACCAGCCATTTTCTTACCTTTGAAAACTTTACCCGGGTCCTGACACTGACCAGTCGAGCCGTGCGATCTATGCGAAATAGAGACGCCGTGTGTCGCGCGAAGGCCGCCAAAATTATGACGTTTCATAGCGCCGGCAAAACCCTTACCGACAGTCACGCCCGAGGCGTCAACTTTTTGTCCGGGGACAAAGTGATCCGCTGACATAGCCGCGCCAACTTCAATGAAGTTGTCATTCTCGATACGAAACTCAACAAGCTTCTTCTTTGGCGTCACAGACGCTTTTGCAAAACGCTCACGCTCTGCTTTTGACACGCGCTTAACTTTAGCCTCACCAGCACCAAGCTGAAGAGCCGTGTAACCGTCGCGGTCTTTTGTTTTATGCGCCACAACCTGACAGCCCTCAAGCGAGATAACTGTGACAGGGATATGGTTGCCAGCTTCGTCATAGACTTGCGTCATGCCGAGCTTTTTGCCTAATAATCCTGAACGTAACATCGGTTTACGCTCCCAACTTAATTTCGACGTCGACGCCAGCTGCAAGGTCGAGCTTCATCAGCGCGTCCACAGTTTGCGGTGTTGGGTCAACGATATCGAGCATACGCTTATGCGTACGGATTTCGAACTGCTCACGTGATTTCTTGTTCACGTGGGGTGAACGGTTCACGGTGAATTTTTCAATACGGGTTGGCAAAGGAATCGGACCCCGAACGGTTGCGCCGGTGCGCTTGGCCGTGCTGACAATCTCTTTCGTAGAGGTGTCGAGGATACGATGGTCGAATGCTTTCAACCGAATGCGAATGTTTTGACGATCCATGATGGAAATCCGTTTCTTACGCTTTCAAACAACAAAAATCGAGCTCAGATGACTGAGCTCGACAACTCTCTACTCGATGATTTTACCGACGACGCCGGCGCCGACTGTGCGGCCACCTTCGCGGATAGCGAAGCGAAGCTTCTCTT
>ENA-ORXM01002493-ORXM01002493.1-marine-metagenome-genome-assembly--contig:-NODE-2493-length-21253-cov-12.218077_pt1 | contig 21253 bp, 13 predicted proteins | sample MGYA00237867_ERZ511480 | MGnify/ENA primary metagenome ERZ511480 (study PRJEB26309, sample SAMN06266103) | marine metagenome | isolation source: Algal blade | place: United Kingdom:Sidmouth, United...
TTACCCATTTTTACTGGTCGCTCATGGAGTTAGTCCGACTGACCAAGCAACATTAACCAATGGCGGCTTACTGGAATATATTTTTGTTGGCGCAAAACATATGGTTACTGGTTATGACCATATCTTGTTTCTAATTGGTGTTATCTTTTACCTGAGCGGCTTCAAAGATATTTTACGTTTTGTAACCATCTTTACTATTGGACATAGTATAACTTTGATTGGTGCCACTTACCTGGGCATAAAAGCAGATGAACATTTGATAGATGCTGTGATCGCCATAAGTGTATTGTATAAAGGATTTGAAAACTTGGGTGGCTTTAAAAGGATCTTTGGCATTAAATCTCCCAACTTATTATTTATGGTTTTCATCTTTGGATTAATTCACGGGTTTGGCTTATCAACACGTCTGCAATCTTTCGATATGGGAACAGGTCAATTTTTGGAGAAGATAATTAGTTTTAATATTGGCGTTGAACTCGGACAGGTCCTTGCTTTAATTCCTATCGTCTTCATAATCACAAAGTGGAAATTAAGGAATAGAGATTCTGCTTTTTATAAGGGCGTAAACTGGTTCTTGATTTTTGCAGGTATAGCGCTTTTTATGCTTCAAATGTATGGTTACTTCACTGAACACTAAAACAGGCTTGACTCATAATTCTAATAAGCAATATTTAATCAGCCACTAATGCACTAAAAAAAATTGTAATCTTATTTCGTGCATTACTTTTTTTTTGCCACTAATGCACTAATAAATAATTGCACTTTCATTCGTGCATTCGTGGCATAAGAAAGCTGTGTGTTAAATAAATAAGTAATATTTAGCTAGCCACTAATGCACTAATAAATAATTATACATCAATAAGTAATATTTAGTTAGCCACTAATGCACTAATAAATAATTGCACTTTCATTCGTGCATTCGTGGCATAGGAAAACTGTGTGTTAAATAAACTAATAAGAAAGAATTAGTTAGCCACTAATGCACTAATAAATAATTGTATTCTCATTCGTGCATTCGTGGCATAAAAACTAGTCGAATTTGGAGCTGGAGATATCATAAAACTCCATTGGAAGTCAATGTAAAAATTGTTGGATAGTTCAGTTTTGATCTGAAAATTAAAAAACGAAATTCATATTTAGACCTCCGCATTCGCAAGGATGAAAATTTTATTTGACTACGAGAAAAAGCCATCTAAGAAATCTTATAAGTGAAAGAGGCTGCATCATGTCTAATGATATGGCCTCTTTTTTGTGGGAATTCTGAGCTTTATTCCCAACTTTATTTATTACAGAAAATATAACTAATCACAACTTACAATCTTTACTTTCTTTCTTCCATTAATAGTTTAATCTGAGATTTCAGAATATTTATTTCTTGTTGTTGTGTCATTAAAAAATCAATTTCATTTTGCTGATCATTTATTGCTCCAATTAAGATTGAAATCAAGGCGTTGTAGTTAATTGATTTGTAAACTTCTCCATTTGCAAATGTGACTTCTGTCACCAATTCAGGTAATATTTTTTCTACCTGTTGAGCGAGCAATCCATATTGCTTACTATCAGATAAATTCAAGTGATCGAAAGTTTCAGTATCAAAGTGATAGCTCATCGGAATGAGTTGAGACAATAATGTTGCAGCGTGTAAAATGGGTTGTTTGTCCTTTTTTAATTTTTCATCAGATAGCCCGAGAATTTCACCAGAGACAGCAATATCACCATCAAAATTAAGGACATCTGTTATGGTCACTGTGGTATTTGACATTGTTGTTCCATCTCCATCATAAATACCATTTCCATCGACTGGCCCAGATCCACCTGGTATCCCTTGTTCACCTTGGATGCCTTGATCACCTTGTGGACCCGTCTCGCCTTGCGGACCTTGCATACCCATTGCACCATCTGCGCCTGTTGCACCTTGTACACCTTGCTCCCCCTGCACTCCTTGACAATCTGCTGCGTCAAAGAATCCATCCCCATTTGTATCTTCTGACATATCATTAATTCCATCTCCATTTAAGTCCCAACAATTTATTCCATTTTGGGGACATATTTCTGGAGTCACTGAAACTGGTGTTGCACCAATGCAAGTAATATCACCCTGATCTCTCACATTTATATCTATACTTGTTGTGTTAGTATTATTTGGTATACTTACTGTAATTGGCGAATTGGCTCCACTAGCTAAAACGACATTACTACCATTGACAACCTCATAGGTGCCACTGCCATTAATCTGATCAAAACTTACAGAGAAATCATAATTTGGTCCCACACATGCTGCATTATTAACTGACACATTTGAAATTTCACACGCTATACAATTTTGTGGCGTAACAGTCACTGGAGTTCCAGCACAAGCGATCTCGTTCTGATCTCTGACATTTATATCAAAAGGCATTACACTTTGATTATTTGGTATGCTAACTGAAATTGGAGAAGAAGTACCAGAAGCTAAAACAGCATTTCCATTGCTCACATCTATCACTTCGTATGTACCACTTCCATTAAATGTCAAAAAACTAACATCAAATGTAAAATCTGTTCCTGTACAAGTCTCATTTGATGTAGCCACATTAGACATCACACAACCGCTACCAACATCAAGTGTAAGATTATCGATAGTCCAATATTCTGCAGCTCCAAAATTATCGCAAGTAATTTTGACTACTACAGATCCAATTGGAATATCAGATATTATCACAGACTCTATTCCATCACTATCATCGTCTCGATTACCTCCTCCAGCTGGTGCGATGGTAATAGGATTTAAATAATCCGTAGAAGCTATTGCCCCTCCACTATAAGTCCATCGGGCATTGCTATTCCCATTGACAGTTACTATTGTATTAAAAGTCACTCCACCATTTATACTTACCTCTACTTTTACTTCATCAGTGCTATCATTACCGTTTGAGGAATTTGATCCCAATGATTGCAAATCAAAACTGAATGTCGCCATCGAAGTCGTTGTTTGTGCAGATGTTGTTACTATACTATTAGGTTCATTATTCGAAACATAGGCTACTCCTGCATTACCATATTCGCTACCCGAAGGAGAAAGACCAGAAGCTCCAGACAAAAGACTGCCGTTCTGTATGGTTACATTCAAATCATCTTGGCCATCAAAGTTTGAGATCAATTGACCAAAGAGGCTTGATGAAAAAAGCAAAAGCATGCTCAAGGTGAATGTGGAAAGGAGTAATTTAAACGAGATTAGCGTTAAGTTAGTTTTCATTTTAATATCCTAAGATTTTCGAAAAAAATTTAGTAGTGAGCTTAGATAGGAATAATTCTATATTGATAATTGCGATAATAATTAGAATTGACCCTTTCGGAATAGCTAACTGCAAAATACTACTTAATTAATTATTAGCAAAGTTGGGTTATTAGAAATTTTATTGTGGCCATTAAAGTGAACTCTTTTAACATTATATTCTTATTAATGCCACTACTAAAGTTGATAAGAAATTTTACCAACTTCAAGAATACCAAAAGCGGCTGGAATTAATAAGGTGGTAATAAAACTTGTATTTCATTCATCAAGCTTCAAAAATATTTTATCATATTTCATTTTTGGATACAACTTGCCTAAGTCTTCTACATAAGTTTTTACATTTGATTTTTCGTGTCCTAAAGCGTCATACTTTCATTTTTTTGATTCAAACCCTTCATATATAATTGAATAAACAACATCAAAAGCATCTTGTATTAAATCCAATCGACAGTTGGATTCGGCAAATTACTTAAAGCTCCGTTTAATTTATTTAAAGCTCTACTTGCCTTGATAGTTTTTAGTAAGACTTTTTTTGTTTCAACATCCTCTTTCGGAGGCAATGCAGGTAAAGTATTATAGGGTTTTGCCTTGTCAAATTTTGTCATATAACGAGGGTAAATTTTACATACGTTTCTCAATCAGGTGTATTATAGTTAAAGTATTACACTCGTATTTCTTTCGAAGGTAGAATTTACTTCTGTTCTGTTGGCATGAATCATTACGGATGATGATATCGATCGTCTCTCCGAGGAACGAGGAGATATGATCTGATATCTAGTGTTAGCTTCCGTTTTTCAACTCTTTTTCAATTTCAGTTAAAAGCATATTCAAGGTGTCTTTCATTTTTGCATAATAGTTATTCAATAATACTCTGTTAGTTAATAAATAGTCGAGTAAGTTATTTTCAAAGAGATTTGATTTGAACAAAGATTTATTATCAACTCCATTATCAAAATTAATTACAATTGAACTATGAGGTGAGTCGATTAGAAGTGTTCTCAATGATCCATATTCTTTAAATTGCCCTTGGATTTCTTTTATAATATTTGTTTGCCAATTTAAGTGCTTTTCAATTTCCTTAATGTCACTGTTATAGGATGCCAATTGATGGCGTAATTTTTTATTGCTAATAATACTAAGTTTTCCAGAATTTATTATATCAGATATTACTCCGTTTGCAGGTTCATAACTTACTGAATTTCCAGCAACATTGAACAAACAATGTTTAAAAGTATCAATATTGATTGTGTCCAAAACTTTAGGATCGAATAATCTGACAGCTTGAATCAAACTTTTATCTATTGATTTCGAGACATTAATACTTTCATTGAGTTTCTGATTGTTTGTCTGAATTTCGATATTTAAGGAGTTCAAATAATCATTTTCTAGTGTTCTAGTTTTCTTCTCCAAATTCTTATTATTGATTTGAAGAGCGATTAAAATTCCGATAACAACAAGAATAATTTCACCTATTGCATACAAAGTATATTTAGAAAACCGATTTTCCTTTATTGTCTGTTCTCTTATTCTTCTAAATAACTTTATCATTAGGTTATAAGTTTAGATTTTTAATTTTTACGTGTTAAACTTAAAGAATTTAAACTTCTGGGCCTACAACAAATTTTCTTTTACTTTCATTTTTTATAGTTGCACAACTTTTGATTCTTTCAAATCTTTAGGCAGAGCATCATTGAGTGCTTTTCAATGGAAGCTAACAAACTACTAAACGCAATTACATTTATCCAATATTTAAAAACGTATTAACTTTACACAAAAATATCAAACCTTTTGTGCACCTCCTTCCCAAATCCTAACTTACAATTAATTGAATACACACACATTTTAGCATAAAGTCTTCAAAAATGTTATCCTTCCTTGCTAAAATTCTTCTTCATTTAAGTTTTTAAGTCCCAAACTCAAAATAGGGACTGCGTTGAACCTCATTGGGTTGTAACAGAGTCACTAGTTTGTTGTGTATACCCAAGAGTCATAGATGCTTTGCAGTTTAATTGCTTCTTCATAGGTGTAACTGGGTCCTCATCCTTACCAAGTCCCATGAATAATTTAGGATCGTTGGGTCGTATCTCTCGTTTTGCACCAAGACATAAACCGCTTCAAACACATAATACTTCTTACCTCAATAATGTTATAGTCCCAGTCAATTGTTCTGACTTATCAATGCCTCCTAACTTTATTTTATAGACATAAACTCCTTGAGCCACTTCAGCACCATTAAAGGTGCCATCCCACCAGTCTGTGAAGGTCAGTGGATCGACATCCTTCTTGTTGTAAATTAAATTTCCCCACCTATCGAATACCATAAATGACGTGATAGAAAAGTCACTTGCAGCTGGCACACCGAGCTTAAAAACTGTATTCTCATTATCACTTGAGGGGTCAAAAATAGTAGGAATGTAAATCTGGCAATCTTCTTTTTTCACTACAATTATTTCACTTAGCTCACAGCCTACTTCATCAACTACTTTCAGTCTGTATTGGCCTTCAGGCAAACCATCTGCTTCATTCATCTCATTGCCTGTCAAATCTGTCAAGGTATAACTGAGCGCTCCGGTACCACCCTCAGGGGTAAACATCACTGCACTCAACAAATCACCACAGAACAATTGTTCTGCTGATAGGTTTTCTATCCGAACTGCGGGCGTGGCTTCTATCTCCACCTCACCAGTTGAGGTACAGCCTGTTTCATCAGTTACCAACATTGTATATATACCTGCAGCAAGATTCTCAAAAGTGGCTGACTCCGACAACTGCTCATCCAAGGCAAAGCTCAAAGTCCCTTTACCATCCCTGCCTGATACAACAAGCTTCCCTACAGACTCTTCACAATAGGCTGGTTCTCTGCTGACTATTTCCACTACCGGCACGCTGTATACTGGCACATTTATCATTAATGTGTCAAGACAATCTTCCGCTGTTCTGACATAGAAAACATATTCTCCGCCTTCTAGCTCATTGTAGATTGAACTGCTTTGAAAGTTGCCATCCCCGTTAGCGAATTCATTTGTATCTCCAAATGAACCGACTAATTCTATTGCACCAAGAGTGCCACAGTTGCCTTCCGTCACTATAGCTGTTAAAACGACTGGTTCACTATCTGCTATGTTTACATCGGTACTATCTTGGCAGTTTAGAAAATCTTGAACGTAAGCGACATATTCACCAGCAGGTAAAGTTTCAAATTGTCCTGTATTATTATTGAGGCTATCTAAGTTGTATACAAACGGCCCGCTAACATTGATAACATTCAAGTCTACACTACCATTGGCGTCACCACAATCTGTTCCCTCAAAAGCAGCTAATGTTAGCTCTGGTTGCATACTGCTGTCAATAGTAAAAGCAATAGTATCTGCGCAATTTTCATTCTGAGCATAAAACATGTAATTGCCTGCTGGCAAATTTAAGAAATCAGATTCGGGGAAATAATCTATACCATTATAACTAAACTGAGTAGGAAGTCCAGCGGATTCTGCTATACTGACTGAGCCATTAGGCAAAGCACATGACGTGCCTACCGTATCTAGGCTGACTATGGCGACGGGTTCTGATATAGGCAGAGTGAGTATCATACTATCTACACAACCTACATCATCTGCAATCATAAAATCATAGGTGCCCGAAGGTAGATTTGTATTATTCAATTCGGCAGGTTGGCCATTCAGGGTAAGCAAAGTGCTGCCACCTATATTATTAGTACTCAGAGAGATGCTACCATTATCTAATCCGCAAGTCGGTTGTGTCACTAGTGTATCTGTGAAGGCTATACCTTCGCTTGCTTCAATATTAACTTTTATAGAATCTTGACAGCCTTCCTCATCTACGACAAGTACATTATATTCTCCCGCAGATAGATTCGGGTAATTTAAATTTGTTACCGCCGCAGCTCCATTTATAAAGAAGCTTGGAGTACCAATAGCATTATTAACTTCAAATTCCATCATACCATTTGCTTGACCGCAAGTAGTTGGTTCCACAGTGATGGCTTCTAACTCTAGTTCCCTCTCTGCATTAAGAATTACATAGTCAACGTTCTTGATACAGCCATCAAATGTCTTGACATAGGCTAAATAGACATTAGGTGAGAGACTGTCAAAGACTGTAGACGATTGGAAACTTGTCGTATCTCCTAAGGCATATTCGTAGCCAACCCAATCTTGTGGAACAACGAATTCTATAATGCCATTCTCTTCACCACAATTGGCTTTTGTTTCTATAAAACTGATATCATTTTGTATGTCAGGTTGCCCAAGCATGACCTTCTGTTGAAAGTGGGCACAGTTATCTGATGTTCGGATATAAATGATATATTCTCCCGCTGACAAATCAGTAAAAACAGGACTTACACGAACATCACTTACAAAATCATCTAGAGAAAATTCTAAAGTTTTATTTGTGGACTTTAAGGTAAGCGAAATTTCTCCGTCAGATGCCATGCAACTCGGCGAAATCGTATCGATTCGCTCCACCAGCCTGATGGCGCTGTAAGCAAAAGTATTCACACCAATATCAGGAGCTGATCCCTCGTAGGGCAAACCATTGACCTGAGCTGCAGCCTTGGCGGGACTTGTATTAGAAAGCGTAAAGTGAGGTAGAGTAGTCATGTCAAAAACTGGATCGTCGAAAAATACATTATTGTTATCTTCTATGTCTATGACCAGTCTTCCTCCTCCATCATCTATTTTATATGGGGATAGATAACTATTGCTTATTCCTACGTCTAAAGAACTATCTCCGATATTATCTTGAGCTCTTGTTTGGATAGATAAGGAAGAAGCGGCAGAATCACCATCCCATAAAATAGAATTATCAATTATCAGATCCATTGTACTTTGCCTATCTATCCTAAGTCTTATCGCATGTCGTTCATCAGTTGCAAATCCACGATAATCCGTAATGACGCTATTCTTTATATGTGCTTCCATAGGTGATGCAGAGGAGACACCTAACAAAAAAGGTCTGCTATTTAGCAGAGAACTATTTATCATAAAAAAAGATTGTTCCACATCATTAAGTGGTGCCAGATTAGTACTTGCACTTAACCAACCCGTAGTATTAGGAATACTAATACTTGAATTACTAATACAAGTCTTAGTGTCCTGAAATTTGGATAGGAAATAAACTTTAAAATCAAAAATCTCGATGCCATCAAAGACTATAGAACAAGAACCCTCAGTAATCACTGATGTTGTTATTCCTATAAATTGGTCAGTGCCACTAACTGGTCTAAAAATTGTTCTTCTTAGGTATGGGTCATAATCACAGTAGGTACTATCCCAACCGCCTTGTACCATGAATCTATAATCAGATCCATCATTAGGTATAAAGCTAAAACCTAAAGCGACATCTTCATAAGTTCCTGATTGCATTCTGACAGCTACAGGCTGAGTGCTCGCAGAGTTGAGAATAAGATCTTGGAGGCCCTCAGAATCAATATTCGCTGGTGCATTTAAAATGAGTGGTGAGCCATATAGATTGGGGTCAGATTGTAGGATGTACTCGTGAAGGTTCCAGACTTGATCGCCGTCATTGTCACAGAAGGCATCTACTGGATCACATTCATCCAGACCGTTAGCTATCTCCCAGGCGTTCGGCATCCCATCATTGTCTGAGTCTTCTAAAGTCAGATCACAGTTGTCGCTGCATACTAACTCAAAGCTATAATCAAAATAACTACAATCAAGCTTGTCGATCACAGATAGATAGTATTCGCCATCAGGCAGATTCAGGAATTCTGACTGATCTTGGTAAGGCATTCCATTTAAAGAAAATTGCAACTCAGGATCAATTGCGCCTATAATATTTAAAATAATTGAGCCATTAATTTCGCTACATGTTGGGTCAATTATTTGTAAATCCAATTCAAAATCAAAAGTATTAATAACAGCATTCATGCCTAAATCAGGCTGTTCTCCGATAAAACCAATTCCGAGATCTGTTCCTTTTTCCAAAAATGGACTATTCCCTTGAAGTCCTAATCTTTTATTATTCCTTAGTACAAACAAGGGGTCAAGGCTTGTTATATCTTGGTCAGGTTCATTGACTATATAGTTGCCGCCACTAGGCAAGGTAAACTGCGAGATATTAGAATTATATAAATTTACCGTAATAGATTCATTATCATTCTCATTTGTAGAAATGGCATTAGATAAAGCTTCATTTTCACTCCAAATAATTGAATTATAGACATCAGCTACAATAGACCCATCCCTAGCCTGTAAGAATAATCCATTCCAAGTGTTAGAAACATTTTCTCTATGTATTGAAGTATTTAGTATGCGTAAATCACAACTCGAAGATGATGCATTCACATAGAAAATTCCCTTATCGTCACCAGAATTAAGTACGGTGCCTTCTCTATCAAAAAAGGAACAATTTATTATCTCAATATTATTTTGAGTTTGATTATTATAAGATGTAATACCTATTGCTCCACCAAATTCATAAAAAGTACTGTTGTAAAAACTAAAATAAGAATTGCCTGCACGATGCTGAAACGAAATTGAAGAACCTCTATTCCCGTCTCCTAATACATTCATTCCATCAAAAATAAAGGCACCATGCCTTGAGCTAGTAACAGCACTTATATATATAGCATATCGATTTAGCTCATTTACATTCCATCTCGTTTCTTGGGAAAATGGTTTATAGTTTTCGAAGGAAGCATCCCATCCCCCCTGCAGCATGATCCTGTAAGACTCGGTTATAAAATCTGTCCTATCATAAAAAAAATCATAATCTCCTTCTTGTAAACGGATACAGATTGCTTCATTAAATCCTTGATCCATTATACCTTCAAACTCTTCTTGTGTCATTTGAGGCGTGACCTGAATAATCCTTGGCTCAGAAGCATTATAAATATCGGTTTCAAGTTGGAACTCAAATAGATTAATTATCTGATCACAATCGGGATCATGGAAAGCATCTGTGGGATCGGATGGATTTAAGTTATTCGTCATCTCCCAAGCATCTGGCATCCCATCATTGTCTTGGTCTTGGGCATTGGCTAGTACAGGTAAACATAAATAAATAGTAAGTACTAGAAGGATTCTAAGAGCACATAAGAAATTTACCATACCACTATTAATTTAACCAAAATAAGACATATTCAACGATAGGCAAAATAACCTACAATCATTATCTCCTATATACCTATTTGCTAAACAGACAAAATAGTTGCATCCAATCTTAATAAAGTCATATCACTTAATCTGCGCTACCTCCTATTATTTTGTTTTCAAGAAACTTTTTTAGCATTTTGTAGAGGGACGTCGATGTCTTCACTAGCATAAAGATGTGCGTCAATTGGTCGATAACTTAGGTCTAATTAATATCGAATTCATAGTGTAATTTGGTCTAGCCCATCTCACTTTCTTGTAAGCTGTTTTTATTTTCTGCTTTCACAAAACAAAATAGTAAACCCCATTGTACCTATTTAATATTATAAAGTTACAACTCTTTTCATCCGATATTTCTCTACAAAGATCATTAACAAACCTAAAGTGCACTTTATATCGCTATACCCAACAATTTATGCCACTACCCCAACTCTAAAATTTAAATCACCATCAAGAATTTACACTCACACCTTGCGTAGAACTACGCTTACCCGTTTGCTAATGGATCATAAGCCTAAATGTAATCGTAAAAAAAATATGAGTGTATCTCAATGTAGTAAATATTATCTAAAGGAAAAAACATGAGCTGAAAATATCAAAGTGGCGAGGGATCGGGGTATCATGGGACCGAGGAATATGGGTTGCTCAGGCGTATGAACGGTTTTAGTATATCCTTTGTGGCGAAGTCATGCTGTGATCATGATGGGCGGACTTTCTTGTCTTAAATTGTGCACTTTTCAAGTATATCTTGATCATACAATTATTTAATATTATCTCTCATTATACTGTATGAAAACGAAATCAAATCTAATAACAACACACTAATCATCCAGAAATGTGAAAGAAGGTTGTTCAATGGGTGATAGTTATTACATGATAAAAGCAAAATATATACACCAAAATACATATGAGTCGAAGGTCTGGAATGATTGCAAGCCTCTTGATAGATCAGAATTAGAAAACTACTCAATAAATTTAATACCTAGTCGTTTTATAGAGGAACAATAAAGAAAAGTTCAATGAAAAACTATCTAAGGGTTCTAATTTTCCTGATTTTTATAATTAATTATGGATGTTCAAGGATTGAATTAACTGATGAACAACCTGCAATTCCAAGTTCAACTTTTGTGGATATAGATAGTGATGGTAACACTGATTATGTGATTGAATACTTCTTCGCTAATATTTCATCGAATATTAATTCGGATAGAGGAATAATAGGTTATTTTCTACCTGAAGGAGAAAACCTGTTATTGCATAAGCAAGATAAACAAATTCTTTTTTTAAGGGATTTAGGTGAAATCAGAGAAAAAGTAGATATACCACTTTTCTGGAATGACTCAGGTTATAGTGAAAGTTTCATTTCAATACAAAATAGAGGAGAACAATGGCCAATTGAATGGGAACCGTTTCATGAAAGAGAGCATAATACATATTTCTTAGGACTGAAGTTGATAGATGGAAATAGTACAAAAATAGGCTGGGTTGAATTAAAGATAGAATTAGAAACCGGAATAGTTTCAGTGTTAAATAAAGGAATATTATAGTTTAATTTACAGAATCGAGAGAATAATGGAATCTTATTAGTGGATTGGTAAGATTATTCAACTCATGATCAAATTGCAGATAAAATGTTATATTAAACATATACGTAACAGGGAGATAACAACAGATAATGACGTAATCATTTCTTCGTCATGACCCCGCATATCATCATCATTGGTATCAGGATCACGTACCTTAAGATCTATTTATAGAAGCATTAGCATCTATTTAAGCCGAATCAAAAGCTTGAGTATCTCTATTCACCATACTTGCTTGGACGCATAAACCAAGTATGTTATCAAATACTTCAAAGAAGATTTCTTGCGGTATAGGCTTTCGATTTTTACAAATATTAGAATAGTCAGGAATTTAAATCATCAACATCGTAATCTATAAAATACCTAAGCCCATACGCATCTAGATCAGCCTTTCTAATCCTCTGTCAGATGGGCAATGTTCAAGCTATCCGACAATTAAAATTTTGAAGAAGACCTTACGCCTTTAAGTCAGCAATCACTCATCATAGATTTCTTTACCCCACAAATCCGATATAATAATTTTTCTTTTCTTCATAATCATGTTTTGTCTATGCACCACAACGCACGACGGATCGGCTACATGCGTCATGCTGAAGAAAGGAACATGGTAGTCATCGTTGCCTTTTATAGCTCGTAATTCATTCACACGGTTTCATATGGCTGAATTAGTATGTCAGCTGGGATTGATAGTGCTTCACTGATTTTTCGAATAATGTTTATACTCATTGGTCGTAGAAATCATAGTGATTTCTGGATGATTGTGTTCGCCCATAAAGGCAGAAGCTTCGAGACATAATGTTCGATGACACAAACTGGCTCCTTCCGAACTACTGGCTACTATGCCTATATGTTTTGACATGAATAGCTGGTTAAAGATCGCTTTCTTTTAACTATAAATTACTTTGAAAGATAATAGATGTAAAGTACCGAATCCATCTTTGGGACTAGTCATACAATTATTACAAAACGTAATAAAGTACTGCCATCCTATTTAACCATTTATTGTATTTAGATCAAAATAAGAATCAGAGAAAGTACGATTCCACCAATAAAGCTTAAGCTCGAAAAATATAGATATTTATGTTTGGAATTAATATTTTGACCAATAAAAAACATTTCCTCAGCCATACTATTATATATCGATTTATCTTCTTCAATAATAGAGTTTAATCTCACTTTGTAATCATTCACCTTAAGTCCTTTCATTACTTCTAGGTTAAGCATTGAATTATCTTTCATTCCCACTTGTTTGGGGTTTAAAACAAATGGTTTTATTGCCTTCAAGGCCAACAAAATACTGACTATGCAAAATAGCACCAAAGTCAGAATATGAAAACTACTCATACTCAATGAAATAGAGTTTGTGAAACCAGTCCCAAGTATAACCGATAAAACCAGAGTATTGATTGAAACCAGAATATTACCTTTACGGTCCACGGCTTCTAACATAGTATAATTGTTTTTTAAAGCCGTCTTAAAAAATGTTTGTTTAGTTCTATTAGATCCAGATTTTGACTTCTTTTGATAGCTTGACTTATCAATTGCCCCTAGATTTTTATGCACAGTCATTATTGGAACAGTATCCTTCTGAAGTAAGTCTTTCATTTGTCATTTTGTTTGATATAAATATATGCTCATTTGCAGTGTGGGTGAGTTAAATTTTGATGAACTAAGCAAAATTAAAGATGAACGGGAATATATTGATGCTGTATCCGAATTAGATGATCGGCGATGTGCAAGGTATTATATAGCAACAAACTGAATACCCAAATGGCGCTCCTATCGACCCTCAATAGGGCGCCTGTGTTGACTTCTGTAATAAGTTCTAGCATCCCATAGATAAGAAGTGGTCCTTGTGTTCGAAATGGCTTGTGTTATTTTTTTTATATGCCTAGTCGTACTCTGCTATATTTTCCGGATATAAGTTTTATCTAAATCGTTTTCTTTTTGTTGTACTCTGTAACTATTTACAACGCCTTCGTCATTTGTAGCAAATTCATAGGTTACTTGTGGTCTGTAACCGATAACGACAAATTTAGTCTTTGAAATTGGTTTCAATTCATATTGACCGCCACCCCACAGTCTTCCGAATTCAAAAGTAATCTCTTCTTCCTCTTTGTCTCTAACATAAGTTCCTACAAACTTCTTAAGATCTTCTTCTGGTAATACAAAGGTTTGCTCTATGGGTTGATTATATAAAATCTTTCGTGCGTATTTAGCTGGACTGGTAGTGATTTTATTTTCGATGTTTATAAGTTGAATGATTGTTTTATCATTATCTATGTGTCTTTCAACTAATGTCAAATAACCCGCCCAACGACCTCCATGCAGAACTCTTTTACCATATAGGCTATCGTTTCTAATAATCCAGCCAAATCCATAACCTGTTTCTTCACCACTATCTGTAGGATACGATGCGAAAATTAAATTTTTATCTTCCTCATTAACAAAAGTTGTATCGTAGAGCGTTCTATCCCATTTGAATAGGTCATTTAGGTTTGAATTAATCATCCCATCGCCAACAATACCATCTAAAAAAACGACATAGTCTTCTTCAGGCGAATCATCTGGTAAAATATTCTGTTTTAGGCTATCTGAATAAATATAGCCCATTGCGTAGTTATTGACTTTCTTTGGACTAAACCTTCTCTGATAAACAAAGGTGTTTTTCATTTTAAGAGGTGTAAAAATCTTTTCAGTTAGATATTCTTCAAATGATTTTCCACTCACTCTTTCTATGATGGTACCAAGTATTAAATAGCCAGTATTGCTGTATCTATATTCTTGATTTGGCTCAAATTCCTTTTCAGGTTTTAATTTTTCAAAAACTTTAATCACATCTTCATTTGTAGCTATTTTGGATTTGTCCCAGTGCTCTTCCATTATACCCATATAATCAGGAAGACCGCCAGTATGAATAAGTAAGTTCTTTATGGTAATGCCTTCGTAATCTCTAAGCTCTGGTACGTATTTGCTAATTAAATCATCATAGGAAAGTTTTCCTTCTTTTTGAAGTTGCACAATTCCCATTGCTGTAAATTGTTTTGAAACAGATGCTAATTCAAAAGAAGTCTCAATGTTCAGTTTCTCATTGGTCGTTTCGTCGGCAATTCCATAGCTGTTTTGAAATATGATTTTGCCGCCTTCGGCCACGAGTACATTTCCATTAAACTCATTACGTTTGAAATGAGAAGTATAAAGAGAGTCTAGTCTTTTTGTTTTTTCATTTTCTATAACTTCATACTTAGCTTTGGTATTGTCAACACTCTCTTTCTTATCACAGGCTGTTACTATTACAACGGTAATCAGGACAAATAAGATTTTTTTCATTTTCTATTTTATTTAAAAAAAATGTAATAGTTTCCAGTTAGTAAACTTTGAATTTTGAAAGATGACAAATTGAAAAACAGAAACAGCCTTTTTATTGTTGTTCAATCGTTTGTAAAAGCTTTTCTAAATCTTTGGTACTTTCACCTTCTACTTTCGCTGCTGCAATGGCCTTTTCAGCAATTCGTTTTGCTTCAGGTAGGTCCCCAGATTTTGAAAGTAAAAAGGCATAAGTGTCTAAATACATGTAATTAGGTTCTTCCGTGGTGACTTCCTTCATCCAGGTTAAACACTGTGAAATCACCTTTTTATCATCACAATCCTTAAATACTTGCCAGCTAAAGTGGTTCACATAACCGTTGTCAAATTCTCCATTCGCTTTTAATTCTTTATAGATATCAAGGTAACTATTCAGGGTGTTTTGCAAGCCACATATAGCTCTCATCATTCGGCGTGAATACTTTAAATAGTTCTTCCAAAGGATCAACTCCCCGTTTCACAGCCGTAGCAATGAACGACCGGACTATCATAAACTCTTCGCCCGCTCCCACGGACCTGAAGCCTCCTGACACTTTCTGCCTTACTTTATTCATCCGTAGATCACGTTCCGCCTGGTTATTGGTGAACTCAGCATCGGGATGACTCATAAATCGAAGGATATCCTCTGATTTGTCCCGGAATCGTATCAATAAATTATAACTTTTAGATTGGGCAGTTCGTCCTCTTGTTTTACCCAACGTATTAATTTTGGCTGGATTATTTTTTAATCCAAGAGCGATCAACTCATTGTATCTTTTTCGATGGCGCTTTTGTTTTTTGAGCTTTAACTTGCCAGTAGTAGATTTTTGGACATCTTCATTAATCTTCAAAAGTAAAGTCCTCAGTGGCTCGGCCCATATTTTTTGCCCGGCTCGTTCAATGAGAAACTTTAGGTCCCGAATAAGGTGAGCGTTACAGAGTACGTGAGTTGCCTGGTCGTACTTATCGCGGTAAGAATGATAATCATCTCGATGCAACAAACCTTTGAAAAAAGCTAGCACGCCCATACTATCGTGAGCTTCTCGGCCCCGCTTTCGATGCAATGAAAACAGGGAGAACAAATGGGTAGCCGCAACATGTACCCAATGACCTACGGATGAAACCTTAATGCCCGTCTCATCAAAAAAACCAACGGATGATGTAATAATACTCTGACGCATTGTTTCTACAAAACCAGCTAAACGATCGGCGGCGGAGATGCGAAAGTTGTCAAGCGTCCCGGTACTAATGGTAACCCCAAAGGCGGCGAGCATATCTTTTACTCGTTTGGCAGGAATAAACTGATAAGCCGATAAGTAAGTACTCAATGCTTTGATCCGGGGTCCGTATGCAAACTCATGTTTCACGTGGGCGGGATACCCGCTGGCCTGCCATTGCTCTTGACAGTTATGGCATGTTTTGCGTTCTATTTGATATTCAGTGACGAACGTTTTAATGGGAGGTAGATCCTCAATCTGTTTACGAATCACTTCGTCAGGAATATGCATACTCAAATCCAGTTCGCAGTCTGGACACTGGTCAATTGTATACTTAAACGTTTGGTCAGGATCATCACGTAACTTGCCACCTTGCCCCTTATGACCGACCTGCCCACCAGGGCTCTTACCACTTTTGGTCCTCATCGATCGCTTCTTTGGTGACCGTAGGAAATCCTTACTGGATGGTAATGAACTGTTACTACTATTGATAGCCAACTTATCCTCAACCCGCTTTAATCGACCCTCCATATCACTCAAAGTAGTGAGCAGCAAGAGACTAAAGGCCTTTGCATCATCACACCAATCGGTGCTCGTTTGATCAAATATCTTTCGAAGTTCAGTTGAAATCACCCCAAAAAATACGAATAATCTAGTAAACCCTTTTCTTGGCACCCTGAATAGTTACATATCAAGAACCTGATCCCATTGCCCTAGAGATTTGAGAAACTTTAATCTCGAAGAAAAAATGATGTCTTCATAACTTTCACTGCTCAATACCTCTTTAGCGTAAGCAGCAGCTTCATCAAACTTTGCTTGGCTTTTGGCCTCTAATGCATTATCAAATTTTCCTACCATCAAATGGTAGATCATGTTGCTCACATCTGACTCACCGTAAAGCGATTCATATTTGTTTTTATTAGCAATGACTTTGTTGATGGTTTTGTCCGATGCAGATTCTGAAAAATAGCATAACGAAGCAAAATACCCTTCAAATAAAACGTCATCTTCTGTTTCCCAATATTCATTTAGCTCAGCCGCATCCACCCTTTTTGCTTCTCGATTGATAAAGGCTACATATGGCTTTGGATAGTTCGTAACGTTAATTTGGTTCGAGTAGCCTTCAATAATTTGGTTTTTATTGGCAAATTCGCTTGCTTCTTTCGTGAATTTCAATACATCTGAGCTTAGCGATTTGTAATCATCGCCTCTAAAGCCATAACGTTTATGCAAAACGAAACCATCTGAATTCAGCACAATAGCAGTGGGGTAACTTCTAATATGATATTTCTTGGTTAAATTAAAGGTGGTATCTTTTTCAGCATCATACTTTAGTAAGATGTAGTCTTCGCCAAGTACTTTTTGAATTGAATCATTTTGGAAGATCAATCGATCTAACTGTTTGCATGGACCGCACCAAGTAGCATAAAAATCAATAAAGAGCAGTTTGTTGCTTTTCTTTGCAAGTTTTATTGCTTGTTCAAAATTCTGGTCTATCACAACTAATTCGTAGTTTGTTTTTTCTTCTACTTCTGTTTTTGCCTTATTAGAAAAGCCAAAAATAATCATTGCAATTAAGAGTATTTGAATTGTTTTCATATTAATATTGTTTTATTTTAGATTAAATTTATAAAGCTCAAACATAGTCTTAGAAGCTCAGTAATGCCTTTAAAAATAAGTCCCTTAGATAAAATTGGGATGGGTGTGCCACTTTTGTGACGAATGGGAAAGCTAGTAAAAGTCAGCTTTTGAAAAAGATCTAGAAACGGGAATACTTTTAGCAACTTTTTCTAGTTGTATGGTAAGTGATCTTGCATTGCCGTCAATAGATGTTATATGTTGTATATTGATAAGGAAAGAGCGATGACAACGTTTAATTTGAGAAAGCTCTTCTAACTGTATTTCAAGCTGTTTTAAAGAAAGCCTAATTAGCTTTCGCGAAAGCGTACCTTCGTCTAGATAATATATTGCTACATAATTCCCTTCTGATTGTGCATATACAAACTGTGACAATTGCATTACAATAGGCGATGCTTTTACACTTTCTTCTTGTATTTGTAATGTAATTGTCTCTCCTACCGTTGCAGGCGGTAACTGATTAGCAAGTAATTGTGCTCTCTTGATATTGCGTTTAAAAAGTGTCCGCTCTGTAAAAAAGACTAAACCTAGAATAGGGAAAATCCCTATCTTCATAGTGATTTTAAGAAAACTAAAATAGGTTTGATATGATACAATACCTCGTCCCATATAGTTATTATGCAGGTAATTAAATGCACTTATTATCAAGATGCAAGAAGATAGTAATAGAATTTCCTTTCCTACAGTCCATTTTTCTGGATGAAAAAACGCCCGCAATAGTTTTGGAAGAATAAAATAGGTAGTAGCAGTTCCAAGAAAAACTGCAACTCCAAAACCCGCTAAGAATAAATATTCGTAGGCGGTTAACTCTGTTGCGCCAAATGGTTCAAAAACAATCAAAAACAAAAAAACAAAAATGCCCGATAACAAAGCAAATAACCATTTATACTTAGAATTTTCTAATAAAGGATAAGGTTTATCAATCCATTTCATAAGCGCTTCTATATTTTGGCTTGTTTTTAATTTGTATTTTATTTGAGATTGTTTTTTAGCTTGTTGCCAACGGGTGCAGGTACGCAGGATGCCATCTTCAATAGCACCAAGATATACCAATCTACCAATTAGGTTGGTGGGCCATAAGCGAACATGCACAAAAATGCCTCTGCTGGCGATAGCCGCAGTGGTTTTTTTGTGCATTGAGAGCGTTGGACCGACCACCGGACCAGCTACTTTAGCCAGCTCTTTTGCATAAAGCGATAGCACGCAAAAAATCTGGCTAAAGTAGCGGAACCTCGAAGCAATAAGTATCAAAATTAGGAGGCGGCATGTCGTACCTGCTATGTTGCGCGCATCTTTATTTTAGTTTGACTTAATTAATCTTAATACTTCATTTAGGTAGGGATCCTCTCCTCTTATTAAATTATCAAGTGAATGTTCTACCCAAATATCAGGTATTTGGACTTCACCCTTAGACTTATCTGGTCTTACTATGTAAGTTGACGCAATTGATACCATAGCTTTAGTTTTAGGAAGTTTTACAGGTGTGTACGTAGTTGCTCCAATAGGATTATTACCTACACTCGTTCCTATTGTAATTCCAATTTTATTATCCTGAAATAATGTTGTGAGCATTGCTGCTGCACTTCCTGTATTATAGTTAGACAAAATATAAATATTACCCTTAAAAGTAGGACGATCAATAGGAACATAATATGGTGAATTTATATCCATTATTTCACTAAATCCGTTCTCACCGGAATTAATAAGTATTAACTCATTATCAGGTACACTTAGTGACCGTTTCGTCTTCAATAGTTCATACTCTGATGGAAAGTACTTTTTATACATATCTGACGTATATGCATACTCATCAAATTTTTTGAATGACATATCTTCTGTAAGAAAATATATAAGCTGTTCGCCGAGTACAATATTTCCTCCCGAATTATTCCTAAGATCTATTATCAGATTATCGATTTTGCTTTGATTTAAGCTATCAATTAGCTCCCATACAAAGTCCTTAAATACTGGATACTCCGGATTATAAAATTTAGAAATTTGCTTCGATGGTTTATCTTTTTTAAATTGATTTTTAACGTAAATTTCAGCTAAGGGCTGTAACCATGGTTTGACATAGCTTTTAATTCCATCTAATATGTCTATTTTATCGTGGCACCTATTAAATTGTAAGTATCCAAAATTATCAGATTCATAAATATCATACGTATAAGTCTTGTCTCTATATTTTGTGATTGAGTCTGAAACAAATTTTACACTGTATGTCTTAATTACCTTTGGACTTATAGCATTTAGCTTAATTAAAGTGTTGTCATCAAATTCAATGGTCAAATGATCAGAATTATTCTTAATAACCCCAATATCTATTAAATAATTTGGCTTATTATACAATTGAAATCTGAATAATTCGTGTTGTTGGTTAATTTTATTTTCTGAAAAAGTGAAATTAATTAATCTCTTTTCGATATTATCTATACCAATTTTATTAATTTTTGTTATCCTTTTTCCTATGCATAGACTATCAATTCTAGTATCGACATTTAACACATGCCAACCATCTGAATTTATATAAACAAGATAAGGAAACAAATCTTCAAACGAACTTTCCAAATATATACTTGTGTGTTGATTTTTAACATTAGATAAATACTTTCTTGAAGTCAGAATAAAATCAGCATATGTACTAATGGAATCTAATGCAAGTAGTGATTCTCTTTTACGAATTTCTCTTTGATCTTCCGGAAATAAAGTCTCTAGTTCGGGGAATCCAACCTCAAGAAGATCGCTCAAATACAAAAAGTCATGCTGAAAATTATTTAGTTCACGACTGTATTCTTTAGTGGATAGTAAGTAATTTTTTTGTCCATTTTGCTGGAGGAAAACTCCACAAGAATACAATGATATACTCAGTAAAAGTACTACCATTAATTGATTGAAATTATTTTTATTCATTTTTATATTTTTTGTTGTACACAACAGACTTGGTGCACACTGTTCAATAGACATACTTCACACTCACACTAAATTGCAAAGATAACACTCATTTATTATCCCGCCCCCCGGCGAAGCGTAGCGAAGCCGGGGGGCGGGATAATAAATGAACCC